>ERZ780207.1555-NODE-1555-length-19124-cov-90.395092_pt1 | contig 19124 bp, 17 predicted proteins | sample MGYA00510977_ERZ780207 | MGnify/ENA primary metagenome ERZ780207 (study PRJEB29588, sample SAMEA2151383) | human gut metagenome | biome: human gut; feature: human-associated habitat; material: faeces | place: Denmark | collected 2008/2010 ... | reverse complement strand
TTCCTGAGCTCAAGAACACCAAGAGTCTCAGCGAACAGCAGCAGAAGGAACGGGAAGGAGAACTGATTCTGAAACTCCTCCAGCCTTCGGATACCGTGGTGCTGATGGATGAACATGGACAGGAATTCCGAAGCATCGAGTTTGCCAAATGGATAGAGCGCAAGCAGGCCACGGCAAGAAGGCTCGTCTTTGTCATCGGCGGTCCTTACGGTTTCTCACAGTCTGTCTACGACCGCGCCAACGAGAAGATTTCCCTCTCCAAGATGACCTTCTCGCATCAGATGGTTCGCCTTATCTTTACCGAGGCGCTCTATCGCGCATGTACTATTATAAAAGGTGAACCTTACCACCACGAATAAGGGTAAAAAGGTAAAAGGGTAAAAGGGTAAAAAGAGCCTTTCCCCCTTGCGCCCCCGTCCCCAGCGATTCCATCGCTGGTCCCCTAATCTTAAAAGAAGAAAGAATATGCCAAAAGATAAATATATAGAAATAAAAGGGGCAAGAGCCAACAACCTCAAGAATATCGATGTGAAGATACCTCAGGGCAAGTTTGTTGCCATTACGGGTGTCTCCGGATCGGGAAAATCATCGTTGGCTTTTGATACCTTATATGCTGAGGGCCAGCGCCGCTATGTGGAGTCGCTCTCTTCGTACGCTCGCCAGTTTCTGGGACGTATGAGCAAACCGGAATGTGATTTCATCAAGGGATTGCCACCGGCCATCGCCATCGAACAGAAAGTGATTTCGCGCAACCCACGATCTACCGTGGGCACCAACACCGAAATCTACGAATACCTGCGACTGCTCTACGCACGCATCGGAAAAACCTATTCGCCTATCAGCGGACAGGAGGTGAAACGCCATACTACCGAAGATGTACTCGCCTGTACCCGACAGTATTCCCAGGGTACCAGGTTTGTCATCCTCGCCCCTATCCACGTCATCGAAGGGCGCAGTCTGGGCAAACAGCTGGAGATGTACAACCAGGAAGGTTACGCGCGTATATATATAAAAGGTGAATTCGTGCGCATCGAAGACTTCATGGAGCAGGCTGACAAGGATCTGCTGGAAGTAAGCGGCGACAAACTGAGAAAGAGAATGCAGCAGAAGGATGAAGAAATCTTCCTGGTCATCGACCGTGCTTCGGTAAGCGATGAGAAGGATGACATCAGCCGACTGATGGATTCTGCCGAAACTGCCTTCTATGAGGGCGATGGAGCCTGCCGCCTCGTCTTCCTGCCAAGCAACATCTGCTACGACTTCTCTACCCGGTTCGAAGCTGACGGCATGCAGTTTGAAGAGCCTACCGACAACATGTTTGCCTTCAACTCCCCTCTCGGAGCCTGCCCTACCTGCGAAGGTTTCGGCAGCATAATAGGCATCGATGAGAAACTCGTCATCCCGAACACTTCGATGAGCGTATATGACGGATGTGTGGTTTGCTGGCGAGGCGAAAAGATGGGTATGTGGCTCAAGGAATTCATCCGCAGAGCTGCAGAATACGACTTCCCTATCTTCAAGCCTTATTTCGAACTGACTCAGCAGCAGAAGGACTGGCTGTGGCACGGTCTGCCTGGCGAGAAGAAACGTAAACAGCAGGAAAGGGTGAGCATCGATGAGTTCTTCAGAATGGTAAAGGAGAACCAGTACAAGATACAATACCGCGTGATGCTGAGCCGATTCCGTGGAAAGACGATTTGTCCTGACTGCCATGGTACCCGACTCAAGAAGGAAGCCAACTATGTGAAGATTGGCGGAAAGAGCATCACCGAACTGGTTGAGATGTCGATTGTGAACCTGAGCGAATGGTTCAGGAAACTGGAACTCTCTGAACATGAGAAGGAAATCAGCAAGCGTCTGCTCACCGAAATCACCCACCGCCTGCAGTTCCTCCTGGATGTTGGTCTGGGTTATCTTACGCTCAACCGACTCTCCAACACCCTCTCCGGCGGTGAGAGTCAGCGCATCAACCTGACCACCAACCTGGGCTCATCGCTTGTGGGTAGCGTATATATCCTCGATGAACCTAGTATCGGACTCCATAGCCGCGATACCGCCCGACTGATTAAGGTGCTGAAAGAACTGCAGCAACTGGGCAATACGGTGGTTGTGGTAGAACACGACGAAGAGATTATGCGGGCAGCCGACTATCTCATCGATATCGGTCCAGATGCCGGCAGACTGGGCGGAAGAGTGGTCTACGCCGGTCCGTCATCAGAATATTCTACCACCGACAAGGCTGAACAGGAAAAGCTGCTGGCTGAATATCCGGAGAGTTATACCATCAAGTACCTGACCCACAACGAGGAGATAAAGGCGCCAACGAGCCACCGTGCCTGGAACCAGTATATCGAAATCAAGGGAGCCCGGATGAACAATCTGCGCGGCATCGACGTTAAGATACCGCTCAATGTATTCACCTGTGTAACCGGCGTATCAGGCTCAGGCAAGAGTTCGCTCATCAAGGGAATCCTCTATCCTGCCATGCGTCGCCGTCTGGACCTCGTAGCAGATGCACCAGGCGAATATGCATCGATGGAAGGCGACTGGAAGAGCATCAGTCATGTAGAGTTTGTCGACCAGAACCCTATCGGAAAGAGTACCCGCAGCAACCCTGCCACTTATCTGAAGGCATACGATGCGATACGTGCCCTCTTTGCCAACCAGCCACTGGCTAAGCAGATGGGATTCACGCCCCAGTACTTCTCTTTCAATACTGAAGGCGGAAGATGCGAGGAATGTAAGGGTGCGGGATATGTTACCATCGAGATGCAGTTTATGGCAGACCTCACGCTGACCTGCGAGGCTTGTAAGGGCAAGCGTTTCAAGCACGATATCCTGGAGGTTCGCTATGGCGGAAAAGACGTCAATGATGTGCTGAACATGACGGTAAACGAGGCCATTGAGTTCTTCAGCGATGAAAAGTTGCAGCGCAACGAGGGCGACTTCGACAACTGCCGCATCATCGTAAACCGCCTGAAGCCGCTTCAGGATGTGGGTCTGGGCTATATCAAACTCGGTCAGAACTCAAGTTCGCTTTCGGGTGGTGAGAATCAGCGTGTAAAGCTCGCCTTCTTCATAGGCAAGGAGGAACAGGAGCCTACGCTCTTCATCTTCGACGAGCCAACCACGGGTCTTCACTTCCACGACATCAAGCGCCTGCTCCATGCCTTCAATGCCCTGATAGAAAGGGGCCATTCGCTGGTAGTGATTGAGCACAATCTGGATGTCATCAAGTGTGCCGACTATATCATCGACCTCGGTCCCGAAGGCGGCGATAAGGGCGGTAATCTCGTTGTTGCCGGAACTCCGGAAGAAGTAGCTGCCTGCAAGGCAAGCCTTACCGGAAAGTTCTTGCGTTAAATTGAAGTTTCAGGGCGTGTGGCGATAAACTTGCGAAACGTCGAAAAAAATACGATATCAGTGGAATCCGACAACCGCCGGATTCCACTTTTTAATTTAAAAAACCAATTCAAAAGTATTATTTATTAAAAAAGTAACTATCATCGAAGGCTGCTTCGATAAGTCGTTGCTTTACTCGGGCGTATTCTTCCGGATCTTCGATAAAGTACCGAAGAGCTGAAACAATCCTCACATAAACACTGAGCGCATGATCGCCCTTACCCTTTTAGATTGCATAAACGTTGTCCTTGCGCATGTCTGCACAAACCATTAAATGAGAACCAGCAATGTGATGGTTCTTCATTTCTTCACTCAAAACAGCACCGAAACGGCTGTTGTCTACTTTAAATTTGTCGTAGAACATAATAATTAATTTTAAATGTTATAAAAATATGTAAACGAGTTCCCGACGTCGGGAACTCGTTTTTATTTTCTTTTTAGTATCTTTGCACCATGTATTACAGATCCAACAATCTGCATACCTATAAAAGAACGAATAACTGATACATATATTGTATAACAATATAAAATTTTTAGGAGATGATGAACATCAGCACATTCATTAACATGGCCAGCAAGATTCCTTCACCTGGCCAGTTGGAAGGCCTGGTAACCTTCATGAAGGAAGATGAGAAACTCAGGTTTTTCACCGAGTCTTACCGGAAAACGGGGGATAAATCGTACAAGCACGATGCACCCCTCTTCGCCGTAGCCTGCATCTTCGAAGGCGGAAAAGGCAAGGACAACATCCGGAGCCTCACACATCTGTCGCTGGTCGACTTCGACCACATCACAGAAAAACCGGATGACGGCACCCTGCGCTCGCTCAAAGAGAGAATCTGCCACGATGCCCACACCCTGCTCTGCTACGTTACCATGAGCGGCAACGGACTGCGCGTCATCTACCGCTACGAAGGCGATGATTATCCCGCCGCCTTCGCCATGGGAAACGACTACTACGCGCATCTCATCGGCAAGGAAAGCGATCCGCTCTGCAAGAACATCACAAGGCTCAGCGGACTCGCCTACGACCCCGAAGTCTATTTCAATCCTGAAGCCACAGCCTTCAGCGCCGAGGAAATCAGCCATTTCCATTCCGCTACGCTCAAGACCGCCCAGAAGAAAAAGAAACAGGAACGCATCGCCGACTACTACGAGCAGATCGTCAAACCCAAGCTGGAAAGCGAAAAAATCAGGTACGAACCCGGCAACCACAACCAGTATGTGATGCGGGTGGGCTACATGATGGCTAAGAAACGGTACGACAGGAAAGAAGCTACCCAGTGGGCTATCAGGCAGTTTCCCGAATACGACGACGTAGAACAGGTGTTCAAGTCGTGCTACGACAACACCACTCACCCACAGAAGATGAAGGCAGAAACCGGAAAGATTCCCTATGCCACCGTAGATGAAATCAAAGACTTCCTCGACGGGCATATCAAACTCCGCTTCAACCTCATCACCCTGCGCTACGAGTATCTGAAGGAGAAATGGCGAATCCTCCAGGACCGCAATCTGAATACGCTATGGAGCAACATGTCACTAACCGCAAGGGTGAGCAAGAGCGACATGATCAATGTCATCGAGAGCGACTATAGCCCGCCCTACAATCCCTTCACCGATTATCTGGAGAATCTCCCACCCTGGCAGGAAGGCGACAAGGACTATATAGCCGAACTCGCTGCCACGGTAAAGATGAAGGGAGACCCCGTGATGCCCTTCTGTGAAGCCCTCAGGAAATGGCTCGTGGCGATGATAGCAGGATGGATAGACGAAGGTGCCGTCAACAATGTCATCCTGGTATTCATCGGCAGACAGGGCGCTTACAAGACCACCTGGTTCAACTATCTCCTGCCGCCGGAACTGAAGCAATACTTCTACACGAAGGCGAATGCCAGGCGCATGACGAAGGATGATATCATCGCCCTTTCGCAGTATGCACTCATCTGTTATGAAGAGCTCGACACGATGAGTCCATCGGAACTGAACCAGCTGAAGGCTGTGGTAACGATGCAGTATACCAACGAAAGGGCGGCATACGGCCATTATGCGGAGCAGCGCAAGCATATCAACACCTTCTGCGGCACGGGCAACAATCCCGAGTTTTTGAGCGACCCTACCGGTAACCGTCGCTGGCTGCCCTACGAGATAGAGAGCATCCTCTCACCCCGTGAGCATCCGTTCAATTACGAAGGCATCTACGCCCAGGCTTACGCCCTCTACAAGAGTGATTTCCGCTATTGGTTCACCGATGAGGAGATAGAAAAGCAGAACCGGCACAACCGCGCTTTTGAGGCGCCCAGACTAGAACAGGAACTTGTGGATCTCTACTTCCGAAAGCCAACGGAGGCGGAGACAGGGGAATTCGTGTCCATAGCCAGAGCGATGCAGATCATCAGTTGCAACATCTCCCAGAAGCTGAACAGTTCGAAACTGGGCAAGGCTTTCAATGATCTCGGATTCGAAAAGATGCGCACCAAGCACAGCCGTGGTTACAGGGCAATCGTCCGTACAGCCGAGGAAATCAAGGCTTACCAGGTATCCGTCTGCATCAACCCGCCGCAATGCGATGATGATGCCCCCTTCTAGCCGTTCCCAAGCCATCGGTTCATCCGGTTCAGGGTGACAGGGTGACACGGTGACACGAGTTTTTCAACATTTCGCCTCGCACGCGGGCAGGCAGGAACTTTCGGCCTGATTTTTCCTGCCTGCCCGCGCGAGAGTAAATCTTCAGAATTCCCTGTCACCCCTGTCACCCTGTCACCCAGAAGCCAGTTACTTCCGAAACGGAAACCAAGGACTTACGGTGCAAAAGTCAGAGACTTATGGTTCAAAAGTCAGAGACTTATGGTTCAAAAGTCAGAGACTTACGATGCAAAAGTCAGTAGCTTACGATGCAAAAGTCAGTAGCTTATGAACTGCACCCTCATTCATTAACCCTCATAAAAATCAAACAAAACTATGGATTTAAGAAGTTATACCAAGCAAGAGCTAGCTCTCCTGTATTTTCCCGATGCTACTCCAGCAGTAGCCAGTGCTCACCTGATGCGATGGATTCAGCGCATCCCCGACCTTCTCCAGAAGCTCGCCGCCACCGGTTACGGCAAGAACTGCAAGGAGTTCACCCCGATGCAAGTCTCCTACATCCTCTACTTCCTCGGTGAGCCATAACCCTGTTTCCTACACCAGACGTAAAGAAGAAACGCACCCCCGCTAGGCGTTCCGGCGGATTTGCAATCCGACGTCAAAAAAGGCTCGACCTATTTCCTTGCGGATTTGCAATCCGCCTCAAGCGAGAATGCTGCATCGATTTTGGGGAACTGCTACAAGTTTTAGGCTCTTAGCCTTGACTTTTGGATAAAAAGCCATTATTTTAGCCTTGACTTTTGGATAAAATTAACTATTGTTTGCCTTGACTTTTGGATAAAAGTTGTATCTTTGCACTGTAAATCAATAAATTATACAAAATGACATATTACAAGCGAATTATAGATAAAAAACTCCTGGAGTGGAAGGCTTCTCAAAGAAGAAAACCGCTGCTGATACGTGGAGCCAGACAAGTAGGAAAATCTTCTGCTGTGCGCCACTTTGGTAAAGAATTCAAGTACTTTGTAGAGATCAATCTGGAGAGCCAGCCATCCATAAGAGGACTCTTTTCAAAGGATATTGACGTGCATAGAACGTGTGAAGGCATAAGTGCCACTACCGGCATCCCAGTGATACCTGGTGAAACACTGCTCTTCATAGACGAGATACAAGTGAGCCAGGAAGCAATCATGTCGCTCCGTTATTTCAAAGAAGATTATCCGGAACTGCATGTCATCGCTGCTGGCTCTTTGTTGGAATTCACCTTAGAAGAACTGCCTTCCTTTGGAGTGGGTAGAATACGCTCACTCTATATGTACCCTTTTTCCTTTGATGAATTTCTCATGGCACAGGGACTAGATACCACGGTGAGTTACAAGCAGCAGGCTTCACCCTCATCTCCGCTTCCAGAGGCCGTTCATAATAAACTGGTGGACCAGTTGAAGACTTTCTATCTGGTGGGTGGTATGCCTGCCGCTGTTACAGAATGGATAGAGACTAACAGTTATATAGAATGCGCTCATGTCCATAATGATATTCTGGATACCTATCAGGATGATTTTGCCAAGTACAAGTCGCGTGTATCTCCGGCTTTATTGAGAAAGGTTTTGCGTTCCGTAGCTTTGCAGGCTGGCAGTAAGTTTGTCTATAGGCAGGTGGCCGATGATGTTCATTCTTCGGTTATCAAAGACGCACTTCATTTATTGACCTTGGCAGGACTCATAAAGCCGGTGACCCATAGTGATGGAAATGGCGTTCCACTTGGAGCTGAAGAGAATGACAGCTACAGGAAATATCTTTTCTTGGATTTGGGACTGATGCAAACCATGTTGGGTACTCCTGCTGCCAATGTACTTTTAGCTTCGGATGTTGATTTCGTCAATAAAGGTGCTGCATCAGAAATGTTTGCTGGTTTGGAACTCGTCAAGAACCACGACTGTTTCCAGAAGGCAGAAATGTATTATTGGCAGAATTTGTCAAGAGGGACCAATGCTGAGATTGATTTTCTGGAAGCCAAGGATGGTATGGTTTTACCGATAGAAGTGAAAGCCACTACCAGGGGTAGCATGCAAAGCTTATGGCTATTCATGAGAAAGAAGGCTCTTCATCATGCTGTTCGTACATCCCTAGAGAATTTCGGAGAGTTTGAGTATGTTGATAAAGAATCCCAGGATGCCATTCGCCATGTAGATGTAATTCCACTCTATGCAATGAGTAATTTGTGCAAACTAAGCGTTGATACGGAGATGAAAATAGCAACACCATAAAACAACAGAAAAAGGGTCTATATGACACGATGAACGGGTGGCGTATAGACCCTTCTTTATATCGTACAGCCGACATTCGCAGTAGCAAACAAGTGAAAAGTGGAAAATTGTCCACCAGCCTGGTGGACAAATTCTATTTGACTTGAATAGAACACAAACCACCGTTTGATATCATACAAGTTGGTCCTGGAAAATCCCTCACTCTGAGGAAATTCCGCACGCAAGTCAAGACTAAGTCTTCCACCTTGTCCCACAGATTTCACAGATTCACACAGATTCTTGGCTTGGATTTAAAGTCACGCAGATTCCGCAGATGGCGCAGATTTTTCATCGGATAACTCCGCGTAATCCGATGAAGAAAATCGATGAAAAGCAACCTTAAATCCAGTAAAAAACATGCAAATACTACTTAATGATTCCGATTAATAGTAAAATAACAATAACAGGCAACTAATTGTTGCTCAAATATTTGGAATTATCGTTCAGAAAGATTATCTTTGTGAAAGATAATAATAAAGCATAATATTATGGAATATAATAACGAAGAAGCTAAGATATTTCTACCTGAAGACATCATACAATAGGGAAAAAGGTCTATACACCCTTTTGTCGAGGTGTATAGACCCTTGGAACTATAGCACTTCTTAGCTTATCAAGAGTATATTGATTGCAGCCGATTGCTTTAATTTCCTTTAAATTAGGGCATCTTTTATTTGTTATTTTGTGCGAAGATAAATCAAATCAAAGTACATCAGTCGTGTCTTCATCGGCTCTATCGGAGTTGTTGACTCTAGACCTTTGTTATGCAAAAAGGTCCATTCTTCCTCATCTGACGAAAACAAGAACTTGAAACCATTTCGTTGATAATATTCAAACACTTTCGGATGGTTGACGGCATCAACAATGACATATCGGCATCCTGTTTTATTCAATGGGTCTATAAACCATGATTTGATGAAATCCAACAATTCATCTCCCACATGATGCCCACTGAACAAATCGCTTACTGCCAACTGTCCAACCAACACTGCTGGATACTGCGGTCTTCGCTTAGCATTCGGAATCTTTCTATTAAGCTTATTCCGAAGGTTTGAAGGAAGTGAATCTACTTTTACACTCGAATTAGCAACTGTAAATGCACAGACTATTTCAGATGTATCTGGTTTAACAAAACAATATGATTTTCCAAGCAACTGATAGGCATAGTCAGCATAGTCTTGGGTGAAGAACTCTGTTATGTCCTCATCCTTACAAGTGAAGCCTTTGCATTGCTGCAAGACTTCCTCTGTCAGTTCCATAAAATCACATTGCTCTAACATTTTAAATGTACAGTTTTGAACGTTTTAATATAGCACGTGCCTTGGCTACTTGCTTGGAGAAGTCAATGGAGCCACGCTTTTCCAATGCCTCATCAGCCGCTTCAACGAAACGAGCTGCTGCCTCACCATGAAGGACAGGTATTGTTTTAATTTCTATTGCCATAATCTTCTTGTTTTTAATGTTATGTACTTATTTAATTTGCAAAATTATGCTTTTATTTTCACTTTACCAAACTTTTTGTTAACTTTCTGTTGAATTTCTACGAAAAAATTCCAAATACCAACTTCATGCCATTTTAACGTTTCATTCTTTCCAATTCATCATCCTTTCGCATTTTGTCGTTCAACTTCTCCTGCATTCTGTCTAGGAAGTAAGTACGGCTATGGTTTTTGCGTCTTCTGATGTCGGTATAGAAACGATAGCAGTCCTTGGCTTTGATGCCATGAAGCTCCTGTACCTCCTGGATGACAGGTACCAGAAAGGAATGGAAGAAGGTATGGAAAAAGGCAGAGCTGAAGGCATGGAAGAAGGCATGTCCCAGCGAAGCCTTGAAATTGCCAGGAAGATGTGCTGGCAAAGGGTATGGCAAGAACTGCAAGGAGTTCACCCCGATGCAAGTCTCCTACATCCTCTACTTCCTCGGTGAGCCCTAACCCAGTTCCGCCTAATCTGAAAATGAGCCAACAAAAGGAGAACAAGGATATTAACAGCATTCTTGCAAAGACTTCAAAAAAACATTTTCGCGAAAAAAAACGGTTATTCTTGTAGGTTTCACAAAATAATCGTATATTTGCAGAAAAATAAATGAATGGCGTATGAGACAGATAGAAGAAAGCATTTTTTTATTTGTATCTAAAGCTATTGTAAAGGAACAAAAATATGAACAAACCGATAAACATTTTAGATAAAGATTATTTGAAATGGGTCAAGGAACTCTGTAAGCGTTATCGCCAGAGCCAGATAAAGGCTGCGGTAAAGGTGAACCATGTTGTTCTGCAATTCTATTGGGACCTAGGTAAAGACATTTGCTATAAAGAAGCAGAAAACAAGTATGGCAGCAAGTTTTATGCAACGTTGAGTCGAGATTTACGAAACGAAATACCAGATGCAGAAGGACTATCAGAAAGAAATTTGCGTTATACCAAAAAGTTCTATCAGCTTTATAATCAAAAGATTAAAATTTTGCAGCAAATTGCAGCAAATTCTGAAAGTGAAATTTTGCAGCAACCTGCTGCAAAATCCAATACAGAATTGGCAAGCCAAGAATTAGCAGCTCATATTATGCAAGATTTGTTCTCAGTGCCATGGGGACATCAGATGTTGCTTATTGATAAATGTTCTGACGATGTAATAAAAGCTCTATTCTATGTACAACAAGTTGTTGAGAACGGCTGGAGCAGGAATGTCCTTCACAATTACATAGACTCGTCTCTGTATGAGCGACAAGGAAAAGCTTTGAGCAATTTTACCCGCACATTACCTGAGGTCGGCAGCGATTTGGCACAAGAAAATCACAAGAGACCCATACAACTTTGCTTTCACTGGAATCACCAAACCATATAATGAGCGCATTCTTAAAGATGCTTTGCTCAACAATATCACCAAATTCCTAACAGAACTTGGTACAGGTTTTGCCTACGTAGGCAAGGAATATCGCTTGCAGATTGGAGAGAAAGAGAACTTTATCGACTTGCTCTTTTATAATTTGAACTTGTCATGCTACATAGTTCTGGAAGTCAAGATAGGTTCATTCACCTTTGCTGATGTCGGGCAACTTGGTGGTTATGTAGTAGCTTGTAACCACCTTCTTCGCAAAGAGGGGCGTGACAATCCTACTATAGGTTTACTTATTTGCAAGGAGAAAGACCGTATCCAGGCACAATATGCCCTGGAATCAAGCAGCCAACCCATAGCTATTTCTGAGTACGATCTAGAAAAATTCTATCCTGAAAAATTAGAAGGAACTATGCCGACGATAGAGGAATGGGAAGCTAAGTTGGGGGGTAGCATTGAACACGAATAATATAGAATTATTCAAGTTTTGCAAGTTTAGCCCCACACGCCCTGGGCTAGGAGCTTCTGCCCCTTGCAAATACTACTTAATGATTCCGATTAATAATTAAATAACAATAACAGGCAACTAATTGTTACTCAAATATTTGGATTTATCGTTCAGAAAGATTATCTTTGTGAAAGATAATAATAAAGCATAACATGATGGAATATAATAACGAAGAAGCTAAGATACTTCTACCTGAAGACATCATACAATAGGAAAAAGGGGCTATACACCCTTTTGTCGAGGTGTATAGACCCTTGGAACAACCGCAAAGTATGGGTTGATAATTATTTTTCAGATAATTGGTATTCCTGTCAGCTTAGGACTTTAATACATATCATCATTATTATCTTCTGGAATTTGTCCCTGATATAAACCAGGAGCTGTTGACCCTGCCAGCAACTGTTGGGCTTTTATCTCATGCACCTGCATTTCTGGTTTTATATATTCTTTCTTCATATTGTGCTATTTTTATTTGATTACTACTTTCTTGTTGTTCTTTATGTATATGCCCTTTGTCGGATTGCTTATCTTTCTACCTTGGAGGTCGAAGATTCCTTCAATAGTGCCATGACGCTGCACGTCAGTACCCATAATGGTGATTCCCTCTATGCCTGTTGTCTCGTTGCCGCCACCGAATACAAAGCTGCGAGCGAGTGCTGCCGATGATGGGTCTTTTGCTTCATCTTCAGATACTTTCAGATAAGCCTTTCCTGGAGTCGCTTTGAGACTTGTTCCGTTGTTGCTATTGTTTTCTCTGTCCACACTGAGGTAGAAGCCGAGACGTTCTTTTGTTGCAGCTTTTCCATATGTTAGACGATAGAGTTTACAATCGGCATCTGCTGTTACAGTCGTAGCTTCAGCTGGTGTAGCCACAAGGTGGTTGTCATCAGAGGAAACTTTTGTCAAGTCATTTGTCTCGTTTGCCTTAGCATTGACATACGCTCCGTCTGTCTTCAGTAGCACACCCTCTTCCTTTGCCACTTGTTTGTCGCGTTGTGTCAATGTCAGCTTGCCACCGCTTACCGTTGCGTTATAGACATTAAGCGATCTGTCTGAAGGAACAGAAAGGGTTACATCGTTTGTCAGATTGCTGAATGTTGCCCAATATGTATCGTTGCCATTTGTATCCTTGTCGCCCTGTGCAGCCCTGATTACCTTATAGTCAGAGCCGGGAACGGGATATTGGTCCTTGCCTAACTGCTGTCCCCATACCTGCTCGCCTAATACTTTGCCTTCGGCAAGCAAATAAGCCACCTCACCGCTCTCTATCTGCTGTTTGGTGAAAGCCTTGACCACGTCTGCTTCTTCCTTTCCGTCTTCGAAAGTCAGACTTCCCTTACCAACTATTTTGATGTTCTCAGATGAGTTGTTCAGCAATGCCTCCTTGTTGTAAGCTACAATACCCTTTGCGGTTAGTGTACCGTTTACAGAACCTATAATGATTCCTGGATTGTCATTTGTATTCGTCACATCTCCATAACTGAACACATTTTGGATACTTTTGTTAAAAAACGATTGTCCTGCTATGCCACCGGCACAACCTGTGCTTGTAATCTTGCCATAGTTAGCGCAATCTTCGATACTTGTATCATAAGCATAACCTATTATTCCACCAGTAAAGCTATTATTGTTTTCAACGGTTCCATAATTGGTGCAGCGCTTAATGTTTTTTTCACTACTACCTGCAATTCCGCCAACAAACCTTGTACCCTTCACGCTGGAGTGATTCTCGCAGTTTTCGAGATTTATTCTGGCCTCTCCAACAATACCGCCAGTATCTTCTTGTCCTATTACAGTACAATTGTTAGTGGTTTTAATGCCCCTTATATGTGATGGAGAATCCCCGTCTGCATATCCTGCCAAGATACCGGTGTAATATGTCTTCGTGTTTGTCGTGTTCACATTCTCCACCTTGGCATAGTCAAAGATAAGGTCTTGGATAGTCGCACGTTCAGTATAGCCGAAAAATCCCACAAATTTTTGTGCTGTCTTGATATAGAGGTTGGAGATGGTGTGTCCCTGACCGTCCATATTTCCCTTCCAACGATTAGAGTAATTGCCTATCGGAATCCAGCTCAAGAGTTCCTTTCCGTCTTCTGCCGTATGGCAGTAGTTCTTTAGATCGATATCCGCAGTCAGCATGGCAGATGCTGATGAGTGAGTAGTTCCAGCTACTTCGCCTTTGTCCACGATAGTTCCGTTCACATAGTCGCGGAACCAAGCCAAGTGGTAAGGTTTGGCTATCAGGTACACCCCATTTTCTTCTGAAGGCTTCACAGCCACATAATGCTGGCAACGGTCGCAATAGCCATCCTCATTGTTGTCGTGTCCAAGGGCAGGATGCTCTGCGTCCGTTACATCAGTCAATTCCACTGTCAATTGGCTGTCGGAATATATCCTTTGGCAGTCTTGGCATTGCCAATATTCCTTGGTTGCCGCCACTGTGCAAGTAGCGTTTGCTGCAGCGTGGTGAATTGTCGCTCCGTGTTTATACCTGATTGCGGAACTGGAAGGATTGTTGGTGAAACTACCTGAGATTTTCTCGTTCGTCTTGCAATTTACAAGTGAATTATCTGCAAAAACTGTATGCTCCGAACCAATGACAGGATAGAAGTCTCCATCATTAGCCAGATTTTGTCCCCATTTTGCTTCGCTCGAAGCGTTTTGCTGAAGCTGATAGGCAACAACACCGCTTTTCAGCTGAGCTTCTGTAAATCCTGTTGCGTTATCTTCTGAAGGCGTGCCGCTTCCGAAGGCTTTAACATCTTTCTCTTGGCCGTTTACAGTCAGCTTTGCGCCACTATAGTATGCCACCATGCCTTCAGTGGCCCCAGAGCGAGAAAAGCCAAAAGCCATGCCTATATATTGCGTGCTATTCGTGGCAGAAACATTGCCATAGCTGAACACGTTCTGTATCTTGCCTTCGTATACATAACCTGCCATGCCAGCAACACGCTCTGTTCCTTTTACATCTCCATAGTTGGCGCAGTCTTGGATCGTTCCACTGCCGAAATAGCCAACCAAGCCACCTACCCACTGACTTGATGCCGTTACCTTTCCATAGTTGGCACAGGCGGTTATGGATGTACTTGAGTCGTAGCTGCTAAAAAGACCGCCGACCTGTTCTTTTCCTTGTACCGTGGCGTAGTTCACGCAGTTGTAGGCGTTACCCGCAAGTTTACCTGCAATACCGCCAGTTCCATCACCGCCATTAACCTCACAACTTGTTGATGTCATGATATTTTGATAGGTGCCTCCATATCCATAGCCAACCAAAATTCCTGTAAAAGAGTTTGTATTTGTCACATTTGCATTCACAAAGGTTAGGTTTTTGATTGTGCTTATAAAGGTATAACCGAAAAGCCCCGAATATTCTTGGTTTGCATTGATATAAAGGTTGGTGATGGTCTTGTTATTTCCATCGAAAGTGCCCATGTATCTGTTAGTAGTATTTCCAATAGGCTCCCAGCTCACTTCTTCTAAGTTTTGAGACTTATCAGCCGCATGACATACTGTACTCATGTCAATGACCTCAACATTATCTGCTATCTTTGCGCAGATATTATTTCTTCCACGATTCACCTCATCGCGGAACCACTTTAATTCCTCAGCTGTGGTGATGATGTAAGGACTGTCTACTTCGCCATCACCTTTGGCAGGCCGCTTCGGTGTTTGTGCCCATGCCCCCCCATAAGGCATGAGGATAGCCATCACGAGCAGCAGCATCGTGAATAGCCTGTTTCTTTGTTTTTTGTTGTTCATATCTGTAAATTATTATTGTTATTCTACTTTCTTACATATTTTCTCTCATTGCCATCAGATATACTGTAAATCCCAGGATGATGACGAAAGTCTGTCCGAGAAACAGATAGATATAGAATCTTTCTCTCTTGATGAAATCACAGAAGCTGTAGCGAGCCTTGTAGTTTTCATCAAGATATATCCTGTAGTCTTGAACCATGGCATAGCCCATGACTATGGCGAACAACAGAAGACACAATGCCACTATAAAAATAGCCTGTTCCTCTTTCATGAAAGTTTCTATTATATTTTCCATGGTGCAAAAATAGTGTTTTTCATCGGAAAAAGGTGTCTACTTCCCCCACTTAGGTGTCTACTTCCTACAAAATAGGTGTCTACTTGGTGGGGGAAGTAGACACCTAAGACGTGATTTTATTGTATTTTCGCTCTCCAGACAGTTGGGGAGCAACCTTCTTTCTCTTTGAATATGCGATAGAGATAGGAGCGTGAAGAGAAGCCACATTCGGCAGAAATGATGTCGTTGTTGTAGTCGGGATAGTCGAGCATCATCTTCTTTGCCGCCTCGAAACGTACCTCGGCAAGCCAGATGCGGAAGGTGGAATTAAGGCATGATGTGAAGTAGCGTGATAACTCGTTCTTGGAAATGTTCAGCGAGCGTGACAGGGTGAACATGTTTACTGTGGTGTCTTTGTAGCCCAAATCAGCACACCACTTGTCGAGCTTCTCCTTGATAAATGCCTGACGCTCCTGAGAAATTGACTGTAAATTTTCTTTATCGTCTATAGGTTCTGCATACTGCCCATCGGAGCTTTCCAAAGATGCTCCCCCATTTTCAGTTTCTTCATCTGCTATGGCTGCGCTTTCTTCTTCCTCCTTATCCAAGAGTTCCTCGGTAGGAACGTAATTGTAGCCCAATGCCACGAAACTCAGGTTGAAGAAAAGGATAGTGAGCAGAGCCAACGGACCTATTATATATAATAAGGTGGTAGAGAGGATGACGAAAGGCATGGTAAGGGTAGAGAAGAACAGGGCGAAGACACTGGCTCGGGCATATCGCACGTAGGGCAGCATGTCGCCACCTGTCATCAGCTCTAACATTTTCTTGCGTTTCCGCATCTCAATCATAATCATATAGATGCAATACGCTACGTTTGTGCCGAACAATACGAGCATCGCATAGAGCCAGTTGCCAATGTTAAGACTTCCGCTATTGCTGTAGCCTATGCAGAAAACTGCTATGATGGCGGCATAAATGCAAGCGCAGACGATATTCATCTTTCGGCGGTTGGCATGGGTTGCCTCAATGTTGTATATGCCCATGGCGATAGTGGTGATGCATGGGGTATAGACAAGAATGTTGAAAATAGCTCCCAAGTCATCGCTTTTCGCACGAAAACCCAAGTGCATCTGCAAGAGATATTGTATGGCAAGTCCCATCATGCCTGCAAGTATCATCCAGCGTGACCACTCATAGCGTCGGTTGGTCCACTTCATGTGCAGGTGGGTGATGCCGAGGATAAGGGCATTGATGAGCATGAAGATGAAACATGCGAACTGAAGGAAATATAAAGAGTCTATCATTCTTACTATTTTATTGTTACTTTCTTGTATTTCTGATTGCTTGCCGTAGGATTTTCAGGGTTGGTCATCTGCAAATATCCTGCTGCAACAAGGGAGGTGATGTAACGTTCACGGTTCTTGGAATGCATGCTGACTCCAATTCTGTCAAGTATCTCTTTGGTGGTTCGAGGAACAGAACAGAAATTTACTATGTCCCTTTGCTTGTTAGACAATGACACTTTTGGAGTGTCAGAGTGTCTAAGTCGAGTGTCTAAGTCGTTCTCAGAAGTGTCTAAGTCGGTGCCAAAGTGTCTAAGTCGAGTGTCTAAGTCGTTCTCGGAAGTGTCTAAGTCGGTGCCAGAGTGTCTAAGTCGAGTGTCTAAGTCGTTCTCGGAAGTATCTAAGTCGGTGCCAGAGTGTCTAAGTCGAGTGTCAGAGTCTTGGACTTGGTTACTTTTTTCCTCAACTTGGTTACCGACTTGGTTACTTTCCCCCTCGACTTGGTTACCTTCTCCTCTCCAAGCCGTGATGACAAATTCCTGCGCCTTGTCATTATTCATAAACGTGACATTGATATCTTCGTCCAGTGCACGAGTGATGCCGCTACCTACACCAGTGTATGGCAGCAAGTATATGGCATTGTTAAAAAGGAACATATTGCGAGGCATGGAAGTTCCTGCCTTGATGTCATCAATAGTGAGTCCGTTAGGCAATGCACCCGGACTGTGAATCTCAACACGATTGTCGAAAATGAAAATGCGAACAGGGGCTTTCATGTTCAACGAGCGATGTACAAGGCTGTTTACAGTGAACTCAACCAAACTGGTATAAGGTATTTCCAACTTACCCATGCTGTTGAATTCATCTTCCACCTGCACATTATGCAGATTACGAGTGAAGAAATCCATAATAGTTTCATACTGGTGAAGTAGATTTCCCTCCATATCTGCATCATTCACCTTGTCACGAAAAACCTTGCTGCCGACGCTGTTGCCAGCAAAACAGATACACTTGGCTGTCATCATTGGCAACCAACGTTGGGTGTATTTGCCAAACAGAAGCATGGCAGCAACGGTCAGTGAACCATCAGGACGGATAAATCGCAGATTGCGAAGTATCTTCTCACAGTCATGCCCCTTAGCGATGGCAGAGCATATCATATCAAGTGACGCTTCATTAAAAGCGTCACCTGTCAAGCCTTTCTTTTCCAACACTCTATCAAAACGGTTGCCCAAAAACTGCTTGATGGTCGTTGCATCAAGGTCGTTGACAGTTGCATCCCTAACACCAGCCTCGTCTGGTGCAAAACTACCGCAGTCGGTCATCATTTCTGCAAGTTCAGCATTGTCGAACACTTTACGCTTGTCGGCACCATTCTTCACCCATACGATCCCCCTGTTGTCATGATAAGGCTTGTTGAGTCCTTCCTTCACTGTAGCAATAACCAAGTTTCCATCCTCAACTTCTATAGTATCTATCTTTATCAGAATGGATGGCACTACGTTTTCTGAAGCAATGTCACTCAACAAGTTGGTTGTTTCTTGTACCTCAGAATACGACAAGGCATTGATCTCTCCAGTTTTATCCTTTATACCAACTACCAACTTTCCACCATGTGAATTACTGAACGCCACTAACTCACAGGCAATATCATATTTGTCGAGAATGCGTTCCTTGAACTGCACCCCCGACACCTCGCCAGCGTTTATCTGTTTCAATATATCGTCCATCATTCTTTGATACATTTTTTGTTCAACAAATCGTTTACATCCACTTTCAGTAAATCTGAAATCCGCTTGCAAAAGTACGAAAATAATTTCAGAAAAAGGTAAAATATTCTCAAAACATTTACAAAACATGCAAATAATTGATTGAACTTTCGCATGTGGTTCAAGTACGGGCTGAAGGCCCAAAAGAGCGTGTGGAGCATACTTGTGAAAGTTCAGTGGGCTTATAAACTCCAGAAAAAAAGAATCTATTAAAAAGTATGATAAAACATGAGCAAGTATGAGCAACTGTGAGTTGACCCCTCACCGATTTCGTATCTTTGCATTGTGGTTCAAAGATAACATCTCATACCACCAAGAGGCAATGCGCAGCGCCCCCTACTACACAAACACAATTTATTAACCTTAAAAATGAAGACACTATGATTCTGTACACAT
>ERZ780207.1546-NODE-1546-length-19195-cov-2.831609_pt1 | contig 19195 bp, 15 predicted proteins | sample MGYA00510977_ERZ780207 | MGnify/ENA primary metagenome ERZ780207 (study PRJEB29588, sample SAMEA2151383) | human gut metagenome | biome: human gut; feature: human-associated habitat; material: faeces | place: Denmark | collected 2008/2010 ... | reverse complement strand
AGTCGGTGGTTTTTGCCATGGACAAAGAAAATAACGGTGACTTTATTCCTAAATTTTCCGAAAAATCTCCGTCGGACAGCTTTATTGCACCCAAAGATTTTGAAAAAATATTTGAGTTTATTGAAAGCAAACTTAAACGCACGGGCAATTCAATCTACTGCGGCGATATTGCCGCCGATCCTGTTGACGGTCTTGACAGTCCGGCGTGCAAGTATTGCGAGTATAAAAGTATATGCCGCATAGACGACGAGATTCATAAAACGGTACCTAAGCTTACAAATGATGAGGTTTTAGAAGAAATATCAAGGCAGGTGAGTGAAGATGGCATTTAAACCTACCGATATGCAAAAAAAGGCTATTGAAACAAAGGGCAATGTGCTTGTGTCTGCCGCGGCAGGCTCGGGCAAAACCGCCGTGCTTGCAGAGCGAGTTATAAATATGCTTACCGACGAAAAATCGCAAATAAGCGCCGACCGCTTGCTTATTGTTACCTTCACTAACGCCGCCGCGGCAGAAATGCGCAACCGCATAGAAAAGCGGCTTTATGAAGAAATACAGAAAAAGCCCGATGATGTGTCGCTTCAAAGGCAAAAATATTTGTTAAACGGTGCGGATATTTGCACAATAGACTCGTTTTGCATAAAGCTGGTACGCGAAAATTTTGAAAGATGCGGTGTTGAACCCGACTTTAAGGTTAGTGACGGCTCGGGTCAGAAGAGCACCTGCAATACGGTAATGTCCGAGCTTATGGCAGAGTATTTTGAAAAGCCTTCAAAAGAATTTTTAAGGCTTTTAGAGCTTGCGGGCTGTGAATATGACGAAAAAAATCTTACCGAGCTTATAAGCAGAATATATCTTTACGGTCAACAGTTGCCGTTTCCCGAAAACTTTATTGACGGGCTGTTATTGCCCTATCAAACCGATTTTACGCAGGGCCACCCATGGTATGATATGGCTTTTTCGGTTGCGGAAAAACGAATAGAAGCAATTAAAATTTATGCTCAAAAAGCGGCAGACGCCGCACCCTATATCAATAAAAACTGCGAAAAATTTATTGCTTATTCCGACACCTTACTGAAAACCGCAGATAAACTTGAGCAAACGGTTTTGACAAAAAATTGGAATCAATTTTTTGTCACTTTATGCGAACTGTCATTTGACCGATCGCCCTCAGCCGAAAAGGGCGACGGCTTTGCCGACAGCTTTAAAGAAAATCAAAAGCGCGTTAAAGATACCGTAAAAGAATTAAGAGAACTTTTTTATGCGGATTCAGAATTTATAAAAGAGGAAACGGCAAAAAATTTCGGTGCGGTAAAGCTGCTTACCGAAACAGTAAAAGAATACGGCAACAGGCTGTTTGCGGCATTTTGCGAGGAAAATGCCTTTACCTTTTACAATATGGAGCAGTTAGCATTAAAGCTGCTTTGCGAATACAAAGACGGCGAAATCGTAATCCGTGATGAAGCCCGCGAGCTGTGCGAGCGTTACGATGAGGTTTTGGTAGATGAATTTCAGGATGTCAATGACCTTCAAAATATGCTTTTTTATGTGCTGTCAAACCGTGAAGAAAAGCTGTTTGCTGTGGGTGATATTAAGCAGAGCATTTACGGCTTTCGAGGCTCTAATCCCGACAATTTTTTGAACAAGAAAAATAAGTATGTACCCATTGAAAAGGCGAATGAAAGTGACCCTAAAAAGATATTTTTATCCGACAATTTCAGAAGCCGCAAGGGCGTTTGCGACGCCGTTAATTTTCTATTTTCACACCTTATGTCGGGTCAGTGCGGAAGTATTGTTTATGACAGCGACGAACAGTTGAATGCGGGCGGCAGCTTTCCTGAAAGCGACGCCCCTGCGGCAGAATTGCTTGTGCTTGACAAATATGACGCCGACTCGGAAAAAACCCTGCTTGAACGCGAAGCCGAAAGAATTGCGGAATACATATTATCGGTAATGGACGAGGGCGAGATAATCACCGACGGCAATACCTTGCGCAAGGCGCGCTTTTGCGACTTTGCAATACTGCTTGAAGCACTACGGGGCAAGGCCGATGTAATAGCACAGTGTCTGTCCGATTACGGAATACCCGTGTCATTGGGCTCCGATTCTTTTTTGGAAAGCATTGAAATTTCAACCGTTATGTCGCTGCTTCAGGTTATTGATAATCCGAAGTGCGATGTCGAATTGCTATCCGCAATGATGTCGCCGAGCTTTGCTTTCACTGCCGAAGAAATGGCTAAAATAAGGGCAAATCAAAAACGCGGTTCGCTTTATTCTGCGGTTAAGGCATACGGCGATAAGGGTGATAAAAAGGCGGCTGATTTTGTCAAAAAGCTGGCAGAATTACGCTGTGATGCGGTGGTGCTGCCTTTAGACGCACTTGTTTCAAAGCTTATACATTCTACCGATATTCTGAATGAAATGTCGGCGCTTGCAGGCGGCAAAATAAGGCGAGCCAATCTTTATATGCTTATAAAATTTGCAAAAGACTATACCGAGCGCTCGGGCGGCGGAATTTACGGATTTATTAAATATATGAATTCTCTGCCCGATACTGCGTTTAAGGTTTCTGCCGCGGGCGGAGAAAATGCGGTTAAGATAATGTCTATGCACAATTCAAAGGGCTTGCAGTTCCCTGTGTGTATTGTGGCAAATCTTGCGTCGCAAATTAACAATGCCGATTCAATAAGCCGTGTGATTTTTTACGAAAAGAGCGGAATAGCCTTTAAATATTATGACGAAACGGTCGGGTGCGACATCGAAACGCTCGGGCATATGGTTTTGTCGGAGGCCGCACAAATAAAAACGGTCGAAGAAAGAATGAGACTTTTGTATGTTGCCGCAACCCGAGCGATTGACAGGCTGTGCTTGGTTTGCTCTGCTAAAAATTTAGAAAAAAAGCTTAAAACGCTTTCGGCTGAATTGCTTAACGGCGAGCCATATATCGGCCGTGAATTTTTAGAAAAAAGCCGCTGTATGGGCGACTGGGTTTTAAGCTGTGCTTTACTGCACCCCGCAGGAGAAGTATTATGCGATTATGCCGATATTAAAACCGTTCACTGTCAAAGCGGTGCCGATATTAAAATAAATATTGTAAATTCTGTCCACCAAACGCATGTTGCGGCAGAGTCGGGTGAAACGCCTGAAGAATGCGACTGTAAGCTTGCCGAAAAAATTAAGTCTAACGCAGATTACCGTTACCCCTACGAATCGTTGCAAAGCTTGCAGGCAAAGGCGTCGGTTTCAAGCATTGTCCATAAGGCGGAGGGCGACCGTTTTGCTTTTTGCGAAAGACCCGCATTTATGGCAGACGGCAAGCTGTCGGGCGCCGCAAAGGGAACGGCTATGCACCACATTATGCAGTTTATCAATTTTGAGCCCGATATTGATGTCACGGCAGAGATAGAACGGCTGGTTGAGTGGCGGTTTATAACCGAGCAGGAGGCGGAATCTTGCAATAAAGGCGATATTGAAGCCTTTTTCAAAAGCGATATTTACCGCCGTATTTTGGCTTCAAAATCATACCAACGCGAAATGCGTTTTATTACCGAAATACCGGCAAATCGCATAGATCCAACGCTTGAGGCTGATATTGAGCAAGCCGCTATAATAGTTCAGGGTGCAATAGACTTGTGCTTTGAGGAAGATGACTCAATAGTTGTTCTTGACTTTAAGACCGACAGGGTAGATAATATGAACGAGCTTTTGAAAAGTTACGGCGAGCAGCTTGAAATATATTCGGCTGCGGCGCAAAAAATCTTTTCAAAACCCGTAAAAGAAAGAATAATCTATTCCTTTGCTTTGGGTGAAAGTATTTCGTTTTAGAAGGATGTTTTATGGAATTAACATTACAAAAGGGCAGACCGTCAAATATTTCAAACAGGCTGCCTAAAGAAATTCGGTGTTATGATTTTCTTGATGATTTGGGGGCTGAGTATTACTGTGTGGATCATGGCGAGTTTCACGCCGACACAATGCAGGACTGCGAAAAAATAGACAAGGTGCTCGGCTGCCTTATTTGCAAAAATCTGTTTCTTACAAACCGTCAGAAAACACAGTTTTATCTGCTTATGATGCCGGCTGACAAGCCCTTTAAAACCAAAGATTTGTCGGCGCAAATAAACTCGGCAAGGCTTTCGTTTGCCGATGCCGAGTTTATGGAAAAATTTCTTGATATAACTCCGGGCTCCGTAAGCGTTTTAGGGCTTATGAACGACAGGCAAAACAATGTAAAGCTGCTTGTCGATCGCGATGTGCTGCGCGACGAATACATAGGCTGTCATCCGTGTATCAATACAACAAGTATAAAAATAAGAAGCTCTGATATTTTTGACAAATTTCTAAATGCCGTAGGTCATGAAAAAACCGTGGTCGAGCTGCCGTGGTACAATCTGTAACAAAAAAGAACAGTGAAAATCACTGTTCTTTTTTTGTTACAGATAAAAGCCACTTAACTGCGCAATCACCGAACCGATTAAAGTGGCGAAAAATGCAAACACACCCAACATTTTGAACATAGTTAACACAGGGTGTTCATTTGCTTGAAGCACCGATGTTGAACGGGCGGTGTTTATTTCGGTTTCTTCTACAACATATGATGCGATATCTTTGTTTGCATTGCGGAATAAACACGCATACTCATAATTATAAAATGTAAATTCAATGCTTGAAAGGCTTGGCGAATTTCCGCCGAATCCATTGTCATAAAATGAAAATGAGGCGGATATTTCGGCACTGTTTCCGCGCCGCGCGTGTTCGTGGGCGAGGGGTTTGGTTTTCCATACGGCACTTATGCAAAAATATGCTACGATTGAAGCGCACGCTCCGAATAGAAAGCTTAAAAAATAACTAAATTTTGCCAGCCAAAAGACAGTCGAAAAGGCGAAGCCTATAATAATTGAAAAAGTGCATATAAGAGCTAAAAGAGAGTTGTATTTCGACCTGTGCTTGAGACATTCTTTACAAATGGGCAAATCAAGCGAAATTGATCTTGTAGCTTGTTTTTGTCCTTTCAGGTAGGTGGTGGTGTAGCTTAAACCTTCTGTTTCTCTTGTCGGCTTCATACAGCAGGTGCAGTACGGTGGTATAACAAAGCGTTCACTTCTAATACTGACCGTGTATCGCTTGTTTGCCTGTCGGTTTGCTTCGAGATTTTTTTGGAACAGTTCTTTTTCTTTTCTTGCCTTTATTATCTGTTTTTCATCATTTGCAATGATTTCCGCAAATTCGGTCAATTCTGAAAATATTTCCCGTAAGGTTTGTATAAGCTTGAATGACGCATTGAAATTCCCGAACTCATTATGCAGTTTTATTGCAAATTCACGGCACTTATGTGCAAGCTGTAAGCTTTGTTCGTGATCAAGACCGTCTGCCATGCTCTTTATCTGCAAGGGCTGCGCATATTTGTCGAACTCTTTTAGAATTACAATCAAGTTTTCAACGGTCAGGTTAATTTCCGATATATTTGTGTCAAAGTCAACTTTTTCTATTACAGACATTGCGGCATTAGCTTTTTTGTCTATAACATAATTCATGCGGATTTCATACTGATTTATGATATCGTCTATGACAACTCCGTCATCATAGGTGCTGTTGGCAATGAAATTTTCCGCAATAGTTGAGACAAGCTCAACATAATCCGTTTCATCAAGGGCTTCCAAACGGTCGGAAATAATACGCCTGATTGCAACGCGTTTTTTGTTGAATGCACTCACAACATCATTCTCTGCTGTCGGGGCAATACCGCTTTTTGCTCTGTATTTATTTATTAAATCACATACATCGGAGGGATTGATTTTTTCGTACAATTTATCGATTTCCGATATGACAAATATTATGCTTAAAAAGTCTTCGAAATCGACAACCGAAAAATTGTGAAGCAGGGCATTTAAGCGAGAAATACCCGATAATTCATCCGTGAAAATTTCTTTTTTGTTTTTTATACTTCTGAATATCTCGGTTTGCTTTTTCTCTGAAATATCAAAAAACCATTCTAACTCGGCCGACAGCCTTTTTGTAGGGTTAATTAAAGAAGCTTGTGCCTCTTCACATGCATTGCTGTCTTCAAAAAATGCTTTTTCTTCGGCTTTGGAAATAATAGATGCGCGTTTATCGCCGGGCGAAACTTCCAGCACATAAAATGGGTTTTTCTCCAAAAATGTATTATGCATATATTACCTTTCCTCAATCAGAGTTATGCTGATTAAATTCAGCATTTCACAATTATTATCGGCTTTACTTAATGTATAAAACAGTTTTTACCGATAACCGTGTCTTATGAAATGACACTTAATTTAAAAAATACAGTGTAAAATATAAAAACGGTGTTCGCTGAAAATTCATCGTACTATTATTGGCTTTTGGGTATTCGATTGCAAATAAAAGCAACGAATTCCAAAAATGTATAAGTATATAATATCAGCGTCTTAAATAAATTGCAATAAAATTTTTGTTCAACAAGCGGCGGATATCCTTTTGTTTGCCTTTATGGGCTTCAATACCGTTTTCCCTTAAAATTTCAAAAATATCTTTCATGTTTTTTGCTCCTTCCTGAAATGTTTTTTGATAGGATTTTCGCCTATATGGAATTTACAAGCATATTGTATAACAAAAGGAAGTTAGATTTCTAACCCCCAAAATTAAAAAATTGCAAAAAAATATCCGCCCACAATTAAGTGGACGGATGATAATTAAAATTAAACATTATTGAACAATAAATGAATTCAACTCTCTTAAAGTCATATCAAGAGGTTCAATGCCTTTCTCTTTACAATATTTACTTATTGCGCGATAGTCGTAATGCGGCTCGTTCTCAGCATTGGAATTAGCAACAAAACCGCCTGCTTCGGCAGCGACATCATCAAGTTTTGAAAGTTGTTTAATAAATGAAATCCGTTCTTTTTCTGACATAACTAATTTTCCTCCAATGTGTAATATTTAAGAATTCTTTGAGCGTTTTCCTCGTCAATAAAATCAAAAATCAGGGGGACGGTTCTCTGTCTTGTGTTCGCTAAAAACAGTTTACAAAACTGTTTTTTTACGCTTCAAGCCCTCACAGGCTTCGAGTCCTTCTTTTTAGCAAACAAAAAATAATAGGTATATCCTTGCAGACATACCTATTGTTTCTGGCAGGGGTAGAAGGACTCGAAGTCTTGCACTGCGGTGCTCGGTCAGGCTCGGCTCTAACAGTCCACCGGACTGTTATTCACTACCGAGCCTATGTTCAAGTCCTTCTTACATATAAAAAAATTAAGTCCACCCAAAAGGATGAACTTAATTTTTGGCAGGGGTAGAAGGACTCGAACCCTCACAAACGGTTTTGGAGACCGGTGTGCTACCATTGACACCATACCCCTATAATATGTGCATAAAAATATGTATATAAAAATAAATGGTGGACCAGCAGGGACTCGAACCCCGGACCGACCGGTTATGAGCCGGTTGCTCTAACCAACTGAGCTACTGGTCCACATATTTGCGTCGCCTTACCGACAGCAAAGGTTATTATACAATTATTTTTTCTTTTTGTCAACATAAATTTTTAATGATTTCGATTATTTGTTTTTGTTAAATATTTTGCTTTGAATATAATAAAAAATCTTGAAAAGCGTTATTTCTTATTTTATAATGACACATAGAAAGTTAAAGCTTTATTTTACAGAATCAAGGAGTTTGATTTTAATGCAAAGGTTTGATTTAAACGGCACCTGGAAGCTTTCGGGCGGCGGATATGACTGCAAGGGCACTATACCCGGTTCGGTTTATTCTTTTTTGCTGGACAACGAATTGATAGATGACCCTTATTACCGCGATAATGAGCTTAGGCTTGTCGGTATAATGGATAATGAATTTGAATTCTCGCGTGAATTTGATTACCTGCCCGACGGCAACAAGGTTTTACTTTGCTGCGACGGGCTTGATACCCTTTGTGATATATATTTGAACGGCGCGCACATTGCATACACCGACAATATGCACCGCAGTTACGAGTTTGATGTTACCGCTGTCATTAAAAACGGCAAAAATGAAATTAAGCTTTTGTTTCATCCGGCCGACGCCTATATAAAAGAAAAAGAGGCAAAACAGCCTACATTTTATGCAAAAGAGGCTATGGCAGGCTTCGGTAATATACGCAAGGCGCACTGTATGTTTGGTTGGGATTGGGGTCCCCGTCTGCCCGATGCGGGTATATGGAAGGATATTTATTTGCTCAAAAAAGACAGTGTTCGCATAAGCGACATTTATATTTCACAGCGTCACGATAACGGTCGGGTTTTTATTACGCCCAATGTAACGCTTGACGGTGATGCCGAAATAAGTATTACCTGCACAGCACCCGACGGCAGTGTAACAACACTTTCGGCAAATGCCGAAAATGAGATCGCAAATCCTATGTTTTGGATGCCTCGCGGACTCGGCGAACAGCCGCTTTATACTATTGATGTTGAGGTAACGCAAAACGGCAAAACGGCAGATCGAGCCATACGCCGTATCGGTTTGCGAACGGTAAAATTGATTCGTGAAAAAGACAAATGGGGCGAAAGCTTTTGCCACGAGGTTAACGGTGTCCGCTTTTTTGCAATGGGCGCAGACTATGTGCCTGAGGATAATATTCTTTCACGCCTCAGCGAACAACGCACGCGCGACCTGATAAAACAGTGCTGTCGCTGTAACTTCAACTGTCTGCGCGTTTGGGGCGGCGGTTTTTATCCGCATGATTATTTCTTTGATATTTGCGATGAGATGGGCATAACCGTGTTTGTTGACCTTATGTTTGCTTGTTCATCTATGAACCCAGATGACGCTATGATGGAAAATATACGCATAGAAGCCGAACAAAACCTTGCAAGACTAAGGCATCACCCGTCGATAGTAATTATAAGCGGCAATAATGAAATAGAACTATGGTGCACATGGCAGCAGGTAAAATACCCCCGTTATTTAGAGGTGTTTGAAGATCTTCTTGCCGATGTTGCAAACCGCATTTGCCCCGACATACCCTATGTGCCTTCGTCGCCGTCGTCTGTCGGTCATTTTATGGACCCGCAAAATCAAAATTTCGGCGACTGTCATTATTACGGGGTATGGTGCGGACAGCCTATTACCGAATACCGAAATAATTATTGGCGATATTTAAGTGAGTTCGGCGTGCAGTCATTTCCGGGTGAAAAAACGGTAAATTCATTTACCCTACCCGAAGACCGCAATGTGTTTTCGCGTGTTATGGAAATGCACCAGCGTTCAATACCTGCGAACAAGGCGCTTATGCAGTATATTTCCGAAAACTTTAAATACCCCAACAGTCTGCCTGCGTTTTTATATGCCACACAGCTGTTTCAGGCAGAGGCCATTAAATATTGTGTAGAGCACCTGCGGCGAAACCGCGGTCGGTGTATGGGCGCGCTTTATTGGCAGTTAAATGATATCTGGCCTGTGGCTTCGTGGGCAAGCATTGACTGCTACGGCAGATACAAGGCATTACAGTATTATGCAAAACGCTTTTTTGAGCCTGTGCTTATCTCTTGCCGCGAGGTAGGCGAGAATGATGTTCGCCCGTTTATTAACACCGAGCGAAACATAGAGCTTGTAACCACGGCGGAGCTTACCGTTACCAATGATACCTTAAACGAAGTTACGGGTACGGTTAATTGGGAGCTTCGTGACAGTAAAGCCAATGTAATCAAAAGCGGCGAACGGGTTGTAACCGTGCCCGCATTGTCTTATGTTACGCTCGATAATATGGACTTTAACAAAACCGACCCGTACACTACATACATAAGCTATTCGTACACGGTTGACGGCAAAGCGGTATCAAGCGGCACAACGCTGTTTGCGGCGCATAAGCGCTTTGATTTTGAAGACCCCAATCTGCGTTATGAAATAAACGGGGATGAAATCACGGTTTATGCCGACGTCTATGCAAAGGCTGTTGAAATAGATTCACTTGACAGCGACTTTATTTTGAGCGATAACTATTTTGATATGAATGCGGGCTCATATACGGTAAAAATATTAGAGGGAACACCCAAAACAATCAGACTGCGCAGTGTTTATGATATTAAATAATTAAATTTGTTTGTTCGTTGTTTGTAGGAACCGGCTTTGCCGACGGTTTGTTAAGTCACATCAGGATTTTGCTAATTGTCATATAGGCCGGTTTCTACATTATATTTTTATATACAAACACCGAATTGTATGATAAAATTATATCGTAACAATATTTAAAGCTTTTAAAGGAAATTGAAATAATGGTAAAGATTCTTTTTGTATGTCACGGCAATATCTGCCGCAGCCCCCTTGCCGAGTTTTTAATGAAAGATTTAGTGAAAAAACAAGGTCTTGAAAATGATTTTCACATTGAGTCAGCAGCTACTTCTAATGAAGAAATAGGAAACAGTGTTTACCCACCTATAAAGCGAATTTTAAATGACAGGGGCATTAACTGCGCCAATAAGCGCGCCCGCCGTATGACTTGTGCCGATTATGATAACTTTGATTATATAATTTGTATGGACAGCTATAATTTGCGCAATATGAATTATATTGCAAGTGATATCAAAGGTAAATATTCACGGTTGCTTGATTTTACTAAAAATCCACACGATGTTGCCGACCCGTGGTATTCACGCGATTTTGCTACAACCGAGCGAGAGATAGAGCATGGTTGTAACGCACTGCTTCAACATATACTTACAAATTTAAAGTAAAACGGTGCAGTTTAAAATCTGCACCGTTTTGATTATCCTTAATCTTTTTCAAATCCTACGATTATTCCACCCTTTTCGGCATAAAAGCTGCAAAGCCCGCGGCACTCGTAAATTTCAATATCTATATTGCCGAATTCCTTTGTCAGTGCGTCTTTTACGGTGGCTGCAAATTCGGGGTTTTGGCAGTGGGATATACGCACCTTGCCGCCCCAAAAGCCTTCTTCACGCATACGGTTTATTATGCAAAGGCGCGATTTTGTTTCGCCTCGGCATTTATCAAGCGGCTGTAAATCGCCCTTGTCGCTTGCTTTGCCTATGACGCGTATTCCCAAAAGACCTGCGGCTTTGGCGGTTAAATGGCCAACTCTGCCGTTGTTTACAAGGTTTCTCATAGACTCTAACATAAACAAAAGCCCTGTTTTATTCTGATAAGCGGTTATTTCTTTGCAGATAGTGTCATAATCTTTGTTGTCGTTTATAAGCTCCGACAGCCTTTCGATTATAAGCTTCATTTCGGGACCGGTTGAAAGAGAATTTATTACAAACACCTTTCGGTCGGGGTGTTGTTCTTCATACAATCTTTTGGCAACGCATGCGGCATTATAACAGCCCGATATTGTCGCCGAAATAGTTACGCAAAAAATCATTTCTGTGTCGCCGAAGGCTTTAAGCCAATCATTTGTGTTAGGGCATGATGTGCCGGATTTTCCCTTATGTGTCAAAAGGTAATCTACCATTTCGCTTACATCAAGGTCCGCGTTGTCGGTATATTCTTTTTGCGAGGTCACTATTTTAAGGGGAGCCGATGCAAACGGCACAGAGTCAAAGCTTAATATGTCCGACGAGGAATCGGTAACTATTTTACAGTTCGGCATAAAATCACTCCTGATAAAAGCTGATACGGCAATTATATGCGTTTGAAATTTAAAAGACAATCTATTGTCAATTTTGACAGTTCTATAAATAAAAAATCAAATTCTACTTAATGAGAGCCGACTCTACTGAGAAAAGAGTGGCTTTTAATACAGAAAAATATTGCCTTTGTATATAAAACAGGTTATAATATTAAGATAAAATATTAAGGCGGAGACAGGTGTTATGGATATAAACATAGGCGACGTTATACAAATGAAAAAGAATCATCCTTGCGGTTGCAACATCTTTACAGTGCGACGCGTAGGTATGGATTTTAAAATTTGCTGTAACGGTTGCGGTCATGAAGTAATGCTTCCGCGCAAGACGGTCGAAAAAAGTATAAAAAAGATTTTAACGGTTAGTGGAGAGAATAAATAATGTTTGAAAAACTTTCTGCGGTAGAAAGCCGCTATGAACAAATAGGCGTAGAGCTTACACGCCCCGATGTTGCAAGCGATAATGCGCTTTTTACAAAGCTTATGAAAGAGCACAGCGAGCTCACCCCCATTGTCGAAAAGTACCGCGAGTATTGCGCGGCACAGGCGGCAGAAAAAGAGGCGCTCGAAATGCTGGAAGCGGGCGGGCTTGACAAAGATTTTAAAGAGCTAGTTGAAGAAGAATTAGCCGAATCAAAAGAAAAAATAGCAACAAGTGCAGATGAACTTAAAATACTTCTTTTGCCTAAAGACCCCAACGACGATAAAAACGTTATTGTTGAAATTCGCGGTGGAGCCGGCGGTGAAGAGGCGGCACTTTTTGCAGGCTCGCTTTTCAGAATGTACTCTATGTATGCCGAGTCAAAGCACTGGCACATCGACATTACCAATGCCAACGAAACCGAGCTTGGTGGATACAAAGAAATAAGTTTTATGATTGAGGGTGCAGGGGCGTATTCGCGCTTTAAATATGAAAGCGGCGTTCACCGTGTTCAGCGTGTGCCAGACACCGAAACACAGGGCAGAATTCATACCTCAACCGTAACGGTGGCGGTGCTGCCAGAGGCCGATGAGGTTGAGTTCGAGTTAAATCCCGCCGACCTTAAAATTGATACCTTCCGCTCGTCGGGGGCAGGAGGTCAGCACATTAACAAAACATCTTCTGCAATACGCGTCACACATCTGCCGACAGGCACGGTAGTAGAGTGTCAGGATGAGCGCAGTCAGTTCAAAAATAAAGAAAAGGCGCTTAAAGTTCTTCGTTCTCGGCTTTATGAAGCGGAAAAAGAAAAGGCTGATGCCGCAATAGCGTCTGACCGCAGGGCACAGGTGGGCACGGGTGATCGCAGTGAGCGTATCAGAACCTATAATTATCCTCAAGGCCGTGTTACCGACCATAGAATAGGTTTGACGCTTTATAAAATAGATAGCATTTTAAACGGCGATATTGACGAAATTATAGACGCGCTTACAACTCATTACCGCGCAGAAGCCTTAAAGGCTCAGGAGAATTCTTAAAATGACAACACAGAAGTTAGATGCTTTGCGTGATTATAATAGTGCCGTAAAGTCGGCGGCGGAAATATTGTGTAAGGGCGGTATTGTGGCGGTTCCCACCGAAACGGTTTACGGACTTGCGGCTTCGGCTTACAGCGATAGTGCGATTAAAGCCGTATTTGAAGCCAAAGGCAGACCGCAGGACAACCCGCTTATAGTTCATATATCAAGCTTAGATATGTTAACCGATGTGGCGCGAGATATACCCGAGTGTGCTTACAGTTGTGCAAAGACCTTTTGGCCGGGTCCTTTTACAATGGTATTGTCTAAGGGCGAAAATATAAGTGAAAGCGTATCGGCAGGCCTTGATAGCGTTGCGGTAAGATTTCCGGCAAACAAAACGGTTTGCGACATTATAACAGCAAGCGGCTTGCCGCTTGCGGCACCGAGTGCCAATACATCGGGCAGACCGAGCCCTACCGCAGCGCGCCATGTTATAGACGACCTTGACGGTAAAATTGATGCCGTGGTTTGCGGTGAAGACAGCGTTGTCGGCGTTGAATCAACCGTAGTATCCCTCGTAGGCGATAAGCCGCGACTTTTGCGTCCGGGTGCTGTAACACCCGAACAGTTGCGTAAGGTATTACCTGATTTAGTAATTGACGATGCAGTTTTAAAACAACTGAAATCAGATGAAAAAGCGGCATCACCGGGTATGAAATATAAGCACTATGCGCCTAAAACCGAAACCTTTTTGGTAGAGGGTTGCTCGGGTAGCTTTGTAAGATTTGTGAATTCAAAAACCGATTGTGCGGCAATTTGCTTTGAAGAAGAATATTACAGCATAAACATTCCTAAAATATCTTACGGTTCAAAACACAACGAAAGCACGCTTGCTAAAAATGTTTTTTCAAGCTTGCGTGATGTTGATAATTTGGGTGTGAAGCAGGTCTATATTCACGCGCCGAGCAAAGACGGAGTGGGGCTTGCGGTGTATAACCGTTTAATCAGAGCAAGCGGTTTTAAGGTTATAACGCTTTAAGGGGTGAAGGTAAAAAATGAGCTTTGTAGTAGGTCTGACAGGCCCTACAGGGGCAGGTAAAAGCAGTATAACTGAGGTTGCGAAAAATTTAGGCTTTAAGGTTATTGGCTGCGACGCCTTGGCCCGTGTGGCGGTTGAAAAGGGTAGCGACGGTCTTGCGGATATAGTAAAAGTATTCGGTGGCGGCGTTTTGAATTCGGACGGAACACTTAACCGTAAAGAGTTAGCCGCATTGGCTTTTTCTTTAAGTGAAAAAACCGAGCTTTTAAACCAAACGCTTTTGCCGCATATTGTAAAACTCATCAAGTCACAAATTGATGTGCCCTTAGTGCTGCTTGACGCACCAACCCTTTTTGAAAGCGGAGCCGACAGTCTGTGCAACGAGGTTATAGTTGTGCTGTGCGACAAAAAAACTCGCAAAAAGCGTATAATGGAGCGTGACGGAATTGACGAATCGGCGGCAGAGCTTCGTATAAAAGCCGGAAAAGATGATAATTTTTATATTGAGCGGTCAAATAATATAGTGTATAACGATTGCGAACTTTCGGTTTTAAATTTAAAAATTCAAAAACTTTTAAACAAACTATTGGAGGAAAATAACAATGTCTGACGAGATTAAGAAGTTAAAAGAAAAACTTTTTTATGAAAAAAAGAACGGTCTTTTAAAGGTGGACGAAAATACCCTTGATAAAATACAAGAATATTGCGAAGGGTACAAGGTGTATCTTGATAAAGCTAAAACCGAGCGTGAGGCTATAGCCGCCGCTGTTTCGCTCGCAGAAGAAAAGGGCTTTGAGCCATTTGTAATAGGCAAAGAATATAACGCGGGCGATAAGGTTTATTTTAACAACCGCGGCAAAACCGTAGCCTTTGCGGTAATAGGCGAGAAGTCAGCCGATAACGGACTTAATATTACAGCGGCTCATGTTGATTCGCCCCGTCTTGACCTAAAACCCAATCCGCTTTACGAAGAGCTTGAACTCGCACTCTTTAAAACACATTACTACGGCGGTATTAAAAAATATCAGTGGACTGCCATGCCGCTTGCGCTTCACGGAGTATTCGCAAAAAAAGACGGCAGTGTAACAGTGGTTAATGTAGGCGAAGACAGCGCCGACCCCAAGTTTGTTATAAACGATTTGTTGCCGCATCTTGCGCGTGAGCAAAACAAGCGCACCCTTTCAGACGGTATTCGCGGAGAAGAGCTTAATGTGCTCATAGGCAGTATGCCGTTTAAAAGCGATGAGGGCAGTGAGCTTGTAAAGCTTAATATTTTGAAGCTTTTGAATGAAAAGTACGGCGTCACCGAAGAAGACTTTTTGTCTGCCGAGCTTGAGTTGGTTCCTGCGGCAAAATCTAGCGATATAGGCTTTGACCGTTCGCTTATAGGTGCCTACGGTCAGGACGACCGAGTTTGCGCCTACCCCGCACTTACAGCCGTTTTAAATGTAGAAAAGCCCGAAAAAACCGCGATAGCAATCCTCACCGATAAAGAAGAAATAGGTTCTATGGGAAACACAGGTTTGCAATCTGATTTCTTATCTCATGTTATTCATGACATTTGCGTAATGCAAGGCTGTGACGAAACTGTGGCAAAGCGCAATTCAAAGTGCCTTTCAGCTGATGTTAATGCAGGTATAGACCCGACTTTTCAGGATGTTATGGAACGCCGCAATGCAAGCTTTTTAAACTACGGTGTTGTTGTTACCAAATATACGGGCGGCGGCGGCAAAAGCAGCACATCCGACGCTTCGGCGGAATATGTTGCCGAAATCAGAGCTATGCTGGACCGTGCCGACATTGTTTGGCAAACGGGTGAGCTCGGCCGTGTAGATGCGGGCGGCGGCGGAACGGTTGCTATGTATGTTGCAAATTTGGGCATAGATGTTATCGACCTTGGTGTGCCGGTGCTTTCGATGCATGCGCCTTATGAAACAACCGCTAAACTTGATGTATATATGTGCTACCGCGCCATGTATGAGTTTATGAAATAATGCATATTTAAACATTAAAAGCCTCTGCTTTACACAAAGCGGAGGTTTTTGCATTTTAATACGTATTTTATGTTTTTTCGTGTTGACAAAACATATACATAAATAGTAAAATTAAAATGATATGTTTTGGGTTGAAAGAGGGTGAAAATATGGTCTTTTCAAGTTTGTTTTTCCTGTATTTGTTTCTTCCGCTTAATTTGGTTGTATATTATTTTGCTAAAACAACAAAAGCAAGAAATATTGTAATGCTCATATTTTCACTTACCTTTTATGCGTGGGGCGAGCCGCTATATGTTTTTTTGCTTGTATTTATGACGGTGTGCGACTGGCTTATATCTCTATACATCGAAAAACAAACGCCGCACGGCGCAAAGGCAAAATTAGGTCTAGTTATGATGACGGTCGTAAATTTAGGACTTTTAGGTTTGTTTAAATACGGCTCTTTTGTGCTTGAAAATATAGGCTATATAACGGGCAAAACATTTGGCTCTCTTGATATAATACTGCCTATCGGCATTTCCTTTTACACATTTCAGCTGATTTCTTATGTAGTCGATGTGTACCGCGGTGATGTGCCCGCACAAAAGAATTTTGCAATCCTGCTTTTATATGTAAGCCTTTTTCATCAGTGTATAGCAGGTCCTATCGTAAGGTATAAGGATATTTGTTCAGAGCTTACCGAGCGGCGTGTCACGGTGCACGATTTTGCCGACGGAATATGGCGTTTTTGTTTCGGGCTTGCGAAAAAAGCGATTCTTGCAAATGCTATGGGCAATGTAGCGGATACTCTTTTTACAGGTGCAGGTTCTCTTAAAAACAGCAGTGTTTTGGCGTTGTGGGTAGGTGTTTTGGCATACAGTCTGCAAATTTATCTTGATTTTTCGGCTTATTCCGATATGGCTATAGGTATGGGCAGAATGATCGGCATTCACTACCGTGAAAATTTTGATTATCCGTATATTTCACGCTCGGTTACCGAATTTTGGCGCAGATGGCATATATCGCTGGGAAGCTTCTTTCGTGATTATGTATATATACCGCTCGGCGGCAACCGAAAGGGAAGACTGCGTACATATATAAACCTGTTTATCGTGTGGTTTTTAACGGGGCTGTGGCATGGCGCGTCTTGGAATTTTGTGCTGTGGGGACTTTACTTCTTCTTATTTATAGTAGTTGAAAAAGCATTTTTACTGCGAGTGCTTTCAAAAGACAGGATTGTTTCACATATATACCTCGTACTGATAGTATATTTCGGTTGGATACTCTTCCGTTTTAGCAATGTCAGCGATATTTTAGATGTTCTTCGCGGTATGTTCGGTTTAAACGGAAACCCGCTTGCCGATTTTGAAACTGTTACACTTTTTAAATCAAATGTTTTCATTATTGCTTTTTGTGCTGTCGTTTCAACGCCTGTTATTCGCAAATTGGGCAATATGGTGCGGTACACCTATATGGATAAAAAGGGAATATCAATAATTTATTCGGTCGGCAGAATAGTTATACCTATTTTACTGTTGATTATATCTACGGCGGCACTTGTCGGCGACAGTTATAATCCGTTTTTATATTTTCAATTTTAAGAGTGACTCAATAGGATAAGGGGGGTGTATTATGAAAATCAAAGAAAAAGAAGATACAACAGCAGAGATTCGGGAAGAGCAAAATCTTGACGATAATATGAAGCTTATTAAGAGTCTTCGCTTACAACGCATAGTCGATATAAATATGGTACGCATTTTTTTGATTATCTGGATATCGGCGGCGGTATGCACGGCTTTGCCGATGTTTCGTCCGAGTTATTCCGAAATCGAAAAAAGGGAACTGAAAAAATTTCCGAAATTTTCTTTTTCGGCTCTTGTGTCAGGCGACTATTTTGACGAAATAGGTCTTTGGTTTTCAGATACATTTCCGCTTCGCGACAGTTTTGTTTCGCTGAACACAAAGGTAACCAACGCTTTCGGCATAAATACCGTTCAGGTACACGGTCAAATAGAACAGGGCGACGAAATACCCGATATAACGCAGTCTGAACCGACGCAGGCGAGCGACGAGTCGGTTTCATCAGACACAAGCGCGCAAGAAGTGGTTTCGTCGGAAGAGGTTGCAGTTATACCCGAACCGCAGCAGCCTGCTGTTGAAAAACTCGGCGCTATGCTTATTGTAGATAATGCCGCTTACGAATACTATAATTTTAATCAGGCTACTGCCGATGCTTATGTATCTACCGTAAACCGAGCGGCGACTATACTTGACGGTAAAAGTAAAGTTTATGATATGGTTATTCCTACAAGTATGGCAATTACTTTGCCCGAGAATTTTAACGGCAGCACCAATTCGTCAGATCAAAAAAAGGCGATTGATTATATGTATTCGCTGATGGTGCCTAATATAAGCAAGGTAGATGTTTACAATACGCTTTTATCCCACAAAAACGAATATATATATTTCAGAACCGACCACCATTGGACTGCGCTCGGCGCATATTATGCGTACCGAGACCTAATGGGGGCAAAGGGTGTGGCTCCTGCCGAGCTTACCGCTTTTAACGAGTATAAATTCGACGGATTTTTGGGCTCATTCTATGCCGAATCGGGTCAAAAGCCCAGCCTTGGCAATACTCCCGATTATGTTTTGGCTTATGAGCCGAAGCAAACGCAGTATATTCATACCTATACAAAATCGGGCGAGATTGATTATCACATAGTGTCAGACGGCAATAAACTGAGTGCGGCAAACAAATATCTTTCGTTTGTTTGCGGCGACCATCCCTTTGGCATTATGACCAATCCCGAAATCACCGACGGCTCGTCATGTCTTGTAATAAAAGAGTCGTTCGGCAATGCGATGGTGGCTTATCTGACGCAAAACTATCAAACGGTATATGTTGTTGACTACCGTTACATAAATCAGGTGTTCGCCGGAACGCTCAGACAATTTGTTGATGAACGCGGTGTGCAGGATGTTATGTTTATAAACAATATTTCCGCAACACGAAGCCCCGCGCTTGTAAATGCGTTAAGCGCATTTGTGGGTCAATAGGCGAGTTTTTTATGACTCGGTTGCCTGTGATTTGCTATTTAATAAATTTAAAAAAGTATAAAAATT
>ERZ780207.1545-NODE-1545-length-19195-cov-3.437774_pt1 | contig 19195 bp, 18 predicted proteins | sample MGYA00510977_ERZ780207 | MGnify/ENA primary metagenome ERZ780207 (study PRJEB29588, sample SAMEA2151383) | human gut metagenome | biome: human gut; feature: human-associated habitat; material: faeces | place: Denmark | collected 2008/2010 ... | reverse complement strand
CCCAGAAGTCCCTGAAGTTCGTCCACATCGCCGGGACCAACGGCAAGGGCTCCACCGCCGCCATGCTGGCCGCCATCCGGGAGAAGGCGGGCTGCCGGACGGGGCTCTACACCTCCCCCCACCTTCTGCGCTATAACGAGCGCTTCCAGGTGAACGGGGAAGAAGTCAGTGACCAGGCTCTGGCGGACGCCACCGAGCGGGTAAAGCGGGCGGCGGACACCATGCCGGACGCCCCCACCCAGTTTGAGCTGGTGACGGCCATCGCTTTCTGCCTCTTCCAGGCGGCGAAGTGCGACATCGTGGTGCTGGAAGTGGGCCTCGGCGGTACGCTGGACTCAACCAACGTCATCGACCCGCCCGAGTGCGCGGTCATCACGGCGCTGGGCATGGACCATGTAAAAGAACTCGGCCCTACCATCGCGGACATCGCCGCTGCCAAAACCGGCATCATCCGCCGCGTTTCCGTCCTGCGCGGGAAGGCTATTGTCGAGCCGGGTCAGGCCGTGACGGAAGGGGAGACTCTTGTCACCGGCAGCTTGGAGAGCCTTGCCGGAGAGCCGCGCACCGTCTATGCGCGAGCCACCGTCATGGCCGATACATGGGTGGAACTCAACGCCGTCTGCCCCGAGACAGGGCAGCTCAAGCAGCCAAAGGGCGTCACGCGCAGCCGCTTCGCGATCATTTTTGGAAAAAGACGCGTAAATTTATATTTAAGCAGTGGAAAAGCTATTGACGGATGTGATAAAATCGTTGCAGAATATACACTTGGGGCAGAGAGGCTTTTCGCCCTGCCGCTGCGCATCGTGAAGGAGAGCTATGTTCCTTACGAGCTTTCGGAGGGAACGGGATATGACGCCGACGCTATGAAGCTGCATCTCTCCGCGCTCCTCGATGCCGGGACGGATGGGCAGGTGCTTCAGCAGAGCTTCACCGAAGCTGGTGCTGATGGCCTGTTCGTTGTCACGCTCCGCGCGCACTGCCTCGAAAATATAGCCGTTGACCGTACCATCAATTGGTAAGCGGAATGAAAGGAAAAAGATGATAGACAAAACCATAGAAGTCGAAAGGATGGAGCATGTCATCAGCGTGTTCGGCTCCTTTGACCAGAACCTGCGCATTATTGAAAATGAACTGAGCGTCAAGGTGCTTGACCGTGATAATATGATCCATATCTGCGGCGAGGAGGAGAGCGTCATGCTCGCCGAAAAGGCCATCAACGGTCTTCTCACCCTTGCTGCGAAAGGCGAGAATATAGACGCGCAGAACGTCCGCTATATCCTCAAGCTCGTCTCCGAGGGAAAGGAGACGAAGATAAACGAGCTTGCCGGGGACGTCGTCTGCATCACCGCCAAGGGCAAGCCGATAAAGCCCAAAACGCTTGGCCAGAAAGCGTACTGCGATGCTATCGCGAAAAACACCATCACCCTCGGCATCGGCCCCGCCGGTACCGGCAAGACCTATCTTGCCGTTGCCGCCGCCGTCGCCGCTTTCCGTGCCGAGGAGGTCAACCGCATCATCCTCACCCGTCCCGCCGTCGAAGCGGGGGAGCGCCTCGGCTTCCTGCCCGGCGACCTGCAGAGCAAGGTCGACCCGTACCTGCGCCCGCTGTATGACGCGCTGTTTGATATGCTCGGCGCCGATACCTATCAGAAATATCTTGAGCGCGGCAATATCGAGGTCGCACCTCTTGCCTATATGCGCGGCAGAACTCTGGACGATAGCTTCATCATTCTCGATGAAGCGCAGAATACCTCCCGTGAGCAGATGAAAATGTTCCTCACCCGTATCGGCTTCGGCTCCAAGGTCGTCATCACCGGCGATATTACGCAGATCGACCTGCCAGAGGATAAGACCAGCGGCCTCAAAGTTGCCATGAAGGTGCTCGACGGTATTGAGGATATCGCCATCTGCCAGCTCACCGGTTCGGACGTTGTGCGTCACCGCCTTGTTCAGAAGATCATCGAAGCCTATGAGGTGTACGATAAGAAAAACCCGGCGGAGCCGCCTGTCAAAAAGCTGCCGCCGAAAAAATTCAAGAGGAGCTGAGCCGGAACATGGAGCATGAAATTTATGTGAGCCGCGAGGTGACCGGTCTTGGCCATAATGAGTCAGCCGGCTACATCAAAAAAGCGGTGAATATGGCGCTTGACGCAGAGGGAGTGGACGTGCCCTGCATCGTCAGCGTTATGTTAACCAACGACGAGGGGATACATGCCGTGAACAAGGAGTTCCGCGATGTTGACCGTGCTACGGATGTTCTCAGCTTCCCGCAGAATGAGCTTGAACCGGGGCATTTTGACGCCGAAATGTGCGAGCGTGACCCGGAGACGGGACATGTTCTCCTTGGCGATATGATGATCTCTGTGCCCCGCTGCGAGGCTCAGGGAGAGGAGTTCGGCCACGGCTATAAAAGAGAGCTCATGTACCTCACGGTGCACTCGATCCTCCACCTGCTGGGCTACGACCATGTGGATGAGGGAGAAATGAAAAAGCAGATGAGAGCCCACGAAAAGTTCATCATGGGCGACGATATGGATCAATAATACAAAATTACGGGAGAAAAAATACATGACTAAATCAGCGATGATAACCATATGCGGCAGGCCGAACGTCGGTAAATCCACCCTTACCAATGCCCTTGTCGGCGAGAAGATCGCCATCGTTTCCAATAAGCCGCAGACCACCCGAAACAGGATCACCGCCATTGTAGAGCGCGGCGAAACTCAGTTTGTGCTCATGGACACTCCGGGCTTTCACAAGCCACGCACAAGGCTTGGCGACTATATGGTGAACGTCGTCCGTGAGAGCGTTGCGGATGTTGACTGCGTGCTCCTTCTTGTCGAGCCCATCGGGTCGATCGGCCCGCAGGAGCAGGCGCTTATCGAGCGTCTGCGCCAGACCGGCGCACCGGCAGTGCTCGTTATCAATAAAATAGACACCGTGGACAAGTCCAAGCTCCTTGAGGTCATGGCTGTCTACAGCGCGTCCTATGACTTTGACAGCATCCTCCCCATTTCAGCCAGAACCGGCGAGGGACTGGATGAGCTTCTCGCCGAGCTTGATAAATACGCCGTCGAGGGGCCGCATCTCTTCCCGGACGATATGATAACCGACCAGCCGGAGCGCCAGATCTGCGCGGAGCTCGTGCGCGAAAAGCTGCTCAAGTGCCTTGATAAGGAGATACCGCACGGCACGGCTGTCGAGGTCACGAAGTTCTCCGAGCGCGAGAACGGCATAATCGACTTGGAAGTGACGATATACTGCGAAAAGGACAGCCATAAGGGCATTATCATCGGCAAAAAGGGCGCGATGCTCAAGAAGATAGGCGAGCTTGCCCGCGAGGATATCGAGGATTTCATGGGCACGAAGGTCTATCTCCAGACCTGGGTCAAGGTCAAGGAGAACTGGCGCGATTCAATGGCGTCCCTGCGCAACTTCGGCTTCACGCAGGATAACTAATTTTTCCCATACGTATTCCATGCGCCTTTGCAGATAATAAACGCAGAGGTGATTTGAATGAGCGCTGACCCTATATGGAAAGCATTCGCGGAATCGGGCGACCCGCTGTATTATCTGCTGTATAAGGCTGTCTGCATGGACACTGCGGCGGATAAAAAGCAGAGCGGGACGAAGCGGGAAAACAAGGATACGGGTCAGCAGACCCAGACTCTCGGATGATTGGTGTACATAGATGTTCAAAACGGTGAACGCCCTCGTGCTGAGGGAAGTGAGGTATAAGGAAGCCGACCGGATACTCACTCTGCTTACGGATACCGACGGGAAGATAACCGTCAAGGCGCGCGGAGCATTGAGGAAAAGCAGCAAGACCGCCGCTGCGACGCAGCAGCTTACCTATTCGGAAATGACGCTTTTCGGCAATTTGGGCCGCTGGACGGTGAACGAAGCCACGATGAAAGAGGGCTTTGACGGTCTGCGCGCGGATATCGGGAACTTTGCGCTGGGCTGCTATTTTGCCGAGTGCGTTGACGCATTGAGCGTTGAGGATCAGCCGGATGCGCCGCTGATGCAGCTTGCGCTCAACTGCTTATATGCGTTAAGTCGTGGCATGTATACACCGGAGCATATCAAGGCCGCTTTCGAGCTGCGCCTGATGTGCCTTGCGGGCTACACACCGGAGCTTTCGCACTGCGCGGTGTGCGGCGAGGAAGAGCCGGGTGACCCGGTGCTGATGCTCGAGCGCGGCTGTGTGTGCTGCCGCCGCTGCGCCGCCGGTGCAGGGCAGACGGTGAAGCTCGACACGGCGTCGCTCAATGCGATGCGGCATATCTGCTCGGTGTCTCCGAAGCAGATACTGTCCTTTTCCCTTGAGGGGGAGGGCGCAAAGCGCCTGTCCGCCGCGGCGGAGGAGTACCTGCTGCTGCACACCGAGCGCCGCTTCCCGACGCTCGATTACTGGAAGAACGTGAAAATTTAGCAGAATAATTATATAGGACAAGATATGAGTTTTTTTGAAAAATCACTTACAACGCTTGAGCTGCCGGCAGTTTTGACTATGCTTGCTGCCGAGGCTGTGGGCGATACGGCAAAGGAGCGCGCACTTGCGCTCACGCCGTCCACGGATGAGGCCGAGGTGCGGCACAGGATAGAGGAGACGACGGCGGCGAAGACCATGATGGTCGTGCGCGGCAGCCCGTCATTCTACGGGGTCAAGGATGTGCGCGCCTCGCTTGCGAGAGCCGACCTCGGCGGCGCGCTCAACACACGAGAGCTGCTTGATATCGCGGGAGTGCTGCAATGCGCCCGCCTTGTGCGCGGATACATTGCGGACGACAGCGTCGGCAAGACGCCGATAGACCACCTGTTCTACGCGCTGCGCACAAATAAGTTCCTTGAGGAGAAAATAACCGGCTCGATAGTCGGCGAGGATGAGATAGCCGACGCGGCGTCCCCCGAGCTTGCGACGATACGGCGGCAGATGCGCGCCGCGGCGTCAAGAGCGAGGGAAGCGCTGCAGAAGATAATTTCCTCCCCGAGCTATGCTAAGGCTTTGCAGGAGCCGATAATCACGATGCGCTCCGACCGCTATGTCGTGCCGGTGAAGGCGGAGTTCAAGGGCTCTGTGCCGGGGCTGGTGCATGATATTTCGTCCTCCGGAGCGACGCTTTTCATCGAGCCGATGGGCGCGGTGAAGGCGAACAACGAGCTGCGCGAGCTTGCCGCGAAGGAGAAAGCGGAAATAGACCGCATCCTTGCCGAGCTCTCCGCGGACTGCGCAGAGCACCGGGACGATATAAGCTCGGACTATGACGTGCTCGTCAGGCTCGATCTGATATTTGCCAAGGCCAAGCTCTCCTATAAACTCAACTGCCAGCAGGCGGCGATGGATGAGCGGGCGATAGTCCTGCGCCACGCGCGGCACCCGCTGCTCGACCAGAGCAAGGCTGTGCCGATAGACGTGGAACTGGGGGACACATTTGACACGCTTGTCATCACCGGCCCGAACACCGGCGGCAAGACCGTCTCGATAAAGACGATAGGTCTGCTTGCGGCGATGAACCAGTGCGGCCTGCACATCCCGGCAGACGACGGCAGCCGGCTGCCCGTGTTTGCGCACATACTGGCCGACATAGGCGACGAGCAGAGCATTGAGCAGAGCCTGTCGACCTTCTCGGCACACATGAGCAATATAGTTAACATAATATCTGAATGTGACGACAGATCGCTGATACTCTTCGACGAGCTCGGCGCGGGCACCGACCCGACGGAGGGCGCGGCGCTGGCTATCGCGGTGATCGAGCATGTGAGAAAATGCGGCGCGATCGTCGCAGCGACGACGCACTACGCCGAACTCAAGGTATACGCGACGAACGAAACCGGAGTGCAGAACGCATCCTGTGAATTTGACGTCGACTCCCTGCGCCCGACCTATCATCTCTTGGTCGGCATACCGGGAAAGTCGAACGCATTTGCGATATCAAAGCGTCTCGGGCTGAGCGATGAGATCATCGAGGATGCGAAGAACCGTGTCAGCACCGAGAGCGCGAGCTTTGAAGCGACGATAGAGAAGCTTGAACAGACGCGGCTGCTGCTGGAAAAGGACAGAAACGAAGCGGCGCTGAAGCTGCGCGAAGCGCAGGAGAACGCGAAGAAGGCGGCGTTCCTCAAGGCGGAGCTCGAGGTGCGGCTTGACAAGGCTGACCTCAAATCCCGCCGCGAGGCGGAGCGCATCATTGCCGACGCGCGCGCGACTGCCGAGCAGGTCTTCGCGGAGCTTGACGAAATGCGCAAAGCGGCGGACAAGGATCAGGATGCGCAGCGCGTGAACGAGGCGCGCGCCCAGTTGCGCCGCCAGCTCAACCTCTCCGAGCAGGCCTTGCAGAAGGAGCTCATGGACGACGAAGCGGACAAGGTATCCGCCCGTCCGGTGAAGGTCGGGGACGTGGTAAAGATAAAGTCCATGGGCGTTAAGGCGACAGTCATTTCCAAATCGCCCGACGGTGTATTGAGCCTGCGGGCGGGAATAATGAACGTGAGCGCGAAGGAGGATGAGGTGCTGCTGCTCGAAGGGGAGAAGGCGCCAGAGGCGAAGAGCAGCGCCGCAAGGAGCAGCTCACAGCTCAGAAACGTCAGCGTCGCAAGCGAAATTGACCTGCGCGGCATGGAGACGATAGAGGGCGTGCTCGCGGCGGAAAGATACATTGACAGCGCTGTTATGGGCAAGCTCAAGACCGTTACGATCATCCACGGCAAGGGAACGGGCGCGCTCCGCGCCGCCGTGCAGCAGATGCTTAAGAAGAACAAAAGCGTCAAATCCTTCCGCTTAGGGAGATTCGGCGAGGGCGAAGCGGGCGTAACTGTTGTCGAACTGAAATAAAATCCGTCGATGCGTCTGTTAAGAAATGTGAAAAACAACGAAACGGACGAAAGCTGTTGACGATTGGCCTAAAATTTGATAAACTGTCAGCACAGTCTTGTATTAGTATAAGGAGTGGCAAGTATGATAACCAAAGAAGTAGTCATTAACAATCAGGTAGGTCTTCATGCCAGACCCGCGACTTTCTTCATTCAGAAAGCCAATGAATTCAAGAGCAGCATTTGGGTTGAAAAGGAAGACAGACGTGTCAACGCGAAGAGCCTTCTCGGCGTTCTCTCTCTCGGGATCGTCAAGGGCACTGCGATAACCATCATTGCCGACGGCGCTGACGAGGAAGCGGCTATCGCCACCCTGTCGGAGCTGATCGATTCTGACTTTTCAGAGTAATCAGAGATAAAAAGGCGGAGGCGTGTGTACTTGTTACACACGCCTCTTTTTGAGTTATACCGGCGCTTGCCGTATCTGGGGGACACGATGAAAAAGGAAACCAAGGCCATGCTTGAAATGCTCGCGGCGGCGGCGCTCTGGAGCATTGCGGGAATAATAATGAAGTTCATACCGTGGAACGGCTTTGCCGTTGCGGGCATGCGCAGCCTTATAGCGGGGCTGACTTTTGTGGTGTATATGCTTATAAAGCGGATGAAGTTCATCTTCACAAAGCAGACCTTTATCGCGGGGATTTTCGCCGCGTGTGTGTATACCTGCTTTACCTGCGCAAACAAGCTCACCACGGCGGCAAACGCGATAGTGCTGCAATTCACCTCGCCGGTGTTTATCGTGATATTCACGGCACTTATATATAAGACGAAGGTCCGCAAGGCCGACCTGCTGGTCGTTATCTTCACGCTCTTCGGGATAGCGCTGTTTTTCTTCGACCAGCTCCAGCCGGGGTACATACTCGGGAACTTCGTCGCCATCGCGGCGGGGATGTTCATGGCCGGGATGTTCATGGCGGTCGGCGACCTTGAGGGCGAGACGCGCTTCTCGGCGATAATGATCGGCCAGTTTCTCACGTTCCTGATAGGGCTGCCGTCTATAATAATAACTAAACCGGAGTTTACGCTCACGGCGACTGCGGGCATACTTGTACTCGGCGTGTTCCAGCTCGGCATCGCGTATATACTCTATGTGAAGTCGACGAAGTACTGCCCGCCGCTTGCGTGCAGCCTGCTCGGCGCGGTGGAGCCGCTCCTCAACCCCGTCTGGGTGCTGATATTCTACGGTGAGAAGCCGGGCGTGTTCGCGCTCATCGGAGGTGTGGTCGTTATCGTGACGATAACGGTATGGTGCATCAAGGGGCAGGAGAAAGCCCCGGAGGAAGCAAAGGCCTGACACAGGCCGGAGGAAAGTCATGCTCGATTCGCTGCGTGAAAAAGCAAATAATCTGCCGCTGCTGCCGGGCGTGTACATCATGCTCGACGAGCACGGAGAGGTCATATACGTCGGCAAGGCGAAGAAGCTGAAAAACCGCGTCAGCAGCTATTTCCACGGGGAGCATCTGCCGAAGGTCGAGGCCATGGTGGAGAAGGTGCATGACTTCAACGTCATTGTCGCGGGCAGCGAGTTCGAGGCGCTGGTGCTGGAAAACTCGCTCATAAAGCAGCACAAGCCGCACTACAACATCCTGCTCAAGGACGACAAGGGCTACCCGTTTATCAGGCTCGATCTGCATGAGGAGTACCCAAAAATGACGCTGACGAACCGCGCAGGAAAGGACGGGGCAAAATACTTCGGCCCCTTCGGCGGGCGCAGCCAGACCTACGACATTATAAGCACGATCTCCAAGGCGCTGCTGCTGCCGGACTGCTCGCGGAAATTCCCGCGGGATATCGGCAAGGAGCGCCCCTGCCTCAACTACCACATGGGCAGCTGCGCGGGCTGGTGCCTGAAGGACAGCAGCGCGGAGGATTACCGCCGCCGCATAACGCAGGCGGCGATGATACTCGACGGCAAGAGCAAGGAGCTCACGGATGAGCTGCGAAGCCAGATGGAGCAGGCGGCGGAAGAGCTGCGATTCGAGCGCGCCGCCGAGCTGCGCGACAGGCTGCGCGCGATAGAGGGGCTGACGAATAAACAGCGCGTTATTGCCACGGCCTTTGCCGACACTGACGCGATAGGCTTCTGCCGCGGAGCCAAGACCTGCTTTGCGGTGCTGCATTTCGTTGACGGCAGCCTTGTGGGTAAGGACGTCGAGATGATGGACGAGCCGCTTGAGGACGACGGCGAGGCCGTGTCCGACCTTGTGCGGCAGTATTATACGGCGCACCGCGGCGGATGGCCGAAGTCGGTGCTGCTGCCATGCGCGATAGACGACCGGGAGGAGCTCGAGCGTCTCCTGAGCGAGGTCTCCGGGCGCAGAATGTATATAGACACGCCGCAGCGCGGAGAGCGCATGCGGCTTATCGAAAGCGCCGCGCTCAACGCGCGAGAGGAGATACAGCGGCGCACGACCGCCGAGCAGCGGCGGTCAAAGACGCTGGAATGGCTGCAGAAGGCGCTGGAGCTGCGGGACTTCCCGAAGCGCATAGAGGCCTTCGATATATCGAACCTCGGCTCGACAGGCATAGTCGCGGCGATGACGGTGCATATAAACGGCAAGCCCCTCAAGCGCGATTACAGAAAATTCCGCATACGCGGGCTTGACGCACCGGATGACTACGCGAGCATGTATCAGGCGGTATACAGGCGCTTCAGCCACTACAAGGAGGGCGATGAGAAGTTCTCAACTTTGCCCGACCTGCTGCTCATCGACGGCGGCGACAAGCACGCCGCGACAGCGGAGCGGGCGCTGCGCGACCTCGGTATTACAGTCCCGTTGTTCGGCATGGTCAAGGACGACCGCCACCGCACAAGGGCGCTGATAGACTCCGCCGGGCATGAGACGGGCATAAAGACCAATCAGGCTGTGTTCGCGCTCGTCGGCTCGATACAGGAGGAGACGCACCGCTTCGCGATAGAGTACCAGCGCTCGTTGAGAAACGAGAGCTACGCATCGAAGCTCGACGCGATACCGGGCGTCGGCGAGAAGCGGAGAGGAGATCTGCTGAAATACTTCAAGTCCGTCAAAGCGATACGCGAGGCGAGCGTTGAGCAGCTGGCGCTCGTCGTGCCGCGGAACACCGCCGCAGCGATATACGCATACTTCCGCAGCGAAGAGAGCGAGGAGAAGGAACAATGAGAGTGATAACAGGCACGGCGCGCGGGCGCAGGCTCAAGACGCCGGAAAATTATGACATCCGCCCGACGACCGACAACGTGAAGGAATCGGTTTTCAACATCATCCAGTTCGATATTGAGGGACGGCGTGTGCTCGACCTCTTTGCGGGGACGGGTCAGCTCGGCATAGAGTGCCTCAGCCGGGGCGCGGCGGAGGCCGTGTTCATAGACGAGAACACGGCGGCAGTGAAGATAGTCAAGGAGAACCTCAAGACCTGCGGCTTCACGGCGGCGGTACTGCAGCAGGACGCGCTGAGCTATCTGCGGCACTGCGGGAGGTTCGACCTCGTTTTCGTCGATCCGCCTTATGACTCGGGACTGTACGAATCCGTGCTGGAAACCATCAATTCGGTTGACATATTGTCGGATGGTGGTATAATATTATGCGAGTCGCGCCGGGAGAAGACGCTTCCGGATATGCGCGTTCCTTACAGAAAAAAGAAAGAGTATAACTACGGCAGGGTAAAACTTACCGTGTATATAAAGGACAGCCTTTGATGACTACTGCGATCTGCCCGGGCAGCTTTGACCCGATCACTCTCGGCCATGTCGATATAATCTGCCGCGCGGCAGAGATATTTGACGAGGTCGTCGTCTGCGTGATGCACAACGCGGCGAAGAAATCACCTATGTTCACGCTCGAAGAGAAGCTCAGTATGGCGCGACGCGCCGTTGAGGGGTACAAGAACGTGCGGGTGGACAGCTATGACGGCCTGCTCACAGAGTATGTGCGCCGCTTTGAGAAGCCCGTGGTCGTCAAGGGCCTGCGCGCCGCTTCGGACTTTGACTATGAGTTTCAGATGAACATGATTAACAAATGCCTGAACCCCGCGGTCGAGACGATGTTCCTCACGGCGAGCGAGCGGTATACCTTCCTCAGCTCCTCAATAGTGCGGGAGGTAGCCCAGTACGGCGCGGAGCTCAAGGGACTCGTGCCGGACGCGATCATCCCCGATATAGAAGAAAAAGCCAAACAATGGAGGTAGTCCTCGCATGGCCAACAATAACGACGTTATAGAGCTGCTTGATATCCTGTACGGCATGGTGACGGAAGCTTGGGGCGTTCCCCTCGGCAACGACAAGTGCATTATCGAGCGTGAGAAAGCCATAGACATTATAAGCGAAATAAAGGCGAATCTCCCGTCCTCCATCGCCGAGGCGCAGAGGCTCGTCTCGGCAAGGGACGAGTTTATCGGCAACGCCAAGCGCGAGGCCGAGGCGCTGCGCAAGAGCGCCGAGGAGCAGGCGCGCGCCATGATAGAGGAGCAGGAGGTCATACGCACGGCGAGAGCCAAGAGCGCGGAGATGATCTCTGCCGCCGAGGCAAAGTCGAGCCAGCTGCGCCGCGTCGCGAGCGAGTATGTGGACAACATCATGCGCCAGACCGAGGAGAGCATGAACGCCGCGCTCGCAACGATACAGAACGCGCATAATTCCTTCCGCTCTCTGGGCGGCCAGCCGCAGGAGCCGAAGGAGAACGCCGTGAAGCTCACCGGAGTCGAAACTATCCAGCGCGGCGAGGAGGAATAATTTCCACTGCCGACACAATATACATAACAGTCAGCCCACCCAAAACACAAGACTTTGGGTGGGCACTTTTTTTACCGATTTTGATAAGGAAAATGTCAAAAACTTACAAAAAGTTTCGCTTGCTTTTTTGTTTATGCCACCCTATAATATATATCAAAGTGGCAGAAAGTGGGGCAAAATGGTGAGATGTCCCACGATAGGGGGAGGGCATTTTGATGACTGGGGAGTACCAGCATTCTCTTGACAGTAAGGGAAGGCTGTTCATGCCCGCAAAGCTCCGGGAGGAGCTGGGCGCGGTGTTTTATATAACGATATCGATGGACCGCTGCCTGTGCGCGTACAGCAGCGAAAGCTGGGACGCGCTATCGGAACGGGTGAACGCAATGCCATATGTCAAGCAGCGGAAAATGCGCCCGCTGTTCGCGCATGCGGCGCGCTGCGAGCTCGACAGTCAGGGGCGTGTGCTCGTACCGCAGAACCTGCGCGACTACGCAAACCTTACAAAGAGCGTGACGGTCGTCGGCTGCAACAACCATGCTGAGCTCTGGGACAGCGACGCCTGGCAGGCTGTCTTTGAAGAGGAGACGACACCGGAGAATATTGCCGCGGTTATGGAGGAGCTTGAATTTTGACACAGGGATCCGAAGCGATTGAAGCAAAGCATTTTTCCGTAATGCTCAATGAATGCATTGAGAACCTCAACATAAAGCCTGACGGGGTGTACCTTGACGGTACGCTCGGCATGGGCGGACACTCATATCAGATCGCCTCCCGGCTCGGCTCGGGACGCCTCATCTGCATCGACAGGGATGAGACGGCCATAGAGCGCGCCGGAAGGCGTCTTGCGCCCTTTAAGGATAAGGTGACGCTCGTCCACGGCAATTTTTCAGATGCCGCGGCGATACTCGATTCGCTCGGCATAGGTGGCGCGGACGGGATGCTGTTCGACCTCGGCGTGTCCTCGCCGCAGCTTGACGAGTCCGAGCGCGGCTTTTCGTACATGAATGACGCGCCGCTCGACATGCGCATGGACAAGGGCGAGAGCCTCACGGCCTACGCTGTTGTGAACACATGGGATGAGCAGCGCCTGCTGCGTATTCTGTGGGATTACGGCGAGGAGCGCTACGCCCGCCGCATCGTCGGCGCGATAATGGAAAGGCGCGCGCAAAGACCCGTGGAGACGACGCTGGAGCTGGTGGACATCATCAAGGGTGCAATGCCTGCCGCCGCGCTGCGTGAGAAGCAGCACCCGGCAAAGCGCACGTTTCAGGCGATACGCATCGCGGTGAACGACGAGCTCGGCGCGATCGCGAGAATGATGGAGACGGCACCGGACAAGCTCAATATCGGCGGGCGGCTGTGCGTCATTAGCTTCCACTCGTTGGAGGATAGGATAGTGAAATCCGGGATCGCGGCGAGGGAGAACGGCTGCACCTGCCCGAGGGAAGCACCGGTCTGCACCTGCGGCTTTGTGAAGACGCTCAGGAGTGTCACAAGAAAGCCGATACTCCCGAGCGAGGAGGAGCTTGAAGTCAACCCACGCTCCCGCAGCGCAAAGCTGCGCGTGGCGGAGCGAGTATAGAGATATGAGAAAAAGGAGCGCTGCGCTCTTCAAGTCTGTGTGCGTGGTGTTCTCGGTGTGTACGCTCGTGCTGTGCCTGCTGTGGCGGGTGCGGCTTGCGCAGGCCGAGGAGAACATCGCGGCGCTTGAGGACGCGCTCAAAGAAGCGGAGACTGAGGCGCGCGTGCTGACGGCAAAGTACGACAGCAGCATAAGCCTTGAGGAGCTTGACAGCTATGCGCGGGGCGCGCTGGGGATGCAGCCGCCGGAGCCGGGACAGATCGTTTATCTGGACTGGCCGGGATAAGGATATCTGCCGCCGAATATGATGTATAAAAAACATCAGGCGGGAGTGTATCATGGAAAAATCAAAAAGCGGCAGCGCGGTAAGAAGCGGGCCGGGCAGGCAGATGCTGCGGCGCTGCGTCGTTTTGGCGGCAGTGTTCGGCATAGGCGTGTTCGCGGTGCTTCTGGCGCGGCTGTATCAATTGCAGATAAAGGAACATGAGTTCTATGAGGAGCTTGCGATAGAGCAGCAGCTGCGCTCTACTCCGGGCTCCGCGTCGCGCGGCGCGATATACGACGCGAACATGAACGCGCTGGCCGTCAGCGCGACGGTGGATAACGTCTACCTCAGCCCGGCGGAAATAGAAGCCTACGGCGAGGACCGCGCGCTCATCGCACGGGGGCTTTCGGAGATACTCGGAGTGGACTACGACGAGGTATATGAAAAGTCCGGAAGGACGGGGAGCTGGTATGTGACCGTAGCAAGGAAGATAGAGAGCGACAAGGCTGACGCAGTGCGCGCGTTCAAGACAGAGCACGACCTGCGCGGGGTGCGGCTCGAACCGGACACGAAGCGCTATTACCCGAACTCATCCCTTGCCTGCCACCTGATAGGCTTTGTCGGCACGGACAACTACGGGCTTGAGGGCATAGAGGCACGGTATGATTCAGTGCTCTCCGGTACGGCGGGGAAGACCGTGCGCGCGACGAACGCCTACGGCACGGAGCTGCTGTTCAATCAGTTTGAGGAATACCGCCCCGGTGAGGACGGCTATGATATAGTGACGACCATTGACTCCACGATACAGTACTACGTGGAGAAGCACCTGCGCCAGGCGGTGGAGGATTACGACATCCAGAACGGCGCGGGGGCGATCGCTATGGATGTGAACACGGGCAAGATACTCGCAATGGCGTCGCTCGGAAATTATGACCTTAACGATTTCCTTGCGGTCAGCGAGAAGGACAGGGAATATATAGACGAGGCCGAGACGAAGGAAGAGGCGGCGGAGCGCCTTGCCGCGGCACAGGCAAAGCAGTGGCGCAACAAGGCGCTGTCCGATACCTATGAACCAGGCTCAACCTTCAAGATAATCACACTCGCGATGGCACTCGAAGAGGGCGCAGTGAGCCTGGACGATACTTTCTACTGCGGCGGCAACGTCAGCGTCATCGGACGCACGAGCCCGATACGCTGCTGGAAGACTACCGGGCACGGCTCGCAGACGCTGACGCAGGCGGCGCAGCACTCCTGCAACGCCGCGTTTGTGAATATCGGGCTGCGCGTCGGCGCGGAGCGGTTTTATGATTACTGCGAGGCCTTCGGCTTCCTGCGCCTATCGGATGATCCGGACGCGAACCTCACTGCCAAGACGGGGATAGACCTGTCGGGCGAGAGCGGGAGCATCTGGTGGAGCAAGAATACATTCTGCTCGCCGAAAAACCTGTCGCAGCTTGCGGCGGCATCCTTCGGCCAGACCTTTACGATTACCCCGCTTCAGCTCGTGTGCGCCGTGAGCGCGTGTGTAAACGGCGGGTACCTGATGGAGCCCTACGTTGTGCAGCGGATGCTGAACCCAGACGGGAGCGTTGCATATGAGCGCGAGCCGCACACCGTGCGGCAGGTCATAAGCGAGAACACGAGCGAAAAGGTGCGCACGATACTTGAACAGGTGGTCGGCGACTCCAAGGAGGGCACAGGGCGAAACGCCGCTGTCAAGGGCTACCGCATCGGCGGCAAGACCGGCACGAGCGAGAAAGTCAGCCTTGAGGCGCAGACCGGACAGAAGGAATACATAGTCTCCTTCATAGGCTTCGCACCGGCGGATAAGCCGCGCATAGCGCTGCTGGTGTTTCTGGATACACCGTCGAACAAATCCGGGATATACATAAGCGGCGGCCAGATGGCAGCACCGGTCGTCGGGAGCATGATGGCGGATATCCTGCCATACATGGGCGTTGAAGCCGAGACGGACGCAGAGCGCGGCGAGGCCGTGATGCCGATGGCTGTGGGGCAGAGCCTGCACGGCGCGGCGGAGCTGATAAAGGACGCGGGACTCAGGTACCGCACGATAGGCTACGGCGACACCGTGACGAGGCAGCTCCCGGCGGCGGGCTCGGCCATCGCCGAGGGGAGCGAGATAATCCTGTACCTCGACGCGGAGATATCCCAAGACACGGAAACAGTGCCTGACCTCACCGGGATGAGCTATGACGAGGCGCGAGATACACTGTCATACTACGGGCTTTATATTTCAACGAGGAGCACCGTGACAGACAGCGCCGCGCAGACCGTGAGCGGGCAGAGCATAGCCGCCGGGACAGGGGTTGACCACGGTTGTATAATAGAAGTGTCACTCATCGATCAGGATGATTCGATACTCGGAAAATATTAAAATCACGGCTCAAGATAAAATATAAGGTATGCAGTCGGGAGGACGGATAATGAAGCTGAAAGAGCTGATAAAGGATATAGAGGTACTGAGCACGAATGCGGCACCGGACACGGAGATAAGCGGGATCAGCTATGACTCACGCCTTACGCGTCCGGGTGATCTTTTCGTCGCGATAAAGGGCTTTGAGACAGACGGACACCGCTATATTCCCAAGGCGATGGAGAAGGGCGCGGCCGTGGTGCTGTGCGAGGATATCCCGGCGGACGGAACGCCTTATGTGCAGACAGCCGACTGCCGCTTCGGGCTTGCAATGGCGAGCCGAGAGTTCTTCGGTAACCCCGCGTCGGAAATGAAGATGATAGGCTTCACCGGCACGAGCGGAAAAACCAGCTCGACCTACATAATGAAGCACCTGCTCGAAGCGGAGCTTGACGCGAAGGTCGGCCTTATAGGGACTAACGGCAACATGATAGGCGACGAGTTCCTGCACTCGGAGCACACGACGCCGGAGAGCTACGAGCTGCACAAGCTCTTCCGCGAGATGGCGGACGCGGGCTGCACGCATGTGGTAATGGAGGTATCGTCCCATTCGCTGACGCTTGAGCGCGTGGCGGGGATCATGTTTGACGTGGCGGTGTTCACGAATCTTTCGCAGGATCACCTCGACCTGCACGGGACGATGGACGAATACGCCGCGGCAAAAAAGAAAATTTTCTCCCAGTGCCGCATGGGCTGCGTAAATGCGGACGATGAGCGCGCGCCGTTCATGCTCGAGGGCGCGAAGTGCCCGATGCTGACCTATTCGGCAGCGGGCGGGGATGCCAAGCTCAAGGCGGAGAATGTACGCCTGACGGGCGAGGGAGTGCATTTCGAGGCGGTATACGGCGCGGAGCGCGTGCAGACGGAGCTTGCGATACCGGGGATGTTCTCGGTATACAACGCCCTCGGCATCATCGCGGCGGGGCTGAGCCTCGGGATAAGCCTTGAAAAGTGCGCCCATGCGCTCTCCAGCGCCAAGGGCGTCAAGGGACGCATGGAGCGCGTGCCGACCGACGGGGATTACTCGATAATCATCGATTACTCCCACAAGCCCGACGCACTTGAGAAAGTGCTCAAGACGCTGCGCCCGATAACGCGCGGGCGGCTTATCGCGCTCTTTGGCTGCGGCGGCGACCGGGACCGCGGCAAGCGGCCTATCATGGGCGCGATCGCGGCGGACAATGCGGATTTCGTCATAGTCACGAGCGATAACCCGCGCACTGAGGAGCCGGTGGCGATCATCGACGAGATAGTCGAGGGGCTCAAAGACAAGCAAACTCCGTACACGGTGATATGCGACAGGATAGAGGCAATAGGCTGGGCTATTGACAACTCCCGCCCCGGTGATGTAATATTGCTTGCCGGGAAAGGTCACGAGGACTATCAGGTCATCGGCCATGAAAAGCACCATATGGATGAGCGCGAGATAGTCGCGCAGTTCCTTGAAGAGAGAAAAAAGTCTTGAAGATAGAAAAACGGGACGCCGAGCGCCCCGAGTAGTCTGGAGAATATTATGACGATAAAGCTGATCACTTCTTTCGTGCTGGCGTTCCTGTTTGCGACGGCGTTCGGGAAGTATTATATTCCGTGGCTGCGCGCCCAGAAGGCCGGGCAGGAAATAAAAGGACAGGTCGAATGGCATAAGAGCAAGAGCGGCACCCCCACGATGGGCGGCGTGATGTTCATTCTGGCGGTCACGTTCGTGTGCCTGACCGTCGGCTTTGAGGGAATGCTCCAAGGCAACTTCGTACACATATTCGTGCTGCTGTTTGCGTGGGTGTTTGGGCTTATAGGTTTTCTGGACGACTGGGAAAAGCTCAAGAAGAAGCAGAACCTCGGCCTTACGGCAAAGATGAAGTTCCTGCTCCAGCTCGTCGCGGCACTCGTGTTCGTGCTGCTGATGCGCGAGATAGGCTATGTCAGGCCGAACCTCTATATCCCGTTTTCCAATAAGGTAATACCGATGCCCGAGTGGCTGTACTTCGTGTTCGCGTCCTTCGTCATCGTCGGCACGGTGAACGCCGTGAACATCACCGACGGCATTGACGGGCTCGCATCCGGAACGTCGATCCCTGTGTGCCTGTTCTTTGTGGCGGTCACGATGCGGTGGGGACAGAATTATCTTGAGCTCGGCATTTTCGCGTCCGGTCTTGTCGGCGGGCTCATGGGCTTTCTTGTGTATAACTTCAACCCCGCAAAATGCTTCATGGGCGACACCGGCTCGCTCTTCCTCGGCGGAGCCATCGCGGCGATGGCTTTTGCCTACGACATGCCGATGATCCTTATCACGCTCGGTTTTATATTCATCATCGAGACGCTTTCCGACATTATTCAGGTCACGTATTTCAAGCTGACCCACGGCAAGCGCGTGTTCAAAATGGCTCCGTTCCACCACCATCTTGAGATGGGCGGCTGGACGGGAAAAAAGTGGAGCGAAAAAGAGCTTTTTGTTCTCTTTACCGGAATATCTCTGGCTATGGCTATCATATCATTTATAGGGGTGTACCAGCGTTTCGCCTGAAAAATGATTGAATGAACAAGTCGGGGAGGTGGGAAGATGCGTTATGACGGTGCCCGCCTCGCCGACTTTTCGGTATCTGGAGATACCAAACGGCGGCAGAGCTTTGACGGAGCGTTCTTCACGCTTTCTATGCTGCTGCTCCTTATCGGAGTGATAATGGTGCTCTCGTCGAGCTACGCGAGAGCCTATTACGATCCGGGCAATGTGACCGGAGGGAACGCCGCGTATTATTTCGTGCGGCAGCTTATCTTCGCACTGCTCGGAATAGGCTGCATGCTGCTGGCGTCTAAACTTCCGATGGGCTTTTACCGGAGCTATGCGCTGCATTTTCTGCTGCTGACGCTGGTTCTGCTGATGCTCGTGCCGGTGATCGGCGTCAAGGCCAACGGATCGCGCCGGTGGCTCGGCATAGGCGGGCTCACGCTCCAGCCGTCGGAGCTTGCAAAGCTTGCGGTGATACTGTCCTTTGCGTGGCTCATCTGCCGCTTTCGCGGGCGGATGCGCACGGTGCGCTATGGGCTGCTGCCGTTCGCGGGGATACTCGCGGTGATAGTGGGGCTGCTCGTCTTGGAGCCGCACTTCTCGGCGTCGGTCATAATCCTTGCTGTCGGCGCGGTCATGCTGTTTCTCGGAGGAGTGAGCTTTGCGTGGTTTGCGGGAGCTTTCGCCGCGGCGGGCGCGGGACTTGCCGTGCTGCTGACCTTCTTCCCCTACGCTTCGACGCGCATCAGCACGTGGCGCGACCCGTTTTCAAGCTCCTCGGACGATGGGTACCAGATAGTCCAGTCGCTGTACACGATAGGCTCGGGGGG
>ERZ780207.1532-NODE-1532-length-19368-cov-2.997463_pt1 | contig 19368 bp, 18 predicted proteins | sample MGYA00510977_ERZ780207 | MGnify/ENA primary metagenome ERZ780207 (study PRJEB29588, sample SAMEA2151383) | human gut metagenome | biome: human gut; feature: human-associated habitat; material: faeces | place: Denmark | collected 2008/2010 ... | reverse complement strand
GCCGTATTTTGCGGGTGCGGAACTGCTGGTTGCCGCCGACTGCACGGCCTTTGCCTATGCTGCGATCCATCGGGATTTCATGCGTGGCAGGATTACCTTGATTGGCTGTCCCAAGCTGGACGATGCGGACTACGCTGATAAGCTGACGGAAATTCTTAGCCGCAACGATATTCGCAGCGTTACGGTGCTGCGCATGGAGGTGCCCTGCTGCGGTGGGCTGGAGCATGCTGCGCGTAAAGCTGTGGAGCGCAGCGGCAAGCATATTCCATTGGATGCGACGATTGTTTCAATTGACGGCGCGGCGGCAAGATAATTGTGCTTGTATTAAGCATAATGCAAAGAAGCTCTCCCCTTGCGGGGAGAGCTTCTTTGATAATTTAGCGTTTGAGCTTGGTACGATTACTCGTTGGCCAGACCCTGCTCAACCAGCTGCTCGGTAGCGAGCTTCATGTAGTCGGCGAACGCATAGTTGTCGTTCAGCTCCTGCACGAAGGTCTCGTACTCGCTGATGGGACGCTCGCCCTTGATGAAGGCCAGCATCTGGGTTTTTACGTAGTTTTCCATATCAGCCAGGTTGAAATCATCGGGGAGAACAACGCTGGTGTTGTAGTAGATATAGCGGGGAGTAGCCAGACCGAAAGCGGTAGCTTCGCTGGCTTCGGGGAACTTCACCTGCAGATAGAAGGCGTCGTTGCGGCCCAGCAGCTGATACATATGGGTGTAGTTGGTCAGCTTATCGGCGCCGGGAACCAGGGCGATGGAGCCGTCTTCGTTGCGGGTCCAGTGTTCGTTTTCAACGCCGGCATAAACCAGCATCATGCCTTCCTCGGTGCACATATACTCGAGCACCTTGAAGATGGCTTCCAGTTCCTTATCGGTCACGTCGGCATTGATGACGGCGTGGTCGCCCGCATACTTGTCGTACTTGGCAACGCCGTAGCAGGGATCGCCGCCCTGGGACAGAGCGCCAATCCAGGTGTAATCGGCTTCGGGGTTAACTTCCTTGTACTGAGCGACGTAGGCAGCCTTGAGGATGTTGGACCAAGGCATGGCGGCAACGGCGGTGTTGCAGGCGATAACGTGCGCCTTCACCTGGCTGTTGGAGGAGAACATGTCGGGATCCAGCAGGCCTTCGTCGAAGAACTTCTTGCACATTTCCAGCGCTTCGACCATGCGGGGCTGCAGCAGGGAGTTGGTTACTTTGCCGTCGCGGATGATGACGTAGTTGCCCAGCACGACGTCATAGGGAGCGGTGATGGCGGACAGACCGTTGATGCCCCAGCCGGTGAAGCCGATGGTGTCCTTCTGACCGTTTTGATCCAGATCGGCCGCAGCGATTGCAGAGCAGAATTCAAACAGGCCTTCTACCGTGGTGGGAGCCTGCAGATTTAGCTTGTCCGCCCAATCCTGACGGAAATACATGGTGTAGTAGGCGTTATCCTGATAGTCGTTGGTGGGAATCATGTACATGCGATCGTTGTAGTACAGGTAGGGGGTGTCTACGCTGTCGCCGAACTTATCGAAGATGCACTTGAGACCGGTTTCCTTGTAGGGGGTCAGGTCCAGCAGCATATCCTGCGCAGCGTAGGTGCGCATGGTATCGGCATTGACGATGAACATATCGGGCGCATCGTCATTGGCTACCAGCAGGTTCAGAGTTTGGGCATAGTTGTCCAGCGGGGACATGACGAACCGAACGCCTGTCTTTTCAAGAATTTGCTGCTGGATGAAATTCTCATCCTCGGATGCAGGCCAGCCGGTGGGTGTGCCGTTCATGGCGACGGTGATCTCGATGGGGGCCTCGGCAGCGGCGGATGCGGCCAGGCAGCACAGTGCCAGCACTGCGCACAGAATCAGGGAAAGTGTGCGTTTGAACATGGTGTTTCCTCCTTTTTTATCATTAAAGCAATTCGTGCTTTAAGATTCCTTTAGCCCTTGACCGCGCCGGCCAGAGTGCCTTTAACAAAGTACTTTTGGATGAAGGGATATACGACGATGATAGGTGCGGTGGCGTAGCAAACAGCAGCCATTTTGAGGGTTTCGGTCGGTACCAGCTCCTGATCGGCAGCGTTTCGGCTGGCGTCCAGCAGGCGGCGCAGAATCACCTGCAAGGGCTTTAGCTGATCTTTGGTGATATAGTAGATGGACAAGAGATAGCAGTTCCAGTGATCTACCGCGTAGTACATGCCGATAGTCAGGATGATCGGCAGCGCCATGGGCAGGATCAGGTGCCAGAGAATGCGAAACTCATTGGCTCCGTCGATGCGCGCAGCCTCGAATAATTCCTCCGGCAGTCCTTCAAAAAAGGCTTTCATGATTACCAGGTTATACGCGCTTACCAGCGTAGGCACGATCATGGCCCACAGGGTGTTGATCAGCCCGGTTTTGCGAACAATCAGGTATGTTGGCACAATCCCAGCGTCAAAGAGCATGCAGAACATGACGATTTTCATCATTGCCCCAGATAGCGGCATGCTGTGTCGGCTGAGGGGATAGGCCAGCATCAGGGTGACGACAAGGTTCAAGGCGGTGGCGATCACCGTCAGCTTGACCGTTACCCACATGGCGTGGCTCAGCGCGCCGTCGGCCAGCATTTCCACATAGGCTACATTGGTGAATTTGCGGGGAATGAGCACGAAGCCGCCGTTTTTAAGCAGCTCGGAATACGGCGTTACGGAGGCGGAGATGACGAACAGCACCGGGATCAGGCAGATCAGCCCCACCGTAAAGATGATGACGTATACCAGAATATTGAACAGCACATCGCCTTTTGACTTTACCATATTGCGCACTCCCACTTTCTGGCCAGCCGGTTGGTGGCAAACACCAGCATGAAGCTGATCACGCTTTTCAGTAGACCCACAGCAGTGGACAGGCTGTAATTGAGTTTGCCAAGACCCTCTGTGTAAATCCAAGTGTCGATAATCTCGCCGCTTTGGCGCACGCTGTCGTTCATCATCACGTTTACCTGGGTAAAACTGACGTTGAGGATTTTGCCTACGTTCATAATCATCAGCACCACGAATATTTTGCGAATGCCGGGCAGGGTCACGTGGATGATTTGGCGCAGGCGCCCGCAGCCGTCTACCGTGGCGGCCTCATACAGCGTAGTATCCACACCCATAATTGCTGCAATATAGGTGATTGCGCCCCAACCCAGGTTTTTCCACAGGTCTGAACCAATCAATACGCCGCGAAAGTATTTGTTGCTGGTAAGGAAGGGGATGGTTTTGCCGCCGAAGGACTTGATCAATCCGTTGATTACGCCCGTGCTTTCAGATAGCATGGTCAGGCAGATACCGTATACTACCGCCCAGGAGAGAAAATGCGGCAGGTAACTGACCGTCTGGATGGCGCAAGCCGCTGTGCCCCAAAGTGCAGTGCTCGGTGGATGGCCAGGGCGAAAATCAGCGGCGGTAGTAGCCCCACCACCAGCTTACCCAGGGACAGTGTGATGGTGTTGGTGATGATGCGCACATTGGACGGGCTGCGGAAAAAGTATTTGTAATGTTGATACCACGGCTGCGCCCAGGGGCTGCCCCAAATCCCTTTTTTGATAGTGAAGTTTTTGAATGCGATTACTGCGCCGAAGATGGGCACGATTTTGTAGATGATAAAGTACAGCATGCCGGGGATAGCCATCAGATATAGCGGCCAGTACCGGCGCAGCGCGCGCAGTATGCGGTCGCGCAGCGAGCCGCGGAGGACGGGGGAGACGGTAGAGACGTGCATCATGCCTGGCCTCCTTCGCTGCCGTATACGCGCACCTCATAGATGCGTGCGGCGGGGAGTCCATTGGTGGCTTGGATTTCGATGCGCACGGCGTCGCAGACGACGTTGTCAAAATCAATGCGATTGAGACGCTGGCAGTTCTCGCGCACCGCCCTGCGGGCAACCTCCTGACCGTCTCTGAGCAGCACAACGTCATAATCCCGCAGCAGCTCGGGCGGCACGCCGGGCAGCTGCTCCGCCTGACGTTTGGGGGACATGGTGATTTTCAGAGGCCGGGAAAGGTTGGTGTCCAGCGTCAATTGCACCTGGGCGACGGCATGTGCCTGCGGCAGCGTGAGCATCACGCTGGGCAGCCCCTCGGAAAGCGGAGCCGATTGCCACACGTTGGAGCGGCCATCTACCATGCGGGTAACGCCGCTGAGCAGGTTGATTGCCTCGCAGCCGGGCGTTTCGCTGCTGGCGGATACCTGTGCGCCGTGAGCCAGGTCGTGGGGATCCTCATTGCCAAAGCCGGGCAGGTAGCAATCGTCCCGCAAAAGCTGCTGCTGCACCTCGCGGATATACTGCGCAGGCAGATCGCTCAGCTCACATCCATGCTGCAGAGCGATGGCTGCTGCCGTGCCCATGGCTTGTCCGCCTACTGCACAGGTTGCAATGACGCGCGCCGACGACATGGCCAGCTTGCTTGCGCCCAATGCGCGGCCCCCGGCCAGTAGATTGGGCACGTTACGCGAGATAAAGGAGCGAAGGGGGATGGTGTAGCAGCCGGGGAAGGCGTACATGAAGCTGGGGGGATTATCAAAATTGAACAGCCCGCCTACATGCACGTCCATGGGCCAGCCACCATAGGCGACGGCGTCGTCAAATACGCGGTTGCTGAGCACATCGTTTTCATTGAGCATGTATAGCGCCTGCATGCGGCGGCTTTCGCGCATGCCGGGCAGCATGCCCACCCAGGCCAGCTCATAATTGTCCGCGCCGTGATCGCCCTCGTTTTTGATGTGATTCCAGATGCCGTATACGCACTTGAGCACTTCGTCGCGGATGTCCTCGTATTCCGAGATGATATCATCCTGGTGGCCGGGTACCTCAATCCACCAGTAGCCATACTCCAGGCAGTATTTCTCAATGGCCTTGTCACCCGCTACCTGGTGCGTTTCATCCAGCAGAGCGCTGCCTGTTTCATGCTGATCTACACTGTACAGTGAGCCTACGTTGCCGTGATGGCGGAAGCGCAGCTGATCTTCGGTGAAGTGATATACCTCGATGGGCGGCGTAAAGGGCACGGGATGATCGCGGCGCACAGCTTTGAAAAACAGCGTGTTGCCCATGCGCTGGTTATCGGCCTGATCCTGGGCGTGGGGTTCGTTGTAGGTAGCCTTATCCTCGCGGCCGGTGGTGTAATCAGCCCCGGACATAAAGCCCAACGTCAGGTTGCCGGTGCAGTCAATGAAGATGCGGCCGGTGATGTGCCAGTGAATTTCAGTGGTGCCTTGATAACAGGTGATGCCGGTGATGCGCCCATCCTGCACGTCGCAGTCGTACATATCAGTATTCAAATAAACAGTCAGGTTCTTTTCCTGGCGCACACTGTTGTACAGCACGGCGTCCCAGACGGAAAAATTATAGTCTGGGTTTACGCGCTTGTTTTCCAGCAGGATTTCCTGAAAAATTCCGGTTTCTTCCAGATCGGGTTTGATATGATTGGCAGTTGCGCCGCATGCGCCTACGCGGATCTCGCTGCTGGCATTGCCGCCAAGCACAGGGCGGGCGTGTATCAGTGCGGTTTTAACGCCCAGGCGCGCGCAAGCTTTAGCGGCGCAGATGCCTGTCATGCCGCCTCCGACAACCACCACGTCAAAGTCCGCCGATTGATTTTTAGAACGTATCGACATAACTTACACCTCATAAGATATCAATTGCGATGCTGATTGCGGAATATAAGATACAATTGTTTTGTAAATATGTCAATAGAAATACAACATAAATAATGCATGTATCTAAAAATATTTGTTAATGATTTGTATGTATTTAAAATTGAGTACTAAATATTGACAGCTATATAAAAGTCTGATACAATGACTGCATTCCATCAAGCAAAAGGAGAGAATCCCTTGGCTAAACGATATCAGGAGATTGTGGACTATATAAAAGAAAAGATTGATTCTACAGCTTGGCCTGTGGGGTATAAACTGCCGCGGGAGGTGGATCTGTGCACGGAGTTTGACGTAAGCCGCACCACCATTCGCCGGGCGCTGTCTGTGCTGGTGGCGGATGGACATCTACAGCGCGTTAAGGGCACGGGCACCTTCGTTACCCAGCCCAAGATCATCGAGAACACATCCATTTTTATTGAGAGCTTTGCCGAAGAGCTGCGCGAGCGCGGGCTGAGCGTGGTGACAGAGGTGCTTGAATTTCGTCCTATCGCGGCGGAAGGTTCTGTTGCCACACATTTGCAGGTTGCGCCGGGAGAGCAAGTGGTCAAGCTGTGCCGCTTACGTTATGCCGGCGGAAACTTTGATAAAGGCCCGATTGTGTTGACCACGTCCTATTTTCCCAATGATGTGGGCAAGATCATGATGCGCTATGATATGGAAAAGAATTCTGTGCGCCACCTGTGCCAGATGAACGGCATCATTCGCGCGCGCACGCAAAAGCGCCTGACAGCCGTGCAGCTGCCTGCGCGAGAGCGGCGGCTGCTGGGCGCGCAGGATAATGATTTGTTTATCTCTATTACCTCCGAAATCCGCGATATCAACGCTCGCTGCGTGGAGTATGTGGAAAGCTATTATCCTGTGGATCGTAATGAGTTCACCATTAGCACTCTATCGCATTGACGCGGTTTCGTGCTTGTTTACAAGCGCTGCCTGTGATAAAATACAGGCATGCCGGGCGAAGCGCCGTGCGCCGTCCGCAATGGGAGGAACAAAGGATGAAGATTTCTAAACGCGACGCGCTGCTGTGGTTTCGCTTTTTTGCTCAGATGCCTGAGGACGAGCCGCTAATGCCCCATCAGCGGGAGCTGGCATATGCTGTGATTGCACAGATTGAAACGGCGGCCGAGGCGCGCTTTGACAGCCTGATGCGCGAGATTCCGCATTTGAAATCGCTAAACGGCCGTACCTACTATGTGGGCAGCGATGAAAAGTTTTCCAAGGGCTGCCGCTCCTGCCTGACCGGCACAGGGCTGAGTGCCGTGCGAAAAACCAATAAATGCAATATGCAGTGCCCGTTCTGCTATGATTACGGCATGCTGGACTGCCAGGAGCCAATCGGCGAAGGCATGTGGGAGATTGGCGGCACTAAGTTCCGCGAAGACGATATGGAGTTGCTGCTATCTATCCAGAAGAAGCCCACGGGTATCGCCTATGTGTATCTGGAACCGTTTATGGAAATTGAAAAGTACTACGGTGTGATCCGCACCTTCCATGCCGCGGGCGTGCATCAGCACATGTACACCAACGGAACCCTGGCTACGGAGGAGAATCTGCGCGCGCTGGGCGAGGCGGGACTGGATGAGCTGCGCTTCAATCTGGGCGCAAGCAACTGCGCCGACAAGGTGATCGAGGCCATGGTTATCGCCCGTAAGTACATTCCCTTCGTCGGCATCGAAACGCCTATGACGCCGGCGTTTTATGAGGGCTTCCAGCGCAAAAAGGCGCAGATTTTCGCAGCTAAGCCTGACTTTATCAACTGCGCTGAGCTGCATCTGAACGATAACAATCTGCAAAATTACGCCGGGGAAAACCTGTATATGTCCCGTCACGGCTATGTTTCGCCCATTTGGAGCCGCGAATTGACGCTGAAGCTGATGCGGCAGGCAGATGAGGAAAACTGGGATATGCTGGTGCATGATTGCAGCAACCGCACCAAGTTTGCCCGTGATTTAAACCTGCGTGCCCATGAGGGCGGCTGGTTTGGCAGCAGCACCTATGGCTGCGAGTTTGAGCGCATTCCTTACGCCGCCTTCCTGCCCGTGCTGGAGGACGAGAGCTTCCGCTTCCTGGAGGAGGATGAAAAGCTGCCCTATGGCTATAATCCTGGGGATATTGTGCTGTAAGGGGGCCATGCATGACCGTTCAGAAGGATTTGAAGGAACGGCTGATTGACGATATTGAAAAGCTGCCTGCGCATACCAAGCTGCCCTCGCGCACCGAACTGAGCGCGCAGTATTACGTCAGCCGGCAGACAATGGACGTGGTGATCAACACCCTGTGCCGCGAAGGATATCTATATGCCCTGCGCGGAGCAGGCACCTATGTGGCGGATCCCGCGGCTAATATTGTGATGGGCGGCGGACTGACGCGCCGCACTATCGGCCTGGTGCTGCCTACCTACGGCATTAACATATCGCCGCAATTGGAAAAAGGCGCGGTAGAGGAAGCTGCGCGCCATGGGTTGAACGTGGTGTGCTGCGTAACGGATCATAACGATCGCAAGCAGATGAGCCATTTGCGCCGGCTGGTCAACAGCAACTGCGCGGGCGTATTGACCATGGCCCCCGACGGCTCGGATGGCCGGGATATGGCGGCGCTTTTGCATGCCGCGCGCGTGCCGGTGGTGTGGCTGCTGTCCAAGCCCAAATCCGAGTACGATGCGCCGGTGATTCAGTACAACGATATCAGCGTCAGCACCCTATCCGTGCAGCATCTGTACAACCAGGGGTATCGGCGCATCGGCTATGTGTGCAATCACATCAGCGCGCAGCCCGGCATGCCCAATATGGGGCTGACGGCGGCGCTGCGAATGCTGAATTTGTCCATCGATCCGACCTGGACGCTGCAAATGCACGCAACGGACGAAATCTTTATCGAGCAGGTGGCGCGCATGCTGTCCCATCCCAACCGCCCCGATGCGCTGACTTGTTTTAATGATACCGTTGCGGCCAGTGTGTATGAAGCGGCGCGGCGCGCGGGATTGCGCGTTGGGGCTGATCTTGGCGTGATTGGCAAGGATAATTCGGCCTTGTGTGACAAGCTGTCGCCCGCGCTGTCCAGCGTGGAAACCCATTGTGATGAAATTGCCCGCCTGGCAGTGCAGACGCTTTTGCAGTATACCGATTTTGAGCATCCGCCTCAGGCGCCATACTGCCTGGAGCCGGATACTGTTGCACGACAAAGTACGAATAGATGAATTAGAAATGCTGCGTCAACAGGCGCGGCTTTTTTCTTTGCTTTTTATGAAATGGAAAATCAGGTTGCTTTTTGCCCGTTTCATGTTGCTTTGCTTCTTTGATTCCAGTTATAATGAAGCTGAAAGACAGATACAAAGATATCTGGACAAATTGAAGGAGGTCGTGTGCAATGAAAAAGCTGCTGTCATTTGCATTGGTGTGTGTAATGATGATAGCTCTGGTACCGCAGGCGTTTGCTGCCAAGCAGGAACTGGTGGTCAGCGTAAGCTCTAACATCGAAAGCAAGGAATGGTTCCAGGAAGGCATGAGGCGCTTTAGCGAAAAGCATCCGAAAGTGGAGATTGTCCTGGAACCCCATGAGGGCATCAGCGCCCGTCCTAAGATTGTCAGCCAGATCTATACCGGCAACGCGCCGGACGTGCTCTATGCCAACCTGTATTGGGTGAAGGATTTTGCCAAAAACGGTTGGATTACCCCCATGAACGATTACTTTGACGAAGAAACAATCAGCGATTTCTACGCGGATTTCCGCAACTATGCGACGGTGGATGGCAAGATGTACGGCTTCTTCAACGCTACTGATATTGCCACCATTGTATACCGCAAGAGCCTGCTGGAGGCTGCCGGCATCGAGATCCCCGCTGAAGATGAATGTTGGACTTGGGAACAATTTGTCGAGGCTGGTAAGAAGCTGACCCAGGATACGGACAACGATGGCAAGATCGACGTATGGGGTATCGGCGTGAGCGCCTCCAACGAAGGCACCACCACCTATACCAACTTCCCCATGTATTTTATGGCGGGCGGCACGCTGGTGGATGAAAATGGCAACAGTACCTGCGGCGGTGAAGCGGCGGTAAAGACAATGCAGTTCTACTATGATCTGCTCAATACCTACAAGACCACTCCGCCCGAAAGCTATGCCTACTCTCATTCCGAAATGGTATCAGCATTTAATGCCGGTCAGTATGCTATGCTTTTTGATGCCAGCTGGTCTATCGATACATTGGCACCTCAGTTCCCCGAGGATGTATACGCCATGCTTTATCCCGTCCCTCAAGCGGGCGATGCTTCTCAGAGTCTGTGCGGCGGCTGGGTGTACACCATCATGGCTGAAGAAGATGAAACCAAGCAATTGGCGGCGGATTTCATCCGAGAAATGATCGCGGTGGATCTGTGCGTAGCTCGCTACAATGAAAACATGGCACTTCCCGTGCGTCATTCTGCCTTTGACCGCATTATCAACGAAGAAAATGACCCCGTGCGCAAGAGCTGGATGACGGTGTTCTCCAAGCAGATGGAGCATACCAACCTGAAGCCCGGCGATGCGATCTATGACATCATCCAGGATGAATACACCGTTCATCTGGCACAGGTTATGAAAGGCGAAATGAGCGCTCAGGACGCCGTAACCGATATGGAAAACAAGATTCAGCAACGCGGTAAGGAAGCCGGCCTTATCAAGTAAAACTTGGCAGCGGAGCGGGCGGAGGACTTCTGTCCGCTCCCTTGTCTTACTATAGGGAGGAGATTACGGATGCAAGGCATCAAAAGAAGCCGCTTGCACGGGCGTGCGAAGGAGAATCTGCTGTATCTGGTGTTCCTGCTGCCGGCCTTTGCGCTGATTGGCTGCGTCACACTGTACCCGGCGGTATACAATATTTTCCTTAGCTTTACTAACATGACGCTGCGAAACAGTGCTAAAACTTTTGTGGGGCTTCGCAATTATATTCGTCTGTTTGGCGATACGTATGTGTGGCAGGCGTTGGGCAGAACGTTTATTTATATGTTCATCGGCGCGTCGCTGCGTGTGCTCTGTGGCCTGGGCTGCGCCCTGCTGCTGCGCAGCCGTTCAAAGGTAAATATGTTCACTCGTACGGCGATTATCCTGCCCTGGGTAATGAGCGAGATCATGGTCAGCGCCGTGTGGATGTGGATCCTTAATCACAGAACAGGCCTGCTTAACGGCATGATTACGCTGCTGGGCGGGCAGGCGGTGGGCTGGCTGGTCGATCCGATTCTGTCCATGCTGTCCATCATTGTGGCATCGCTGTGGAAAAACCTGGCGTATTCCTATCTGCTGCTCTTTGCAGCGCTGCAAAGCATCTCCCTGGATCTTTACGAGGCTTCTCGCATTGACGGCTGCGGCCCCTTCCAATCCTTCCGCTATATTACCATTCCCATGATTAAGCCTACGCTGATGGTGGTGATGGTGATGGTTTCCATCTCGGCCTTTGGCCAATTCTCCCTTACTTATTCCCTGACGGGCGGCGGCCCTGTGCGCGCTACCGAGTTCATCGGCCTGTACATGCATAAGCAGGCGTTTACCTACATGGATCTGGGCTATGGCGCGGCCATTGGCGTGTTGGTGTTTGTAATCAATGTGATGATGACGCTGCTGTATCGCAATGTACTCAAAAGTGATGCATAAGGAAGAAGAAAGATGAAAAAGAAGAAAGTATTGAGTGTTCTGCAGGTGATTGGTGCGCTGCTGGTAGCGCTGATCATGCTGCTGCCGCTGATATACGGCGTGTCGACCTCCTTCAAAACCGAAAAGGAAATCTATAAATTCCCGCCCGATTTTCTGCCTCAGCAACCATCGGCTGAGGGCTATCGGGAGGTGCTGAAAAACAGCCATATCCCGCGCCAAATGGGCAACAGCATTAAGATTGCCGCTTATACCATCATTGTGACCGTGGCCGTCGGCTCCCTGGCGGGCTATGCCTTTGCCCGCGCAAGGTTTCGCGGAAAGGGCATACTGCTGGCGTTCCTGATCGGCATGCAGATGATTCCCGGATTGTCCAATGTGATCACTCTGTATGTGATGGGCAACAAGCTAAAGCTGCTCAACACGCACTTTTATCTGGTGCTTATTTATTCGGCTACCTCCACGCCGACCTGCATTTGGCTGATGAAAAGCTACTTTGAGCAGATTCCCGCTTCTTTGGAGGAAGCAGCGATGGTTGACGGCTGTACGCGCATCGGCGCCCTGCTTCGCGTGGTTGCGCCGCTGGCGCGCATGGGGATGGCTGCCTGCTCTATGCTGGTATTCGTCAGCGCATGGAACGAATTTCTGGTGTCCATGACCATGATTTCCCGCACCAAGCTTAAGACCTTTACCGTGGGCTTGCAGGCCTTCATTCAGGAAAATACCACCAACTGGGTCAACATGGCCGCTGCCACGGTGCTGGGCTTGATTCCTGTGCTGATCCTGTTTTTGAGCTTCCAGAAAACCTTTATCGCTGGCATGACCAGCGGCGCCGTCAAGGCGTAATCGTATAGAAAAGGAAAAAGTAAACCATATGAAAAAACTTGCATTGTACATGTCCTCTACCCACATGCCGCAAAAGGCGGATTGGCTCTCCTGCGTAACGGTTGCGGCGGACGCCGGCTTTGACGGGCTGGAGCTGTTTGGCGCTCGCTACACGCGCGAGGCCGATATGACCCCGGATCAGCTGGACGCGATTGCCCGCGCCGCGCGGGCGCGCAATTTGACACTGTCGGGCCATCCCTGGGTGGAATGGGGAGATCTGCCGCTGGCTGCGCTTTTGCCCAGGCTTGACCGGCTGTGCGATGACTGCGCACGGCTGGGTGAGCGCGAAGTGGTGCTGCATATGGATTTTCTTTCGCACCGGCAAAACGGGGGCATGGAGCGGCTCTTTGCGGCGATTGACCGCATGTATCCCATCCTGCAAAGGGAGGGGATGACCCTGATGATGGAGAACGTGCCGGCGCACGGCATCCGTGAGCTGGGCTCTGAAACCGAAGATTTTACGCAGCTGTTTGCCCGCTATGCCGATGAAACTGGCCCGGTGCAGATGAACATCGACAGCGGCCATGCTTATATTATGAACATGGCGGAGACGCTTTCTCAGCGTTTTGGCAGCCGCTGGCGCTATACGCATATTGACGATAACGACGGCGTGGAGGATTCGCATGTCGCGCCTGGCGAGGGCACGCTTGACTTTGCGGCCTTTGCCGCCTGTGCCGCGCAGGCGGGCTATCAGGGGCCGCTGATGATGGAATATGCCATGGGCAAGGTAGCGTTTGGCATGCAGGCGCTGCGCGATGCATACGGCGCGCAAGGCTATGATCTGCATGCGCTCAAGCTGTAAGATATTGCTATTATGATAACTCCCCCGTCTGTTGCAATGAACGGACGGGGGAGCTCTTATCGCAGCCATTGGGCTGCGTTTTGCTTTAAAACGAGCCTGCACTGCGGCCAATCGGGCGCTAACCTGGACAGCAGGGCGTAAAAGCCGCTGCCGTGGTTGGGATAAATCAGGTGGCACAGCTCATGCGTAACGACCATGCGGATGCATGCTGGCGGGGCCTGGATCAGCCTGCGATTGAGGGTGATAACGCCCTTTTGCGGCATGCAGGAACCCCAGCGGCTTTTCATATCTCGAATGCGTAGCGCAGGCTTGGCCGCGCCTAAATGGGCGAATGGGGGATAGGCTGCGTCCAGCGCGGCGGAAAATACGGACTGACATTGGCTGCCGATAAAACTCTCCGTCAGGCGTTTGCGGGCGGCAGAGTCCGCCGGATGCCGCAGGCGCAGCAGCAGCGTATCATCCTGCCATACTGCCTCGTCGCGCGTGCCCTGCACAGCGCGCAGCGTTACGCTGCGGCCAAGCAACTGGATGACTTCGCCATCTGCATATGTGCGCGGTGTGGGAGCCATGGCGGATTGCGCCTGCTGGATGGCAAGAATCTGCTTCGACTTGCTGGCTACAAAATCATCGATCAATGTACGGCTTGTCCCAAAGGGCGCGGAAACATAGACGCTGCCGTCCGGGCGAATGCGCAGATTGACGTTCTTGATGGGCTTTTCTTCCAGCGTGTAGTGAAGGTGCTGATCCTGCACATGAATGGTATGTTCGATCATCATTGCTTTTTCTAATGACTAATGGGTTAACGCAGTTTGATGCGGCTGAAGCGCTTTTCCAGACTCTGAATAAAGGCTAATTCGTCCGGATGCAGAAAATGATCCTTTTTCCAGATAACCGAAAAGTGAATGCTCTTGTTGGTTTCTAATGGAATGGCACGAATATTGGAATTGGTTGAGAGCAATCCTTGCAGAAGCACGCAGGAGATGCGGCCACTTTCGATCGCCTGCTCAATGTCCATTAGGTTTGTGGAAAAAAACTGAATACTGCTGGTATAAGTGCAGCCCAGCAGGTCGTTCATCATACTGTCAAATTCTGTGCTGCTCATGGGGTATTCGGAAAAAGCGGCCATAGGCGCGTTTTGCAGTTGTCGTGGATCAAGCGTATTGAAGGCGCATAGCGGGTTATTCCTGTGCGCATATAAACATACTTGCAGTAATGATAAATCAATACTGTTGAAATCGTTTAACTCGTTTGTGCCTACGGTGGTAATGATCGCCAGATCCAGACGGTTTTCCTGTATGCAGCGCATTAAGTAATCGTTGCCGTAAAACCCAAGAAATGAGAGCGATGCAGATAGTACTTCAAGATTTTCATCAAATACAGTGTGCATCAGCTGTTTAGCGGTAATAGAAATGCCAAGCCGCAGGGGGGCGTGTTCGCATCCTATTTTGCGCATGGAAAGCTGAAGATGCTCAAAATTTTGTAGTAAGGGCGCTGCCATATCTGCCAGCGTTTGCCCTGCCTGGGTAGGTTGTAAGGGATTGGTACGCAAAAACAGCTGTGCGCCGATTTCTTCTTCTAGTTCTTTAATGGCCGTGGATACGGAGGGCTGCGAAACATATAAGCGCTCGGCTGCTCGAGTCATGCTGCGGGCCGCATAGACGGCTTCAAAGTATTTTAGCTGGAGAATGGTCATAGATAAAGTCCTCCCTTGATGGCCTTCCATGCTATTATAGCAGATTTATTCTGTACTTCAAATATCTATTATAAATTCTTTCTATCCCTTTTTCAGGCGCATTAAAAACCCGTATTTCCATTTTACCTGGAAAAACGCTTATAATACAGGCGATTTGAAAAGGGGGAATGGGTGTGACAAAAGAAACAAATGGCAAGCTGGCGCTGGGGGAAAAGATCGGCTATGCCATGGGTGACGTGGGAAATGCATTTAGCTGGAGCTTTGTAACCAGCTTTCTAATGCTGTATTACACGGATGTAATGAAACTGCCTGCTACGATGGTGGCGACGTTGTTTTTGGTAACGCGCATTTGGGATGCGGTAAATGATCCGTTGATTGGCGCGCTCAGCGATCGTACGCATAGTAAGCGAGGCCGCTATCGTCCTTGGATTCTCTTTGGAGCATTGCCGCTGGCGGTTATTACGGCGCTGACGTTCTATCATCCCGTGTCATGGGGGCAGAGCGCGAAAGCTGTCTATGCGTATATTACTTATAGCCTGCTGGTATTGGCATATACGGCGGTAAACATTCCCTATACAGCCCTGTCGGCTGCTATGACGCAGGATTCTCATGAGCGTGGATCGCTGGCTGGATTGCGGCTGACTTTCTCTACGCTGGGTGCAATGATTGTGGCGCAGATCGGCACCTATCTGCCCGGTAAGCTGGAAAATGGCCCCATTGCAGGACAAGGGTATTTTACAGTAGCGCTACTGCTTGGCGTGGTTGCTTGCGCAAGCTATTATCTGACCTATGCAAAAACACGTGAGCGTGTGACGATGAAGGCCGCGCGCGAGAAAGCACCATTTGGGGCGAGGCTGCGCGCTATCCTGCGCAATCGGCCGTTGATGCTAACCACCTTGGTTCATTTTCTTGTGGGCATGACGGTATACGGTAAGATGGCTGTGATGGCCTACTATTTCAAATATAATGTGGGCAATTTTAGCTTGTTGGCAGTGTTTACACTGGTAATGCAGTTGTCTATGGCGGCAGGATCCATGCTATCGCCGCGCTTGTCTGCCTGCCTGCGCAGCAAGGGGAGGGCGCTTAGCCTCAGCTTTGTGGGTTATGGCGTACTATCGCTGCTCAATGCACTGGTAACGCCGGTATCATCCCCTGCCCTTTTCTGGTTCTTGGTGGCGCTTTCCAATTTGTGTCATGGCAGCGGTTTTGCAATTTCCTATGCTGTTATTCCAGATACGGTTGAGTACGGCATGTTGAAAAGTGGTATGCGCAATGAGGGCCTGATTTCTGCTTTTACTTCCTTCTTTAACAAGGTAGGTATGGCCATTGGCACTTCTCTTACAGCCTTTGCACTGGGCGCGCTGGAATATACCCCCAATGGGATGCAGTCTCCGGCTACGCTGAACGCGATCAATATCATCATGTTTGTGGTTTCTGGCATCAGCGCTGTAGTGATTGGCATTGCATTTCTTGCGTATAAGCTCGATTATAAAACCTTCGACCGGGTGCTTGCACAGCTGGGACAGGCGGATAACGGGCAAAAATATACGAAATAAACGAAAGGACGTGTTTGCACAATGAAACGCTTGGAACAGAAGGTAGCGATTATTACTGGCGCTGCGATGGGCCAGGGCGCGGCGGAAGCTTATCTTTTCGCCAAAGAAGGCGCTAAGGTGATCGCGGCGGATTTGGCGATGGAGGAGCTTGAAAAGACGGTAGCCAAGATCAATGAGAGCTTTCCTGGATCTGCGATTGCTGCTCGCCTGAACGTGGCGGATGAGGCCAACTGGCAGGATGTTGTTAAGCTGGCTGTAGACACCTTTGGTACGGTGGATATTCTGGTGAATAACGCGGGCGTTGGTTCACGCGGCATTATCTACGATCAGACCAGCAAGGAAGATTTTGACAAGATCATGGCGATCAATGCCTGGGGCCCCTTTGCAGGCATGAAAACCGTTGCGCCTGTGATGAAGAAGGCTGGCAAGGGCGCGATTGTCAATGTATCTTCATTGGCGGCTGTAGTGGGCGTAGAGTTTAATGCTTATAGCCTGACCAAGGGCGCAGTGGTATCGCTGACCCGTGCAGCGTCGGTTGAGTTGGGCAAAGATCATATCCGTGTGAATACCATTATTCCCGGCACCATTGTTACTCCGATGACTAAGATTATCTGCGATTATCCCAAGGTGCTCAAATCCTGCGAAGATAAAACCTGCCTGGGACATATCGGCGAACCGAACGATATTGCCTATGGTGTATTGTATCTGGCCAGCGACGAGGCCAAGTATATCACTGGCGCGGATCTGACGATTGATGGCGGCGAACGCTTCAAGGACGTTTTGAAACTGGAACTGAACTAAGGAGAAGGGGTACACCAATGAACGAGAAAAACAAGAAGTGGACGCTGGTAGCGCTGTTCCTTGGACTGTTGGAAATTTTGTTTATCGATGCAATGAGCTCCATTGTAGGCCCTGGCATTGTAGCGGATCTGGGGGATACAAGCCTGTATGCATTTATGTATACGCTGACCTTCCTGTGCAATACGCTGGCGCTGCCCATTACTTCGATGCTTGGCAACAAGAGTGGTCGTAAGTACATCATTATTGCAGGCGCTGCAGTCTATGGCATTTCTACCGTGCTGGCTGGCATGGCCAACAACATGATGTTCCATGTGGTTATGCGCGGGCTGCAGGGCATTGGCAAAGGCTGCATTCTGGGCAATGTTCTGGCTTACTTTGGAGAGTCTTTGGATGAACAGGGCCGTGCCAAGGCCATGGGTTTTTATGGCACGTTGACAGGCATTGTTTTCCTGGTAGCTCCGCTGGCTGGCGGTGCGATTGGTGATCTGCTGGGCTGGCGCTTGACTTTCTATATTTCGATCCCTCTGACGGTGATTGTCTTGGCTGTATTGCTGCTTAAGATGCCGCAGGTGAAGCCCAATGGCGATGCTTCCAAGCTCGATTGGGCAGGTACGCTGTATCTGTCGCTGGTAACGATTGGTATTGTGATGTTCTTCTCCTGGGGTGGCCAGAAGTATAGCTGGCTGTCTGTACAGGTAATCGGTGCGGCGGTTGTATGTCTGGTATCACTGGTGCTGTTTATTCGGCATATCAATCATTGTGATGCGCCTGTGCTTTCTCCCAAACTGTTTAAGAATCGCGAGTTTGTGCTTGTCATTTTGGGCGTAGTGTTGATTGGCCCCACGCTGTATGCGGTTGGTTCTTACCTGCCCATGATTTGCCAAGCATTGGTAGGGACAACAGGTATGACAGCTGGCATTGTAACGGCTGCTAAATCTGCTGTTCAACTGGTGCTGGGCTATGCCATTGGCGTGTATATTGGTAAAACAGGCAAGATCAAGCTGGTTATGATTCTTACTGCTATTGTTTATGCGGTATCCAACTTCATTCTGGGTTTTGCCAGTACGCCTGCAGATATGGCGCTGTTGATTGTGGGCATCCTGCTCTCTGGTTTAGGCACGACTACCTACTCCATGGTATACACGTTGCATGCTCAGAATGAACTGCCTGAAGCGCTGGTGGGAGAGGCTACTTCGGCCATTCAGTTCCTGCAGTCTTTGAGCGGTACCATCGGTTTGTCTGTGGTGGGCATGGTGCTAAACACTTCCTTTTCCTCTCGACTGCAGCATGTGATCCCCGTTGGCTTGGATGCGCTTGTGCCTGCTGAACAGCTGCAAAAGTACATGGGCACAACCTTACTGACTGATTCTTCTGCCGTATCCGCTGCCATGGAAGGCCTTTCCGCCGAAGGACAGGGTCTGTTCACTCAGTTTGTGGATAACCTGCACATGGCCTATGCTGGCGCGATGCGCAACGCTTTTGTGGTGTTGGGCGTATTGTGCGCCATTACGCTGATCTTCTCGCTGCTGGTAAAACCTAGCAAAAAGAAGGCCGCTTAAAAGACATTCCCTTCCTTTGCAAAACCTCCCGTCCCGATTGCTTGGCAGTTTTATTTGCTGTGCTGGGACGGGAGGCCGTTTTTTGAAACAAAAAGATAAAATGTATAATCCGTCCGACAAAAATACATCAAAGGGCTTTACAGAATCTTGCAGAGGGAGTATAATTGCCCCGTTCTGATAGAAGAAACGGAGGCAATGCAAGATGAAACTGCTGATTTACATCACCAACAATACGCAGCACGTCTATCCGATCCTGGCCTCCATGCTGGAGCAGCACATTGGCGGGGCGACCGTGGTGGACTGCGAGGGCATGCTGCGCGCCATTTCTGAAACGTCCAGCGAGCCGCCACCGATTTTCGGCTCTCTGCGCGCTTTCCTTAATCCTACCCAGCAGAACGGCAAGATGATCTTTGCCGCCCTGCAGGATGACCAGGTGCCTGTGGCTAAGCGCATTATCCATGCGGTGGCCGGCAACCTGACCGAGGCCAACCATGGCGTGCTCTTTACCGTTCCCATCGACGATGCGGAGCTGACGGATACGCACGAAGCGAGGCGCTGAAAATGACAATGCTGCTTAGTCTGGCTTTGGCCATGCTGGTGGGTCTGCTCTTTACCCGCCTTGCCAAGCTGGTGCATCTGCCCAATGTAACCGCCTACCTGGTGGCGGGTCTGCTGATCGGCCCCAGCTGCCTGGGGCTGGTGCCCTCGGGTGTGCTCAAATCCATGGATATCATTTCCACCGTGGCGCTGGGCTTCATCGCCTTCTCCATCGGCGGCG
>ERZ780207.1530-NODE-1530-length-19386-cov-3.931664_pt1 | contig 19386 bp, 19 predicted proteins | sample MGYA00510977_ERZ780207 | MGnify/ENA primary metagenome ERZ780207 (study PRJEB29588, sample SAMEA2151383) | human gut metagenome | biome: human gut; feature: human-associated habitat; material: faeces | place: Denmark | collected 2008/2010 ... | reverse complement strand
AGGCGGTTTCCCTGTTGGCTCTCTCGGTGATTATTTAGCGTTACCGGTTAATACCGACGGTGATACTGTTGATGCCCTTCCCTTCCGCGCCGTGAATTTGATTTGGAATGAACGATATCGAAATCAAAACGTACAAGAAGAACGTGCGATTTCGTTTGATGACGGCTTGGATGAAATAACAGACACTTCGCTTCCCTCTCGTAATTGGGAGCGTGATTATTTTACCTCTTGTTTGCCTTGGGCTCAACGTGGCGATCCCATGTATTTGCCTCTTGGCACTGAAGCTCCGGTTGTTGGTACAACGACAAGTGACGGTGTAAATGTAGGACGAATGAATCATTCATTTAATTGGACTTCTGGTGGAACTTCCGTTGCTTCAGTTGGTCCATTTGGTAATTCTTGGCCTTCTGGTGTAGGTACAGAACAGACAGATTTAGGTTTAAAGGCAGATTTGTCGAAGGCTTTGGCTGCTACGCCTGATGAAATGCGTGCCATTTTTCAAATGAATTTGTGGAAACAGATTATGGCTCGCGGCGGTGCTCGTTATATTGAAATGATTTTTAATCAGTTCGGTGTCGAAAGTTCCGACGCTCGCTTACAGCGTCCTGAATTTTTAGGTGGTGGTTCGTCTTATGTTTCTATTTCGGAAGTATTACAGACTTCCAGTTCGGATGCAAAAACACCGCAAGGAAATATGGCTGGACGTGGTCTTGCTTTAAATTCGGTTCCCTCGTTTAAGACTTTTTGCGAGGAATATTGTCTTATTGTTGGTTTCGTTTCTCTTGTTCCGAAAACTGTGTATGCACAAGGCTTGGAACGGATGTGGACGCGTGAAACTAAATGGGATTATCCCTTCCCTGTCTTTGACCATCTTGGCGAACAGAAGGTTCTTAATCGAGAGATAAAATATACAGGTACAGAATGGGATAATGAAACTTTCGGCTTTCAAGGTCGTTATAACGAATATCGGTATCCTGTTTCTCATGTTACAGGCTTAATGCGTACAGACTATGCATTTTGGCATTTAGCAAGGCTTTTTGAAACGGATGCCCGCCCTGCTCTTAATTCCGAGTTTGTAACATGTACGCCATCGATGCGTATTTCAGCTGTCGAAAATGAGGATAACTGCGTTTTGGAAGTTCTTTTTCATACTAAGGCTTTGCGTCCTCTTTCTAAGCATGCGCGTCCGGGTCGTATTGATCATATCAGATAGGAGGAAATATGGTTCAGTTTATTGATGCAGCTACGGGCGAAATTCTTGCCCGTAGCGTTGAGGATTTACCATTCAGAACAGCTTATGCAAATAGACCCGTTCATGTCTATGACGAACAAAATACCGGTGAGGCAGACATTGATGAAACCGGTTACATCGACCTACAGGAATTGTATGTTCGAGCGTTGCGCAATCCGGATATTTTAAAACAAAAACTAGAATATGACCAAGAAACAGACAATCCTTATACGAGTGACGATAGTCTGTTGGATAAGTATATTCCGGAGTCGTATACCGATGACGCTGATTTCTTAATGGATTTAAAGCGTCAAGTTGATGCGCAAATTGACGTACTTTTGGCTCAAAAAGAGTTATCCACAACTCAAGGCGGAAGCGAAGTCTCTAATAACGAAGCGCCCGCCGATGATGCTGTGGGTAACTCTTCTAAGCCGGAAGAAGGATAACGGAGCGCACCTACCACTTTATTATACTTGATATATAAGTGGTAGGTGACAGACGGAGACGGAAGGGAAAAGAAGGGAAGGTAAAAGATGGCGAAAGTTGTTGTTGAAAGCGGTGTTGTCGAAAACCATGAAGCTATACGTTGGTGGCTTCGCGAATGGTTGCGTCCTCGCATTAAGAAAAATGTTGGTGCTGATTTTTGGGCACGTCAGGCTTTGAAATATCATTTTTGCGGTCGTTATGTCTTTCCGGAAGAAATTTTTTCCTCTCCCGTCCCTGTTGAAAAACGAACCGTCGATTTTTTTAAGTGGCTCTGAAAGGTAGGTAAAAAATGGATCCAGCAACAGCAACGTTATTGGCTTCTGCCGTTTTAGGCGGTACTTCGCTTTTTTCTTCTTCTGAAAATGCATCGGCACAAAGAAGTACTAATCGCTCAAATCTTTTGTATTCTTATCTGCAACAGCAGGATGAGCGTGCTTACAATTCTCCGAAAACGATAATAGCACGTTTGGAAGACGCTGGTTTAAATCCAAATTTGATATATGGAAATGGTGCCGGTTCTTTGACTTCTCGGACTGTTTCCGCGATACCTGCACAGGCGCCTAAGGTTGATTATCTTTTTGATGCTCTCGGTGCTTTATCAATGTATCAAAATTTAAAGCTTGGTCAGGAACAAATCGACCAAGTAAAAGCATCTACGCAACATGTTCTTAATCAAAATTCGAATTTGCAAAAGCAAAATGAAATATTGCAAACACAGCTTGATAATGCTGAAATAGATTTGGCAATCAAGCGGCACGATTGGGATATTATGAGAAAATATCCTGATATATTGACGTCGTTACAGTATAAGCCTGAAGTTGCGGCGTCTACCGGTGCTTTGAATTTGTTAGATGCTTTTTTTGCTAGTTATGGACGTAGACAGGAGAATTTAAAAAATGGAAGTCAAATTACAGGTGACGAAATCTTCAAATGGCTCAAAGAACATCCCACAAGATAAGCATCCCATGCGTGGATGTGCTTTTGAGATGCTAGCTTTCTTTTTCTTTATCTTTGTTTTTCATTTTATTCTTTTGTTTTTCTTTGAAGGAGGTGAATAAAAATGGCTCGTTATCGTAGACGTCGTTCTCGTGGTTATCGTCCTATGCGTCGAACGCGTCGTCGTTCTCAGTATGGTCGCGGTGGCGGTATGTTTTAAGCTAATGTCCCCCGGAGACATTACCGGGGGACATTAACAGAATGTTGATTTTAGTATTGTATATTATGTCAAATAACTCATATTTAAACAAGAAACCGCGTTTTGTGATAGGCTTAAAAATAAGCCGTCAAAGCCCGCTGACGGACTTTTTCTTCAGATTTTTTATAATTCGATTTCCATGCCGTCGTACCCGGGTTCAATCCCTTCGGGCAGCTGACGGATTAACGTGTCATAATCCATGCCGATTGACATGTGCGTTAAAATCGTCCGCTTCGGCTTTAAAATATTCACCCATTCTTTGACGCGTTCAACAGAAGCATGACTGGGATGGTCTTTTTCCGACAAACATCCGACGACCCACACATCTATGCCTTTTAATATGGATAATGCAGAATCATATAAATGAACCGCATCCGTCGAATATCCGAAATTTTTTATACGAAAGCCCAAGCTCGTCGTCCATTCGTGATCCTGAGAAAACGGCGTAATCTTTAATCCGTTTATTCTTAACGGTTCGCCCGGCGTGATCAGGTTCGGTTCCAGCCATGGATGAAAAAACGGCTCTTTTTCAACGTTAATCGGTCGAAAAACATAGCCGAAACGCGCCTTTAAAACCTTTAAAGTCGCTTGATTGGCGTAAATGGGAATCCCCTTGCCCATCACTCGATTGATTTCGCGCAAATCATCAATGCCGTGCGTATGATCGGCGTGTTCGTGCGTGTACAAAACAGCAGAAAGCCTGTCAACTTTTGCACAAAGAAGCTGTTCTCGCAAATCAGGTCCGGTATCAATTAATATATTGTCATCATTATTTCGTACCAGCAAAGATGTTCTTAAACGCCTGTTTTTCGGATTATTCGGATCGCATTTTCCCCATCCGCGGCTGATCATCGGAACGCCGCCCGCCGAACCGCACCCTAATATTCTTATTTTCATCATTATACGGCCTTTCCGAACAAAGTTAAAAAGTTGCGTGTCGTTATTTCGCTAAGTTCTTCAACGCTTATTCCCTTTATTTCTGCCAGTTTTTCCGCCGTCTTGACGACATAGGACGGACGGTTTGTCTTGCCTCTGAACGGCACGGGAGAAAGATACGGAGAATCCGTCTCGACCAAAAGGCGTTCCAAGGGGATTTCTTTAAAAGTTTGGCGCAATTCTTCGGCTTTTCCGAAAGTAATAATCCCCGATGCCGAAACGTAAAACCCCAGCTTTAAGGCTTCCGTCGCCAAAAAAGCCCGCGAAGAAAAACAATGCAAAACTCCTTTTAAAGACGGTGATGCCTCTGATTTTAAAATTTCCAAAGTATCTTCTTCGGCATCTCTGGTATGGATAATAACCGGCAAACCCGTTTTTTTAGCCGCTTTCAGATGTATGCGAAACAAACGTTTTTGAGCCTCTTTCGTATCGGAATTATAATGATAGTCAAGCCCTGTTTCTCCGAATCCGATGACTTTGGGATGCTGCGAAGCCCGACAAAGGGCTTCGACGGTTGTCCCCTCCTCTTCTTCGGCGGCATATTCCGGATGAACGCCGACGGACGCAAAAACATTGGGATACTTTTCCGATAAAAAAACAGGCGACGGGTCGGAAAGCTTTACGGAAACGGTTAACAGGCGTGTCACTCCCGCCTGTTCGGCCTCTTGTACGGCTTTATCGCTGTTTGTATCGGGATAATCCAAATGGCAATGGCTGTCCGTTAAATTCATTTCGCGCCTCGTTGCAATTTTAAACAGGCATTAACAAAAACCTGTTTTTGATCCAAGTATATGTCCGAAAAATCGGAACGGATTTCATCAATGATATCCATCAGTTTTAAAACGGGAATTAAGCTTGTGATTTTTTTTGTTATTTGTTCTTCGTCGCCGACGAAATGATATGTTTGTCCCGATGCCGCTTGAATTGCCGCTTTTGTCAGGCGGATGAGCATCAGCTCTTGAACGGTTTTTAGTTTTTCTTTGTCTTTCAATACCTTATCTGAAAAATCGTACAAAGAAGGTATGGAAAAATCAGGAAAAGCGGAAAACAAGGACAGCCAACTTTCAAACAAGTCGTTTCCTCCGTTTGCCGCAAGCTCCAAAGCTTTTCCGGGGCTCCCGTCCGCCAAAACCGTCAAAGAACGAGCATCTTCGTCCGACAAATCGGGATAAGCCTGCCTTAAGATTTTTTCAACGGTTTCATCATCGACGGGTTTTAAATTCAACCGACGGCACCGAGACCTGATCGTCGCCAACAATCTTCCGGGATTATGAGAAATTAAAAGCATCAATGTTTTTTCAGGCGGCTCTTCCAACGATTTCAAAAGCGCATTCGCCGCTTCGACATTCATGTCATCGGCGGAATCAATAATCATCACCCTCCAACCGCCGTTTGCCGAAGTGCGCCGCAAAAAATCTTCCGCTTCACGAATATCGGAAACCCTTATTTCATCAAAGCGCTTTCGATTTTTTTCCGTTTCTTCGTCCAATGCTTTTCCGGCATTTAAAACGGCTTGGCGACTTTTTAACTCTTCTTCTTTTAAAGAGCGTTCGACAACTTTTAAATCGGGATGAGATTTTTGAGCAACGGCATTAAAAACCGAAGTCCCCTCCCCCACGGATAAAGTATCCGCAGAAGGCAAATCAGAAAACAGTCCCTGCCCTTCATTATTTCCGTTATTCAAAATAAACCGAGCCAATCGATAAGCCAATGTTGCCTTTCCGATTCCCTTAGGCCCGCAAATCAACCACGATCCTGCCAGTGTTCCTTTATTCCATAAATCCAAAAGCCCTTGTTCAGCATGCTGATGTCCGAACAAAACGTTTTGTTCTTCCGGATTTCGGATTTCGGGCATGGCTTATACTCTGCTTAACAAACGTTCATTCACGACATCCGTGATTTGAGCGCGAATATCGTCAACAGACTGATCGGCATTAATCACAACGCAACGTTCGGGGTCTTTTTCGGCGATCTTTAAAAAAGCGTCCCGCAAAGACTTATGAAAATCCATCCCCATCCGTTCATATCTGTTTGAATTTGCGTCTCTGGACAAAGAACGCTCCAAACCTTTTTCAACCGGTAAATCCATGATAATCGTCAAATCGGGCTTAAACGCCCCGACAACGATTTCATACAAACGTTCAATGTCTTCGGGAGACGGTGCCCCTTTATATCCGTACCCCTGATAAGCCATCGTTGAATCGGCAAACCGGTCGGAAATAACCGTTTTTCCTTCATTAAGAGCAGGCCATATCTTTTTTGCCAAATGGTCGCGTCTGGCCGCATACATCAAAAGCATTTCCGTAACGGCGTCCCAACGGGCGACTTCGCCTTTCACAACCAGATTTCTGATTTCTTCGGCGCCTTCGGATCCTCCGGGTTCCCGTGTCAAAACGCACGACAGCCCTTTGCTTTCCAGATATTCGGAAAGAAGGCGGGCTTGAGTGGATTTTCCTGTTCCCTCCCCGCCTTCAAAGGTAATGAAAAAGCCCTTTTTCACGATTTATTCCTTAATTTATCTGCTTGAACAACAGATATTTGACGGTTTCTTTCATACGTCCGAAATATCCCAATTTTTTGATGTCTGCCGCTGCGATCAAATCAACGGTTACATCATCGCGTTCAGGAGCGGATATGGTGATTGAGCCGACTTTTTGACCTTTGGCAACGGGAGCTTTTAGCGGAGCATCATATTTTACAAAAGCCGTAACTTTATTTTGCTCTCCTCTGGGCAAGGTCAAAACGACTTTTTCGGCGGGCACGGCTTCAACGGATTTTTGTTCGCCCAACCAAACAGGCACATCAACGACTTTTACGCCGTCTTTTAAGACGGTATAGTTATCAAATTCTCTAAAGCCCCAATAAATCAGCTTTTCGGCTTCTTCGCCGCGCTCTTTCATTGTTTTCAGCCCGTTGATAACCAGTATCAAACGCCGCCCGTCCTTTTTGGCGGAAGCCGTCAGACCGTAACCTGAAACGGACGTATGACCGGTTTTAATGCCGTCAGCCAGTCCGGGCATCTGGAACAGCAAAGGATTCCTGTTTTCCTGACGTATTTTGTTATAAGTAAACTCTTTTTCCGAATAAATGCCGTAATATTCGGGAAAATCCTGAATTAAGCGGCGAGCCAGAATGACCAAATCATTCGGAGACATTTTATGTTTCGGATGCGGCCATCCCGTCGAATTTACCAAATGCGTCTGTTTTAAGCCCATTTCTTTGGCTTTTTTATTGGCAATTTCAGCGAATTCTTTTTCCGAACCGGCGATATTTTCAGCCGCGACGATACAAGCGTCATTGCCCGACTGAACGATAATGCCTCTGAGCAAATCCTTTAATTTAACTTTGTCTCCGACGCGCAAAAACATTGTCGAGCTGCCCGTTTTGGCACCGCCTTTTTTCCATGCGTTTTCACTGACCGTAAAGACGTCGTCAATCTCCAAACTGCCGTTTTTCAGCTTTTCAAAGATAATGTAAGCCGTCATCAGCTTGCTCATGGAAGCCGGAGCCATCGGTTTATCGGCATTTTTTTCGAACAGAACGGTTCCTGTTTCAAAATCTGCCAAGACGGCTTGTTTTGCCTTGGTATCAATGGCAAAAGCCGAAGCATGGAAAGCCAAAACGAACGCGGCCGAAGCCAAAAGCGTTTTAGAGAACATTTTACCCCTCAGATTTATCAGAATTCGTTATCCAACCGCCGCCCGGCTGACGGAGCGACATTTTTTTCTTCGACCAGACGAGCGCCGGAAATTCCGGATTTTGTAACTCTGTCGATGGTTTCCAAAGCTTTTTTCGCACTGGCGGGACCGATCCGTACGCGATAAAGCGTCTTGCCGTTCACCGTAACCGGCGATGTGACGACCGAACCGAACGAAGCAACTCTGTCGCGCATTTTTGCGGCATTTTCAGTACTGCCGAACGCGCCGACCTGGACATAATATCCCGGAGCCGTTTGTGTCGTAACATTCAAAGATTTCGGAGAAGCCTCAGGCTTTCGCGCTGTTTTCTTTTCTTTTTTGGGTGCCGAAGCCGGTTTCGGTTTAACTTCGGGTACGACAGGCGGCTGATACGTTTTTTCCGCCTGAGCCTTAGGCAAATCTTCATCCCAATCGTTATATTTCTGTGTCGTTTCCTGAGGAGCGCTCCCCGTAATCAACGGCGCATCCATGGCGGGTCTCGGATTTGCCAGACGCGGGCGGTCGGGAGAAAAGCCCAAATCTTTCGGCGGAGCAACCGTTTGTGCCGCCGGTTCTTCAGCCGCAGCCCTTTCGGACGGAGCCGTTGCCGACTTAATGCCTGCCGCTGCGACGCCCGATTTTTCCAACGCCAGAATTTCATCGCGCAAAGCCTTGCTTTCTTCGGGCAAAATTTCGACCTGAACCTGCGTCGTTCCGTTATCTTTAAATCCCAACAACTGAGCCGCGCGCATGGAAACGTCAATAATTCTGTTGTTTACAAACGGACCGCGATCATTAACGCGCAACACCAAAGAGCGTCCGTTTTGCAAGTTCGTCACGCGAACAATGCTGGGCAACGGCAAAGTCCTGTGAGCCGCCGTTAATCCGTGCATATCGTACAATTCGCCGTTTGCCGTAATGCCGTTATGGAAATCCGCGCCGTACCATGAAGCAACGCCGATTTCTTTATAAGCGTAATCTTCCTTCGGATAATACCAAACGCCGGAAACCTGATAGGGATTTCCTATTTTATAATAGCCGTCGGATTCGCCTGACGTTTGAACGGACAAATCCGTCGGAGCCGACGAAAACACCTGAGTGCTGTCCGAACACGCCCCCAAAGACGTAACGGCTGCAGAAATCATAAGCGTTTTAAAAAACAAATTCATGACGTTTCATTCCGATATTTCGAGTTACAACAAACATAACGGGATTGCCTTTTCAAATCAAGGCAGATTACTTATGTTTTTTTCTCCTTATCCGCAGAGTTTTTCGTTTCAACCCCTTTTGCATTTTTCTTTACAGCGGCTCCGGGAACGGATGTCGACGGCTTTTGTTGATTTTTCACTTTACTTTCAACAGGTTTCACCGTCTTTTTCTCCTTTTGAAGCTTTAACGCTTTTTGACGTTCTTCGCGTTTACGTTCTTCTTCGCGGCGGCGACGTTCCATAGCTTTTTTACGAGCAAGCTCTCTTTTCTTTTTCATTTCTTCGCGCAATCTCAGCTCTTCGCGGCGGCGAAATTCTTTGACCAACGGATCGATTTCTCCGTTTTCCATGTTGCGCAGATGTTGGACTTTCATTTTTTCCAACAGCCTTCTGTCCGTTTTTTCGGAACGGATCCCGTAGACTTTTTTAAACAAGTCTATTCCCTGTTGCGTCGTCTTGCCCAACTTTCCGTCAATGGGACCTTTGTAATATTGCCCCTTGGACAAGATTTTTTGCAAATCGACAATCTCGTCAAACGTCAGCTCGCTTTGTTCGACTTCTCCGTTAATTACCAAACGCATAAATTCCAGCAAAGACGCATTCGCATATCCGTCTTCGGGCAGATCGTACATTTTTTGAAAGCGGCGAACGGCTTCGCGACTGCGACGTCCCAGAACGCCGTCGATTTCCCCGTTATAAAGCTTTAATTCCGCCAAAATCTTTTGAACTTCCATAGAATTTTCCATCGTGAACGGCGCCGTTTTTTCACGATATTTTTTCACAAAAGCGGGCTTTCCCTGAATCCTGTCTGCCAAATGACCGACAGACACTGCGTAAAGCACGGATTTATTCCACTTCATAATGACGCGAAAGTTTGAATAAACCAAAAAAGCAGGCCCCTGTATGCCGGCAGGCAAAAACAGTTCGGCAGGCGTCGTTTCGGGTTCTTCGATTTCTCCGGCAAAGCGGACGCCTTCTTTTTTCCATTCGGCGATTGTTTTTTTGCGTTCAATCAGCGTCCAATCAAATTTTTTGGGTAAAAAGACTTCCCTGCCCCACGGAAGCTTCGGATTCCAACCTTCCGAAGACAAATAATTTGCCGCCGACGCCAAAGCATCCGGCAAACTGTTCCACAAATCTATATAGCCGTCGTTGTCATAATCGACACCGTATTCCAAATAGGTGGACGGCATAAACTGAAAATTCCCCATGGCTCCCGCCCAAGATCCCTTCATTTTTTCCGGAGGGATGCCTTTTTGTATCAGGCGGATCGCTTTCATCAGTTCGGATCTGAAAAAATCGGGACGACGCGTATCGTACGCCAACGTCGCCAAAGCATTGATAATGAAAAACCGCCCGAACGAATTTCCGAAATTTGTTTCCATTCCCCAAAAGGCCGCCAAATACGGTGCGGGAACACCGTATTTTTTTGAAATTTCATCAAAGATTTTTTTATGTGTTTTCAGCAACCGCTGAGCTTTTTTAATTCTCAGCGAATTGATGGCGTTATCGATATAAGATTGAAAATCCTGACGGAATTCGGGCTGTTTACGGTCAAAAGAAATAACGGCGGGAACAAGTTTTACATCGAAAAAAGCGCTGTCAAGAATTTGAGCGGAAACACCGTTTTCAACGGCTTCACGTCTGAACTCTTCATACCATTCGTCGAAAGACAGACCTGCCCCTCCCGCGGCACAAGCGGAAAACGGCATTAAAAAGGCACATCCGAACAAACATTTTTTTATTAAAGAGTTCATAAAAGACAACTTCACCCCTTTTTATTCAGAGTATGAAAAAGGCGTTATTTTTTCGTTAATCTTCATAAAAAAGGCGGCTTTTAAAAGCCGCCTTGTATTTTGCAAATCGGGTTTATTTACCCGTCAGCTCACGTAATTTTCTGTATAAAACCAATGCCTTGCAATAGCTTTCAATGCTCAGCAGGGGAAAACGGGCTTCTCCCATGTCGGTCAAAGCGGCAAAGCGCCCCGCCGTTTCACCGCGCGGCGGTTGAAGGAAAAAGCCTTGAACCGACGTCAACGGATAAACGGTACAAGAATATTGTTCCGACACTTTTGAAAAGCATAACAGGCTTTTCGTCGTCAAAGCCAGAGCCGCCGTATCAGACGAAGCTCCCGACAGAATTTTATAAATCATCTGATCGCCTACGCACATATCCATCAGCATCGCTTCAACCAGAGGAGGCATTTGTTCGATCATTTTTCCGGACATCTTATGAAACAGCTCTTTCATCTGTTCCAAGGATATTTCTTCGCGAGGTTGCGCAAAATCCTCTGTTTTTCCGACGCTCAACTCGTTGGCTTTGTCTTTTGCTTCGCTGACCTTCTGTTTGGCTTTTTCCGCCAAATCCTTCATATCGATATTTTTGGCTTTTTCAGCAATTCCTCCTAAAAATCCGGACAGCTTTTTGCTGACTTCCTGTGCCTTTGCCGCCACTTCATCAGTTTGGTTTTCCGCGGCGTTTTCTTTTGCTTCATCACTCATTTGACCCATCCTTTTGCAACAAACGAAAGATGTGTTATTATGCACTGCTTTTTATTATTCCTCTAGAAAAAATTAACGTCTCATTAACTTTATTGAAAGTCTTGATTTAAAAACAACACTTAAGTCCTTTTATAAAAAAGATATTATATTTTTTTATCATCTGCTCTTGCTTTTTTAAAAAAAATCTAACAAAATGACCGTGAATTTCGGATGGGTGGCAGAGCGGTTGAATGCATCGGTCTTGAAAACCGACGACTCTTTACGGAGTCCGTGAGTTCGAATCTCACCCCATCCGCCAAAACGGCTCCCATATAACGGGGGCTTTTTTTTATCGGCGGGAAAAATGCATAAAACAAACGCTTTGCGAATGCTGGATCAGGCAAAAATATCTTATCGGGTCATTGAATACCAAATCAACGACGAAAAAATCGATGCCGTGTCCGTCGCCGCAAAAATCGGGCGTTCTCCCGATACGGTTTTTAAAACGTTGGTAACCGTTTCTCCTGCCCGCGAACACTTCGTTTTCGTTATCCCTGGCGCCAAAGAACTGGATTTGAAAGCCGCCGCCGTCGCCGCAGGTCAAAAAAGGATCGAAATGTTGCCTTTAAAAGAATTGTTTCCGCTGACCGGCTATATTCACGGAGGTTGCTCGCCCGTCGGAATGAAAAAGCCGTTTCCGACTTTCATTGACGAAAGTGCCCTTACCCTTGATTCTTTTTGCGTCAGCGGCGGAAAAATCGGCATCAATATTGAGCTGGCGCCAAAAGTTTTGGCAAACTTTATCAATGCTTCTTTTGCACCGCTGACCAGAAACAATCAGTAAGGATAAAAGCGAAACATCTCGGAAACCGCTATTCCCGCCGTCGTCGGATGTATAACGGACGGCAACAGCATCCCTTGCGGAGCCGCCGGTCCGAAAATAATATTCGTCGGCAACGTGTATAATCCGGTATCTTTCAGAAAATCTTTCAGATACGGCGTGTTATACGGCGCCGTCATAATAACCAGCTTGCCTTGCCGTATTGCAACAGTCCCGCCGAAATATAACATCGCAAGCCTGTTATAATGACAGGCAAGACAGGCATCTTCGGAAACGTTGACATAAACGGCTTTACCTTCCTGAACGAATTTATGCAGGTCTTTTTCGTTAAACGGGTATGCGGCAAAACCCGAAAAATTTAAGGAATTCGGCAAAAACGGCACGAAAAGAATCATCAAAACGAGAAAAACGGCGAAAAGCTTTTTCTTCGTTGCCTGAGTTTTGCTGACATTTTTTAAAATGAAGTACGATGTAAGCGCGAAAACAAAAACACCCAAAAAGATCCAACGTCCGCTTTCCGAACCGATAATCAGCCATAGCAAAAAAGCGTGCAAATAAGCTTGGAAAAACAAAGCGAATTTTAAAAAGCGGATTTTCTTTACGGGCAATTCCGCCGCAGGTTTGTAATAAATCAACGCCGCGGCAAACGGAAAAACAATGCCGAACAAGAAACAAATTCCGTACTCGACGGGAAACGGCTTGAGCAAAGCATACAAATCAAAGTACGTTGACAGCATCGGAGAAAACAACATCATCATTCCGACAATCAACGCCAGCGACATACCCGCCTTTTGCCGACAGGACACCATCCCTGCCGCTTTGAACAGAGGATTGATTTTTCCCGTATATTTTTCGACGCACTTATCATCAAACAGCTTCATCATCCACACGGGCGCAGTCAGGAATAAAGCGCAAAGCAAAACGTTGAAAAACGGCGAATTCAGCTGTTGTCCCCAAACGAACGGCACGTTCGGGAAAAAGAAATAAATGACAAACGCGGCTGAACAAACGACGCTTAGGAACAAAGCCAGCCCGTACCAAGCCCCTTGAGCAAAATCCAAAGTCGCTTGAGGATTTTTTCCGCGAACAAAAAGCATTTGATACAAAAACAGGCTCATCAGCAAATAAAGCGGCGTTAAGACAATAAACTTTATCCCTGACAAAAAAGACAGGAACATTTTAAAAACGGACACGCTCCGTTCGGACAGGAAAACGTCTTTTAACGAAAGACTGACGGAAAATTCCGAAGCGCGGTTTAAATTGAAAACCGTCAAAACCAAATTTGCTTTTCCGATCTTCTTTAAATGTTGTGGATTAAGGACTTTTGAACGGAAAACGGCATCCCCGTCCACACCGACAAAGAACGGCGTTTCAAAGCGAAGACCGTTCGTATTTGCGACGTGCAAAACGGGCGTATCCATATTAACGGCAGGAATTTCAAATGATGCCAACAAATAGATATTTCCGTCTTTATCTTCTTTGAAACCTGCTTTTTTAAAGTTCAGTCCGGACAATCCTCCGGCGGGAACCGTCATGGCGACTTCTCTCAAATCGGGGCAAACAGGCGTTTCCAAAAAGGGATCCGCAAAAAAAGAATACGTCAACGGTTCGGTCGTTTCATCTTTGCATTGTCCGTCCGCATCGCAAATTTTAAATGTCGCCGTCAGATCAAATTTTGCCGCACTGGCGGGAGTTTCAAATTCGACTTCAAACGGAAACAGAATTTTTCCGGAATAGCCGTAAGCTCTGTCGTTCCCGAGTTCGAAAACGGATGTCAACGGATATTGCAGAGGCAATACGGATATTCCTTTTGATGTGGTAACCTGCGTTTTTACGGGAATAAAGGGCTCACCTTCCCGTTGGCGCAAAATTCTGTATCCCGGCGTCAACAAAGCGATTAAAGCCATGTGGACTTTTTTCTTGTTTTTTAAATTCGCGCAAGCCGCCAAACGAAATTGTCCGTACGGAGCCGTATAAATCTCAGAATAGAAACGTTCGTCTTTGAATGACTGCAAAAAATCATCCAAAGATTTATCTCCGAAGGCAAAATAGCGAATATTTTTCCATGTGCTTTTATCTTCGGAATTAATTAAATATTCTGTTTTCCCGGGGTATTTTTCCAATATGGTTTGGTTAATCTCATCAATGGTACGATGGTATCCCGCTTCCAAAGATTTAAGCTTTCCCTTTAAATCCGAAAAAACAGAAATCAATCCTCCCTCGTCGTCCAAACGTGTCATTTCCTGCAAAATTTGAGCATCCGTAACGTTTTTTTGTTTGTTTTTGACGTAATATTCGTACAAGAAGCTCAATTTATCCGAAAAATACATCGTTTTATATTTTTCGATTTCTTCTTGGGTCAGGGGAATGACCGGCACATAAGGCGTTATGGGCTCTACGGTCTCCGAGGAGAAATCATTTTCTTCAACATTTGCGGTTTCGGCGGCAACGGAAACGGAAAGCAAAGCCAAGCCTGAAAAAAACAAAAAAAATGCAACGTTTAAAAATTTTTTCCGTTTCATTTTTAACATCCTTTAATTTTTGTATTTTATTTTGTAAGAAAAGGATATCATAAAAAGAAGAGTTTTTTATTAAAAATAAAAGGAACGGGTGAGAAAGATGCCTTTTTTAAGCGGACAATGCCTGATTGCCATGCCGGGAATCGGAGATGCACGTTTTGAACAGGCCGTAATTTATATTTGTGCCCATACGCAAGAAGGAGCCATGGGATTAACGATTAATCGCCCGATCCGCGAAATTTCGTTTAACAATCTTTTGACCCAGTTGCACATGGAACCGGCATCTTTGCCGAAACAGCCCCCCATTTTGGCAGGCGGTCCCGTTGACGTCGTTCGCGGTTTTGTCCTTCATTCGCCCGAATATGTCAGCGAAGCGACTTTGCCGATGGGGGCTTTAACCTCATTGACGGTAACGACCGAAATCATTCGCGACATTTCAAAAGGCGCAGGACCTCAAAAATTTTTAATCACACTCGGCTATGCTTCGTGGGGCGCGGGTCAGCTTGAAGAAGAAATCAAACAAAATGCATGGCTTCCCGTAGAATCTTCCAACGAGCTTTTGTTCGAACAGCCGCCCGAACGAAAATGGGAAAATGCTTTGAAAAAGCTCGGCATTGACCCGCTGATGCTTTCTGCCGTTCAAGGAAAAGCCTGACAGGAAAAAGCGTTTAATCTGCCAATCGCATATCAATCAGGTATTGCGACAGGCTTTCTTTTCCTTCATAGCACTCGGCTTTGTCTTCGCCTTTTTTGATAAAACAGCTGACATGCATATTTGAAACGCGGCGGGATAACGTTCTGTATGCTTCGACATTTTTGCCGGATTTTATGCGTATCCCCTTTAAACGGATGACTTTTCCGTTAATTTTCAGAGCGTCACCTCCGACAACCGAAGCAATTCCTTCAACAAACGTTCCGTCTTCCCGCGCCTTTTGCGGACGGCGATATTGCGGCGCATTGTTTTGAGCAACAGCCGTTTCTCTGACAACGTTATCAAGCATTTTATCCAAAACCTCGGCACGGTTTTCGGCATGAGTGGGAACCATAACGACCGGAGCCGCTTGAACGTTTTCGTCAACCCTGCTCCATTCCGGAGCCGGAACTCTTCTTTTGGGAGCCGCCGTATTCTCAACGGGATGCGCCCGTTCTTTTTGCTTAAATTTATATTCTTCTTTAGGAGCCGAGGGAGCAACGGGAGCCGCCGTTCCCTGAGTTTCGTTTTCTTTTCCCGTTTGGCGCCCCCATTTTACGGGCGCTTTCGGAGACGTTACGAACAAAGGTTCGGGCTCTTTTACTTTTTCCGCTTCCTTCGTTTGTTCCGGTTCTTTTTTCGGAACTGACACGAAATCGGACACGGCATCCGTCAAGGGAGAAGCGGCTTTTTTCGTACGCATGGCAAATTCATCGACACGCGACGACACTGCGGGAACAAAAGTTTTTTTCCACCATTCGGGCAACTGTTTTGGCGGAATGCCGCACAAATAAAAAATACCGACGACAATTCCCGCCAACACCAGCAAATAGTGAGGGCGTTTAATGAAAATCATTCCCAAACGAAAGAAATCTCCGATTAAAGAAAAGATTCCTTTTACGTATCCCAGAGCTTTCATAAACGCCTTCTCCTTATTTTGTTATTCCTGTTCGGGGTCGGCTCCGTAACGTGCACACAGTTCGGCAACGGTTTCGGGCATAATTTTATTGAAAAGCGGAGCCTGAGGAACATTAAAAGTATGTCCTGCTTTTAAAACCTGCAGCTGTTCCGCCGTATCGCTTCCGATCCATGCCGTATCCGCAACGTCCAAATTCAACAACGTCATCATTTCTTTTGACGCATTCGGAATAACGGGAGCCGACAGAACGGCATAAACGCGAATCAGATTCAAAGCCAAACGCAAAATCATTGCGGCTTTTTCCCTGTCTTCTTTAATGACCGTCCAAGGAGCCGCCGCCGTCAGATAGTTATTGCCTTCGACCCAAATGGCGCGCAATTCAACCATTGCTTTGCGGAATTCCATCGCCTGCATATATTTTGTGTAATCGGCGATACGTGCGGACAGAGTTTTGACGAATTCTTTTTCCAAATCGCCCCACTGTCCGCCGTCGGGCACTTCGTTCGAGAACTTGCCAGCCGTCATTTTCAAGACACGGTTCACAAAATTTCCCAAAACATCGTTCAAGTCTTTGTTAATCATGCCCGAAAACGACGTGAAGGTAAAGCTTGAATCCGAATTTTCCGGAGCATTCGCCATCAGCCAATAGCGCCAATAATCCGCAGGGAATTCATCCAAAGCCTGATTTGTAAAGATGCCGCGTTTTTGGCTGGTCGAAAACTTTCCGCCGTAAAAAGTCAGCCAGTTAAATCCCTTGATATAATCGACTTTTTTCCACGGTTCTTTTGATCCCAACAGCGTTGCAGGGAACATAATCGTATGGAAGGGAATATTATCCTTTGCCATAAATTCGACGTAACGAACGTCTTTTGCATCGTACCACCACGACTTCCAATCGCGTTTTTGCGGGTCTTTGTCCGCCCATTCGCGTGTTGCCGCAATATATTCGATCGGAGCATCAAACCACACATAGAAAACTTTACCGTCAAAACCGTCAACGGGAACGGGAATGCCCCATTTCAAATCGCGGGTAATGCAACGTTCACGCAAACCTTCTTTCAGCCATTTTCTGGCGATTGACGTCACGACAACGGGCCATTCGGCTTCGTGTTCGTCAATGAATGCCGAAATTTTGTTTTCCAAATCCGGCAATTTTAAGAACAAATGCTTGCTGTCGCGAATTTCCAAATTCGAACTGCCCGACACGGCGGAACGCGGGTTAATCAAGTCCGTCGGATCCAAAACGCGGGTGCAATTTTCGCATTGGTCACCGCGGGCGGCTTCGTAACCGCAATGCGGGCAAGTTCCGACAATATAACGGTCAGGCAGAAAGCGACCGTCGTCAACGGAATAGACCTGTTTAATCGTCCGTTCTTCGATATAGCCGTTTTCCATCAGCTTTTTGCAAAAATGCTGGGTCAATTCCGTATTCTGTTCGGAAGACGACCGTCCGAAATGATCGAAAGAAAGACCGAAACGTTCATAAATGGAACGCTGGACTTCATGTTGTTCGGTGCAAAACGTTTCAACGTCCTGACCTTTTTCCAATGCGGCCAACTCGGCAGGCGTTCCGTGTTCGTCCGTTGCGCAAATAAACAAAACGTCTTCGCCCTTTTGACGCAAAAAACGGGCATAAACGTCGGCGGGGAGCATTGAACCGACCAAATTGCCCAAATGCTTGATGCCGTTAATATATGGAAGTGCGCTTGTAATCAGATAACGGGTCATAACTGTCCTCCCCAAAAAATAAAGGTGTTTTCTTTTAGAAGCTTTTTTACGTTAAAATTCAAGCTTAAAATACCGAAACGCCTTTGAATTCCGTTTTTTCTGTTGTATCTTAAATGCCGTTCGGATAAAAGCCGAAAATGAACGGTTTATATTAAAAAGGATAAAAAAATGCCAGTCATCTGCCGTACTGCCCTGCCCTCGGACATCGATGCCGTGATGCGCATTGAAAAAGAAAGCTTTTTACCCGGATTGCAAGAAGATAAAGACCTGTACTTAAAAAGGATATCCGCCTTTCCGGAAGGTTTTCTGTTGGCAGAAGACACTCAAACAAAAGAAATCGGCGGTTATATTTGCTCCGAACTGTGGCGGGAAGACCGACCCGTTTGTGCCGAAACGTTGGCTTTGGGACACGAACCGAAAGAAGCCCACTGCTATGACGGTACGCTGTTTTATATTACGTCCTTCGGAACTTTGACGTCGTGGAGAGGCAAGAAAGTCGGCTCTTTGTTGCTTGACACGCTTGAACAGAAAATCGCAAAAGAATACCCGCAGGCAACGCAAAGCGTCCTGATCGTTTCCGAAAAATGGCTTGCGGCGCGTCGACTGTACGAAAAGCGCGGATTTAAAGAACGCGGGCGCATCATCGATTTTTTCACCCCCGACGATCTGCCTGCGGAAGACGCCGTTTTAATGATGAAACCTTAAGGATACAATTCGGGAAAAACGTCTTTTTTCGGAGCGGGCTTTTTCTTTAAAGGCTTTTTGTTTTCAAAAGCCTTCCAAACTTCCGTTCCTATCGTTTCTTCAGACCGCTCAAACAGGATTTGCGAAAACTTTGTACGACCGTATAAACGGAAATTCAGTTCTTCCAAAACCCGAAGAAAATCTTCGTCTTCGCCGTTAATCACCCTTTTAACGTCCGACAAATTCAGCACGGTCTGTTCGGAAATGCTGTCTGCCCAACGAATCAAAGCCTTTTCTATATCCTGCGGGTTTTGGGCGCGGCACGCTTCTTTAAGGTCGGCAACCAAGGCACGCTTTTTTCTAAAGCTTCGCGAAAGCTTTGCTATTCCGAATATTGAAAAAACTGCCGAAAGGGTAAAAACGACAACGCAGAGCATCGTATGCGGCAAAGGAAAGACGGAAAAGATGTTTTTTAAACGCTTCTCAAAATCAAAAAAGGCATTATTGTTTTTTTTCGGTTCGGCTTCCGCCGTCCTTGTTTTTTGCGCCGCAGCGGCGGGGGTTATCTTAATTACGGCGGACGGCAAGAGTGCCGTTTCAATTTTTCCCGTCTGCGTATTGTACCAATTCGCTCTGATTTCCGGCAAAACAAGTTCCCCTTCGCTTTGGGGAATATAGACTTCGGTTTTTCTGATGCCTGCCAACAAATTTCTGCCCGAAGTCAAAAGGTTGCGTTCCAAGCGCCCTTCGTACGTTCTGGCATTTTCAGGCGCGGCGGACGAAATATCGG
>ERZ780207.1527-NODE-1527-length-19413-cov-3.236078_pt1 | contig 19413 bp, 19 predicted proteins | sample MGYA00510977_ERZ780207 | MGnify/ENA primary metagenome ERZ780207 (study PRJEB29588, sample SAMEA2151383) | human gut metagenome | biome: human gut; feature: human-associated habitat; material: faeces | place: Denmark | collected 2008/2010 ... | reverse complement strand
TAGGCAATTTTTTTGTTATGGGGCTTTTTGTTCAAAAGGCGGTAACTCAAAATAAAGATGAGGCCCGTCAAACCGTAAGAGCCTCGCAAAGCATCAGATTTGTCGGCATTTTTGTTTTAACGGTAATCGGAGTTTTAATACCGTTTTTAAATTCCGTTGCGGTTATTATACCGCTCATTTTTCCGCGAATAGCGATTATGTTCAGGCCTTTAATCGATAAAAACAAATGATTAAAAAAATGTAAGGGGGTTGCTTTACGAAGACTAAAAAAAGCATTGGCTTTAGAATTGTAGATGCTTTGTATCTTGCGGGAGCTGTGTTGCCGCTTGTTTTGGGAATGGTGTTAAAGGTGATTTTTGAACCCGAACAGTCGGGCATAAGTATTTCGGGTGCGCTTATTTACTTTACAATTCCGATGCCTATACAAAATTTACCCATAACCGAATCACAGGTTAATTCGGCGCTGGTTATTGTCACAATTTTATTTTTGTGCCTTTACTTTACCCACGGTCTTACCGTTAGGGCAGAGCTTAAACGCCAGCATATAGCCGAGTGGATAGTAAAGCAAACCAAGTCGTTGGTTAAAACCAATATGAGCGATTATTTTGCGGGCTTTGCACCGTTTGTTGCCGCAATAATGGGGCTTTCGGCATTTTCAAGCCTACTCTCGCTCATAGGGCTTTATCCCCCTACATCAGATATAAACATAGTAGGCGGTTGGGCAATACTGGTCTTCATTCTTATAACATATTACAAAATGAAATGCGGTCCGCTTCATTATGTTAAAAGCTTTGGCGACCCGGTGCCGCTTTTGTCACCGCTTAATATTATAAGCGAGGTTGCCACACCCGTTTCGATGGCATTCCGTCACTACGGCAATGTGCTGTCGGGCTCGGTAATTTCGGTGCTGGTGGCAACGGGGCTTCAGGGACTTTCAAATCTGCTGCTTGGCTGGCTTCCGGGATTTTTAGGCAAGATACCCTTTTTGCAAATAGGTCTGCCGGCTATCCTTTCGGTATATTTCGATGTATTCAGCGGTTGTTTGCAGGCCTTTATATTTGCAATGCTTACAATGCTTTATATAGCTTCGGGCTTTCCTGAAGAGGATTATTTCGCAAAACGCGCAAGAAAACTACAAAAGTCAAAAAATTAAATTTTTATAAACGGAGGAAGAATATTATGGAACTCGCAATAGGTATTATTTTAGGCTGTTGTGCTTTAGGTGCAGGCGCCGCAATGATCGCAGGTATAGGCCCAGGTATAGGTGAAGGTAACGCCGTGGCAAGTGCTTGTGAAGCGATAGGCCGTCAGCCCGAATGCAAAGGCTCGGTTACAACCACCATGCTCATGGGTTGTGCTATCGCCGAAACCACAGGTCTTTATGCGCTTGTTATTGCTATTTTGCTTATATTTGTTGCACCGAGAATGCTTGTAAATATTTTGCTTGACGCAGTAAAATAATTCGGGGGAATTATAAATGCAATCTTTGGATATTATATCCGTAAATTTATGGCAGATACTTATTTCCCTTGCAAACCTTACAATCTTGTTTTTACTGCTCAAAAAGTTTTTGTACAAGCCCGTAACCAAAATGCTTGAACAACGGCAGGCTGAAATTGACAGTAGCTATAACGATGCCGAAAACGCAAAAAAAGACGCCGTTTCCAAAAATGCCGAGCTTACCGAGCGGCTTGCAAACGCCCGTATTGAAGCGGAGGGCATAGTGAAAGAGGCGGCAGATGCGGCAAAGGCGCGCGGCGACAAGATTGTTGAGGACGCAAAGGCACAGGCGCAGGGCATTATTCGTCAGGCGCAAACCGACGCCGAGCTTGAGAAAAAACGCGCGGAATCTGCTATAAAGACACAAATAATAGATGTTTCTACGGCGCTTAGTGAAAAAATGTTGGAGCGTGAAATTAACGCCGACGACCACAAGGCGCTTATAGACGATTTTATTAAAAAAATAGGTGAAGACGATGACAGCGACAGGTAATAACTATGCCGAAGCGCTGTTTATGTTGGCGCGCGAAGAAAATTCTATTGATGAATTTTACGAGAGTTTAAAAACCGTTCGGCTCACACTTGAGGAAAACCTTGAATATTTGCAGTTTTTATCGACGCCCAGCATACCTAAGGATGAGCGCACCGCCGCATTGGAGGGGGCTTTCGGCGGCAGGATAAATAAAAATGTTCTGTCGTTTTTACAGCTTCTTTGCGAGCACGGAAAAGCCGAAACATTTTTTGAATGTGTCGCCGAATACGAGCGCTTGCGCGAATGGGCGTCGGATTCGGTTGTTGCCACGGTTGAAACAGCCGTAGAATTAAGCGACTCTCAAAAGCAGGCTCTTATCAAAGCGCTTGAAAAGCGCACAGGCAAAAGCGTTACGCTTAACTGTATCAAAAACAGTTCGCTGCTCGGCGGTGTTCAGGTCGAAATTGACGGTGAAATACTTGACGGCAGTATTAAAAATAACTTAAAACGCGCAAGGGAAGTGATTGGTAAATGAGTGAAAAACAACAGGAAATAAGCTATATTATCAAAGAACAGATAAAAAATTATCACTCGCAAATCGAAATGAAAGAAACCGGCAGGGTAATACTTGTCGGCGACGGTATAGCGCGCGTTTACGGCCTTACAAACTGTATGGCAAACGAGCTTTTGGAGTTTGATGACGGCTCTGCGGGTCTTGCTCAAAACCTTGAGGAGGATACCGTTTCTGTTGCAGTTCTTTCGGACGATAACAACATTCGAGAGGGCACCGTGGTGCGCCGCACGGGCAAGGTTTTGTCGGTGCCGGTGGGCGAAAATATGCTCGGACGCGTTGTAAACGCTTTGGGTGAGCCTATTGACGGCAAAGGGCCTATCGAATACAGCGGCTTTAATCCAATTGAGGCAGAAGCGCCCGGAATCATTGAACGCAAGGGTGTATCTGTGCCGCTTCAAACGGGTATTAAGGCTATCGACAGTATGATACCTATCGGTCGCGGTCAGCGTGAGCTTATAATCGGCGACCGTCAGACAGGTAAAACCGAAATTGCGATTGATACCATTATAAATCAAAAAAACACCGATGTTATTTGCATTTATGTTGCAATAGGTCAAAAAAATACATCGGTTGTAAGCCTTGTTAATACACTTACAAAGGCAGGGGCTATGGACTACACAATAGTAGTGTCCGCTTCTGCTTCGGAAAGTGCGCCGCTTCAGTATATTGCGCCCTACTCAGGTTGCGCCATGGCTGAATATTTCAGAGCGCAGGGCAAGGATGTGCTTATAGTTTATGATGATTTAAGCAAACACGCCGTGGCATACCGCGCGCTGTCCTTGCTTATACGCCGTCCGCCCGGCCGTGAGGCATACCCCGGTGATGTATTCTATCTGCACTCACGCTTGCTCGAACGCGCCGCGTGTGTAGCGCCCGAGTACGGCGGCGGTTCCATTACGGCGCTTCCTATTATCGAAACGCAGGCAGGCGACGTTTCGGCGTATATTCCTACCAATGTAATTTCAATTACCGACGGTCAGATATTCCTTGAAACCGAGCTTTTCCATTCGGGAGTTATGCCGGCTATTAACCCCGGTATTTCGGTGAGCCGTGTTGGCGGCTCGGCACAGAAAAAGTCGATGAAAAAGGTTTCGGGCGAGCTTAAGCTTTTGTATTCACAGTACCGTGAGCTTCAAGCCTTTGCTCAATTCGGCAGTGACCTTGACGCCGACACAAAGGCGCGTTTGGCACTCGGTGAACGAATTGTTGAAGTGTTAAAGCAAAAGCGCAACAGCCCCGTAACAGTCGGCTGTCAGGTTGCTATAATATACGCTGTAACCAAAGGTTGGCTCGACTCTGTTCCCGTAGCCGATGTTCATAAATTTGAAGAGCGTTTATTTGAAAAGCTTCAAAATCAAAAGCCGCAGTTGCTTGCCCGTTTTGAAGAGGGCTTCTTTGAAGATGAGGACGTAGCATCTTTAGAAGAAACACTTAAAGAAATGACGAGGTGAGTGTAAATGGCCGCTAACACCAAAACACTCAAAGTGCGCATAAAGAGTGTGAACTCAACCCTGCATCTTACAAAGGCTATGGGTCTTGTGGCTTCATCAAAAATGAGAAAGGCAAACCTTGCTATGAATGCGGGCCGTCAGTATGAGGCTGCCGTGCAAAGCGTGGTCAGTTTGCTGACAAGTGTGCCCGAGTGTGCAAAAAGCCCTTTTATGCGTGAATACACAGGTGGTAAAACACGGCTTATCGTAATCGCGGGCGACCGCGGCCTTGCCGGCGGATATAACGCCAACGTTTTCCGCACGGTACGCGATTTTGCAGACGCCGAGATTATTCCTATCGGCAAGCGCGCCTGCGAAAGATACGGCAAACAGGTGGTATCAAGCGAAAAATTTTATGCCGCCGACGCTTTCAAATTGGCAAATGGGCTTTGCTCACAGTTTGAAAAGGGTGAGTTTGACCGACTTGGAATAGTTACTACAAATTATATTTCAATGATGACCCAAACACCCGAAGTCAAATGGGTGCTGCCGCTTGTTAAATCGGAAAATGCCAAAAGCACAGCGGCAATTTTTGAGCCTGACGAGCGAACTATACTTGATATTGCGGTTCCCGAATATCTTTCGGGGGTAATCGTATCGTGTGTGCGCGAAAGCTTTGCAAGCGAGGTTGCCGCGCGTCGTATGGCTATGGACTCGGCAGGTAAGAATGCAAAGCAGATGATTGACAGTCTGCAGCTTGAATATAACCGTGCGCGTCAAGGCGCAATTACTCAGGAAATTACTGAAATCGTAGCGGGTGCCGGCAACTGATGCGCCCGTTAAGGAGTTGAATTTAATGTCTAACAAAACTACCGGTACAGTTTCTCAGGTTATGGGGCCTGTTGTTGATGTTCGCTTTGAAGAGGGAACATTGCCGACTATTTATAACGCTCTTACAATGCCTATAGGTGAACGAACTTTGACCGTTGAGGTTGCACAGCACATAGGCGATAATGTTGCCCGTTGCATAGCGATGGCTTCGACCGACGGTTTGCAGCGAGGCACCGCCGTTACCGATACGGGCAAGGCAATCAGCGTGCCCGTAGGCCGTCAAACCTTGGGCAGAATTTTTAATGTTTTAGGTGAGCCGGTTGATAATCTTCCCGCACCCGAAACCGATGAAAGATGGAATATCCATCGCCCTGCCCCCGAATATGACGAGCTTTCGACAAGCACTCAAATACTTGAAACGGGTATTAAGGTTATCGACCTTATATGCCCATATTCAAAGGGCGGTAAAATCGGCCTTTTCGGCGGTGCAGGTGTTGGCAAAACAGTTCTTATTATGGAGCTTATTAACAATATTGCCAAAGAGCACGGCGGACTTTCGGTATTTACAGGCGTTGGCGAGCGTACCCGTGAGGGTAACGACCTTTATAATGAAATGAAGGAATCGGGAGTTCTTTCAAAAACTGCGCTTGTTTACGGTCAGATGAACGAGCCGCCCGGTGCGCGTATGCGTGTGGGTCTTTCGGGTCTTACAATGGCTGAATATTTCCGTGACCAAGAAAATCAGGATGTGCTTTTGTTTATAGATAATATCTTCCGTTTCACGCAGGCGGGCAGTGAGGTTAGTGCTCTTCTCGGCCGTATGCCTTCAGCGGTTGGTTATCAGCCAACCTTGGCAAATGAAATGGGCGCGCTTCAAGAGCGTATTACATCTACAAAAAAAGGATCTATCACATCTATTCAGGCGGTTTATGTGCCTGCCGATGACCTTACCGACCCGGCGCCGGCTACCACATTTGCCCACCTCGACGCTACCACCGTTTTATCGCGTGATATAGCCTCACAGGGTATTTACCCTGCGGTTGACCCGCTTGAATCTACAAGTCGCATACTTTCGGCAGAGGTGCTTGGCGAAGAGCATTATAATGTTGCCCGCGAGGTACAAAGAATACTTCAGCGATATAATGAACTTATGGACATTATCGCCATTATGGGTATGGACGAGCTGTCCGACGAGGATAAACTGCTTGTAAGCCGCGCGCGTAAAATTCAGCGTTTTCTTTCTCAGCCGTTCCATGTATCAGAAAAGTTTATCGGTATAGAGGGTACCTATGTTCCGGTATCCGAGACAATCCGCGGCTTTAAAGAAATCATTGAGGGCAAGCACGACGATTTGCCTGAGTCTGCGTTCCTGTTTGTAGGCACTATCGACGAGGCAGTAGAAAAGGCAAAGAAGGTATCTAACTGATGAATACCTATAAGCTTGTTGTTTCTACACCCGATGGCAGTGTGTTTGACGGTGATGCAGTTGCCCTGTTTGTCAGAGGTACCGAGGGTGAGCTTGCAATACTTGCAGGGCATGTACCTTTTATAACGGCGGTAAAATCTGGCGAATGTAAAATAATTTTGCCCGATGACAGCGAAAAAAAAGCTAAAATCGGCGGCGGAATACTAACGGTCGAAAACGATAAAACCACCCTGCTTTGCAGTGATTTTGAATTTATCTAAACTAAAAAAAGCGGAGCCGAAAATATTTTTTCGACTCCGCTTTTAAATACTTCTTTGTAATTATATTTTAATGATTTTCTTTAATGCCTTTAATATAGGCGGTAATACAAGTGCAAAAATCACCGAGGTTATAACAGCGGCGATAATGCGGTTTACAAGTGCCACGCCTAAAATTACCGATGGATAGCTGTAAACTACACTGTCAATATACATAACAATGCTGTTTATCGCTGTTACAACAAGAGCGCTTATCACGGTTTCTATGCAAAGAATATACGGTTTAAGCGAGCCTTTGAACGCTTTGAACAAAAGACCGAACACAAGACCGCGCGCTACTGCCGGAAGCACCCACAAAAGCGTGGTAGCACTGAAACCGTAGGTAATCAACTGCCCTAAAAAAGCGCCTACAAAACCCGTTGCCGCACCCCATAAAGGCCCGAAAAACGCCGAAATAATTATGACGGGCAGACCGCTTATAGAAAGCTTCATACTTCCGCCGAAAGGCGCGCTGACTGACACTGCCAAAAAGTCAAGACCCATATAAAGAGCCGCCATAACAGCCGCCAGACATATTTTTTTACTTGTTTTTTTCATAAATAAAACCTCCTGTCATCCGTAACTAACTGATAATAGGAGGTATTTTTTATAAAAACATAACGGCTATTATTTTGTCAGCGGGATGCGACAGCAAAACCGCGAGAAGAACTCTTCGTCTGCGTGACAACTCCCCGTTCACGCAACACTTAACGCTATGCTATCTACTCTGAATAATATTAGCACCTTGGTGCTTGAATTTTATTATATACCATTTTTATAAAATGTCAATCAAATTTTTCCTGCTTGGCGAAGTGCATTTACCTTTAGTATTGCAATTTGAGTTTTTGCGTCTTTAATTTCACCCGAAAGCACCATTTCTACAGCCTTTTCAAAAGGTATTTTAATTACATTTAAAAATTCGTCTTCGTCAGGGTTCATATCGCCATAGGTAAGATTGGTGGCAAGGTAGCAATAGATAACCTCGTTTACATAACCTGGCGAGGGGTAAAGACAGCCTAAATCAATATAATTTTCTGCGGTAGCACCCGTTTCTTCCTTTAGTTCCCGCTTGCCGCAGTCGAGGGGATTCTCGCCTTGTTTGTCACGTTTTCCTGCAGGTATTTCGAGTGTTTCTTCTGAATACGGATACCGCCACTGTTTTACAAAAAACAGTTCATCATTTTCGTCTATTGCGGCAACACATACGCCGCCCGGATGTTCTACCACTTCACGAGTTACGGTTTTTCCGTTTGGAAGTAATGCTCGGTCTTGGCGCAGATTTATAATTCTGCCCTTAAATTTGTATTCAAAGCTCAACTGTTTTTCTTCTAAATTCATTATTTCATACCGCCTTTAATATAATAATTATTATAGTGTTTGTTTTATGAGGTGTTGGTTTTGGAAAAAATAGTAAAATCGGTTGATTGCGATTATCGGGAAATGCAAAAAACAATAGACGCGCTGTGTTGCCGAAATCCTGTTTTGCAGAAATTAAGTATTGGAAAAAGCTGCGCCGGGCGCGATATAACGGCGTTAAAAATAAATTCTGATACCGAATATGTACTTTTTGCCGCGGCTTTTCACGGTAGTGAGCATATAACAAGCAATATTTTGCTGATGTTTTTAGAAGATTTTTCCACGGCTTACATAAAAGACCGCTCTCTTGCGGGTATAAATGTGCGCAAAGCACTTGGAAACCGCGGCGTAATATTTGTGCCGCGTGTAAACCCTGACGGTTGTGAAATATCTATTCACGGTGCATTGGGTTGCGGAAAAGAGGCAGGCAATATTTACAGAATGTGCGGCGGCGATTTTACCCATTTCAATGCAAACCTGCGCGGTGTTGATATAAACCATAACTTTGACGCGGGCTGGAAGGAACTGCATGCGTTAGAGCGAAAATCGGGCATACTCGGCCCCGCAGCTACACGCTTCGGCGGCAATTCACCGCACAGCGAACCCGAAACAGTTGCAATGGCAGAGCTTTGTAAGCAGTATAACATTCATCACGCCGTGGCACTGCATTCGCAGGGTGAGGTTATTTATTGGAGTTATAACGGTTATGAGGATAAAACATCAAAGCAAATGGCAGAGATAATGGCGGCAACAAGCGGTTACGCGCTTGATGTGCCGGTAGGTCTGGCACAGGGCGGCGGTTTTAAAGATTGGTTTATAAAAAAGCATATGCGCCCCGCCTTTACAGTAGAGGTGGGCAAGGGTGAAAACCCGCTTCCTATAACCGATGCATATAAAATTTACAGCGACATTCGCGAAATGCTTACGATAGCAACTATAATGTAATTTTATCACTATATTATTACTATTTCAATATAAATTTAAACCTTGTGTTTACTCGTTTCTACACGGTCTGAAATAAAACATCTTGAAAATATGAACGCCGTAATGTATAATGACTTTGTCAACAATTAAAAATTGGATGTTAGTTGTTTTGTTAGGTTTCATCCAAAAAGAAAGGACATATAAAAATGGAAACAAAAGAGCGCAGAGTAGGAACTGTGTCCCGAGGCATTCGTTGCCCGATAATTCGCGAGGGCGACAATCTTGCGGAAATAGTGTCGGACAGCGTAATAGAAGCGGCAGAGCTTGAAGGCTTTGAGCTTCGCGACCGTGATGTTATTGCAATGACCGAGTCAATAGTTGCACGTTCACAGGGCAACTACGCTTCGGTTGATGATATTGCAGCCGATGTAAAGGCAAAGCTGGGTGGCGGCACAATCGGTGTTATTTTCCCAATTCTTTCAAGAAATCGTTTTGCAATATGCCTTAAAGGTATTGCAAAGGGCGCAAAAAAGATAGTTCTTATGCTTAGCTATCCTTCGGATGAGGTTGGTAACTCGCTTGCGACATATGATTTAATAGATGCCGCAGGCATTAACCCTTATACCGATGTTTTGTCACTCGAGCGTTACCGTGAGGTTTTTGGCGTTCAAAAGCTTGAATTTACAGGCGTTGACTATGTGCAGTATTACAGCGACCTTATTAAAGATATGGGCGCAGAGGTTGAAATTATATTCGCCAATCAGCCCAAAGCTATACTTGAATACACCGATTGTGTGCTTACCTGTGATATTCACACGCGTGTCCGCACAAAGCGTCTTCTTAAAGAGGCAGGTGCCAAGGTGGTTTGCGGCCTTGACGATATTCTGAATGCGTCGGTAGGCGGCAGCGGTTATAATGAAAAGTACGGTCTTTTGGGTTCAAATAAATCTACCGAAGAAAAAATCAAGCTTTTCCCGAAAGAGTGCAAAGACTTAGTTCTTGATGTACAAGCCCGAATAAAAGAGCGAACAGGCAAGCACGTAGAGGTTATGGTTTACGGTGACGGTGCTTTTAAAGACCCTCAGGGCAAAATTTGGGAGCTTGCGGACCCCGTGGTTTCGCCTGCGTTTACCGACGGCCTTATCGGTACTCCTAATGAGCTTAAACTCAAATATCTTGCCGATAACGACTTTAAAGATTTAAGCGGCGATGCGCTCAAAGAGGCAATCTCTGCAAGCATTCGCGCTAAAGACGGCAGCCTTGTAGGCAATATGGCGGCGCAGGGCACAACTCCGCGTCAGCTTACCGATCTTATCGGTTCGCTTTGCGACCTTACAAGCGGCTCGGGCGATAAAGGCACACCTGTTGTTTTGGTACAGGGCTATTTTGACAACTACACAAATTAAGCAGCAAGGAGTACAAAATTTATGAATACAAATGTCAGACCTCAAAATATGGAAAGAATTACCACAGCTGAGCTTGCAAATAAATTTATTGAAGAACAGATTGCCGCAATTCGCGCGCAGGTTGGCGATAAAAAAGTTCTTCTTGCCCTTTCGGGCGGCGTTGACAGCTCGGTAGTAGCGGCGCTTCTTATAAAAGCGGTTGGCAAACAGCTTGTTTGCGTGCATGTAAATCACGGCCTTATGCGTAAGGGCGAGAGCGAACAGGTTATCGAAGTTTTCGGCAAAGAGCTTGGGGCTAACCTTATTTACATTGACGCTACCGACCGCTTTCTCGACCTTTTGGCAGGAGTGAGCGACCCCGAGAAAAAGCGTAAGATTATAGGCGGCGAGTTTATTAAAGTATTCAATGAAGAAGCCGCCAAGCTTGACGGCATTTCATTCTTGGCTCAGGGCACAATATACCCCGATATATTGGAATCTAAAGGCGTTAAAGCGCATCACAATGTCGGCGGTCTGCCCGAGGATATGAGCTTTGAACTGGTTGAACCTGTAAAGCTTCTTTTTAAAGATGAGGTTCGCGTTGTGGGCGAGGCATTAGGTCTTCCTCACAGTATGGTTTACCGTCAGCCGTTCCCGGGCCCGGGGCTTGGTGTTCGTTGCCTTGGTGCTATTACACGCGACCGACTTCACGCGCTTAGAGAAGCGGATGCAATTTTGCGTGAAGAATTTGACAAAAACGGGCTCGCAGGCAAGGTATGGCAATATTTTATCGCCGTTCCCGATATGACCGCAGTCGGCGTTATCGACGGCAAGCGTCTTGACGGCTGGTGCGCCATTATTCGCGCGGTTAACACAACCGACGCCATGACCGCCACTATTGAAGAAATTCCGTATGAGCTGCTCCATCATATTACCGCCCGCATAACCGCCGAGGTTAAGGGAATAAGCCGTGTGCTTATGGACCTTACACCAAAGCCGGTTGGAACAATAGAATTCGAATAATTACCGACAATAAATTTTTGTGTTACGCTTTAAGCAGTACATAACCACAGCGGCAGGGAGAAATCTCTGCCGTTTTTCTGTTTATCAAAAGAGCCCTTGACAAAATCAATACTTCGTGATATGATGTATTGCGCAAAGGGAGGTATAATATGGATATTCAGCTCAAGCGCGGCCTTTTAGATGTATGCGTACTGGCTGCTATTAAAAGTGAAGATTCGTACGGCTATAAAATTATTAAAGATATGAAGCCGTATATTGAAATGTCGGAATCGACCTTATATACAATTTTAAAGCGTTTGGAAACAGCCGATATGCTGACGGTTAACACCTGCGAACACGGCGGCAGATTGCGTAAATACTACCACATTACAGACAAAGGACTAAAACGCATTGAAAATTTTAAAGATGAGTGGAAAGAGATTATTTCTATATATCGGTTCATAACCAAGGAGGATGATGAGAATGAGTAAACAAGAATTTTTAGCCGAACTTAAGGCGAGATTGTCGGGGCTACCGCAGTCGGATATAGAAGAACGCCTGACATTTTTTGGCGAAATGATTGACGACCGAATTGAAGAGGGTCTTGCAGAAGAAGAGGCAGTTTCAGAAATCGGCACAGTAGATGAAGTTGTAAGCCAGATTGTGGCAGAAACACCTTTGACTAAGCTTGTAAAAGAAAGGGTAAAACCAAGGCGAACCCTGCGTGCGTGGGAGATTGTACTGTTGGTTTTGGGCTCGCCTATATGGTTTTCTGTTTTGATTGCCGTATTCGCCGTAATCTTTGCCGTTTATGTTGCAATATGGTCTGTTATTATTTCTCTGTGGGCAATCTTGGCTTCGCTGGCAGTGAGCTCGCTTGCAGCAGTGGCAGCGGCTTTAGTTTTTGCTTTTAATGGCAATTGTCTCACGGGAGCCGCGATGTTTGGTGCGGGTATTTTCTGTGCAGGGCTTACTATTCTTTTGTTTTTTGGCTGCAAAGCTGCGACCAAAGGTGTGTTGTTGTTGACAAAGAATATCGCTTTAGGTATTAAATCTTTGCTTGTCGGTAAGGAGGGTGTAAAATGAATAAAATAGAAATTGTTTACAAAAATATGGTTTATTATTGCCGCCGCGCTCGTAGCGTTGGGTCTTGTGATTTTTGCGGGTGTTATGACCGCTTATGATTATGATTTTACAAAGCTTAGCACCGTGACTTATGAAGCCAAAACCTATGAAATAGGTGACGCATTTGATAAAATAGCGATTGATGTAAATACAACCGAAATTAAGCTTGCGCCGTCGGCTGATGAGATGTGCAGAATAGAATGTTTCGAAACAGATAAGGTTAAATATTCAGCTGCCGTTCAAGACAGCACCCTCATAATTGAAAAGGTCGACACTCGAAAATGGTATGATTATATCGGAATTTTTCTCGGCAAACAAACAATGACTGTATATCTTCCGCAAGACAATTACGCCTCACTTTCAATTAACACCAATACAGGTGATGTTGAAATACCCAAAGATTTTACTTTTGGAGAAATTGAAATTGACGGCGACACAGCAGATGTGCAGTGCTTGTCTTCGGTTTCAAAAAATATAGAAATCGAATTAAGCACAGGAAGTATCAATATGGCAGAGCTTACCGCTGAAAATATTGATTTTTCCACTACTACGGGTGACGTTAACATAAATAATGTAAATGTTAACGGTAATGTTGAAATAGAAACCGACACCGGTAATATTACACTTAACAAAGTTGTGGCTAAGGGTGATTTTGAAATTGAAAGCAGCACGGGTAATGTGAAATTTGAAAAAAGCGACGCCGCACAAATTTTTGTTAAAACAAGTACCGGCAGTGTTACGGGCAATCTGCTCTCAGAAAAAATTTTCATAACCGACACTTCAACAGGAAATGTAAGTGTGCCCAAAACCGCGTCAGGCGGAAAATGCGAAATCACAACATCGACCGGAAATATTGAAATTAATACAGCACCTTAAAATTCTTAAAACACAGGGGACAACACATAGAACCGCCCCCTGTGTTTTTGTGTTTCCACTGATTGCCGATTTTTATGGCGGGTATTCTTCCTTGTAAGATATAGCGGCGCACATTGCTCACATCCATACCATGCTTTGCAGCAAACTGTGAAACAGACAAATACTCCATAATCACTTATCCTTTCCGGTTTTAATAATAATAAATATCAGCACCGCCGACAAAATTACTGATACCGCAGATAATCCGATTTGAATAATATCTACAATCATTTTACTATTGACAGCCAAGAGAAAACCGTTTAAAATAAAGATAAAGGGAGCAGGAGTGTTCCCACTCCCTTTAGGTTTATTTACTTAGCAGTTCGATTAACTTTATTATAAAGCAATCAAGTTGTTAAGTAGTGTAAGAATTGCGGTGACGAGTACTAACTTGGTTGTTGTTTCGTTACCGCTTTTCTTTTTGCGGCAGCCATTATCAATGAAATAATTGCGGTTTTAATTGCAAAATATGATTTTAAATGGGCAGGAGAAATATCACCTGATTGATTTTAAAATACCCCTATGGTGTTTCGGATAGACCGTAACATCATAGGGGTATATGTTTTTGTATTAAGTTTAAAGGCTATAACCTGTATAACGCCTATTTTCCGCTGTCGCCGTAGTTTGAAAGAACGCGTGCAGAGGGATCGTTTACATCGCAGCCTTTCCATGCCTTGTTAGGCATCCAGAAATCGACTATCATTTCTGCCTGACCGGGATAGTACTTTTCAAAAATTTCGCGGTAAAGCAAAGACTCCTTTGTAAACGGAGCGGCGTGGGTATATTTTTTGCGAGCTTTCTCAAAATCCTCGTCCGAATACTGCTGTTCGGCATATTCTTTAAGGTAGTCTACCATTGAATGACCGACTGCATCAGAGAAAGCGGCTTTTTCACGCCATAAAATCTCATCGGGAAGGTAGTCGCCGTCTTCAAATGCGTGGCGGAGCAGGTATTTGCCCTTGCCATATTTGTTAAGCTTGATTTCAGGGTCAAGCGCCATTACATATTTAACAAAATCAAGGTCGCCGAACGGTACTCTTGCTTCAAGTGAATTTACCGAAATACAGCGGTCGGCACGAAGCACATCATACATGTGCAGCTCGCGTACACGCTTTTGCGATTCGGCTTGAAAAGCCTCTGCCGAGGGGGCAAAATCGGTATACTTATATCCGAAAAGCTCATCTGAAATTTCGCCTGTCAACAGCACGCGAATATCGGTCTGTTCGTGAATAGCTTTACATATAAGGTACATACCCATACTCGCACGAACGGTAGTGATATCGAAGGTGCCAAGCAGATGTATAAGCTCGTCAAGCGTAGCTGTTACCTCGTCGGGCGTCATATATATTTCTTGGTGGTCGCTGCCTATATAATCGGCAACCTGTTTTGCGTATTTTAAATCAATAGCGTCTTCGCTCATACCAATAGCAAAGGTTTTGATAGGTGTCTTGCTTTTTTTTGCGGCAATAGCGCAAACTAGCGAAGAATCAAGACCTCCCGAAAGCAAAAAGCCCACCTTGGCATCGGCAACAATCCGTTTTTCTACGCCTGCGACCAGTTTTTCACGAATGTTTTTGCAAACAGTTTCTAAATCATCATAACAAACTTTGTCTACACTTGCTATATCACAATAGCAGGTGAATTTGCCGTCTTTATAATAATGACCCGGAGGGAAGGGCATTATTTTTTCGCACAAATCAACAAGGTTTTTTGCCTCGCTTGCAAACAAAATCACCCCCTTGCTGTCGTATCCGTAATATAATGGGCGAATGCCTATGGGGTCACGCGCGGCAATATATTCACCCAGCTTTGCATCATAGATAATGCAGGCAAACTCGGCGTCAAGCATAGCGAACATATCTGTACCGTGCTCGCGGTACATAGGAAGTAAAATTTCACAGTCGCTGTCGCTTACAAAAGAGTAACCTTTTTTAATTAGTTCTTGTTTTTGTTTTTCAAAGCCGTAAAGCTCGCCGTTGCAAACTACATAGCTGCCGTCAAGTTCAAAGGGCTGCATTCCCGAAGGGGTCAGCCCCATAATTGCAAGTCGGTGAAAGCCAAGCAGACCCTTGCCGGTATCGATAATGCGGCTGTCATCGGGGCCGCGTGATACCGTGCGGTCAAAACCTTTTTTAAAATCGTCAAAAGTGGCATCGCTGCCACAGTAACCCATAATTGAACACATAGGAAAATACCTCCGTAAATAAGTTAGTAATTTCAGCATTCTACAGGGCGATTGCTGTCTCGCGGTGCCACCTGTATTTCTTCTCGTTTTGAACTTCAAGCAAAGCTCTGTCAACTTACGCGTGACTGTACGGCGCACCTACTAAGAAATACATCTTTTCAGATTGCAGCTCGAAAAGTGTTATTCATACAGACTTCGCCGCACGGCTTCCACCGTCCCGTGCTCGCTGTCTGCGAATTATCTGTATTACTTCTCTTTTCTCAAACGCTTTTGAGATATTAAATTTTAAACTGTCGGTTGAATAAGTTATTACTCAACATCCTGCAAGGCGTCATAGCCTTCTTCACCGGTACGAACCTTTACAACATTTTCAACATCGTAAACAAAGATTTTACCGTCGCCTATATGTCCTGTGTAAAGAACCTTCTTGGCGGTTTCAATAACGCTGCGTACAGGAACCTTGCTTACTACAATGTCAATCTGAATCTTAGGTAACAGGTTTGCTTCAACCTGAACGCCGCGGTAATATTCGGGCTGACCCTTTTGTACTCCGCAACCGAGAACATGAGAAACGGTCATACCGGTAATACCTATATCCATCATAGCGGCTTTAAGTGTTTCAAAGCGAGATTCTTTACAGATTATTTCAATCTTAGTAAACTTAGGTGCGCCGTCATCAAATGTAGGAACCTTCTTTACGGGTATAGCCTCTGCTACCGGAACTTCACCGCTAACCGCAACTGCTTCTTCATAACCGTAGTCTATGCTTTCAACCGCCGGAACAAAGTCTGCATAAGCACTTGGAAGACCGTGTTCTGTGCTGTCAAGACCCTTGATTTCTTCCTCTTTAGATACGCGAAGTCCAATTGTCTTCTTTATGATGAAGAATGTTAATGTCATTGCGGCGGCAGTCCATGCAAGAATAGCTATAATACCGAGTGTCTGAATACCGAGTAGTTTGAAGCTGCCTGTGTAGAAAAGGCCTTCAAGACCTGCGGGAGCGTCGGGGTTTGCTAACAAGCCTACTGCGATAGTACCCCAAACACCGTTTGCAAAGTGAACGCCGACAGCGCCGACAGGGTCGTCAATGTGAAGCTTTAAGTCGAGCAATTCAACAACTACTACAACCAAAATACCCGAAACGATACCTACTATTACGGCACCTAAAGCATCTAATGCGTCACAGCCGGCTGTAATACCAACCAAACCTGCAAGTGCGCCGTTTAAGCACATAGATACATCTGGCTTGCCGTTTTTAATCCAGGTGAATAGCATTGTAACGCAGGTTGCAACTGCCGGAGCAATTGTAGTTGTTACAAAGATTGATGCGAGAGAGTTACCGTCCCAAGCGGCAGCACCGTTGAAACCGTACCAACCAAACCAAAGAATAAAGCAACCAAGAGCGCCAAGTGTGATAGAGTGACCGGGGATAGCGTTAACCTTCTTAACCTTTCCTGCTTTGTCTTTTACATATTTACCAAGACGGGGACCTACCATAATAGCACCGATTAAAGCAGTTATACCGCCGACAGCGTGAATTGCTGCGGAACCTGCAAAATCATGGAAGCCGAGCTTTGCGAGCCAACCCTGAGAGTTCCAAACCCAGCCGGCTTCGATCGGATAAACGAACAGCGATATAACGGCTGAATAAATGCAGTAAGATACAAACTTAGTTCTTTCTGCCATAGAACCCGAAACGATTGTAGCGGCCGTTGCACAGAATACAAGGTTAAATACAAATGAGGGAGCATTACCGCCCTTTAAGAACTCACCGAAATTTGTAAGTATTTGAAGGTTCGGCATACCGAAAATGCCGAGAATGTAATCTTCGGACATCATAAGGCTAAAGCCTAACAGAACAAATACAACAGTTCCTATACAGAAGTCCATAAGGTTTTTCATTATAATGTTACCGGCATTTTTTGCTCTTGTAAAACCGGTTTCAACCATTGCGAAGCCCGCCTGCATAAAGAATACCAGCGCAGCGCCTATAAGAAACCAGATGCCGAAGGCTTCACTTGTAACAGTACTTTGCACAAATTCGGTAATTTCTTGTGTTATCATAGTAAATCAACTTCTTTCTTTACTTAACGCCGAACAAAAGATCGGCGTATGATGGGAATGGCCAATAAGATTTTGCGGTTAAGGTTTCGGCTTCGTCGCAAGCGAGTCTGAGTTCGCCCATAATACGAAGCACATCGTCACGAATCATAACCGATTCGGCACCGATATCCTCGACGCTGCCGATTGAAACAAGTGCCTTTTCAAGTTCTTGAGAACGGTCGGCAATGCGATCGGTAAGCGCTGAAAGGCGTTTTACAATGCCGGTTTCATAACTGCATGCAAGTGTAGAATCAACCGCTTTTTTGGCGGCTGCGGCTTTTGCAACATCAGCGGTGTAAGCCTCAATTGCAGGTGCAATCTGTGTTTTTGCCATATCCACCATTGTGTTTGCTTCGATTATGATTGTCTTGCAGTAGTTTTCAAGCATAATCTCATATCTTGAACGAAGCTCTGCTTCGGTGTAAACACCCTGAGCGGTGAGCATATCCACATTCTTTTTATCAAGCAGATGAGGCATACAGTCGGCTGTGGTGCGGTAGTTGAGAAGTCCGCGCTTTTCGGTAGCCTCTTTAATCCAGCTGTCATCGTAACCGTTGCCGTTAAATATAATGTGCTTATGGTCTTTAATGGTTTTCTGAATCATTTCGTGAAGAGCGGTTTCAAAGTCAGCCGCGCCTTCTAATCTGTCGGCATAAATTTTAAGCGATTCTGCAACCGCGCTGTTCAGCATAATGTTTGCACATGCGATGCTGTTTGAAGAACCGAGCATACGGAATTCAAACTTGTTGCCGGTAAAGGCAAACGGAGAAGTACGGTTACGGTCGGTGGTGTCGCGGTTGAATTTAGGCAGAACGTCAACACCAAGCTTCATCTGTGTTCTTTCGGCGCCTTCATAAGGCGTGTCGTTTTCAATGGCTTCCAAAACCGCATTAAGTTCATCACCGAGAAAGATAGAAACCACCGCGGGCGGAGCCTCGTTTGCGCCGAGACGGTGATCGTTTCCGGCAGTAGCAACCGAGATACGCAACAAATCCTGATAATCGTCAACCGCCTTAATTACTGCACACAGGAACAAAAGGAATTGCGCATTTTCATAAGGTGTTTTGCCCGGTGACAGCAGGTTTTGACCTGCATCGGTAGCAATAGACCAGTTGTTGTGCTTACCGCTTCCGTTAACGCCTGCAAAGGGCTTTTCATGAAGCAGACATACAAGGCCGTGCTTTGAAGCAACCTTTTGCATAATTTCCATGGTAAGCTGGTTGTGATCGGTTGCAATATTTGTCGTAGTGTATATAGGAGCAAGCTCGTGCTGTGCGGGAGCAACCTCGTTATGCTCGGTTTTTGCCAAAATGCCCAGCTTCCAAAGCTCGTCGTTAAGCTCTTCCATATAGGAGGCAACCCTCGGCTTAATAACACCGAAGTAATGGTCGTCCATTTCCTGACCTTTAGGAGGCTTTGCACCGAACAATGTGCGTCCGGTAAAACGAAGGTCTGGGCGCTGGTCGTACATTTCTTTGGTTATAAGAAAATATTCCTGTTCGGGACCTACCGAGCTGGTAACACGCTTTACGCTGTCGTTGCCAAATAGCTTGAGTATTCGCAATGCCTGTTTGTTAAGCGCTTCCATAGAACGAAGAAGAGGAGTTTTCTTGTCAAGCGCGTGACCGCCGTATGAGCAGAACGCGGTAGGAATGCATAAGGTTTTGCCCTTTATAAATGCGTATGAGGTTGGATCCCATGCGGTATAACCTCTGGCTTCAAACGTTGCGCGAAGTCCGCCGCTCGGGAAAGACGATGCGTCAGGCTCGCCCTTTATGAGCTCTTTACCCGAAAATTCCATAATTACGCCGCCGTCGGGTGACGGTGAAATAAAGCTGTCGTGCTTTTCGGCGGTAATGCCGGTAAGCGGCTGGAACCAGTGTGTATAA
>ERZ780207.1526-NODE-1526-length-19424-cov-5.088698_pt1 | contig 19424 bp, 14 predicted proteins | sample MGYA00510977_ERZ780207 | MGnify/ENA primary metagenome ERZ780207 (study PRJEB29588, sample SAMEA2151383) | human gut metagenome | biome: human gut; feature: human-associated habitat; material: faeces | place: Denmark | collected 2008/2010 ... | reverse complement strand
GCCCGCAACATTCTGTCGCGCGAAGGCGTGCTGCTGATGTGGCACCTCCGCGGCGGTGTAAAGAAAGGCGCTTTCAGCCAGGAAGAGGCCGAACGTCGTTTCAACGCCTGGAAAGCTGACCGCGAGAAAGCTCTCGCCGGCCGCAAGGCTAAGGAAGAGGCTAAGGCTACCGAGCAGGCTCAGGCTCGCAAAAAACACGAATCTGACGTCAACAAGACTCGTGAAGAGAGCATAGCCAAGAAAAAAGCAGAGAAGCTTGCCGAGCAAGAAGCTGCCGCAAGAGAAAAAGCCGCCGCTCCATTGCAAGCTGAATTGCAACAACTACAAGCAATTGAGGATAAAGAGCGCGAAATACAGGCTCAGAAAAAACTTCAGCAAGACCTCGATAAAGATATTTATGATAATCTTCAAGCCGGAAATATAACAAAAGATGAAGCCTATCAATTGCAACAATTGAGGGCTAACCAACAAGCTCGTATTGACTCCCAGCGCGAAGAAATTGCGCAGAATGAAAAGAAAATAGCTCAAGCTAAACAAGAGCTACAATTAAAAAAAGAAATTGCAGCGCAAGCTAATAAAACTGTTTCAGATGCTGAGTACGATAATCTTAGAGCTCAATCGGAATTTAATGCAGCCAAATTAGAGGTCGAGCATAGAAGAAACAATACAGGATTTCATGGAGCAGACAGTTTTGAGAGCATGTCTGACGAAGAATTTGCGCAGGAATATCAACGCCTCTCATCTGAACAAGAAGCCGCCGCGCAAAAATTGCTCTCAGCAAGAGAAGCTCAAGCCGCAGCAGCACAGGATGTAGCGCTGTCGGAGCAGAATATTATCGATTTGACACAGCAGCAAGAACAAGCGAAAGCTAATCTTGTTGAACACTCAGCTACCGCTGTTGCCAATACATCTGAGGAAAAAGATAAGGCTTCGGAGCTATTGCAAACTTACAATGAAATCGCCGAAAGCAAAGAAGAAGATAACGATGAAAGCGGGAGCGCAGTAGACTCGATACAGGAACTAATCGCAGCCAATGAAGAGGAAGCTGAATCCTCGGAAAATGCGGCAATAGCTGCGGATAATGCTTCGCAATCTATCGCGCAATCAGCCTCAGCGAAGAATGCAGAGGCTACCGCGACCAAAGCTAACTCAGCGGCTACTCAGGCTAATTCTACAGCAGAAAATGCCAATACCGCAGCTAAAAACACCAATACTGCAAGTTCTCGCTTATCTACAGCAGCCACCAACGCTGAGTCGGTATCTGAGAACGCAAATGCCGCAGCTAAAGGGAATAGCACAAAAGCAACATGGTTGTCAATTGCCGCTCACAAAGCCGGAGCATCTGCGACAACTTTATGTAAAGCAGCGGTTGATTCGCTTAAAAACTCTTTTAATGCGATGAAAACGGCAATGATGACCAATCCTTTTACTGCAATCATAACCGGTGTTTCAACAATAATTGCTATGATTCCTATGATAAAGGAATTTTTTGGAGGCGCATCGGAAGGAGAAGAAAAATTAGCTGAAAATCTAAAACAAATCGATGAAGAGGCTTCAAAAAGCCGCAGTACGGTTGAACGCAATTATGCCATAATGGAGGCGTGTGTAAAGAATAACGCAACCGAAACTAAGCTATATAAAGATGCCGTTTCGGAGCTTCTTGCCGTCTCTAAGGAGCATGGTATCAACCTCGATAATGAGAATAACCAATACGCCGCTCTTATTGAGAACAAGCAGAAAATAATAGAGCTAATAGCGCAAGAAACCGAAGCTAAACGCCTTAAAGCACAAAACGATGCCATTTGGCAAGAGTATGAGGATACACGAACAAAAGAAAAAGAAAAACTTGAAGACTATGGCATTAGAGGAGAGTCTGACAACAAAGAGCTATACGCAGAAGTAATTCTCACTGCTATCGAAAATCGAAACGATGAAATAAAACGACTTGAAGAAGAAGCTCGTCAAAAGATATTAGAAGCTAACAAGCTCTTTGGTGATTCAAACTATAAAGCTAAGCAACAATTATATGCCGAAGCAGGAGCGATACGTGTAAAGATAACACAGATGCTTACCGAAAGCGCACAACAAATGGCTCATCAGATGGGTGAAAATATAACATTTGACACCCGCGCTATTGAATCTGCGTTTTCAACTCTTGTCTTTAAATCGGAGATTACATCCAAAAAAATGGAATCATTTAACAATGGTTTAGCGAATACTCAGGCAACTATCAATAACATGCAAATGCCGGAGGCTCCTACCGATTGGGAAAACTTAGACACCGAAACGCTGGGAACGAAGCTCAAAGACTTGCTTGCTGCATCAAAAGAAACGACCGATTCTCTTACAACTCTTGGGGAAACGAAAGCTAAACCGACTGTTGATAGCTCCGATATAGACAAAACAAAAGAATCAGCAGACAACGCAACGAGTGCTGTTGATAATGACCTTAATAACTCCTCTGCTACACCGCAAACGGATGACACTAATATATGGGGTACTCAAAACGCGGCTATTTCAGCAAAAGACGCGGTGTATGCTCTTGGAGCAGCTTCGGCGACTCCTTATATCAACACAGTTTGGATAGACAATTTCATCAACAAATTGCTCGACGGCATCTCACTTTTCAAAACTATCGGCGGCGAAGTTGGTGCTCTGCCTAATCTTCAAGCTCAGAGATATAACACTCTTAATCAAAAACGCCAAAACGGCAAGCTCACACAACAAGAGTTGCAAGAACTCAACAAGCTCGAGGTACAGGGTAGGAATAATACGCGCACTACCATCGGGGGGAAGGAATTTCAGTTTACTAATCCCAAAGATATAGCGTTCTTCATGGCTATAAAGAACACTCCCGGCTACCGAAATGATAAAGGCCATATTGATGTTAAAAATATGCCCAAAGATGTTCGCGAAACTTATATGGGTATGATAAGAAATGTAGAGAGCGCCAAAAGGAGAAGAGATATGAATAGTAGCCAAAGCCAATGGGACAAAGCGATGAAATCCCTCTCTACAAGAGCTAAGAAAGGTCGTTCTGGCGGTATGTCAGAATCTGAGATAGCTGAACATAATAAAACGATTAAAGAGTTGATGGCTGACCCTAATCTTAAAACTGGCGACAAACGATATAAGCAATTACAAGCTCAGCTAATCGACACCTCTAAGTCCAAAGGTTCCTCTAAGAAAGGCGGCAGCAAAAGTCCAAAGAAAAGCAACTCTAAGAAAGGCGGCAATAAAGCTCAATCCGTTGAAGACAAGAAACAACAGGAGTTCGAGATTAAGCAAATGGAAGCGGATGAAGCACGCCGCAAAGAGGAAGCTATAAAGGAAATAGACTTTGATACCAAAAAGTTTGAGATTGAGAAGATGCCCGACGGCTACCGTAAAGAGCGCGAATCTGCACTTTTGGAATCCAGTAAGTCACGCTATGAGCTTGAACAAAAAGTCCTTAAAGAAGCCGAACGCATCGAAGAAGCTGAGATGAAAGCATGGCTCAAAGAAAAAAAAGGACGCAAGGAATATCAATGGTATGAGCTTGACGCTAAGACAACAGGTCGGCGAACAGCAGAGGAATACACAGCAGAAGCGAAAAACGTTACAGGATATGATATTGAGAGTGAAAAGATTCAGTATAACGAATCCAAGGCTCTTAAAAAAGCTGCCGAGGAATTAGAAAAGTCACAAAATGAGTATCTATCTCAATATGGAGATTTTGCGCAAAAACGACAAGCTATAAAAGAGAAATATGAAGTTGAAATAAAAACTGCCTCGGACGGTGGCGATATATTCTCCGTATTTGCACTTCAGGAGGAGATGCAAACAAAATTAAAGGAGATTGATGATGCCGAAAGAAAACTTACGGCGGATTGGTCTATGATATTTGGCGACCTCCAAAACTTATCTATATCTCAACTTACACAAGCCCGAAACACTTTGCAAGAGTACATGAAAGCGGGCGACTTATCGGTTGAAGATTATAAAACAGCCGTAAGCCAAATAAATAACATTAACGCTCAAATAGCACAATCTGAAAGCGAGATACAATCTCTATTTGGCCTTTCTACTCCCTATTTTGAAGAGCGCAAACGTCTTACATTAGAAGCTGAACAAGCTCAAAAATTATATAACGAAGCACGACAAAAACAGATTGAGATTGAAGGCGAATTAAATTCGTCTAAACTCAATGTAAGCACAGCGCTTGATAAAGCAGGAATATCTGTAAGCTACAAAGATGTTGATGTCGCTAAGTCACAGGATTATCTTGATAGAGTCGCCAATAAATATGGTGTAGACTCAAAAGAATACAAAGAAGTTGAACAAGCTCTAAAAGGCCTTGCTGATTCCTCTGTAAAGGCTTCTAATGCGCAAGAGAAAACAACTCAAGCAACAACAAACTATCAAACCGCTCAATCCAAGCTCTCAAATTTCGTTAATAGCCTTTCCAAGAAATTTGAAGCTGCTTCTCAGATAATGAGCAAAATAACGGCAAATCTAAACGAATTGCCCGGTTTGTTAAGCCAATTCGGAGTAGATGAAGATTCCGACGCAGGGAAAGCGATTGCAGCGATAGCCGATGGAGCCAATCAAGCAATGGGCGCTCTTACTGATTTTAGCTCCGGCAATTACATAGGGGCTTTATCTAAGGCAGTCGGTGCTATTAAGTCAATAGGGTCGATATTTGGTTTCGGAAGCGGTAACGCAGAGAAAGTGCGTAAGTTAACCGAAAAGCTCACCGAAGCGAATGAACGCCTTGTTAATTCAATAGATACTCTTAAAAATGAAATAACCGAAGCAAGAGGTGGCATCAAGCTATTAACGAAAGCCGAGGAGGCGCGCGATATGCAACAACGCCAAATAGACAATCAAAAGCAGATACTTGAAGCCCAGATGTCTTACACAGCTGCGCACCATTCTAACGCTTATTATTGGGATGATAAATTTGACGCTAAGAATTACAGCAAGATAAATAAATGGCTTGCTCAATACTTAAAAGACAACCCGAATGCAAAGACCAATGTGAATTCCGTTGGGTCGCTCAATGGAATCCTGCAATTAACTCCTGAGCAACTTGCTTATATTCGCGCGCATGACCCTGAATTGTGGAAAACAATAATTAATACCGGAAAGTATGACAAGAGCGAATACTGGGAAGCCTACGCAGATTTAGCAGGGTTGATGGATGAGCTTAACAATCAAATCAATGAAGCACTTACCCAAGTTTCATTCGATTCTCTGCGCGATAGCTTTTTATCTACCCTAATGGACATGGACGCAGATGCCGAAGATTTTGCAGACGCGTTTTCACAATACATGATGAAAGCGGTACTTAACGCTAGATTATCTGACACGCTCGACGGGAAGTTGAAAGATTTCTACGCTAAATGGGTAGAGTTAGCAAACGACAAAGATGGCCTTACAGCACAGGATATAGCCATATTAAAAGGCATATATGAGGGAATAGTAGATGAAGGTATGCAAGTACGCGATGAAGTTGCAGAAATCACCGGGTATAAAGAATCACAACATCGTCAAGAGGGCTCTTCGCGAGGATTCGCCGGTATGAGCCAAGACACAGCCGAGGAATTAAACGGAAGATTTACTGCACTATGTGAGATTGAGGCTAAACACCTTGAACTTGCTTATTCCGATTCAGAGCGTTTCACGCAAACGCTTGCTGCTCAGCTCGGCAACCTTGCTTCAATTGCTTCTTCTGAACAGCAACGAAATATGCTCGTTTCCGATATTCGAGATATGATGTTTATTTCTACCGATAAACTCTCCGACATTGCCGATAATACAAAGATAATCAAAAGTGTCAATGACAAGCTTGATGACGTAGTTACTGCAATAAAGAATATTTAATATGAAGCCGATAAAGAGATTCCGACCACTGATGATTAATGGCAATGACGTGCGTATTTGGGGCGTCATAATCACCGATAACACTATCGGTCAACTTATGGCACCTCCGGCAATGAAAGACTATCTTTCTTTTTCTTGCCGCAACGAACATGGTTCTCATTATCTTGCAAACTCTTCAAGATGCGACAGCCGAGATTTTACGCTGGAACTACGCATGATTGCAACCGATGCTTCTGTAATGTATGACCAGTTCGATGAGTTCCTTTCGGAATTACAAAAAGGGAAGCTAAGCATCACGTCGGATTATATAACCGGGCGTACTTTCGATTGCATATTTAAATCAATCTCTACATTCACTCGCTTCAATGGCAATGCAATAACGTTTGCTCTAAAACTTGTCGAGTATAATCCTCAGAATCGCATCATTAACCCAACAGTGTAAGAAATGAGATACGAGCCTGTACATACAATTACGCTCTATCAGTTATCGGGCGAGTATAACCCAAAGGTTATTGTCGAAATACCGGTAACCTCTAACTCCTCTTATGTTTGGAAGTTAATGAGTGAACACCAATTAGAGCTTACTTTTTGGCTCGAAACCCCAACTGCATTATCACGAGGGTGTCGAACCGTGTACAACGGCATGACGTACCTTTTAACCGAGCCTTATACTCCTGAATATGACGATAAAACCGGCACCTATAAGTATTCTATCAAACTTGAAGCATTCTATTATCAATGGAAAAACTTTATCTTTAAGTATCGGCCAGTTAAGTTTATATCGGGGTATGCCGAGGCTGAATGGTCTTTAACTGCGCCGCTGCCTATTCTTGCAGATATTCTTTTACGTAACCTTGAAGCAGAATGGCTGATAGACGACTTTTATCCTTTCTTGCATCCTGATACTGACGGTACCTACGACTACGGTTGTCAACTCGTAAGAATAGAGATAAGCATTGACGACGAAAATCTTAAAACCACTTCTAAGCTTATAAAATTTTCACAGAATACTATCTTTGAGGCGCTTGATATGATAGCTGATTCTTGGGAATGTGATTGGTGGTGGACAATTCACACAGATCCAGGGGCAGTTTTGGAAGATGGCTATGAAATTAAGGATAGGTATGTATTGCACTTCGGTAAACTTGAAAACCTGAGCAAGAAAACAGCGAAGCGCACTACACTGTTTGATTCGGCTACATCACAAAATATAACCCCAAACGCTATATCAATTAAGCAAGCATCCTCCAAATCAGAGGGATATTTCAATCGCATATATGTATTTGGATCATCGCGAAATCTCCCGTCTAAATATCCTCGTAAAAGTGAAGAGATTAAGAGCGGAGATATGTTGCTTTCAACCGTTGACAAAAGATTAATGGTTAGAAAGGAAGTTGTTCGCCCGGTTAAAAACGAGCAAGGAAACACTGATTATGTGCATTACTATGAGCCTCAATATATAGACATATATAAGTACCTTAACGGCAAAAAAGTATATATCGGCTCAAGTGAGTACGACTCTCCGGACGCAAAGACTATGCCATGCGAAGAGGTTGTAGAAAAAATTCTTACAAACGATGACATCTACCCGTCACGCGTCTATGTTGTTGCTGACGTACAGACAACAACAGTAACCGATACCGATATCGACGAAACCGGCAAAGAAACAAAAACAGAGGCAGAAGTATATCACGTACTCCTATACTATTATGATGTCAACGGTAAATATCATCACGCTAATTTTCGCAAGAGTTATATTCTTCCCAACGGAGACCCTTTGCAACTCGTATTTCAAAGCGCGCCGGAGGATGAAAAGATAGCGCAAGGGCAAGAAATAGGAAGCAATGTCCATCCGAAACACTTACTAAATGGAATGACCTTTGAAGTCGCGTTTAACACTCTTTATAAGAATCCAGAAACAGAGATGTCAGCGCAATACTTCGAGATAGTGAGGAATGAGGATTACGGCATAATGCTTCCGAACACTACGCTCCGTCCGAAAGTTGGCGACAGATGCGCTTTGGTTAATTTTGACTGCACTGCTATAGATAGCGATGACAACGCAAAAGGCGATACAAGTTTAGGCATGTTGCAGGAAGCCGAAGAAAAGTTACTCGCGTGGGGCATCAAACAAGCAAAAGAAGCCGCCGAAGATGCAAAGCAATATGACGTCACTTTAACACCTTACGCCGCGTTAGGTATTATCTCAGACGATGACCAAACGCCTAACGAGCAACGCGCTATTGAACTCACCCAAGGCGATGCCGTTACGCTAAAAAGCAATGATATGGTATATAGAGACGGGATAGTTATAGGCATAAAATATGGCCTCGATATGCCTTACGACAACCCTATATATACCATTGGTAAGAGCAAGCGCCGCTCTTCGTTAAAAGCGATGCGATACGACCTCGATAAAATGACACGAGATAGCCTTACATCTGCACAAGTTTCCACTTCAATAGGACGTATGGAGAAACGTATCAATAACACTATATACCCTATTAATCAAAAGATTTCAAGCACACAACTTTCTATTGCAGAGCTTAAACCTCAGATCTCAGACATCAACACAAGATTTGAAGAAAATAGGATGACGCCGCAAGAAGTCAGTGCAATCTGCAAAAAGATATTTAACACGTAAAATAAACACAAAATAAAGCTATGGCAGTAAACAAATTAGTAGACGAAAGCGGCCTGAACCAGGCCATGGTAGAAGTAAACAAAACCTTCATCAAGAAAACCGAAACCCTCTTCACCTTCGGCGACACCGACATAGAGCTGGGCGACAGCATTATGCCACCATCCCTGTATCAACTCGTGGACACGCTCCCGACGGCGAGCGCGAACACTGAGGGTAAGATATACCTTGTGGTGTCCGCTAAGACCGACACAGGTAATATCTACGCCGAATATATCACCGTAAACACTACACGTCCCGGGCAGACAGGCAAGCCGGCGAACTATGTATGGGAAAAACTCGGCGAACACCAGGCTACCGTAGACCTCACCCCCTACGCCAAGCACGCCGACCTCAACACCCTCAAAGAGCGCGTAGAAGGCCACGACACCACCATCGCACAGCACACGCAGAAGCTCGCCGAAAACACCTCCGCAATCAACGCCATCAACACCACCGTAGGCCAGCACACCACCAAGCTGACGCAGCTCGACTACGAGCCCCTGAGCACCGCCGCCGTAACCGCTATGTGCAATACTGTTTTCGGAAGCTAATAAAAAAAGAGCGGAGATATGGCGAATGTGCTTGTTGACGGGTCGGATTTGCTGAGGGTGTTGCAACGGACGAAGTCGTATGTAGATAAGACGGCGGCTCCGGGCGGCGGCAATCTGAAGCCGTGGCTGGAGGCTAATATCGGCGATGCGGAGTTGCCGCTGGGTGAGGGCGGGAACTTCGAGATTGGCCTGACGGTGGATACTTCGGCTGACCCGGCGGATTTCTGCGGCATACGCTTGACTGACGGCATGGATAATTGTTGGGAGTTCCCGTTCATGTTCCATAGTGATGACCGTTCGGAGAATCTGTGCGCGTTGTATTATGATTATGCGAGGTTGTGGCAGGTGGAGTATATTGCCCCTACGCTGTTTTTCACAAACGTGACGCCGAAAAGGGTTACTGCCGGTGACTTTTATCTTAAGTTTTCGGCTGCTTCGCCTTCTGATATTGCTTCGGCTTTGACTTCGGTGGGGACGGCTGTGGGGCGGGTGCTTGAGGTGCGCTATTCGGGGAAGTGTCCCGGTATGCCGGGGGATTACCTCGGCATCAGCCTTAGCGACAGTGTGCCGAATTACTATATGATTCCGTTTACACGCTTTAACGAGGATGGTTCGAGAGGATGGTGCGATTGTTTCGCGTATGACGGTAAGCTGTGGAGCGTGGAGCATTTGTATGGTGCTAATGACGGTTTGCTGAGGTTTACACGGGTCGTATAAAAACATAACGATATGAGTTCAGTAAATGTGATATACTATAAGTCGGATTTTCCGGTGCTTTGGCCGTCGCGGACTTGCTGCGAGGGGAAGCCTTTGCCTACGGATGCCGACTTTGAGATTAAGTTCAGCACGGGTTCGCCGATGTGCGCTTATACGGCGGCGCGCCGGCGCGGTATGTACCAGAATTGCCGCGAGGAGAATGGCGAGCTGTGGTTTATCTTCAATAATCACGGTTTGCAGCCTGGTATGTTGAACTATGAGGTGCATTATTACCTGCCGGACGAGCGGTTTCCTGACGGTGTGCGCGATGTGTTCCACCGCGGGACGCTGAATGTCCAACTGACGAAGGAGAATGTGGGGTGTCCCGATAAGGTAGAGGTTGAGGTAATGGCGCCTTACATCAAGGGAGAGGATGGCAAATCGCTGACCTACGAGGATTTGACCGAGGAGGAGAAACGAGACCTTGTCAGCCACTTCGACCCCGAAATGCTCGGTGTAAGTTCCGAAGAATATTCAGAAGAAGACATAGAGCGCATCGCACAAGCCGTAATCGACGACGAATCAGGCGCCGGCGAAAATCAGGATAAGCCCGACACTCCGGGAGACGTCACCGGAGCTGAAGGATAATCATAGAGTTTAACAATCAAAAAAGTCAAAATCATGGCAACAACAGTAAAACACTTCGGAGACCTCTCGATCTCCAAAATCTTCAAAATCGTAAGAGGCTGGCTCAACGCCCTGCCCAAGTACAGTGCCGGCACAGGCATCAGCATAGGCGCCGACGGCAAAATCTCCGCCACCGGAACCGCCCCCGTAGTCCCCACGGCGCTCCCCGAGGCAACCACCACCACCAAAGGTGCCGTCATTGTAGGAGAAGGCCTTACCGTTGACGGAACAGGCAAAATATCCGTACCTGCAAAATCCTTCAAGACTATCAACGGCGAAAGCATAGAAGGCACCGGCAACATCACCATCGACCTATCCCTCTACAAAGTGGTGGCTTCGCTGCCGACCGAGGGTATCGAGGACAACAAGATTTATCTTGTGCAGTCAACCGAGACAGTTCCGGACGGCGAGCTGAACGTTTACGTTGAGTGGATTCACGTAAACAACAAATGGGAGAAGCTCGGCGAGTTCAAGACCGCCGTTGACCTCACGCCCTACGCCAAGACAGCCGATGTTACTTCGGCTATCAACGAGGCGAAGACTGAGCTGACCGGTGACATCGCAACAGCCAAATCCCAAGCAATCAGCGAGGCCAAGAGCGAAGCCGCCACGGCAGCCGCGCAGCTCTACATGAGCAAGACCGAGCTTGCCGATACCTATCAGACCAAGGCCGACATGCCCACATTCGTGGAGTATACCGAGGCCGAGATTCAGGCCATAGCCGACGCCGCCGTGGCGGCGCTCTAAGCACGCACGCGAGTTTTTCATGTTAGTTAGGTTTGTTTGATTTCCTGGGAAGGCGCCCCTGCTGTCGGGCAGATAGCGTATGCGCTTTGACGCGGGGCGCACTCCCCCGGAAATTACCAAAAATTGATGATAAATTATGGCAACAAATAAGAAAACACCGTCGCAAGGGAATCTTGTGGATATGCTGGCGGCGTTCGGGCGCGGTGCGCTGGGCACGCTGACGCAGCGCTTCGGCCAGTATGACGCGGCTGTGGAGTCGGTGGCGACGCATGAGGGGCAGATTGCCTCAATCAACCAGGACAAGACGTCGTGGGCTAACGGCGGAACTATCACTTCCGAAACATATTACAATATACTGAAAGGGACGCAGGACAGCTTCACGCTTCCGTTTGATTTGAACGGTTTTGTTTCGCACATCACTGCCAATGGTAACGCGCAGCGTTACAGCGGCGTTATCATTGCCGTCTCGTATGCGAATACCTCGGAGCAACCTAAGCAACACAGTGACACGCTTTATCTGCCGTTCGCCGCCGTGAACGCGGAGAAGGGAGTGGTGGCTTTCGAGGACTTGCAGTTCCATTATACGGATTTGGCGGGCACCGATGTTGATGTGCGCTACAAGGTGACGCCGGTCCCCGGTTCTCAGATTAAGTTGGAAAAGGTGGAGGAGAGCGCATCTGCCGAACTGCCCTGGCTTGACCTCTCTCCGGCCGACGACGAAGAACTGAATAATTTTATGAACGCTTTCGCTTTGGCTGGGCAAACCGGCGAAGCGCAGGAATATGCGTTGACTGCGCATGAAGCCGTAGACATCACCAAATACCGCGGCATCGTCATAGACATTGCAAGTGAAGGCATTCACTTCAAAACTCCATTCGTAGTCTCTGACGGTACTTACCGTATTTGCGCCGAAACATTTATAGCTAACAGTGAATGTGTTCTTGCCTGCAAATGCGCAGACAGCAAGCTGTGGTTAACATTAACCAACATCAGCTCGCGCGATATGTTCCAATATCAATCAACGTTCGCCAAGACCTCTGACCTATCCGACTACGCCAAGAAGACGGACATCCCGCAGCAGCCGTTCACGTTCGTGGTGAACGGAGACAATCTGAAAATAGGTTCAAGGAAACTTGATATTTTTGTATTAAACGACTGTTATACTGGGACTGAGTTCTCTATCGTCCTGTCAACTGACATTCAATCCAAACTTAACGGAATAATTGGGGAGCTCAATGCTGTATTGTCCGAAACTGCATCATCTGATTTTTCAGTACGCACATCAGATATTACCTCGCGTATGCCCAAATTTTTCTTGCGCATATCCAGTAATCTGGCTATGATTTGTTTTCAATCTGCTCAGAGTCATGATAGTTTGTATACACGTCGGCTTTCGTTTTATGCCGCAATATGTGATATCGATGCATATTATTCAACACGATGGATAGCTGACTATGCGTCAGATGGTGGACGTCTGACATTTAAGTGCATAAAGAAAGAACAATGTCAAGATTTATCTTAAACGCATAAATAACACAACTATGAATACGGAACTTATCAACATAATAATCACGGCGGCGGTGACGCTGGTGTCCGGCGGCGGCGTAGCGGCTGTTGCTGCGGTGATGTACCGCAAGCAGAACAAGCGGCTTAAAGAGGCCGAGGCAACGGCTTCGGAACTCCGCAACTCGCTTGATAAAATCCAAATCAAGGACAAGGAGCGCGAGTATCACGACAACTGCATCGATGACTTGCACGACAGCATCGACCGCATGAACAAACATCTCGTGGAGCTTACCGCCAGCAATACGGAAAAGGATAAAATCATCGAGGACAAAACACAGATGATACGCCGTGGCAACGAGCGGGAAATGGAACTCCAGCGCCAGTTGACGGAGAAAGAATCGTATATAGGCCGCTTGAAACTGTTCATCCAGTGGCTAACGCACTGGCACTGCAAGCGCGAGACCGGTGCGAAGAAAGGGCAGTGCGGACGCCGTCTCCCGGCGCAGAATGTCCCGACCCCTTTCCATGATTATCCCGACAATGAATTGGTTGCCGAGTTGGGAGGCGTGACCACGGATTGTGACACTGAGATTATAGCCGAGGAGGAGCCGCGCGATGCGAACGATTAAGAAAGGCGACCGTGGCGCCGACGTAATGGCGCTCCAGCAGCGGTTAGGCGTGGCCGCAGACGGTGTGTTCGGCTCCAAGACCGATGCCGCCGTGCGTTCGTTCCAGCGCGGGCACGGATTGGCAGTTGACGGTATCGTCGGGGCGAAAACATGGGCTGCTCTCGGCGTGACGGCTGCGGCTGTGTCCACCTCTTCGGCGGCTAATCCGCGCCTGATAACGGAGATTATCGTGCATTGCGAAGCCACGCCCGAAGGCGAAGACTTCACGCCCGAACAAGTATCGGCCTCCCACAAGGCGCGGCACTTCTCGCCGTATGTGCGCAACGGCAAGACTTGGTACATCGGCTATCATTATGTTATCCAGCTTGACGGCAGGGTTATCGCTTGCCGTCCGGAATCGATGAAGGGATGCCATTGCTCGGGGCATAACGCGCACAGTATCGGCATAAGTTATGTTGGCGGCTGTGCTTCGCGCAAGTACAAGGATTGGGCTATGCGGCCTAAGGATACGCGGACTGCGGCGCAGAAGGCGGCTATGCTGAAACTCCTCCGTGAACTGAAGGCGAAGTATCCGAACGCCCGGATTTACGGCCACCGGGATTTTGCGAATAAGGCTTGCCCGAGCTTCGACGCCCGGGCGGAGTATGCCAATTTGTAGTTTGTTTCATTCGGGGCGCGGGTTGTTTTTGGGCTTGCGCCCTTAACTTGATAGCTTATGACAAAGACTGAGAAGATTGCCTGGAGGGTGTTTTTGCTTGCGCTGTTGGCCGCCGTGATATGCGGAGTGTGTGCGTGCAGCAAGAAGGTTTATGTGCCCACGGAGCGCGTGGTGGTGCGGACTGACAGTGTGGCGGTGCATCGCGCGGATTCGCTTACGCGGCTGCTGGCTTCGCGGGATAGCGTTATTGTGCGCGATTCTGTGTTTGTGATGCTTCGCGGAGATACGGTGGTCAAGGAGGCGTGGCGCATCCGCGAGCGCGTTTCGCTGGTGCATGATACTGTCAGGATTGGCAGCGGGTTTTCGGCCGAGCGGATTCGGCTTGACAGCGTGCGCGTGCCGGTTACGGTAACGGTGGAGAAGATTGTCACCAAAGAGGTGGAGAAGAAACTGAATTGGTGGCGGAAATGCTTCTTATGGACCGGCGGAATATTCTGGAGCATGTTCGCGATTGGAATCATCTATACCATTGTAAGATTCGTAAGGAGCAGGAAGCTATGAGGATGATTGGTACACACAACACTATGTCATATCTGCCGCCGAAGCGTTGGTGGATGTGGTCTTTGCGGGTGTTCGCACGTTGTCAGCGCAAGACGTTGACGGAGCAGATTGCGGCAGGGGTGCAGGTGTTCGACCTCCGCGTGTACCGTGACAATGGTTATTGGTGTTTCGCGCACGGGCTTGTGAAGTTCAAGGGGGCGGAGCTTTACGGCACGTTGGCGGCTATTCCTGCGGAGAGCGTGGTAAGGGTGATTTTGGAGCGCTGTCACGATGATTCGATAGCGTTCCGCGACCTTTGCATTTGGCTTGATTCTCACTTCCGCAATCTTACGTTTATCGGCGGACGGCGGAAGCGCGATTGGGCGTTGCTGTATGATTTCCGCGCCAATAGGCAATATCCGGAGTATATGATACACCAGCACGTGGGCAGCATGGCTTCGGATGCGCGTTGGTACGAGAGGATTGTGCCGATACTTTACGCGCGGCGGAGGAGAGAAGATATTTATGACTTTGCTAATGGAGTACATTTGTATGATTTTGTTTAGCATTTATAGATGTTTGATGTAATTTTTGGTATAGGTTAGTAAGGGTAGTTTTGGCCGTCCGTCCGCGAGGATAGACGGCTTTTTACGAAAGATAAGCGGGAAAGCCCACGACTTTAGTCGTTGGATGAAAGCGCCTCAATGTTTTTTCTGATTCTCAATATATCTGATTATGGTATCAGCCGAAATGCATCCGACAGACTCGCAGAAATACGAACGCGTCCACAAAGACGGCAGACGGGAGCGCAGTTCTGCAAATTCCTCACGCAAAACTCGCGATGAATACCCCTTAAACTGCTGCACAAGAAAATGTGGAGCGTATGTGGGCTTTGACTTGACAAAGATGTGGATATGGTCAGGCATCGTTTCCATCTCCACAATCTCCACTTCAAGCTCATCCGCCTTCTCGCGTATCAGTTCTTTGAGTCGTGATTCTACCTCGGGAGTAAGGACTTTCCTACGGTACTTGGTACACCAAATTAGATGAAATCCAAGATTGTAGACACAGGTTTCACTCGCTGAATATCTCTTTTTTGTAGTCATATATTTATTAGTTGTATTGCAGATGTCGAATATTTTCATTAACTTTGCAACAAAGATATAACAAAAGATGATAACATACAAATATAAATTGTATCAGACCAAGCGGACGAAGCATTTAGACGCGATGCTCCGTGAGGCATCTTTTGTCTGGAATCACGCCCTTGCATTGCAAAAAAGATACCATTCGATCTTTGGCAAGTATATCTCAAAGAATGCGATGCAAAAGCACTATGCGAAGAGAATTAAGCGAACTCTGCTTCATTCACAGACCACGCAAGAAATTATCGAACGCCTTGATACTGCATATCAGAGGTTTTTTAAGAAATTAGCGAAGCGACCTCCTAAATTCAGAAGAGCAATAGACTTCTGTTCTATTGTCTATAAACAGGGCGGTTTCTCTCTAAATGGAAATGTCTTGACGATCAATACGATTAAGAAGCGTTTCAAATTTTCTTATTCGCGACCTTATGAAGGCAGGGTTAAGCGAATCGCAATCAAGCGTTCACGACTCGGTGAATACTACATGATAATCACAACGGACGCAGATCCGAAAGCGTACGGAAAGACACATGATGGTGCATCCGTAGGCATAGACTTCGGCTTAAAGACGTACATGGTGATGTCAGATGGTACAACCGTGGAGAATCCGCAGTTTCTCAAATCCGACCTTGGCAATGTAAGACGCAAATCCCGCTCGCTATCCAAGTGTAAGAAAGGCTCAAATAACCGACAGCGCAGACGCAAGGATGTGTGCCGCGAGTTCGAGAGTATCACCAACAAGCGTGAGGATTTCCAATGGAAACTCGCACATGAATTATGCCGTAAATACGATTATATCTTCCTCGAAGATTTATCGTTGATTGGCATGACGCGGATGTGGGGACGTAAGATGTCGGATTTGGCTCACGCCGAATTTGTCAGCAAACTTGAACACGTTGCACGAAAGTATGGCGTGATGGTTCACAAGATAGACCGTTTCTATCCGTCCTCAAAAACTTGCGAGTGTGGATATGTGAACAGAGAATTGAAACTTAGCGACCGCGAATGGGTATGTCCCGAATGTGGCAAGGTAAACGACCGCGACCTCAATGCGGCTGAAAATATACTTCGGAGGGGCATCTCCGAATTGTGGAGCGGGAGTAAGACCGTATCTGATACGGCATCCTGCGTTTGCACACAAGAATCCCACTCGCTTTAGCCGTGGGAGTATGTCAAGAGTGTTGCAATCTGCCGCATTGAAAACGGCGGCTCCGACATGAAGCTATCTACTCTTGCTCTCATCCGCTCCGCCCTTGCACTTCACATTACCATCAAGCCTATGGGAAAGATGTTGTCACCGAAAGAAGAAGACGAGCCGACAGACGAGTGCCGAAATAAAAATCAGCCTCGCAGATGAACTTTCGCAATAGTAGCGAGTAACCAAGAGCAGAGCGTTTTTGATGATGTGTGAACGCTCAGTAGGGATGCCTTGACCGGCGTCCCTATTTATTTCGCCAAAGAGAGTCGGTGTATTGTAAGAAGCCTATAAAACGACTATTTTGGATTGTCGAAAATGAGCACTTTCGGGTTAAGATTACCCTTTAACCCCCCCCCGAAAGTGCGCTATTCCCGGGGATTTTAATGTTTTTTAAGCCTCAGAATACTTGCTTAGTTTGTAAAAAAGTATTACCTTTATGGCGTGAAATCAAATGTTTGATTTTGAGTGAGTATATGAGTACATTTTTCATGGTTAGTTTGACTTGAATTTTGTTTTGATGTTAATTTTGTAGCTTGCAAGCAACCGGCATCGACTTGAGAGGAGTCAGTGCCGGTCTTAATTTTGTACAGGAAAGCTCAATTTAGTTCCGTTGTTAGTTCCGTATTTTACAACATATTGTATTTCATAATATTTACAATTCTATAGTGGAATCGGAGAGAGGAGCGCAGACCCGCGCCCCTCTCTTTGATTTATGCGGCAGCCGGAGATGATGTTATTGATGTGGCTTATGTTGTTTATGTAATTTATGTGAATGATACAACGGATGGAGGTGCCGAAAATTCATTTTTAATACTAAAAATTTTTATATTTGAAAATATTCTTTTAATTTTGTACCCTAAAGTTTGGCAGTACCTTCAGTACAGAATCTTGCATAACCTTCTGCACCTTTAGAAACTTAACATCGAAACCTGTCGATGAACGCATGTGCACACATATCCCTATCGAGACACGCCCGCAATTCTTTGGCACTTCCGGGCATCATGGTGCGTTGCTTCATTGCAGCAGTGACGGCCGTCATCATCGTCTCATGTTCCCGACATGAAGATAATAAGGTGCCAAACGGAGAACTTGCAGAAGATATACGGCGGGCGGATTCGTTGGTGGCAACCCATGATTTTCCGGAAGCGCTGCGTGCCTTGAAAGCATTCTCTTCGGTGCAGAACCCACCTACAACCGACACGGCAATGCTCGTGAAAGCATACAGCCTGATGGCTGGCATCCACTCCAAATACGAGGATTATTCCGGCCAACAGACATTCCTTGTGGCTACCGAGAAATTGCTCCCGGCCTCTTCGCCGACGCTTCCTCCCGTTTATTCGCAAATGGTGGACTGCTCCTGCCGTCTGGGCGACAAGGCAGCTTCCATGAGTTACCTCTCGCTACAGAAAAACGAGACCGACACGGCATCGCCCGAAGGACGCTACTATATGAAATACTCCGACGGTATCTTCGACGTCGCCTACCGCTCGGAGGAGGATGGTATCCTTAAATTGCGCGACGCTCAGGCATTGTCCGCAGATCTGGGGTTAAAAGATTCGGAACGCGCCGACCTGCTGTTGCATCTCGCCGACGCATATATGCAAACCGGGAAACCTGATTCCGCCATTCTTTATGTGCGTGCGCTTGAAAACACGGGCAAGCCGCTGGACCACAAGCAGAACCGCGAGTTGTTGCAAAGCGCCGCAGCTGCCTTTTCGATGAAAGGGGACTCCGCCAATGCCACGGCATACGCCAGGCGTTGGGTGGAGCATGACGATTCTCTCAACAGTTCCGTCGAGTTCCTGAGTGTCAACTCCATGCTGAACAGCGAACACGCACACCGCCGACACGCCGACATTGACCTGCTGAGTTCCAATCTCGGGCTGTGGAGAGCGCTGCTCTCCCTTCTGATAGCAGCCGTGTTCGCGGCTATGGGCATTGAGTTCCTGAAGATACACAGGGCGAAAAAACAATGCGCCATAACAGCTGAACCGGAATCGGAGGCCACGGACAACGACACGCGCCGCAACGAAATTCTCGATGACATATACAAGCGCATCATAACAGAAATCTCCAAACCGGAAAACTACACACGTCCGGACTATAACCTCAACCTGCTTGCCACCGAAGTGGGCGCCAACGTCAGCTACGTCTCGAAAGCCATCAATGTGAACGGAGGCAAGAATTTCCGCTCCCTGCTCAACTAATACCGCATCCGCGAAGCCTGCCAACGGCTCTCCGACGCCGACCGCTACGGACACCTCACGCTCCAGGCAATCGCCGAAAGCGTGGGTTTCGTTTCGGCCTCCTCCTTCATCCGTGCTTTCAAGCAGGTAACCGGCACAACGCCCTCCAATTACAAGAAAACCGGCGAGACAACAACCCTCGCAGAATACTGAAAAGCAGCAAAAACACATTTTCCTATTTTTGAAAACTGGGGCAGCGGCGTAGTTCCGAGGCAAGAGTGCTAACCAAATATCCGGCTGATGCGGTACGTTATATAGGAAAAACATCCAACA
>ERZ780207.1519-NODE-1519-length-19466-cov-5.853125_pt1 | contig 19466 bp, 18 predicted proteins | sample MGYA00510977_ERZ780207 | MGnify/ENA primary metagenome ERZ780207 (study PRJEB29588, sample SAMEA2151383) | human gut metagenome | biome: human gut; feature: human-associated habitat; material: faeces | place: Denmark | collected 2008/2010 ... | reverse complement strand
GCTTACAAGTGGTCGAACAAAGTCGGTGCAGGACGCACCGACAACAAACGACCACAATTGAACAGATGCAGAGCCAACAAAGCATACACAGCCTTTCACCCGGGAAAGGGGCTTTCGGCAAGGATGCCGAAATAAGGACACACCGAGCTTTGCAGGAGGCAAAGCCATCAGAGTGTCGTAAAGGGGATAGGGATAGTAAGTCAGAAGTTTGTTTCAAAAACAGACTTTTCCTTCAAGCTGACATAATTTTACCATAAAATTATGATTATTACAATAGGGCAAGCAACATAAATCGAAATTATTCATTTTGAAAATATGTTTACATATCAGCTTAAAAATTCCTGAAAAAAGCAATTTATTTCACTTAATTTATTAGCCTGCAAAAAATAAATAAATATTTTTCAAAACCCCCTTGACAGCCTGTTGGCATTGTGCTAAAATACCCAAAGCAAAATCGATTTTTCCGTGTAATATCGGCTTTGTAAAAAGAAAGAGAGCTTGTGCGGAGCGTTTATTGCAAGGCTTTGCACAAAATATGAAAACGATTACTGAATTTGGTCTGCCGTTAGGTAAATTTTTATCTTTATTTCGGCGGACAACAGGAAAGGTGTGGTGAAATGTTCCAGTTCAAATGGATGCTCGGAAAGATGAAGGGCTACCGTGCGGTGTATGCCGTTGCGCTGTGTCTGTCTGTAGTGATACAGTCATTCTTCCTTACAGGACCGATGATCGTAGAACAGATAATCAGTATATTTATATCCTCGCCCGACGCTTTAAAGAACATTGAAAATCAGCGTGATTTGCTGATATTGCTTTGCGTTGCGATGATTTTATTCGTATTCGTGCGTACCTGCCTTCAGTTCCTTGCAAAAACTCTGTATGAGATAGTATCGCAGGGAGTGCTGCAGAAGGTGCGAAACGAGCTTTTTGAGCGTATTCAGAATCAGGATATGCACTTCTTTGACACTCATACAAAGGGCGACCTTGTAACAAGGCTTACGGGCGACCTTGATATGATACGTCATTCTATTGCCTGGATAATAATGATGGTGGTTGAAAGCAGTGCGTTGTTCCTCTTTACAGTTATATATTTCTTTACGCTTGACTGGCTGATGACGCTTTTTATACTTGCGCTTACCCCGATACTGTTCATTGTGACCCGTATGTTCTCGAAAAGAGTAGGTCCTAAGTATGTGGTACTGCGTGAGAAGCTGTCAAGGCTTAACACAAAGGCGCAGGAGAATATTGCCGCCAACCGTGTCGTAAAGGCTTTTGCCCGTGAGGAATACGAAAAGGAAGATTTCGATAAGTACAACAGGGATTACTGCGAGCATAATCAGCAGGCGGCTATGGTATGGCTCACATTCCAGCCATACATAGAAACGCTTGCACAGGCACTCTGGGCTGTACAGATGCTTGTCGGCGGTATCTTTGTCATAAACGGCAGGATAACCATAGCTCAGTACACCGTATTCTCCGGACTGTTATGGACAATAGCAAACGCTATGAGAAATATCGGTATGCTGATAAACGATTTACAGCGTTTCTTTGCAAGTATATCAAAGATAATAGATATATACTATGCACGTCCGCATATAGAGAATAATCATAACAGCAAGGAACGTCCCCGTCTTAACGGCGATATAGAGTTCAGAAACGTAACTGCAAAATTCGGAGATGTTACCGTGCTTCACGATATAAATCTTCATATCAGGCACGGAGAAACCGTTGTAATAATGGGCTCTACGGGTTCGGGAAAAACAACGCTGATGAACCTTATAGCGAGATTTTACGATGCGTCGGAGGGCGGAGTATATGTTGACGGAAAGAACGTCAAGGATTATGAGCCTGATGTACTTCGTGCGAATATCGGTATGACTACTCAGGAGGTATTGCTGTTCTCGGATACGGTTGACGGCAATATAGCCTACGGCAGATCCGACCTGCCTTTTGAAGATGTAAAGAACTTTGCTCATCTTGCCTCGGCATATTTTATCGAGAAGATGCCCGAACAGTATGATACCATAATAGGCGAGAGGGGCGTCGGTCTGTCGGGCGGTCAGAAGCAGAGAATAGCCCTTGCAAGAGCTATGGCTATCCGTCCGCCGATACTGATACTTGACGATACCACCTCTGCGCTTGATATGGAAACAGAGGCGGAGATACAGGAAAACCTCAATAATCTTGACTTCGAGTGTACTAAGCTGATCATAGCTCAGCGTACATCCTCCGCAAGATATGCAGACAGGATCGTTATCCTTGAGGACGGCCGCATAAAGGAATGCGGTACGCACGATGAACTGATGAAGCAGCGTGGATATTACTATGAAATATATACCCTCCAGAACGGTAATGAAGAGGAGGCGGTTTAAATGGCAAGAAACAAATTTGACGTTGACGAAAGACTTGAAACACCATTTGATTTCAAGCATTTCAAACGTGCAATGGTTTATGTAAAGCGTTATAAGTGGAAGATGATACTGGCACTTTCGCTGTCTGCAATATCGGCAATAGTTGCGCTTATCGGCCCTTTGCTTACAAAAGAGGCGGTCGATGTGGCAATACCCGACGGAAATATTCCTTATATAGTATTTTTGTCGATAGGCTTTTTGCTGTCTATAATTGTCAGCGTTGTACTCGGAAATATACGTCAGCGTATTATGACAAAAGCCGGTCAGCTTATGATATACGATATAAGAAAAGACCTGTTTGCGCATTTGCAGGAGCTTCCGTTCCAGTATTATGACGACAGACCGCAGGGTAAGATACTTGTTCGTGTCGTAAACTATGTGAATAATGTATCGGATATGCTGACAAACGGCATAATCAACTTCATTCTTGAAATATTCAACCTTATATTCATAACGATATTCATGTTCTCGGTTGACGCAAGGCTGGCGCTTGTTATATTTGCGGGCGTTCCCGTGTTCATCGTTGTGATGATAATACTGAAAAACAAGCAGAGAAGGGCGTGGCAGGGAGTTTCAAACAAGAACTCCAACCAGACGGCATATCTTGCGGAGAGCATTAACTGTATGCGTGTAACGCAGAGCTTTGCGAGGGAGAACGAAAACCTCGGCATATTCCGCAGACTGTCAACAGCCTACAGAAAAGCGTGGATGAAGGCGGTCACGGTAAACAACTTTGTCAGCTTCTCGGTCGACAATATAAGAGCGGTGGTCGATTCGGCACTGTACTTTGTCGGACTGCTCGTTATAGGCTATCCGGCGGTATCGCTCGGCTCGATACTTGCGATGAGCAACTATTCCTCACGCTTCTGGCAGCCGATAATCAATATCGCAAGCCTTTACAACAACTTTGTAAATGCGGTGGCTTATCTTGAGCGTATATTCGAAACAATGGACGAGCCTGTGAACGTAAAGGATGCCGAGGACGCTTATGAAATGCCTGATATTAAGGGCGAGGTGGAATACCGTGATGTTACGTTTGCGTATGAAGAGGGAAAGAACATCCTCGAAAATGTCAGCTTTACGGTAAAGCCCGGAGAGAGCATTGCGCTTGTAGGTCCTACGGGTGCAGGCAAGACTACTATTGTAAATCTGCTGTCACGTTTCTACGATCTTACGGGCGGTGCAGTGTACATAGACGGCAACGATATAAGCAAGGTCACGCTTCACTCACTGCGTGAAAAGATGGGTATTATGATGCAGGACAGCTTCATATTCTCAGGCACTATAGAGGATAATATCCGATACGGCAAGCTGGACGCCACCGAGGAAGAAATAAGGGCGGCGGCAAAGACGGTATGTGCAGATGAATTCATCATGGGGCTTGAAAACGGATATAAGACCGAGATGTACGAGGGAGGTTCGCAGCTTTCGGGCGGACAGCGTCAGCTTGTATCCTTTGCAAGAACGCTTATATCCGATCCGAAGATACTGATTCTTGACGAGGCGACTTCATCTATCGACGCAAAAACCGAAAAGGAATTACAGAAGGGACTTCAGGAGCTGCTGAAAGGCAGAACGAGCTTTATTATCGCCCACAGACTTTCAACAATCAAGAACTGCGACAAGATAATGTTCATCAGCAATAAGGGTATTACAGAAGCCGGCACGCACGATGAACTTATGGCGAAGAAGGGCGACTATTACAAGCTGTGTATGGCGCAGAAGTAAAGTGTAAAGTAAAGTGTAATAGTATATTGACTGCTGTAACTGACGGTTACAGCAGTTTTGTTTTAGCTATATTTACTAAATCTTCAGGATTACAGATGAAAATATTCTGTTATCGGCTGAAAATACTGTCATTGCCATATAATTTTTATATTGCCGACTTGCTTTTCAGCCATTTTTATGGTAAAATGTAAAAAGATAATGCGGTTAGCCGTATTTTTTAACAGGAAATATATCAATTCACATCTCGAAAGGACACATCATGGAAAATAACAACATGAATGAACAGCAGACAAACTGGCAGCAGGCACTGAATGAATTCAGCGATCAGCCTGAACAGCAGCAGCCTCAGCAGCAGGCACAGCCCCAGTTCAACCAGTATGCGCAGCAGGCACAGCCCCAGTTCAATCAGCAGGCACAGCCCCAGTTCAATCAGCAGGGACAGCCTCAGTTCAACCAGCAGGCACAGCCCCAGTTCAATCAGCAAGCACAATCCCAGTTCAATCAGCAGGCACAGTTTGCACAGGCTGACGGACAGTATATGCAGCAGGGTATGCCGGCTTATGACGCAGGCAGCTTTGCGGTAGTACCGCCTAAGAAGAAAAGCAGTGCGCTCAAGATAATTCTTATTGTACTTGCGGTGGTAATCGTAGTCGGCGGAATACCTCTCGCTTTGTATTTTGCGGGAGTTTTCGGAAAGTCAGGCGGCGGATACGAAACTCTTGAAAAGAACTATTTTGCTGCGGCAGAGAAGAAAGCCGATGAAATTTTCGGCGGAGCTAAGAACATAAAGACAGGTATTGAGCAGACCTTTACCATATCCGCATCTAAGGATGTGCTGGGCATTAATGCCGATGTTGCTCCTACAGTAATCAAGGCGACAAGCTATGCGGATACTTCTGCAGAAAAAGGCTCGGGTACAGCTTCGCTCAGTGCCGGCAGTGATGAGTATCTTACGGTAAAATACTGGATGTCGGGAGATAAGCTGTATTTCACTGTTCCCGATCTTACCGAAAAGTACATAGTAATGGATGTCAATGAGCTTGCTTCTTCAATGAAGGATATTTCTTCGGGCAGATCCGATATCGGCAATATACTTACTCTTTCGGATGTTACGGAAGAAATGCCCTCGTCATCATCGGGATATGAGGATATTTTAAAGAGCATCGACGAAGAAACCATCAACAAGGCTATTGAGATCATAACAGACGCTTACTTCAAGAATTTCACCGCAACGGAGAATAAGTCGGATTCTTTAAAGGTTTCGGACGGCACTGTAAACTGCACATCGTACACAATTGATTTCACAGCCGAAAATATAATCGCTTTCTGCAAGGACGTACTTGATGCGGTCGAAAAGGAAAGCAAGATAATGGATGTACTTTCACAGTTCGGAATCGACAACGCTTCATTCCAGTATCTCAAGACGCTTGTAGACGATGCTACAAAGGATGCACCTGAGGACGAGCTCAAGTCTGTAATGGCTACAATGATCGTTTATGCCAAGGATAACAATATCATCGGCAGAAAGATAACAATTTCCGGCGAGATTGAGATTCTCCTTGTAACATACTCGGACAATACGCAGTTTGATTATTCGCTGACAGCGTCAATCTCAGGCGATACGCTGTACGCAGGTGCAAAGGGTACTGTAAACGGCAATAACTACACCGGTACTGGTTCTGTTACATTTAACAGCGAAGCGGCTATCACGGCTGACTACTCATTTGACGCAACAAACGGCAACGGTACATATAATTTAAAGGTTACGACAGATGACAACGAGAGCTTTGAGGTAAAGGTAAACGTTGCTATGGACGGCAACAACGGTACTTTTGACATTTCGGTTGCTTCAAACGGCGTAGAGATGCTTTCTATCAAGGCCGACAGCAAGGAAATAGCTTATGTTGACGAGGCACTCCCCAAAGTAAATGATTCAAATACGGTCGATATTAACGACAGCGCCGCTCTTGAACAGTTCAGCACAGAGATCTCGGCAAACATTCCTCAGCTCATTACAAAGATTCAGAATGTAAAGACACCCGATATAGTTTGCTATGCGTTTGCTGAAATGATCGCCGCAGGCGGATCGTTTTAAGAATTGAAACCGCAGTAGGATAAAGCGGATATTAAACGCCTTTGCTTAAGCCTTTTGAAACTTAAGTGAAGGCGTTTTTCTGTTAAAAAGTGTGAGAAAGAGTATTGGCGGAAGCTATCCGGAACAGCTATAGGCGGTATTTTGATGTAATTATATCTGCGAGTGTTATATAACTGTTTTGTTTAATAAAAATTAACCGATTCACTGCTTGATATATTTTTGAATACTAAAACAATAAGATTTATTTATCATCGGCTTACAGTGCGTTTTTATTCCGGTGTCAATTTTAATTTGCTTGTAATTATGATAAATCGTATGCGTAATTAATAACAAATCGCACTAATAATATGTAAACTGCTTTAATTGCTCTGATTTTCTTTATATTTTAAAAAATAAATGTGTTATTTCTATGAAAATGCAACGATTAATATTGACTTTTTTGTTGAGATGTGCAATAATATTAAATAAAGATAAGGAGGTAGTTATCTTATGATGGGAATAAAGGAAAACTTTAAAAGAGGCACACTCGAGATGCTCATTCTTCATCTCTTAAAGGGTGAGGAAATGTACGGCTATCAGCTGACTCAGGAAATCGGCAAGAGAAGCAACGGCACATTCAGAATCACTGAAGGTTCTATGTATCCTACGCTTTACAGACTTCTGGACAAGGAGCTTATTGCTGATCGTCTTGAACTTGTAGGCAGAAGACGTACTCGTGTTTATTATCACATTGAGCCTAAGGGTCTTGAGTATCTGGACAAGCTGGAGAAGGAATATGAACTTACCAGCGCAGGTATTGATGCCATTATGAGTTATGTTCCTGAAGACGAAGAATAATTGATTCTTCGCTGAAAACGGCGGTGTACGTTAAGTGGTACACCGCCGTTTATCACATTCCGGCATATTATTAAGGAGAATGATATGTTAAGTTACAGTAAATATATAATAGACGCACACGCTCATATTTTTCCCGAAAAGATCGCACAGAAAGCGACAGACAATATCGGCAGTTTCTACGATCTGTATATGAACTTTGACGGTACGGCGGATATGCTTATAAAGCAGGGCGATGAGTGCGGCGTTTCAAAGTATATTGTACAGTCTGTTGCCACAGTGCCGCACCAGGTAAAGAGAATCAATGATTTTATCGTGAAGTCGGTAGAAAAGTACCCGGATAAGCTGATAGGATTCGGTTCACTACACCCAGATATGAAAGGCATGGAAGAAGAAATCGACAGGCTTATTTCTCTCGGTCTTCACGGGATAAAGCTGCACCCGGACTTTCAGAAATTCGCTATAAACGATGAAAAGGCTTGCAGGCTGTATGATGCGGTAGGTGATAAGCTGCCGTTTCTTATTCATACAGGCGATAAGCGTTATAATTATTCGAACCCGGCACTTATGGCGGAAATAGCGAGAAAATATCCGCATACACGCTTTATTGCCGCTCATTTCGGCGGATGGTCGGAGTGGGAAAAGGCGGAGCATGAGCTTGTTGGACTTGACAATATATGGGTAGATACCAGCAGTTCTTTCTATTCTATGACGCCCGAAAAAGCTGCAGAGCTTATTACAAAGTTCGGTTGTGACAGGGTATTCTTCGGTACAGATTATCCTATGTGGAGAGCGGACAAGGATCTTGAGTTTCTCGATAGGATACCGCTCGGTGAGGATGTCAAGGAAAAGGTGCTGTGGAAGAACATAAATGATTTTCTCGGATTGGGGCTTTGTTGATGAACTTTGAAAAACCTCTTATATTCGTTTCTCCGATAAAGAAAAAATCCGTAATCAAATCCGGCTATCACGGGTATTCTCATAAATGCGGAATATTACTGCTTGAAAAAGCGTTTTCTTATATCGGACTTGATTTTTCACAAAACGATATAGTAAAAGCCGAAAACGGAAAGCCGTATATCAAAGACAATCCTGTTTATTTCAGCATTTCTCACTGTGACGGACTTGCTGTGACTGTTTTATCAAAGGCTCCTGTAGGGGTTGACTGCGAGAGCGTGCGCCGTGCAAGCGGTGCTGTTATGAAAAGGTGCTACGGCGACAGTGAAGCAAATCATATTCTGACTTCGGCAGACAGCGACAAGGCATTTTCACGGCTGTGGACGCTCAAAGAAAGCTATGCCAAAATGACAGGCGAAGGGGTAGGCTCCGATTTGAAGATGAAGTGCTTTGATGAGGAGAACGGCAGGACGCTTTTTGAAAGTGGTGCGGTTTTTTATCATTACGGCACACGTTTTAATAATGAAGATTACTATATAAGCGTCTGCGTCAAGACGGACGACAAAAAGTCGGTTGATATTATCAAAAAGGTAGATTTTGACATTGACAACGAACATATTTTGTTGTACAATGTATCAGATAACTGAAAAAAGCGAACGGGAGCTTGTTTGACAGGCTGAGAGGGAAATGAAATTTCCGACCGATAACTTGATTTGGGTAATGCCAACGTAAGTAAAACTGCGCATACGGTGGTGTTCCGTATGCGTTTTTTATTGCCCGAAAGGAGTTAATATATGAACATAACACCAAAGCAGATGCTTTTATATGCGGTAAGCGACAGAGCGTGGAGCAACAGTGACGAAGAATTTCTGTCACAGGCAAAGCAGGCGATAAAGAGCGGAGTTACAATATTCCAGCTTCGTGAAAAGCACACGGAATACGAACATTTCAGAGAGATTGCCCTTAAGCTGAAGCCGATATGCAAGCAGTACAATGTTCCGCTTATTATCAACGATAATGTAAAGCTGGCAAAGGAAATCGACGCAGACGGCGTTCATCTGGGACAGGACGACCTTGACATAAAAGCCGCAAGAGAATATCTCGGAGCGGATAAGATAATAGGCGTATCCGCTCATAATGTAAAAGAGGCACTGGAGGCGGAAAACGGCGGTGCGGATTATCTCGGAAGCGGTGCGGCATTTGTTACCTCGACAAAGACGGACGCAGGTGCGATAGATCACAAGGTGCTGTCCGATGTTGCACATTCGGTCAAAATACCTGTGGTTGCGATAGGCGGCATAAATAAGGATAACATATCACAGCTTGAGGGGCTTGGCCTTGACGGAGTAGCGGTAGTGTCGGCAATTTTTGCGGCTGACGATATTTCGTCTGCTGTCATAGATTTAAAGGCTAAAGCCGAAAAAGCAGCGGAAAGTTCGGTAAAATAAGAAAGGACCTGATATTATGAAAAAGATACTTACAATAGCCGGCTCGGACTGCAGCGGCGGTGCGGGAATACAGGCTGACATAAAGACAATAACGATGCACGGAATGTACGCAATGAGCGCAATCACGGCGCTTACGGCGCAGAATACAACGGGCGTATACGGTATTATGAACAGCTCGGCTGATTTTCTGAAGAATCAGATAGACTGCATATTTAACGATATTCGTCCCGATGCTGTAAAAATAGGCATGGTAAGCGATGTTGAAATAATCGAGGCGATAGCGCAAAAGCTGAAAGAATACAAGGCTGTGAATATAGTAGCCGATCCTGTAATGGTAGCGACCAGCGGCAGCCGTCTTATCAGCGAGGACGCTACAGACGCACTTATGACAATGCTTCTTCCTCTTGCGGATATTATCACGCCGAATCTTGCGGAGGCTGAGGTGCTGACCGGTATGAAGATAACCACAAGAGAAGAAATGGAAAAGGCGGCAAAGGTGCTTTCCGATAAGCTCCCTTCAACCGTCGGAATAGTAATAAAGGGCGGTCATCTTGACGATACAGCCGACGATCTGCTTTATGTCGACGGTGAAAATCACTGGATAAACGGCAAGCGCATAGATAATCCGAATACGCACGGCACAGGCTGTACATTCTCATCTGCCATAGCCTGCAACCTTGCTTTAACGTCAGACAAGGTACAGGCTGTCACAAACGCAAAGGAATATCTTGCGGGAGCAATCGCCGCAAAGCTGGATTTAGGCAAGGGCAGCGGTCCGCTTATGCACAACTATAAGATAGTCGAAAAGGATATATAAGATGTCCTTTGTTGAGTTTAACAATGTCACCTTCGGCTATAAGGAGGACGATTATCTTCTGCTTGAGGATCTGTCGTTTTCGACTGAAAAGAATGACATAATTACCGTTATCGGTGCGTCCGGCTGCGGAAAAAGCACGCTGTTCCGTCTTATGACCTGTCTTGAAACGGAATATAAGGGCAGTATCACGATAAACGGGAAAACACCGAAAGAGGCGACCGGCACGGCGGCATTCATGCCGCAGAAGGATCTGCTTATGCCGTGGCGGAACATACTTAAGAATGTGACCTTGCCGCTTGAGGCACTGCCTATGTCAAAGGCCGAGCGTATCTCGCAGGCAAAAGAGGCAATAGAAAAAGTGGGGCTGTCGGGTTGTGAGAATAAACGTCCGTCAGAGCTTTCGGGCGGTATGCGTCAGAGAGTATCGTTTGCAAGAACGCTTGTACAGCTGTGGCACGGCAGAGAGCTTATGCTGCTTGACGAGCCGTTCTCGGCACTGGATTCGCTTACGAGAATCTCTATGCAGGACTGGCTTATCGGGCAGGTAAAGGGACTTGATGCCACAGTTATGATGGTAACGCACGATGTCGAGGAAGCTATGCTTGTCGGCAATAAAATCTTTCTGCTCAGCGGCAGACCCGTAAAGCAGATAAAGGTCATTGATGTAAGTCATATCACCTGCCGTGAGGATCTGTATACCCCGTCATCTGTCGAACTTAAAAACGAACTTGTCAGGGCATTCCTTACGGAAAAAGCAGAGAGGGGAGATAATATATGAAAAAACACCTTCCTGCAGTGCTTACCGGAATAGGTCTGCTTATATTATGGCAGGTCATCGCAATGTGCATAAATGCGGCGTACATACTGCCGTCACCTACACAGATCGCAGTGAAAATATGGGAGCTTCGGGAGCCGTTGTTTACGGTACATACTCCTGCGACAATGCTTGTAACGCTTATCGGACTTCTTATTTCCGTGGTTCTCGGTGTTGGGCTTGCCGTTGTTATGGAGCGTTTTGAGTGCGTAGAAAGAGCGTTATACCCTGTAATCGTCACAACGCAGACGATACCGGTAACGGCGATAGCTCCGCTCTTTGTGCTGTGGCTCGGATACGGCATATGGAGCAAGGTGCTTGTTGCTGTGCTTATAACATTCTTCCCGATAACCATATCGGTACACGACGGACTTAAATCCGCAAAAAGAGAAAACGAGGAGCTGCTCAGGACTATGGGAATGAGCGGTACGGCGATATTTTTCAAGCTGAAATTTCCTGCCGCATTGCCGTCATTCTTTTCGGCAATAAAAATGGCAATACCGCTCAGCATTCTTGGAGCGGCAATGGGCGAATGGCTCGGTGCGCAGAGCGGACTGGGATATTTCAGTAAACGTATGATGACACAGCTTGACGGTGCGGGAGTATTTGCTCCGGTAGTTGTTCTTGCGGTGTGTGCAATGCTGGTTGTAGCTGTTATCAGTGCAATAGAAAGAAAACTAATAACATGGAGAAAGGAAATTTAACATGAAAAACAAAAGATTTACGGCGGTTGCCACAGCGGCGGCTATTATGCTGGGCGTGTGCGGCTGTGCAGGCAACACGGCTTCGTCTACAGTAGGAGGCAGTACCGATGTTTCTTCTGCAAGCAGTGAAGCGAAGAATCTCGAGGAGGTTTCTGTTGTACTGGACTGGTACCCCAACGGCTCGCACGTTTTCCTCTATGACGCTATAGAGGAGGGTTATTATGAGGAAGAAGGACTTAAGATAAAGGTTGAGTTCCCCTCTAACACGAATGACGCTATTTCAATGACCTCCGCAGGCAAGGCTGATATAGGATTTTACTATATGCACGATGTAATACAGGCTAATGCCAATCAGAATATTCCAGTTGTTTCTATCGGTGCGGCAGTACAGAATCCTGTAAATGTGCTTATGTCGCTCGGTGACAAGAACATAAAGACAGTAGCTGATTTAAAGGGCAAGAAGATAGGCTACGGCGGATCTGTCCTCAATGAAGCGTTTGTAAAGACAATGCTTAAGAACGCAGGTCTTAAGGAGGACGATGCGGAGCTTATTGATGTCGGATTTGAGCTTATGTCTTCTATGACAACAGGACAGGTTGACGCTACGATCGGCGGATTTATCAGTCACGAAGTGCCTGAGCTTGAAAATCAGGGCTTTACCGTAAACTATATCAAGCCTACCGAAAACGGCGTGCCTGATTATACCGAACTTGTATTCGTAACATCTAAGGAAAACGCAGAGAAGAACGCCGACAAGCTGACAAGATTCCTCCGTGCGACAAAGAAGGGCTATGAGCATGTAAAGGCAAATCCTGAAAAGGGCGTTGAGAACCTGCTCAAGAATCAGAACACTGAAAACTTCCCACTCAACAAGGACGTTGAAACAAAGAGTGTAGCTACTATCCTTTCTCTTGCTGAAAAGGACGGCGCACCTTTCTTATCACAGAGCGAGGAAACATGGACAAACAATATAAAGTGGATGCTTGACACAGGCGTTATCACTAAGTCTGTTGACGCTAAGGATATGATAGTAAAGCTCGTTGACTAATGGCGAAAAGCGTATAAGTAAATACCGGCATCGGTTAAGGATGCCGGTATTTTTTATATTATGATTCCGCTGAGGTGGTCAACCTCGTGCTGTATTATCTGAGCGGTGAAGCCCTCATACGTTTTTATCTTTATCTTGAAATTACTATCAAGATAACGCACTTTTATCTTCTTGTATCGTTTTGTTTTCCGTACACCGTCAAGCGACAGACAACCTTCTTCCGTTTCATAAGCTCCGTCTGACTTTATTATTTCGGGATTGTACATAAGAAGGTAATCGCCGTTGTCGTTTATGGCGATAATGTTTTTAAGTATGCCTATCATATTTGCCGCCATGCCGACACAACGTTCGGAATTTGCAATCAATGTTTCGAGCAGGTCTTCGCCGGTTTGCCTGTCATTTTCTGTCGCAGGGGCGGACTTCTGCGACAGCAGGAAAATATCTCTGTTGATTTCTTTTATCATAATACATCTGCCTTTTTCTTTTAATTTTACCATATTTCAAGCTGTTTTGGCAAGTGGGGAAAATGACGTTTGCACAAAATGTAACCTGTTTGTGCCGAATACGATATTGCTTATTGTGCGATTATGTATTATAATAACCTCAGACAGATAATCCGTTCACACGGATTATCCCGTGCAAAAGCACGGTTGGCGGATAACCGCCTGTCTGAGAACATTTTATCATCAAATCCTTTTGCCGTTGGCAAAAGTACGGCGTACCGCCGTGTCGGCTTGCGCCGACTTGATTTGTGATATAATAACTTAAAGAAAGTAATCTATCGAAAGGAAAAAACAGCGATGCCTAATCCATATTTACCTTTATGGGAATATATTCCCGACGGAGAGCCGAGGGTTTTCGGTGACCGTGTATATATTTACGGTTCGCACGACAGAGCAGGCTCAGATGATTTCTGCGACTATGTTTTAAAGTGCTGGAGCGCACCTGTGAACGATCTTAACAACTGGGTGTGTCACGGTGTTACGTTCCGTGTAAAGCCGGACGGTGATTTTCCGTCCGATACCGACTGGACGCCCGATAAAAATCAGATCTTATTTGCACCCGATGTCGTATGCAGGAACGGAAAGTACTATCTGTATGCATATATTGTCAATGCAACAGGCTGCGTTGCGGTGAGCGACAGACCCGAAGGACCGTTCACACTGCTTTCAAAATACAAGTACACTATATCCGATGAGATATGCTGTAACGGCTGGTTCATCGATCCGGGCGTGCTTGTTGACGATGACGGAAGAACTTATATTTACTGTGGCTATGAGCGTTCTTTTATGGCTGAGGTCGATACGGATACGATGTACACGATAAAGGATAACAGCTGTATCGAGCATATCATACCGATAACCACAGATAATGACGGAGGCTTTGACACGGAAGAAACGCTTTTCTTTGAGGCTTGTTCTCCACGCAAGGTCGGTGATACATATTATCTTATCTATTCTCCAAAACGTGGCTCACGTCTTGCTTATGCTACTTCAGACAAGCCTACGGGGCCGTTTAAGTACAGAGGATATATCGTAGATAACGGTGTTGATTATCCCGGCGGTAACGATCACGGCTCAATAGCTCAGATAAACGGTCAGTGGTATATATTCTATCATCGTATGACCAACGGTTCGATAATGTCAAGACGTGCCTGCGTTGAGAAAATCGAGATACTTTCTGACGGCACTATACCGCCTGTTGAAATGACTTCGCTCGGCTTTGAGGACAGCCTTGATCCTTACAGAATAACGGAGGCTGAGATTGCCTGTGTGCTTAAAGGCGGAGCGTTTGTAACGGAGCATAACAAGTTCGAAAGAGTGGTAACCGGTATAAAGGACGGTGCTGTAATAGGCTATAAATACTACGATTTCGGGCTTGACAACGGCAACGGCAGAATGTACTTCAATGCCGATATAACGGGACTTGGCGCTGACTGCAACGTGCATATACGCATCGACAGCGAGGACGGCGAGGAGATAGGCTCTTTTAAGGTAGGTCACGGCAGCAGCACCTATACGACAGAAGTAAAGCCTGTCAGCGGCAGACACGCAGTGTTCCTTACAGTTGACACGGATTATACAGGCTGGACGGCTTGCTATTTCAAGGAAAGACCGCTGTTTGAACTGAAGAGGTTTGTATTCACAAAGTAATTTTCGGTTGTTACGAGGTGAAAATATGAAGATAGGTTCTATCGGATACAATTATGTTCATGATATGAAATATGAAAATTTCATTATGGACAGACCTAAAGGACCCGGTGCGGTTTTACTGCTGCTTATAAAGACACCTGCGGTTTTTAAGGTTGGCGGGGTGCAGTATCAGGTCAAAGAAAACTCGTTTATACTGATGTCAGCGGATACTCCTTGCTACTATACGGCGCTGGAAAATGTGTATACAGATGACTGGGTATATTTCGAGAACGACTACTGGGATAAGGAATATGTTGAAAAGCTGGGGATACCGATGAATATACCTGTGTATCTGGGAGATATTGACGAGCTTTCTCACCTTGTCCACATACTTGTCTACGAGCATTATTCGGGTGCGGTGAACAGCGAGGAGATCGAGAAAAAGTATATAGATGTGCTTTTTCTTATGCTGAGCAGAACGCTGAAGTCCCGTAACTGTATGTCGTCAAAACAGCTGAGCGAAAGGCATTACCGTTTTACGCAGATACGAACCCTGATATTCACTATGCCTGACCATGTGGGTAATGTAGACGACCTTGCGGCACAGGCGGGTATGAGCCGTTCCGGCTTTCAACATCTTTATAAAAAGCTGTTCGGAACAACGGTTATAAAAGACATAATCGAGGGCAGGACGCAACGTGCGAAACGTCTGCTTTCCTCTACAAGACTTACTATAAAAGAGATAAGCGCACGCTGTGGTTATACGAACGAATACAGCTTTATGCGGCAGTTCAAGGAACAGGTCGGAAAGACCCCGACAGAGTACCGCAGCAGTATATAAGGAGAATGTTTATGAATAAGATATTATCTGCCATACTGGCACTTTGCATGATAGTTTCGGTTACTGCTTGTTCATCGGGAAATGAATCGTCCGTTCCCGAAGAAGTAAAGGGCAGTGAGGACCGGACGATGCGTGAGATGACAACGCAGGAGCTTATCGAGGATATGGGACTCGGTATAAATCTTGGAAATACCTTTGAATCCTGCGGAAACTGGATAAACAAGTCATCTGTTACAAACTATGAAACAGCGTGGGGAAGTCCTGTTATTACCGAGCAAATGATAAAGGGCTACAAGGACTGCGGTTTTGGCGTTATGCGTCTGCCTGTTGCGTGGAGCAATATGATGGACAAAGAAACGTATACTATAAATCCCGACTATATGGCAAGAGTAAAGGAAGTGCTGAATTGGGCGCTTGACAGCGATCTGTATGTAATTCTCAACATTCATTACGATAACGGCTGGTTTTCGGGCTTTGCCGATGATAAAAAGCGAGATGAATGCTTTAAAAAGTATGAGGCTATATGGAAACAGCTTTGTGAGGAATTCGGCGATTACGGCGACCATCTGATGTTTGAATCGCTTAACGAAGAAGGCGGTTGGGAGGAACTGTGGAACAGATACAGTAACGAGGGCGACAAGGAAAAGTCGTTTTCGATACTGAATGAAATAAATCAGAAGTTTGTTGATATAGTAAGGGCTTCGGGCAAAAATAACGGCAAGCGTCATCTGCTTATTGCAGGATACAATACAGATATTGACCTTACCTGTGACGAGCTTTACAAGATGCCTGCCGATCCGGAAAACCGCTGTGCAGTATCGGTACACTATTATACACCCTCGACCTTTGCGATTCTTGAAAAGGACGCAAGCTGGGGCAAGGCACAGACAACGTGGGGCAGTGAAGCCGACAAAAAGCTGCTCACAAAGTATATGGATATGATGAAAACTACCTTTGTAGACAAGGGTATCCCCGTTATTATAGGTGAATATGGCTGTACAACAAAGAACAAGCAGGCAAAATACATTAATCTATATCTTTCAAGCGTCTGCAAGGAGGCATATTCGAGAGGTATGCTCCCTGTGCTGTGGGATGTAACCGATGTATTCTATGACCGCACGACCTGTACGTTCAAGGATAAGGATTTACTGGACGGACTTATGGCAGCAAAGGAAACCGAAAGAAACGTATAACAAAGTAATTACCTCTTTATAAAATGACTCCCGGAGCGAAATACTCCGGGAGCCTTTTTATATGGTTGTTTACGCCTTCAGTTCAAATGACTTGCAGTCTGTGCAAGCCTTCTGAGTGGGGTCTGCCTCGTGTGTGCCAATCTGGATATGATCGAGTGAGCAGTAATCCGCACAGCAGCAGTGATGCTTACAGTTCGTTATTGAACATGCGATGCACTTGTTTGCGTGTTCTGTTCCCATTTTTCGTACTTCCTTTCAGAAATAAATATGAGTAAAGTTGTCTTTACGCACATTATTATAACCGGAAAGCCGAAAAATATAACAGGACTTTCATTCCATTATTATGCTTAAAATATCGGAAAATTCAGGTACGATATAATCCGCTTTATATTCTTTAAGCTCGTCCTCGGAGCCGAAGCCGCATAGCACACCGACAGATTTTATACCGCACTGTTTTGCGCCGATTATATCAAATTTCCTGTCGCCTATCATAATGGCGGATGAACGGTTCTCTATATGCTGATTATCAAGCACATAGTTTATTATGCTTGCCTTGTCCTCAAACGAGAAGTCAAGTGACGCACCGCATATAAATGTAAAATATTTAGCCAGATCGAAATGCTCAAGCACGATTTTAGCGAGCTTAAGCGGCTTTGAGGTGGCAAGGTATATCTTTTTGTCGTTGTCATAAAGTGTTTTCAGCGTTTCGGGAACACCTGCTATGACCTTGTTTTCGTATACTCCGACAGTGTGATAGCGTTCACGGTATTTCAGTACCGCCTCTTTCGCCTTTTCTTCGGGGAAATCATAGAAGATATGGAACGATTCCCAAAGCGGAGGGCCGATAAATCTTTTCAGATTTTCTTCGTTATTTTCTTCAATGCCGTAATAGTGAAGGGCATACTGCACGCATTTTGCTATACCCTCGTATGAATCTGTCAAAGTTCCGTCAAGGTCGAATAAAATATGCTCAAATGCCATTTTTCCTGTCCTGCTCTATAAGTATTTTTACTGCGTTCACTGCCGTTCTTATCGCTCTGTCACTGTCCATACAGACAGTATCCGGAAGTCCTGCGTTGCTTCTTTCAACGTTCCAGAGGGCAGTGAATACAGCGCCTGCACGTTTTCTTCTTGCAAGGGCTACGGAGAATATTGCGGCGGATTCCATTTCGGAAGTAAGACAGCCGCATTTTACATAAGCCGACCAGCTATCCGAGAGCTTATCTCCTACAGGCATCTGTAATGGCTCTATCTCGCCGTAAAAGCTGTCCTTGCTGTGAACTACTCCTACGTGGCAACGCTTACCGTCAACATCTTCCGATAATGCGTCGCCTGCGGCTTTAAGTGCAGTGGTTACTTCAAAATCCGCTACCGCAGGGTAGTTTTCGGGAATATACTCGTGCGATGTTCCTTCGCTTCGTATTGACGCCTGCGCCACAACCAAGTCGCCGCCGGAAACGCTTATATCCATACCGCCGCTTGTGCCTATTCTTATAAAAGTATCCGTGCCTGAGCGGATAAGCTCTTCAACGGCAATTGCGGCGGAAGGACCGCCGATACCCGTTGACACAACGCTTACCTTTTCACCGAGAAGATAACCCGTATAGGTCGTATATTCACGGTTTGACGCAACAAATTCCGCATTGTCGAGATATTTTGCTATAAGCGGAACTCTGCCGGGGTCACCGGGAAGAATAGCGTATCTTCCGACATCGCCTTTTTTGATTTTAAGATGGAACTGTTCGTTTTCTGTAAGAAGTGCCATAATATCACCCTTTCGCAAAACGTTTATTTCTTAGCTTTAGCCATTTTCTTAGCGGCTTTTTTTGAAACCACTTCGTCAGCCGGAGCGGTAGTGCCGCCCAGAACAGAGGGGGCAGCCTTGTTCTTTTCCTTTTCACGCTTTTCGATATTTCCGTGTATCTTATCCCAGTTGCCGAATATCGCAAGAAGTATGCCGAGTACCGTTATAATAAGGAGCGGCATATAAAGGTATCCGGGGTCGCCCGGCAGCATTTCGTGCAGGATGAGTACGCATATCAATCCGACAAAGGTAAGAGCGCCGCAGATTAAGTATTTTTTCAGCATAGCAAAGAACACAGGCACTATATAGCATATAACGGTGAATGACATCCAGAATATCAATATCCCCATTATTGAACTTACATCGGTAGTTTCGGTAGTTATCAGTGAAATAAGTCCGAGAACATTCAGCACTACCGCTATTACTCCCGTTGCTATCATCATAAGTACCTTTAATACGATTACAAAAATCTTCATTTTATCCTTTTCCGTTTCAATTTATTTTTTAAATTTCTATAATTTAATGATAACACAAGAAACCGGAAAAATCAACATATTTATTGTGAGCATCCTGTGAAGAAAATTGCATTCGGTTTTGTTTTTTCCAACCCGTACAATTTATAAAATTAAAAAATACCTCTTATATAAAAATTGCACACGCAGATAATAATTCTGTGAGAAAAACGAAAGGAAAAGATTAT
>ERZ780207.1514-NODE-1514-length-19525-cov-3.947971_pt1 | contig 19525 bp, 26 predicted proteins | sample MGYA00510977_ERZ780207 | MGnify/ENA primary metagenome ERZ780207 (study PRJEB29588, sample SAMEA2151383) | human gut metagenome | biome: human gut; feature: human-associated habitat; material: faeces | place: Denmark | collected 2008/2010 ... | reverse complement strand
ACGTCCGGCGCGGCCGACACTCCGCACGGCTGGTCCCTGCTGACCCCGGCGATGATAAACAAGGCCGTGACCATCATGAAGAAGAACCGCGTGCCGCGTATAAACGGCTATTACTACGCGGTGATACATCCGTCCGTCGCGCACGACCTGAGACAGGACGAGGGCTGGATCGAGGCGCACAAGTACGCCGCTCCCGACGCGCTCTTTAACGGAGAGATCGGCGAGCTGCACGGCGTGCGCTTCATCGAGAACGTGTTTGCACCCGTGCTCGGCGTGGCAGGCGCAAGCGCGGACGGCGACGACGAATACGTCAACAAGAGCCGCAGCCGCACCTACGCGACATATTTCTTCGGCAAGGACAGCTTCGGCATCATCGACCCCGAGGGCGGCGCGCTGGAGATGATAGTCCACGACAAGGGAGAGATCGGCGGCCCGCTGAACCAGTTCAGCACCATCGGCTACAAGTTCGAGACCAACGGCGCGACCATCCTTTACCCGGAGCGCCTGCTGCGCGTGATGAGCTGCTCCAGCTTCAGCGCAAGCGACGAGACCAATTAAGTTAAAGGCACAGTGCGGATGAAAGACGATATTCATTATAAATTAAGGAGAAAAGACATGAAGGACGAGAGAGTTGAAATATTCATCCCGAGAGCTTCGGACAGAGAGGATCCCAATCTTTTCGCGGCGGTGAACGGCGTGAACTACCTGCTGCCGCGCGGCAAGAAGTCATGTGTGCCTAAGGCCGTGGCGGACGAGATCGAGCGCAGCGGCCGCGCCGCCGACATTTTCTACGAGAATGTCGACGGGATGAAGAACACCGGAAACTGAGGCGCAGGCCATGAAAGCGATGGATATCATCGACCGGCTGGACGGGCTGGAGCCGAACCAGTACAGCCCAGAGCAGAAGCTGCGGTGGCTGTCGATACTGGACGGGAAAATATACGAGGAGGTACTGCGCCCGAGGGAGACGGAGCCCAAGGGCTTCACGGAGTACGTCAACGGCAATGAGGAGCTGCTGGTGCCGTTTCCCTACGGGGATGACGTGTACCTCAACTATCTTCAGGCAATGGTCGCGCTGGAGAATGCGGAGACGCAGCGATACAACAAGCGCCTGCAGTTTTTCAACAACGCCTACGCCGAGTACCAGAACTGGTACAACAGGAACCACAGTATGTCCGACGTGACGGACGGAGGAGTGCGCAGGCACTTTGTGTTTTAGGAGGGGATAGATATGCCGCTGCTGCCGACACTGGACTATGAATACACGGACAGAGAAGTGACGGACACATTCGCGGGCTATAACCACAAGCTCAAGATAGGCGCGGGGGAGTTCTACGACACGGAGAACCTGACGAGCGCATACTACCCGCTGCTGGCCGAGAGAAAGAAGCGCGGCCTTGTAAAGCAGCTCACGGCGCCGGGCGGGCTGCTCGGCAAGGAGGAGCTTGCATATGTGGATAACGGGACGCTTTATTATAACGGCGAGCCGACGGCGCTGACAGGGCTCACGGCGGGGGAAAAGCAGCTGGTGAGCATGGGGGCATACATCTGCGTGTTCCCGGACAAGAAATACTACAACACCGCGGACGCCGGCGATCACGGGAGCATGGAGGCATACTACACCTCGACCGGCACGGTGAAGTACACGATGTGCCGGACGGACGGCACGGAGTACGCAAAGCCGACAGTCTCGGCGGCGGCACCCGAGCAGCCGGAGAACGCGGCACTGTGGATAGATACCTCGCAGGAGAAGCACGTGCTCAAGCAGTGGAGCAGTGCGACACAGGAGTGGGTATCGGTGCCGACGGTGTACACGAGGGTACAGTTCATATCCGGGGGCGAGCTGCCGGGGCTCTTCAGCGTATACGACGGGGTGGAGATATCCGGAGCGGGCGTCGAGGACGTGAACGGGACGAAGGTCATATACGCCCTCGGCGGAAGTGAAACGGTGCTGGACTACATAGTCGTTACCGGACTGCTCGAAGCGGCGTATGAGCAGACGACGGGCACGGTCAGCATAAAGCGCACGGTGCCGCAGATGGACTATATCTGCGAGAGCCAGAACAGGCTTTGGGGCTGCTACTACGGAAACGACGGGGAGCAGAGCCTCAACGAAATATACTGCTGCGCGCTCGGCGACTTCAAGAACTGGCGGCAGTACATGGGACTGAGCACGGACTCATGGACGGCGTCGGTCGGCTCGGACGGGCCGTGGACAGGTGCGGTGAACTATCTGGGCTACCCCACCTTCTTCAAGGAGGACAGGATACACCGCGTGTCCATATCCGCATACGGGGCGCACCAGATAAACGAGACGGCCTGCCGCGGCGTGCAGAAAGGCAGCGGGAAGAGCCTTGTCGTCGTAAACGAGACGCTGCTGTATAAATCACGGTCGGATATATGCGCGTACCAGGGAGGCTTTCCGAGCAGCATATCCGACGCGCTGGGCGAGGAGCTATACTCCGACGCCGTGGCCGGGGCGATACGCGACAGGTACTACATATCCATGAAGGACAGCGAGGGAAAATACCAGCTCTTCGTATACGACATGGGAAAGCGCCTGTGGATGCGCGAGGACAGCTTGGAAGTCGACAGCTTCGCGCGGGTGGGCGATGAGCTGTACGCGATTTCCGGTAAGCTTCTCTACGCACTCCAGGGCACAGTGGGGGAACCGGAGCCGTTTGTCAGCTGGAGAGCGGAGACGGGGATACTGTACTACCAGTACCCGGACAAGAAATACGTTTCGCGCTTCAACATACGCGCGCAGATGGAGGAGGGGGCGGAGATGGACGTATACATCCAGTACGATTCCTCCGGCGTATGGGAGCGCAAGGGCAGGATAAAGCTCAAGGGGACGAACACGGTGACGGTGCCCATAAGGCCGCGGCGCTGCGACCACATGAGGATCAGGCTCGAGGGCAAGGGCATGTTCCGGTTGTTCTCCGTGGCAAAGATAATATCTTTCGGGAGTGATATGTGATGGAAGTATTTGAATACCCCCCGATACTCACGGGGAGCGTTGAGGAGCAGCTGGCGCAGCTGCGGGATTATCTGGTGCGCCTGACGCAGAAGCTCAACGAGAGACAGGAGGGCGGCGCGGCATGATGGAGTTTTATGTGAGCGGCCAGAGCCTGAAGATGTTCACGCCGGTGACGGCGGCGGACAGCCTGAAGTACCTGACGGCGCAGTTCCATTTCACGGATGATGATTGGGACGGCTACACGCGCTGGGCGCACTTCCGCAGTGGAGAGACGGTATACGACATAGAGCTTGACGGGGAGGACTGCATCACCGAGGAGGACGCACTGAACCTCACAACGGGCGAATGGGAGATATACCTGACGGGCACAAAGGACGCGGCGAGGCTGACAACGATAGTCGTGATACTGACGGTAAAGGAGAGCGGCCTTATAGATGCGCCGCTGCACGTGCTGCCGCAGAGCGTGGCGGAGCAGATAGACGCGAAGGCCGCGCAGGCGCTTCTGACGGCGCAGGCGGTAAAGGCTGCGGCGGACGCCGGGAAGTTCAACGGCAAGGACGGAAAGAGCTTCGAGATAAAGGGCTACTACGCATCGACTGCAGCGCTGGAGGAGGGAGTACCGGAGCCGGCGCCGGGCGACGCCTACTGCGTGGGAAGTGCTGCGCCCTACGACGTGTATATCTACGACGGAGTAAGCGGCGAGTGGATCAACAACGGCACGATACAGGGCGCGAAAGGCGACACAGGCGCGGCAGGCACGACCTTTACCCCGCACCTTGACGGCAATGGAAATCTGAGCTGGACGAACGACGGCGGATTAGATAACCCAGAGACGCAGAACATACGCGGCGCTAAGGGAGACAAGGGCGAGACGGGAGCCGCAGGCAAGAGCGCATACGCCGCGGCGGTCGAGGCCGGGTACACAGGGACGGAGGCGACGTTCTACGCGGCGCTGACGGCGATGCCCTACCACAACGCACGGCACCTGCCTGACGGGGCAGACCCAATAACAGTAAAGGCAGGGAACATTGAAGCCTCGGCAGTTGAGACGGCGAAGATAAAGGATAAGGCCGTAACGATGGCGAAGCTTGCAGACCACGCGGTATCGGTCGATTACACGGTAACGCTCGACACAACGTGGAGCGGTGACGCTGCCCCGTACACAAAGGAGCAGACGATAAACGGCATACTCGCGACGGACAAGCCGCTGATAGACATCGTGCCGTCGGCGACCTTAGCGGACGCGGAGAAGCAGGCGGATGCATGGGCGCTCATTTACCGCGCGGTGACGGCGGCGAACAAGATAACGTTCTACGCCAAGGCAAAGCCGACAGTCTCGATACCCTTGCAGATACGCTGCATAAGAAAGTGAGGGGAAAGGAATGGGCGAAGCATTCATAACACGCCGGGGCGGGGGAACACCCTACGCGGTCATCGGGGTGACATACCCCTCGGGGAGCGTCTGCACCTGCACGAACGGCACACTGACGCTGACGGCGAAAGACACCACCGGCAAGGCGATATTCGTTATCCCCTCCGCCGGGACGTGGACGGTAAAGGCGGTCAGCGGCAGCAAGAGCACGAGCAAAACGGTATCAATCACCGCCGAGGGGCAGGTCGAGACTGTGACGCTGACATGTGAGCTTGTGCTATTCAACAATGGCGTAGTAAGCGGCTATGCGTGGGATTCGTCAAATAACAATGGTTATGGCGATGGTAAAGTCTCTAACGGCTTAATCTATTTGTACGGATATACTTGGGATAATAATATAGTACTTCAACCGGGCTGGGGCGAAATTGGTATATCTTCCGCAATCGATTTATCAGATTATAGCACCTTGAAAGTTCGTCTCAACAAAATCGATAGTGCCGACGGCACAGCAAAGATTCAAGTTGGCACAACCGCGTTGGGAGATAACACCGCAACTAAAAAGGTGACTCTTACCGCTGGAACTACTACAAGCCTTGATATTTCCTCTATCACAGGCAGCAAGTACATATCGCTGTATGCTCAATCTGATACCAGCACTTACGGCAACATGATAAAAGCCTACTTTGATAAGGTCTGGCTTGAGTAAGGAGGCACGACATGACAATCTACATAGACAGTGACTATAAATGTTACGTCTCCGACGCTGAGGGACGCAGGGCGGTCGAGACTGATTTCTTCGACGGCAAGTGCGCAGAGTGGATAGAGAGCTTCCGCTTTGTCCCCGAGGGTGATACATGGACGCGCGAGGACGGAGAGGTATTCAAGGGCGAGATGACGGCTCCGTGGAAGGACTTGGGCAACGCTTATGCGGCACAGGCAGCGTATGTGACAGCGCAGAATGCACAGTATGAATCGGCGCTTACCGAAATTGAAGCCGCACTGGGGGTAACATCATGACCATTGAAGAACGGAAGAATGTCATCCTTGCCAAAATCGCCGAGATCAAGCAGGGTGGCAGCTCTGCTGAAGTTGAGGACATGCGCGCTGCTCTTGACCTGCTGGGCGTGACTAATGAGGAGGAGACGGCATGAAAATGAAAGCAATGTTATCACAGCCGATGAACGGCAAGACCGAGGAAGAAATTATAACAACACGCGATCGGGCAATAGCCGCGCTCGAGAGCAGGGGCTACGAGGTAGTGAACACACTGTTCACGGATGAATGGTACAGCGATGCTAAATGCAAGGAACGCGGCGTCGTCAATATTCCTCTGATGTTCCTTGCGAGGTCAATAACGAACATGAGCCTTTGCCATGCGGCGTATTTCTGCAAAGGATGGAAGAATGCCAGAGGATGCATAATTGAACACGCCGTAGCAAAAGCTTATGGACTCACCATCCTTTATGAGGAGGGCGACGAATGAGCTATCTTTCAAGCGCGCAGAAGCTTCGCGCGGCGATGGACACCGCGGGGAATGCCCTCTCGGACGCGCAGGCGCGCACCTGCAAGCTTATCTATCAGCAGTGGTATAATCTCATAGGCACGACCGCAACGCCGGGACAGCGCTTCCTGTGCGGCGATATCCTATATAGAGTTCGCACCGACGCTTCAAAGCACACCTTCAGCGCCGAGTGGGTGCCGGGCGTGACGACCGCCTCGCTCTATGAGGCAATCGACGAAGAGCACAGCGGCACTATTGACGATCCTATCCCGTTCACTCAGCCGATGCAGATTTACAATGGCAAGTATTACAGTCAGAACGGCAAGGTCTATCTCTGCACACGCGACAGCGGTAAGCCGCTCGCGTTCAACCTCGCCGATCTGGTAGGACTCTATGTAACGGAGGTAACTGAGTAATGGACGATGAGAAGACCGACAGCGGTTTATTGACGGAAGATGCCCGAGAGAGCGTAGACCCGACGGGGTGGCTGCTCTTAAGATTTACGACAGTGACATGAGGAGGAAAACAATGTCAAACGAAAAATTCATTGAAAAAGCGAAAGCGTATGTTGCCGACTATGCGGCCAAGCACTGCGACAAAACAGATAAGATTCCAGACTTCGAGGTATACGTAGTGTGGAACGCGTTTATTCTCGGAAACATCAAGGCGCTCCTCTCTACTACCCTCTTTGACGGTATGTACTATGAGGTAACATACAACGCAGCGAGGAATGAGATTTACTTCGACGCGTACAAGAAGTTCGAGAACCGCTGCGTTCCTGTGGAGTAAAGACTATGGGAGTTATAAACAATGCCGTGACTCGCGCGCTTGAGATTGCGGCTGACGACAGCCACGGCTACGACCAGGCCAACCGCTGGGGGCCTGACTACGATTGCAGCAGTTTGGTGATATCGGTGTACAGAAAGGCCGGGGTTCCCCTCAGCTGCACCTACACGGGAAACATGCGCGGGGACATGCTGCGCTGCGGCTTCGAGGATGTGACCGGCAGCGTCGATCTCACGACCGGTGCAGGACTTGAGCGCGGCGACGTGCTCCTGAACCACGTTCATCACACCGCCCTCTATATCGGCAGCGGACAGATTGTGCAGGCGAGCATCAACGAGTACGGCGCTACGACCGGCGGGCAGACCGGCGACCAGACCGGGCGCGAAATATACACGCGCGGGTACTATAACTACCCTTGGGACTGCGTGCTGCGGTACACGGGCGCAGAACCGGACACGGTGCCGGCCACAAAGAAACCGACGCAGTTCGTCACCGTCGAGCTGCCCATGCTGGAGGACGGTCAGACCGGCGTGGTTGTTGCGATGCTTCAGGCGGCTCTGAAGTATTTCGGCTATGATCCTAAGTGGATAGACGGCGAGTTCGGAACCAGGACGCGTAATATGCTCATGGCCTATCAGGCGGAGCACGGCCTTGAAACTGACGGCATCTGCGGCGCGGCCACGTACAAGAGCATAGTGGGAGGTGAGCGGGAATGAAGAAGATCATTTAACTTGCCGGTAACTTGCCAATGAATAAATATGAAAAAAGGAGAAACAAAAATGAATGCACCTGAAAAAGCCTTGCAGTTCAAGGCATGGATCGTCGCAGCTATCGCCTTCCTCACGGCACTGTGGGGCTGGGTAGGCTGGGCGGTTATAATCTGGATCGCCTGTATAGTCCTCGACTATGCAACGGGAACATGGGCCGCGAAGAGCGCCGGGGACTGGTCGTCCGCCGTAGCAAGAGCGGGACTGTGGCACAAGCTGGGCGAGATCGTCGCCGTGCTTGTGGCAGCGCTCTGCGATATAGCAATTAGTGTAATAATTAACGGCGCCGGCATAGACATCGGCATAACATTCGGGACGCTTATAACGCCGGTCGTGCTGCTCTGGTACATAATAACGGAGCTCGGCAGCATCATTGAGAATGCAGGAAAGCTCGGCGCGCCTATCCCGGAATGGCTTAAGAAGTGGCTCAGAAATTATAAGGACAAAATAGATTCAGATCATGAGCCGCCCGTTGAAATAATCGAGGCTGACGAAACTCAGAACGAATAAGCGACAGGTGCCGGGTACACCCGGCGCAAAGCAAAGGGAGTGCTGTCATGGAATATTACAGTGTGGCAAAAGGAAAGCTGCCTGAAGAACTGGCAGCCCTGATGCTCAATGAAAGAGTCGCGGCAATAAAGCAAGCGGGCTTGGGAAAGCTTGACGAACAGATCGCCATGCAGTATTTCATAGAACGCCTGCCGCACTCCGACGTCGCCGCGATAGTCGGCAGAGATCGCTCGACGGTTTCCCGTCGACTAAAGGAGATCACGCCGCAGATAAAACATGCGGCGGCGTCACTCACAAAGATACCGCAGTAATGCACATACGCACACACAAACACCGCGAGGATGCACCCCGCGGTGTTTCCTTTTTGAGATAATGTAAACAGAAACAGACCGGAGCGCTACGGCCTGTGAACATTATTTCAAGAAGGAGGAGACACAAATGGAATATGCAAGCAAAGCTACAGCTGACGCCGGCCTGACCACCGGCATCATAGGCACGGCGCTTGGCGCGCTAAACTCCGGCATCTTCAACGGCGGCCTCGGCAATCTCTTCGGCGGCAATGCCTCCGCAGCTGATCTCTCCGGCATGGCGGCCGGCGCGGCTCTTGCTGCTACTCTTGGAGCGGGCGGACGCTGCAGCGAGGACAAGACCGTCAACCGTTATGAGCTGAGCCTTCAGCAGAAGCTCGCCGAGAAGGACGCACAGATCGCACTGCGCGACGCCAACACGTACGGCGACCAGAAGATGCTGGAGATGTACAAGTACATCGACGGCCAGCTCAAGGACATCCGCGGCGCACTCTGCGCACAGTCTGTTCACAACCAGAAGACGGAGGACAGCTTCACTGTCGCGATGAAGGACCTTGCGGCTGTCAAGGCAGAGCTGCTTAAGGAGATTCAGATAGAAGCGGAGCGCAGATGCTGCGGCGACAACTCCATTGTCACCTATGTAAACGCTACGTTCTATCCGAAGCAGGTAGCGGACGTCACCACCGGCACCACGACCACGGCGCAGACTCTCTACAATCCGCTGCCCAACTGCGGCAAGAACTGACGATCCATAGCAAACCGGGGGAGGCGCATGCCTCCCCTGCTGTGTATGAGAAAGGATTTTAAAACATGGTCAGTATAGACAGAGTGCAGTCTGGCGTTTCACGGTACCTCGACAATGAAGTTGTGCCGAAAATGTCCGGAGCGAATAGGTGGATCTTCTCTGCTGCTGCGGCTGCGTATGTGGCGGAGGCCCCGAAGCTTGTGAAGAAGCTGAATGAGAACAAAGCACTCGCGGCGCTGAACCTCGTAGATGAGGCAGGCAACGTGGATGTTGAAAAGATATATCAGTATATCAAACCTGCTGCTGAGAAAGGACCAGCACCGATTACGCTGCCGATCATCGGGACACTGACATTTACGGCAGCGGATGTTGACAGTCTGTATGCCTATATCATGCAGAGCTGAGAAAGGAAAGCAAGATGAACAAAGAACACATATCCGATTATAAAGCACGGCTTGAGAAAGGGCTGGCTGAATTTATGGAGCTGCCCGTTACCGAGGGCTCCGCTGAGGCGGTAAAGAGTATGATAGAGTGTCTGGATGCTGTCGAGCATCTGGAGCACTGCGGACATCATTCCGCTGCGCTGACGCATGAAGACATCATGTATTGGTACTCCAAGATGGAGAACGACGATGGCACGACCGGCGGGCATTGGACGCTTGACCAGACTAACGCCGTCGCTGCCGCTATGGACGTGAGGTTCGAGCACATATCTGCTTGGTGCTGGAACGCGACCATGAACATGATGTACTCCGACTACTACAATACCGCGATGAAATTCGGCGTATGTACACCGGAATTTTTCGGAGAGCTTGCAAAAGAATTTCTGTACGACAAGGACGGCCCTGCACCAAGGGAGAAGCTTGCAGCATACTACCGCGGCATCGTAGAGCGTTCGTAAATTCGTTCGTAAAAATGCACGTTAAAATAGTGCTGACGGCGTCGGAAAAGCGATGAACACAACGCGAAAGTGAGCGGAACGAAAAACCGGAAACCATTGGTATAAAAGGGAAAGTCCGAAGTTTCAATGACTTCGGACTTTCTTTGATATGGTCGGAGTGGGGAGATTTGAACTCCCGGCCTCTTGGTCCCGAACCAAGCGCGCTACCATCTGCGCTACACCCCGTTAGACAGCTTTTATATTATAGTTTCCAAAGCTCGACTTGTCAAGCAAAACTTAGTAATAAGTGAAAGAAATTGAAAATAAACTTATAGCCGGGGGTGAGGCCTTGAAACTCAGACCGGCGGCCGTGGCCGTGATATTTGCCGCATTGACACTGCTGAAGCTGCTCTGCGGCGCTGACAGCATAAGCCGCAAGAACCCAACAGGGGAGAGCACAGCGGACAATGTCGCGGCGCTTGGGCGGAGCCTGACCTCGGAAGGCGCAGATGAGGAGCTGCGGGAGGCCTTCTCTCAGCTAATTATCGGAGACCGCACTGACATACGGCAGACCTTCAGAGGGAACCCATGAACGGCAAACGCATTACAATAAGCCTTGCGCTGACCCTTGCGGCGGCGTTTATTTATTATGTAGTCAGCATTGAAACGACAATAGCGATAGCGCTGCCGGTCGCCGTGCATGAGCTCGCGCATATAATAGCGCTGCGCTCTTTCGGACTGAAAGTAAAGAGCGTCAGGGCAGAGCTTACCGGCCTGTGCATTGATTACTGCGGCTTTGCCGAACCCGTAGCGCATATTGCGGCGGCCTTCGCGGGCCCGGCGGGCGGCTTCATATACGCTTATGCCGCGTCGCTCATTGCGCGTGAGACAGGCTGCGCATGGATGGAGCTGAGCGCCGGTATAAGCCTGCTGCTGTCGGTATTCAATCTGCTGCCGGTGCTGCCGCTTGACGGCGGCAGAATTTTGCTCGGGCTTATGACTATGCTTCTCGGTGCACGGACGGGGGAGCGGATAGCATATAGAATAAGCATTGCCATAACAGTGTTGCTCCTCATAGCGGGAACAGTGCTTGCTTTCAACAACGGAAGCAAAGCTCCCGCCGCCGCGGCGTTATGGCTAATGCTGGCGCAGAGAAACGGCGGAGCAGAACTATTTAAGGAAAAAGAATGCTGAATGAGCAAAAATTGCTTGCAATGCGCGGCGGGTTATGTTAAACTACTATGGCTTGTGCGGAGTGCCGCACGGCGTATAGAAAGGCGGTCCGCTGCCGAGGCTATGTCCCTCCGGTAAGAACGTCTATATGAAGGAAGGATTATAATATGGATCTGGTCAAAATTCTCAGCGAGCAGTACATGAAGAAAGAACTGCCCGAAATGAACGTCGGCGATACCGTCCGCGTTCTCGTTCTGGTCAAGGAAGGCAGCCGTGAGCGTACCCAGGCTTTCGAAGGCACCATCATTGCCAAGAAGCATGGCGGCATCAACGAGACCATTACCGTCCGCCGCATCTCCTACGGTGTAGGCTGCGAGAAGGTCTTCCCCGTTCACTCTCCCTCCATCGTCTCTGTCACCACCGTCCGCAAGGGCAAGGTCCGCAGAGCAAAGCTTTACTACCTGCGCGATCGCGTCGGCAAGAAGGCAAAGGTCAAGGAGCGCATCTGAGGCTTATCACACACAAAAAAGCAGCTTCCGCTGGAGGCTGCTTTTTTGCATGTCTTCGCGCTTTACATATTGCCGGTTTTGAGATAAAATAAACCAATAGTAAACATTGCCGCCGGAAACGGCGGACGAGAGGATTCGGCACATGAAGAGGATCGCTTTTTTTCAGGACAATCTGGACGTCGGCGGTATTCAGAAATCAATAATGAACCTCCTGAGGAACTTCGACTATGAGGGCTATCAGGTCGATCTATACCTTTCCGACAGAAAGAGCTTCTGGCACGTCGATTTTCCGGAGCAGCTCACCATTAAGTACCTCCCGCATATACCGCGGATATATTCCTTCATGCCCTTTGACACGGCGAAGAAGCTCGTGCATCTGGATTTCTCCGACTGCGGGGAGTATGACCTCGCGATAGACTTCAACTCCTATCAGTTTTCCTGTGCGCTCGGCGCACTCACCGTACCGGCAAAGCGCCGCGTCATGTGGATCCACAACAACGTCAGCGTGAAGCTCCAGAACGAGTGGAAGTACCGCGTGCTCTGGTCGAACTTCAAGGATAAGTTCAAGTATTATGATGAATTTGTCGGCGTCTCGGAGGGCGTCATCAGGCCGTTCAAGGAGTGCAGCGGTGTATACGACAAGCCATTCAACGTTATCCAGAACGTTATCGACACAAACGAGATATACCAGAAAGCGGAGGAAGAGACCGATTTTGAGGTCGACAGCAACAAGATGAACTTCGTTGCCATCGGGCGGCTGTGCCACCAGAAGGGCTATGACATCATGCTCAATGACTTCTGTGAAGCGTCGAAGTACCGTGACGATCTGCACCTGTATATCATCGGCGACGGCGACAAGCGGCTGTCGCTTGAATATATGCGCGACAGTCTCGGCCTTACCGATAAGGTGACGTTTTTAGGGCAGCGCGCAAATCCCTTTGTGTACATGGACAAGATGGACGCTTTCGTCTCCACCTCCCGCTACGAGGGGCAGCCGCTGAACATCATGGAGGCGCGCGCGGTAGGTCTCCCGCTCTACTGTACGAAGAACCTTGAGATATACAGTAAAGGTCTTGAGGGACGCGAGGATATTGTCGACGCGATAGTCCACGCCCAGAAAGAGCCGAAGCACCGGGACGACCTGCATGAATACAATACCGAGATCATAAACGGCATAAAGGCTCTGGCGGAGCACACGGACGCACCCGAACCGGAGACACAGAAAAAGCGCGTGAGCATCATTGCGCTGCACCTCGGCATGGGCGGCGTGGAGAAAGCAATCATCAGCATGGCCAATCTCTTTGCCGAGCGCTATGATGTGTATCTATACAGTGTGTATAAAATGCCCGGCTCGCCGTCCGTTCCGCTTGACGATAGGGTGCGCTTGCAATACCTGCTGCATGACACGCCGAACCGCGAGGAGTGGAAAGCCGCGGCGAGGAAATTTGCCGTCGTGCAGTTTATAAAAGAGAGCTTTCGCAGTGTCAGGATACTCATCGGGAAGAAGCTTGCGGTCATAAGAACGGTCAAGGCCGTCAGGGATGGTGTGCTCATCTGCACCCGGCATGAGGATAACCTGAAGCTTTCAAAATACGGCAATGCGGGCGTTATAAAGATTGCCCAGCTGCACCATGACCATGACTTCAAGCGCAAATATGTGCGCGGCTTCAGATACGGCTATAGGAATATAGATTACCTTGCGATGCTCACCCCGAAGCTCACCGAAGAAGCGCAGGAGCTGATGCGCGGCTATAACGGGCATACCGAGGTCGTGTATATCCCGAACTTCCTTACCCGTTTCCCGGAAAATGTCAGCGCTGCGGTCAGAGAGAAGACGGTGCTTGCCGCGGGCAGACTTACTGAGGTCAAACGCTTTGACCTGCTTATTGAGCAGTTCGCGCATATCCATGAGCGTGAACCGGAATGGAAGCTGCGCATACTCGGCGAAGGCGAAGACAGGGCAAAGCTTGAAGAGCAGATAACAAAGCTCGGAGCGGGAGATTACATCATGCTCACCGGCAGAAAGAACGGGGACGAGGTAGAGCGCGAAATGCTCTCAGCGTCGATATTTGCCATGAGCTCGCGCTCCGAGGGCTTCCCGTTCGTGCTCATGGAGGCGCAGAGCTGCGGCCTGCCCATAATTGCATACGATGTCCGCGTCGGCCCTGGAGCGGTCGTACACGACGGCGAGGACGGTGTGCTTGTACCGGAGGGTGAGCGGCGGCAGTATGAGGATAAGCTCTGCGAGCTTATGGATAGCCCGGAGCTGAGAGAAAAAATGTCGGCAAACGCGACGGCGGCGATCAGAGAGTTCTCAGAGGAGAAGGTCGCGGAAAAGTGGTATGAGGTGATAGAATGAACAACAGCATAAATAATAACGCCCGCACCGCGTTCGTGCGCAACCACTGGCTGATGGCGCTGATCGTGATGCAGCCGCTGCTCGATATAATCGCGTTTTGGACGAAGAACCCTGACGGCACGCTGGCAGGATATGTGCGGCTTATCATCATGGTATGCCTGCCGCTGTATCTGCCCTTTACTCTGCGCGGCAGCGAGAGGAAGAGCTTTATATTCTGGATGCTCGGGATCGGCCTTGTCTGCGCGCTGCACATCGCGAACACCATCCGCACCGGCCCCGTGAGCCTCGGCTTTGACATTTCATATACCGCAAAGGTCGCGCAGATGCCGATACTCGCCGTCTGCTTCATGTACAGCATCAAGAACGACCAGACGAGAAACCAGGCATATTGGGGACTGTTCTTTGCTGCCGGCATCACCGCCGCGGCACTCGGCCTGTCAGTGCTGACCGGCACGGCGAACTGCACCTACGGAGAGGGGCTCGGCGTGAGCGGCTGGGTCATCGACGATAACCGCTGCGCGAACAGCATCATCCTTGTCACGCTGGCGGCGTTCTCGATATTCTGCGCTGTGAAGTCTGACAAGCCCTTTGTGAACATTGCCGTTCCTGTCGTTTCGGCGGTCGTGCTCATCGCAAACGGCACGATGACCTGCTATATGTCGATCTTCGTGATCTTTATCGGCTTTGCAGTGTTCCTGCTGCTCGAGAAGAAAATACGCGGATGCAATCTCAACCGGCTTGCGGTGATAGTATTGGTCGCGGTCGCGATTGCGTCGGCGGCTGCCTACCCGCTTACGCCAAAATATAAGATAAAGCAGACCCAGAGTGACTTTGCCGAGCTTACGCAGGATGATTTTGACGAGGGTATCGGCGCGCTCGGCTACGACTTGGACTCCATGAGCAATGAGGAGAAGCTCTCAAACCCGGAGATACACACCGCGCTTGAGGATTACTATTGGAAGTGTTTGTGGATCATCACGCCGAACATGTTCGAGCGCTTCGACATAGACGAGATCATGCTCAAGTACGATCTCACGACCGACGCCGCAACGCTTATCGACACGCGCACGATAAAGAACGCCTATGCCTCCTTAATGTGGGATCACAGCGATACGCTGACAAAGCTCTTCGGCATCGACGTCTCGGATATCTGGCTCACGGGCGGGATGGATCTTGAAAATGACTGGCCTGCGATACGGTACTATTACGGCTATGTCGGCTTTGCAGCCTACGCGGCGTTTATCCTGTACTTTGTGTACCTGATAATCAGGCGGCTGTGCAGGGATTTCAAGGGCTCATTCACGGCGGATAACTTTATCCTGCTTGTCACCTTTGCGCTCCTGATAGGGCTTGCGCAGTATTCCGGCGCGGTGCTAAGGCGTCCGAACGTCTCGATATACCTTGCGCTTGTCCTCGGACTGATACACTATCAGACGGCGGTGAACCCCGGCAGCAGGATCACAAGCTGGAGAGGTGAGTGGATATGAAGCTGAGCATAATCGTGCCGGTATACAAGGTGGAGGAATACCTCGGCGAATGCGTCGATTCGCTGCTTTCGCAGACGATAGACGACTATGAGATCATCCTCGTGGACGACGGCTCGCCCGATAACTCCGGGAAGATCGCCGACGAATACGCCGCGGCAAACCCGGATATGATACGCGTCCTTCACATCGACAACGGCGGACAGGGGAGAGCAAGAAACTTCGCGCTCGATATCGCCAAGGGCGATTTCGTCGGCTTCGTCGACAGCGACGACTGGGTGACGCACGATATGTACGAGAAAATGTACACCCGCGCCGCAGAGACGGGAGCGGATGTAGTCGTCTGCGACTTTATGGAACGCTTCGCCGACGGACGTGAGAGCATGCTCCCGGCCTCGCTTCAGGATAATTGGCTCGGTTCGGCAGGCTCGTCCTGCAATAAGATATTCCGCCGCTCACTTGTCGGAGCGCTGCGCTTCCCGGTGGGGCTGTGGTATGAGGATTTCTATTTTTCAGCAGTGATGCTGCTGCGCTCGAAGCATACGGAGTTTATCGCGGAACCGCTGTATATCTACCGCCGCGGTCAGGAATCCACAATGCACAACAACAACGCCGCGAAGAACCTCGATATGCTGACGATCATGGATATGCTGGAAAAGGAAATGGTACCGGCAGGCTATAAGGATGATTTCGAGTTCTTCCTTGTGAACCATGTGCTGCTCGATTCGATAAGCAGGCTTGCAAAGCAGGACGCGCCGGAGCGCAAAGAGGTCATCGGAAAGCTGCGCCAATACGTGCAGGCAAAGATACCTAAGCTTTCCGGATGCGGCAGCTACAAAAAGGAGAGCCGCAAGCGCAGGCTGATAATGTGGATGAACTACCACGGGCTTGAGGACGCGGGGCAGTTTATTCTGAAGATAAATCAGACGCTGCACGGCATATAAAATAGGACCCTCGGCAGGAAATGCTCTGCCGAGGGTCCTATTTATATATACCTATACTTTTTTCGATTTGAGCCGGTTGTTGAGTTTCATAATGATATGCACCGCGAAGTACTGCCGGTGCATGAGGAGCGCCGCCAGCAATTTGTGCTTACGGCTCATCGTGCGCACGTAGGGATTTGATGCGTAATTGGGGAACTTTCCGAGGAAGTCCTCGCGCAGCTTGTCCTGCGCGCCGCTGTGCCGATCAGCAAGATTCACTCTTACGGATGCTGTCAGAAACTCGTGATGGAACGCCATGTATTCCAGCACACCGGCCAGTTCCTCTCCGCGTCCAAGACCGGTATAGAAGTCTATCAGATCATCGACGGCGGGGATTATCTCAAGGTTGCGCTCTGCGTTTTTGTTGTTCGTTACCGAACCGGAGCGCTGTAAATATCTGTGCCATGCCTTTGGGGTGTATGCGATCTTGTCGGTAAAAGCGTAGAGCTTGAGAAGCGTGCGGAAATCCTCGAACCATACCCTTGAGGGGAAGCGTATCGCGTTATCGGTGTAAATGCTTTTCCTGCAAATGCTGCCGCCGCATATCGGGTTTTCAAGGAGCAACTCGGGAAAGTTTTTGAGATCGATATTTTCCGCCCTGCTGCACCCGCGGTAATAGTTTATTTCACCGCCGTCCACATTCATAGCTATCGAGTCAAAAATGAGAATATCATAAGAACCATCAAGAGTCCTGAGCATTTCGCCCATTGCGCCGGGGGCAAGATAATCGTCGCTGTCGATGAAGTAGAGATATTCGCCCTGTGCCTCATCGATGCCGACGTTCCGCGCGTGCCCTTGCCCCATATTCTCAGTAGTGATGAGACGGATGAACTGCGGGTAATGGTTTACATAATCCTGAACGATCGCGGGCGAGGAATCAGTCGAACCGTCGTTTACAGCGATGATCTCATAATCCGGTTTTTCCCCACGGGAGAGGGCCTCAGCCGCGGGAGAAATGAGCGAATCGAGACATTTTGCGACGTAGTCCTCTACGTTATAGACTGGAATAATTACACTGAGACGGATCATTTCTGCGCTCCTTTCCGTGCGTTGTTCAGCCGCAGCAGCGCGCCCGCTTCGCCGTATCTTCCGCGCATGAAAAGCGAGCACAGCAGCTTGTGCTTCGGCGGAATGGCACGGATATAGGGGTTGTCCTTATATCCGGGACACTTGGCGAGGAAATCCTCGCGCAGTGTTTTGAGCAGGGGATGGCGGCTGTCAGTCTGGCATATCCTTGCCGAGGCAGTCAGAAATTCATTGTAGAAGCGGATGTACTCGAGCTCGTTTTTATAGCGCTCATACAGTCCGCGCGCCTTATAGAACTCAGTGAGATCGTCGACGGCGTCGATTATCTCAACATTCCTGTCGAGCTTTGCGGCGTTTGTTATCGAGCCGGGGCGCTGGAGATAGACATACCACGGCTTACCCGTGGCGTAGATTTTATCCGTCATGGTGTAGAGCTTCGGCATCGTACGCAGATCCTCGTACCATACCCGTCCGGGGAAACGCAGTCCACTGTCGGTGAAGAGCCTGCGGCGGCATATCTTATTGCAGCCGGAGGGGTATTCCATCAGCAGCTCCGGATAGCTTTCGAGACTGACCTCACCGTTTCTGCGGCAGCCGGGCTCAGTGCTCAGAACGGCGCCGTCGGGGTTCACAAACACAAAGTCGTATATAAAAATATCATAGTCCTGCCGCAGCGTTTCCATGATCTCCGGCACAGCATTGTCACTAAGCGAATCGTCGCTGTCAAGGAAGAGCAGATACTCCCCATGAGCGTTCTCAATGCCGACGTTGCGCGCCTGACCAAGTCCGCCGTTCTCGGTCGTGATAAGACGGATAAGCTCAGGATACCGGTTAACATAACTTTCTGCAACGGTATTTGATGAATCCGTCGAGCCGTCGTTCACGATGATTATTTCATAGCCATCAACGCCGGGGCAGATGACAGAGTCAAGGCACTTCGGCAGATATTCGGCGGTGTTGTATACGGGGATTATAATGCTCAGCTTCATAGCAGACACGCTCCTTCTACTTGAATAATTTTACCATAACTGCGGCGCTGTTTCAATAGCGGGGAAATACGGTGGCAGACTGTCAAAAGACTATGCTTTGAAGCTTGATAACAGAGCAGCGGGGGAGCTTGAGGGGGTAAGACCCGCCTCAAATTGGATAAACCGCCGTCGAAAGCCTTGATACATCAAGGCTTTCGGTAATAGCATTTTGAACACTTTCAAAATGCTCGGCGGAAAGCGCGGTCAAAAAAGTCCTTACAGGACTTTTTGACAAGCTGCTGTGGAGGACGCATACCGCCCGCAGACTTGAATTTGCAGCAAATTGGTGCTATAATCCATTGACAGGCACGGGATGTTGCCAATTTTGAAAGAAAGGACAGTGCGAGAATGAAGAAGAAAACAATGTGGATCATAACTATGCTTGGACTGTGCCTTGTGCTTTATACGATAGTCGTATCCAGAATGGAGAGCAGCACCAACGTCATCTTCGGTGGAGCCGAGGATGCTTTTGTCAGAACGGACAGCATGAATTTTACTGACCTGAGCGCGACCGAGACGCCGGAACCGACTGTGGATATCTGGCCGAAGCTCACCACGGATGATTTTGAAAAGAACCACTGCCTCTGGATGGTCAGGGAGAACAGCCTTCTCTCATCCGCTTATAAGCCGGATATAGCAAAAATAAGCCGGACGCGCTATATGATGTACAGTACCGAATATATGGATGAGCTTGATGCGTTTCTCGATGCGATAGAGGACGCGGGCTTTGAGTATTTCATCGGTGCGGCGTTCAGAGAGTACAGCTTCCAGACGCATCTGTTCAACTCCAAGGCGAGCCAGATCGCGTATGAGATGGGGCTGTCCGCCGACTATCTCGACCCCAAGTATCAGGAGGCGGTCGAAAAGGCCAAGACGATAGTTATGTACCCCGGCAGCAGTGAGCACCAGCTTGGCGTCGCGATCGACATTTTTGACGAGAACCGTTCAAGACTTGTGTACAGTGAAATGAATCAGGAGCTTTACGCATGGCTTGACGAGCACTGCGCAGAGTACGGCTTCATAAAGCGCTACCCGACGCGCAAGCTGCTCCTCACCGGCTGGGGCGAGCCCTGGCATTACCGCTATGTGGGCGTGGAATTTATCGCCATCTTAA
>ERZ780207.1513-NODE-1513-length-19529-cov-3.429393_pt1 | contig 19529 bp, 18 predicted proteins | sample MGYA00510977_ERZ780207 | MGnify/ENA primary metagenome ERZ780207 (study PRJEB29588, sample SAMEA2151383) | human gut metagenome | biome: human gut; feature: human-associated habitat; material: faeces | place: Denmark | collected 2008/2010 ... | reverse complement strand
CGCCTTGCATCCCATCCTTTTATGCATCCCTGCCTCTCAGCTATTATGAGGCGGTCGATGGTTTAGTGAAGAAAAATTTGCTGAAATAAATATAAAATTGTACATTTGCAGCCCATTTGTGGAGTACCGTACTTACTGGCGGCCCACAGTGGACTGCAAATTATTTATTAACATTTAGTTACACACAAAATGATCAAACAGTACGAAACCGTTTTCATTGCAACTCCCGTTTTGTCTGATGTTCAGATGAAGGAAGCGGTTGCCAAGTACACCGGATTCATCAAAGAGAATGGTGGTGAAATCGTGTACGAAGAGGACTGGGGTCTCCGTCAGCTGGCTTATCCTATCCAGAAGAGGACCTCAGGTTTCTATTATCTTATCGAGTTCAAGGCTGAGCCTTCACTGATTGCGAGCCTTGAGACACAGTATCGCCGTGACGAGCGCGTCATCCGCTTCCTCACTTTCGCGATGGACAAGCACGCTGTTGCTTACGCGGAGAAGAGAAGGGCAAACAAGGCAGCTAAAAAGGAGGAATAGACCATGGCACAGAACAATGAAATACGTTATCTCAACCCTCCTACAGTAGAGGTGAGAAAGAAGAAGTACTGCCGTTTCAAGAAGGCAGGCATCAAATATGTCGATTACAAGGACGCTGAGTTCCTCAAGAAGTTCCTCAATGAGCAGGGTAAGATTCTCCCTCGCCGCATCACCGGAACTTCACTCAAGTTCCAGAGGAAGGTGGCTCAGGCAGTGAAGCGTGCGCGTCACCTTGCGCTTCTCCCATACGTTACGGACCTTATGAAATAATAGGAGGACAGCTATATGGAAATTATCTTGAAGAAAGATGTGGCCAACCTCGGTCACGCTGACGACATCGTCAAAGTGAAGACAGGGTATGCTGTCAACTATCTTATCCCTCAGGGATATGCAACTCTCGCAACAGAGTCCGCAAAGAAAGTACACGCTGAGAACCTTCGCCAGAGGGCTCACAAAGAGGCTAAATTCCGCGCTGATGCTGAGGCTCTTGCAGCCAAACTTGCAGAGGTTGTAGTGAAGGTTTCTGCAAAGGTGAGCGAGGCAGGCAAAATCTATGGTTCTGTCACAACAGCTCAGATTGCTGAGGCTCTCGTTGCTCTCGGAATCGAGGTTGACAAGAAAGACATCACTCTCAACGAGGCAGTGAAGGAGCTTGGCTTCTATGAGGCAACAGTGAAGTGCTACAAGGACATCAAGGGTGTAGTTAAATTTGAAGTTGTTCAGGGCGAATAAAGGCGGTCTGCTTCGTTGGATGTCTTGATGAAACCCTCACAACCATTAGGTTGCTGCGGTGTTCATCTTCACCATCCGCCTTGCATCCCATCCTTTATTCATCCCTTCACTCCGAGTTATTTACTTGAAGGCTTTATATGGAGATCGGTTTTATACCGGTCTCTTTTTTTGTTGTTGTCTTTTGCTTGCACTTTGCTTGCACTTTGGTTGTCCTTTTGCTTGTCCTTTTGCTTGTCTTTTTGCTTGCCTGGAGGCAAATTTGGATAATTCAAAATTAATGTATAACTTTGTCACTCAGTGCTGACCTGAAATGATGATGAAACTATCTGAAACAATGTCTTTTAGAAAGACTTTGGGTGGGTGCGAGGCTCTCCTGCTCTTCTTTTAAAAGTCATCTTCAGGCTCGCTGAAGAACAGAATAAACCACAATAGTAAAATTGAAGCAAAACGTATTATGAAGAAAAACTATGAACAGCCTGTATGCCTTGTTCTCGAAGTGGAGTCTCAGGGCGTCTTCTGCACGAGTGGAACTGCTACTTATTCCTCAAGCGATATTGAAGAATGGGGCGATGTTAAAAAGATTGAATGGTAAAGGAGAACTTGATTATGAAAAAAGGATTATTCTACGCTTTGTGCCTTGGAGCACTTGCAATGTCTGCGTCTTGCCAGAAAACTGAGCAGAACTCGACTGAAAAAGGAAATAGCGTCGTTTTTACGGCACAGTTCGATAACGAGAAGAATGTGGATGTCAGGACTGTCTTGGACGAAACCGGGAAAAAATCTCTTTGGAATAAGGACGAGATTCGCGTTTTGAATGGAGAAAACCTGGAAGGCTCTGCTCAGGTTTACGCGACAATGGCAGAAAATGCCACGAGCGCGACTTTTACGATAAAGGATGCGTCGGCATCTTTCACAGGGACACATTTCATCGCTGCTTGTCCTGCCGCTGTTGCCGGTGATGCTTGGTGGAACGGTAGTGTTGATAAGACCATTAACAAATTGTGGCTGAAGCCGGAGCAGACAGCCGTTGCCGGTGGCTATGACCCGGATGCGCATATTGCTGTAGCCTACACGGAGGGTACGGATTTACTTTTCAAGAATGCCTGCGCACTTCTTTACTTTACCGTCAAAGGGGATAATGTCAGCGAAGTTGTCGTATATTCCAATGCACCTGCAGAGAATGCGGAGGAGTTCCTTTCCGGAAATTTCAGTTTCAACACTGAGACGCAAACCGTCACTACTCCGTCAGGTGAGAATTTATCCAGGAAAAATTACGTCAAAGTAGTTGCCGCTGAGGGTACTTATCTTGAAAATGGTAAGACCTATTATATGCCTTGTCTTCCGACGACTTTGTCTGCGGGCTTTACTTTGGAAGTCGTTTCAGACGGAATGAAGGGTGAGGATAAGAAATACGACCGCGAGATTGAGTTCAAACGTAACGAACGTATTGATTTGGGAGATGTCAGTTACACTGAGAAAACCAGAACTCTTTATCTTAAGCCACAAGCCGATTTTTGGGATCATGCAAATGCACGTTTTGAGGCTTATACATTTGCTGAAAACGAAAATATGTGGTATGATTTTACAAAAGTTAAAGATGGTATCTACAGTGTGTCGTTCCCGATGAAGTGGACTGGACTTGTTTTAGTACGTAGGGGTCCGGAGCAAACACCTCATAGTTGGGCCGACGGAGGTTATTGGAATAAAACTTCAGATATTAGTCTCAGTAGCTTAGGCGAAAATAACCTTATTACCATCACTGGATGGGGTGAAAGCGACTACACGACAAGTGTCTACCAAGAATAATTAAATAGTTTAACTCAGGCTTCCAAGCGAAACCTGAGTTAAATTTTAATAGTCAACTGCGAATTGCCGTCGAAAAGCGTCCTTTCGCAGTTTTTTCGAGAAAAACACCATCTTTTTTGCAAAAAAGATTTGCGGAGTTGAATTTTATTCGTACCTTTGCAATCCCAAAAAACAAAGCAACCTCTTAGGGTCTTGGGTAATTCCCTAACGTTGCCACAAAAAACTTATTAAAATGGATTTTATTAAGGTTGTCAATGATGCTTTCGCAAATGAGAAAGTCGCATCATACCCGAAGTTCAAGGCAGGTGACACCGTGACTGTCACATACCGCATCAAGGAGGGAGACAAGGAAAGGCTTCAGAAGTTCAGAGGTGTAATCATCCAGATTAAGGGTGCTTCTCCTGCAACAAAGACTTTCACCATCCGCAAGATTTCAAACGGAATCGGTGTTGAGAGAATCTTCCCATTCCAGTCACCGTTCATCGAGTCAATCGAGATTAACAAGGTTGGTAAAGTTCGTCGCGCACGCATCTTCTACCTCCGCGAACTTTCAGGAAAGAAGGCTCGTATCAAGGAAAAGAAACTTGCTCTCGTAAAGAGCGAAGAGTAGCATAAAATAACGAGGCCCGCTAGCTCAACTGAATAGAGCATTTGACTACGGATCAAAAGGTTACAGGTTTGAATCCTGTGCGGGTCACAACAAATAACGGCAATTCGTTAATTTTCAACGGGTTGCCGTTATTGTGTTTTAATTTTTGTCGAGTTTTTGGCGATTTAACCGAAATTTAACGCGAAACGCCGCAATAATTTGCGGCGTTGTTGCATTTGAATCGACCCCGCAAAACGCGGGAACGGTTGGATAGCACAAAGGTATAAAAAATTTCATCTGCGACAACCTTTGTTGCGACATTTTCCAATTTTGCGAAAGCCAATAACGCGAAACGTTCCGCGCCTGTTCCGGCGTTCCGTCTGTTCCTGATTCCCGAGCCGCGCCTGTTCGTTGCCGTATTGCGGTCAAATTTCGCAAATTCGGGGCGTGTTGCCTGTTCGGGGTACATCGGTCAACCTCAACGGCGACGACACGAAAACGGGCGCATTTTGCCGGTGTCAATTGCATTTGTTCGGGCGACGGATAACAACAACCAAAGAGCGCGCCGTTTTCCTGTTCCCGTCGCGTGTCCCGTTCGCCTGTTTCAGGAGCGCGCGATATTTCAACGCGTCCGCGCGATAGTTCAGGAACAACCGCCGGAATTTGTACAGGTCGCGCGTTATCGTCTTGCAGTATTCCCAACGTTTGCAACGCAAACACTCGACCCCAACGCCGCGACAATCCGAAAACGTGCGATTGTGTTTTATTTCTGTATATCGTTTGTATTTCATCGGTTCAAATGCAATCAAATTATTTCCCCCTGTTTGCCGGTTTATGCAATTTGCCGCCGGCGTTGCGTGTCGCGTCCGTCGAACGGGAGCGCGTCGCGGAACGTGTCGCCGGTGTTCCTGATTCCGTCGCGCGTTCGCGATCGCGTTTCAACCAATTGCGCGCCGTTGCAAATACGGACGTATAACGGCGGGGCGTGTCCCTGTAATTGTCAATTTCCGCGATAACGTCGCGTATCTGTTCGAACGTGTACCCGTCGCCGGTCAACGTGCCAAATTGCGCCGGTGTCAATTGACGCGGCAACGCCGCAACCGTCGGGGCGTTTTCCCTGATCCAATTTTGCAAATTTTCGAAATCGGTATTTATACAAATACAGGTTTCTTGAATTTCTTTAATTTCTTTACTTGTTGTCGCTTTGTGTGTCGTTTGGTGTGTCACGTCCGCCGCCGTTGGTGTGTCGCCCGTTCCGAAAACGTCGCCGCAATCTATTGAATTATAATTATTTGAGGGCGTGTTTTGGTGTGTCGTTGCGGCGTCCGTTGGTGTGTCGTTTGGTGTGTCGTTTGGTGTGTCGCCGGCGTTCGCCTGTTCCGACAATATCGGGCAATCGTCGTAATTACAACAAGTTACAACGGAAAACATACCGCGCCGCGCCGTTACTCGTTTAATCAATCCGGCGTTTTCTAACGTCTGCAAGGCGGTACGGGTCGCGCGTTCCGTCAATCCTGATTGTTCAGCAAGCGAACGAATACCCGTTGCCAATTGTCCGCGTTCTATACTGATACCCTCGAACGTGTCCGGCGTTATGTTTGCGCGCACTAACAGACGAACGTACAACGCAACGGCGGGGGCGTTGTTGCCGATTCCGTCAACGTTCAAAACCGCGCGCCAAAATTTGACATACCCGCCCGCGTTCGCGTTGTTATTCGGTTTTGTTTTCATCTGTTCGGGGTTTGGGGTTTTTGTTGTTTGACATCGTGTAATAATTCGGATTTGTCGTATAAAATCCGGCGGCGTGTTTCGTTATGGGACAAACGCCGATATAGGAACAACGCAACAAACCGGCGCACTCAAAACGACGTTTCAGGCGGCAAATATTTGCACGGGGTACGCCCGTAATACGCGAGGTTTCAAACATCGTTCGCGGGCGTTGATAGAACGCCGTATAAACGCGGTTTATTTGTGGGTGTTCGGGCGCGTTGTTGTGGAGGTCGTAATCAAATGCAACTTTCATACTCGCGCCGTTTTTGATTCATACAGGGCGACGCAATCCCCGCGCCGATAACGAACCGCGCCCCCGACATTGACGGCGGGCAAATACTCCTTTTGAGTCCAACGAAAAACCGTTGACACATCGACGCCGAACATTTGCGCGACCTGTTCACGGGTCAACAATTCGGCGGCGGTTTGTTGCCGTATCTGTTCGGCAAATTCGCGCCGTGTCGCGTCGATCAGTTCACGCCCAAACGTTGCGAGATCGCCGGCGTTCACGGTTATACACATTTGCGGGAAACGTTCCGCAATTTCAATAATATTTGCGTCCATACTGATACAATTTTGAACGTTGCGCCCGTTTTTGTCCGGCTATCAGTCCGGCAATTATTCGACGCCCGCCGCCGGTGTTCGCTGATAGTCCGAACCCGAACGACGTTGCAAATTTGCGCGTATCAATACAGGCAATCAATACGGGAACGGGTAACGTTTTGCAAATGTTCCCCCGCAACCTCAACAGGGCGCAATAAAATACGGGGGAACGTTTGCAAATGTTCCCCCGCCGTTGTGCAAATCGTGCGTTTACGGGTTTATTATTGTGTTGAGGTCGTTGTGTTTTTCCGAACCCGCGCCGGCGTCCGTTTCTGTCGGGTGTTTATAGCATTTTCGAAAAACCGACTTGCATTTGTTCAGGCGTTCCGGCGTTCGTTCGTCGTTGAACACGGCACAAAACGCGGCATTGAATCCTTGCCGGTTAATTGCAGACATTCCGCCGCCAATCAGGGCGCAAAAATCGAGCATTTGCGCCGTTGGTATGATCTTGCCGGCGCGCGTTGCGCGTCCCGTCCAAACAATACGCCCCGCGCCGCCGTCGTTCGTGACTGCAAACGCGTTGAGAAAATCGCGCCGCCGTTCATCGTGTCCGGCGGTGTCCCCCTCGACAAATCCCGCCGCCGTCAAACGGTCAAATATTACGTTCAGTTCGTCGCGCGTTTTGTTCGTCTGCAACGTGTACGGCGTACACGCCCCGCCGGTGTTCGTCGCGTCTGTTCCTGATTCCGGCGCGGGTTCATCTGTTCGGGGTTCGGCGTGTACTTGATACACGGGGCGCGGCGTTGAGGTGTCCGGCGTTCCTGATTCCGGCGCGATCGCGCGGGCGACCTGTTCAAACGTCCCGTATTTATTCAGGAACGACAACGCAACGGCGTAACAATTCGCGCGCCCGCCGTCCGTTTGTGCCGTGTCAATCGTCGCGGCGTTTATGTAGGTTTCAATTTCGGCGCGTATCTCGTCGAGTACATCGCACGGGAGCGCGGCGGGGTTTTGTTCGACCTGTTCGGCGGTCAAATTATGCAACAACGCAAACGCGCGGCGAGGTGTCGCGCCGTTCGCCACATCGTTGCAAAATTTCCAAATTGCGCCGGCGTCCGTGTGTATGGGTTCAATTCGTTTCATCGGTTCAAATGCAATCAATTTCAGGCGTTCAAAAGGTGTTCAGTAAATACCCGTTGCCGTTGTTCGCCGCGTACAAACGGCAAATATTTGCCGTCGATAAAATCGGCGTAAACGTTCAGCAATCGAGCGCGGCGGGGGCGTTCGTTATAGTGTCGTTCGCCCAATAAATTACAGACATCGAAAACCGCCCGCGCGGATATTTCCGGCGGTATTCTGCAAGCCGTCCCGCCGTACTTGCAGAACGGACAAAAACGCCGTTCGGGTTTGGTGTCCGGCGGCGGGATCAGTCCGGCGGCGCGTTTCGTTGCGGCGGTGTCGCCGTGTATCGCGTCGAGCAACAATTGCAATAATTCGTTATTGTTCATTTTGCGGGGGTTGTTTCGTTGTTGTGGGTTCGTGTTCGCCTGATTCATCGAACGCCCCGCAACGGGCAAATTTGCCGGTATTCCGGCGGCGTTCGTTCAGGGCGCGCCGGTCGTCTATTCCAACATTTTAACCAAATCTTTGCAAGTGTCCTCGTCAATATCGCGGTAACGTGCGAACGCCCGCGACCCCTCAACGTGTCCCGACAATTTGCCTATTAAATTAGGGTCTTTTACCTGTTTGTATAGATTCCCGATAAACGCACGGCGCGCGAGGTGTGACGACGCAACCTCGTTCAACGGGCGTTGTTCAGGTTCACGCGTTAACGTGTTTATAACCGTAACGGGGCGCGTTAATCCGGCAATTTTGAACATTTCCTTTATTGCGTCGTTGTATCGTTGTTGCGCAATAAACGGGAACAACGGCGCGGCGGGGTTCGTTCCGTCCGTGTATCTGTTCAGGATCGACAACGCAACGGCGTTCAACGGAACACGAACAACGACGGGGCGACCCTCTTTTGTTTTGTGCGGTATGTATTCAATTGCGCCGTTTACGACGTTTCCGCGTGTCATTTTGTACAAATCCCCGACACGGCAACCGATAACGCATTGAAATACGAAAATATCGCGTTGAACAGACAACGCCGGACGGGTTGAAAAATCGAAATTATACAACGCGTTTCGTTCGTCGATTGTGATAAAATACGGCGTTCCGTAAATACTCTCGTGGAACGTGTATTTTTTGAACGGGTTATTTTTCGTTATTTCCTGATTAACCGCCCACGAAAACGCAACGCGGAGTTTATTCATTTTGTCGTTAATCGTGTTTTGTCCGCGCGGCGCGGGTTTGCGTTTCGACGGGTTGCCGCCTTTCGTCGTTCCTGTTTTGTCGTTGGGTATCAGTTCGAGCAATTCGGGACGGGTCAAAATTATTTCGTGTTCATCGTGTACGAACGTTTCAAAATCCGTCAACGTTTCGGCGGTTATCGTTTCGACATCGTAACGCGTCCGCCGGTATAGTTCGAACCGTTGCCACATACGGAAAACGACGCGCATTTGTTCGCGGCGTCCGTCCGACATCGGCGCGGCGTTTATGAATTGTTCGAACACGTCGAGAAAATAAACCGTTTTCGGGGCGTTCGTGTATTTGTCGGGGTTGTTGTGTTTGTCAATTGTTGAGGTCAACCAATCAGGCGCAAACGCGGAAACGCCCGCGCCGGCGTCGATAAAACTTTGCATAATCGCGGCGCGTAAATCTGCAAGCCGCATTTTTGCCGCGCTTAATTCCTCGATCAACTCGCGTTGTTCGCCGCCGATAACGCGCAATTTTGGAACGGTCAACGTTTGTTGTTCCGCGTTCCAATAGTCCGCCGGAACGAAAACGCCGGATTTTGCGCGCTGATTTATACGCCCGTGAACGAATCGCACTAATACCTCGTTGCGGCGGGTGTCCTTGTTTGTTTTGGCTGATAGGGTGTAATAAATTGTTGCCATAATTGCGGGGGTTATTGATTCAAATGCAAGGCAAATTTATAAACAGGTCGCCAATTTTGCAACTTTTTGGCGACTTATTCGCATACAATCGCACAACGACGCAATAAATTGCACGTTGAAAACGGGCGCAAAATCGGGTTTAATTTCCTGATTCAAAAATATTTGCGATAATCGGCGACGGGTTGCAACTTTTGGCGTCAATATTCCGCCGTTTGCGTTTGGCTAATCCTGTGCGGGTCACGATTTGAGGAAGTCCTCGCAAACGGAAGTTTGCGGGGACTTTTGATTTAGGGAGGCGTTGTGAGCTTGCTCACATAAGCCTCCCTAAATCAAAAGTCCTTTAGCGGTCGGAGACCGCGTGGACTTCCTCAAATCGGTCAATGACATTCCCGCAGTAAGGATCTTGAGCGAAGCGAAAGCATCCTGTGCGTATTTCGACTTAAAATGGGGATGTGTCAAAATACCCAAAATATGAAAATCACCCTTGTCACAGATATCTGTAACAAGGGTGATTTTGTTAAAAAGAAAGTTTTGACACACCCTCTCTCAAACTACTTAGCCTTGGTGAATGTAAGTTCGAAACCGACATTACTCTGGTTTGCAGTCGGGCGCTCGCCACCGTTGTATAGATTATTATATCCTCCGAAACCTTCAGCAACTTTCTTTAGGAAACTTCTTGATTCGTGGTCAACCACAAGAACGTGCAGAAGATTAGAATCCTCGCTGTCAAGGGCAAGACCGAGATATGCCAATTTGCTCTCACTTGTTTCTGTTTCGCTGAAATATCTGTTGACATTGTCAAGCTCGATGACATATGCCATAAATGATCGAGAGAAACCAAATTTGATGTTGAAATTCTTCTTCTCTCCAAACCATTTAGGTTGTCCGCAGGTAGTGAACTTGCTCTCGCCGACAAAGTAATTCTTCAGACTCGATTTGAAATCAGGAGTGAATGTACCGGAGTTGAAATCAATGGTGAATGCATCATCCTTATTGAACTTAGGATATCCCTCCATTGTTTCCTCTGCATTGTCCCAGCCAGTAATGAAATCCTCTTGCTTGTCAACAATCTCTTTGATTACCCATTTCCCGCCGAAAACTTTCCAGGTCGGTCCGGAGATTTCAACTTTTGTGCTGATCTTGTCTCCAAATGCATATTTCTGACTCTCCACGAGTTCAAGCACAAGAAGATTGTGTTCAGCATCAGCATCCTCGCCGATAAGTTCGATTTTAACGGCCGCCGATGACTTTCCCTTTTCCACTTTTACGCTTTTGCCGTTTGTGAACTTGAAATGCGTGCCTTCAACCGCTGTGGATTTTTCTGTATTGACCTTTACTTCAAATTCCGTGTCTACGCTGACTTTTTGCTCGTGCCCCTTGTCGTTGAAAACACTGATTCCTACTTCTATATTGTCGGTCATAATGCTCTTTGACATGCTGAATGAGACATAACCGAGTTTTTCGCTAATCACAAAACTGCTTTTGGTGAATTTACCCGCCTTGAATCCTTCAGGAATGACAATCTCTGCGCTGACATCTTTCTTGCTGCCATAAACGAGAGGTGTCACGCTGATTTGCGTAAGCGGCTGTGCTCCACCAAGAACAAATGCTTCGGCAGAAAACTCGTAGTCTGTTCCTGCGACGGCTCCGTTTGTAGAGCTGAATTTGACAGGAATTGTGACCGCATCCTGTCCTTTGTAGTCGGAGACGATGCGGAATGTTGCTACTCCATCGTCTGAAAGGAGTGGACTTGCCGTCTCGAATGATACCTCCGGAAGCGGCTGCTCCTTTGACTTTTCACATCCGGTGAAAAGTGCTGCAACTGCAAGCAGTGCAAAAAGATACTTTTTCATAGTACTTGTAAAATTAAAGTTAAACATAAGATGTTATTTTATTGCATTTTCGTATTCTTCTTCCATTGCGCTGATAATCTGCCTGTCCTCAGCTGTGAGGTCGATTGGGTCGGGGATGATGAATTTGCTCGCGTAACCTTCTTTCAATGGTGGCAGTTCGTTCGGCTGATTGCAGGAACTCAGTGCTGCTGCTCCAAGCAGAAGGATTGCGGATGTTATAATTGTCTTTTTCATAATCATCTTTTTATAATCGTGTCTTTTTAGAAATCTGAAGCATTTTATTATCTCTCTTAAATCTGCTATTCTGTCTTTTCATATCCCGGATTCTGCACAAGCCCGGGGACAAGCAGGATGTCGTCAATCGGGAGCGGCCAGGTGTAGAGGAATTTTGCCGTGGTGTATTTCCTGCCCTGTTTCGCAACCCAAAACTCCGGTCTTCCGTTTCTCTTGAGTTCGTACCATCTGTCCCCCTCGCAGAAAAGTTCCTTGCGGCGTTCGTTCAAAATGGCGCTTACAAGAGGCGTCAGTTCCTTGCCCGTCGCGTCAGTCTTTATATACTCTGACGCATCGACGGCTGGAAGAGTTTCACTCGTATATGGAACGAAAGGAGTGATTCTCTTGCTTCGGAGTTCATTCAGTGCCGAGAGTGCTCCGCTTTTATCCCCCGTGTGATAGAGAGACTCCGCAACAATCAGCTGCATTTCGGAGCTTCGGATACTCATCTGACGGCATTTCACGCACTCGCGTTTTTTGTTGAAAGAAAGCTCGTAGCGTATATCCCCTTCTTTTTCGGGAAAAAGTGAAACAAATCGTCTGCTCACAGGCTTGTATTTGATGCTGACATTGGATGCGCTCACATTCAGCCGAATGGCTTGTCCAGGCAAGTTGCAGCTTTTGAATATCACTTCTCCCTTTGGGGCATATTGGCTTTCCACCATATCCGAATATGCCTTTCCTTCGACAAGTGGGTGGCGTTCAAGGACTTTCCTTGCATAGACGACGGCATTGCCATAGTCTCCGCTCCAGAAATAGAGCCTTGCGAGAAGCGCCTCCAACACGTCGTTGTTGAATCTGTAGATCTCGTCCTGAATATTGTACTCCATAGCCTTCTTGTAGTCGGACTCGATTTGGCGGATTGTCTCCCCAATGCTGCTTCTTGTCGGCTTTGCCTCCATATCGAATTCGGTGACAATCGGAACTCCCGGGCCGTCCGCATTGTCGTGGCAAGGTTCGCAGTATTCCCGGAGCAGTTTGTAGTAGCACACACCCCGAAGCGCGTAGGCTGTTCCAAGCACATCGTTGCTCAAGATGCTGCCGTCTTCATTTATGTAGCCGATTACTATATTACAATCACGGATGATTGAGTAGATGCGCCCGTAAATTGCGCTGCGGGAATCGATGTTTGAACCGATATATACAGGAAGATTGTTTCCGAGCGGGTATTTCGTGAGAGTGGTTTCGAAATTGTCGGAAATCATCTCAAGATAGAAGGCGTCGTCCGGCGTGCCCCAGAAAATGTCCGACCCCTCATCGAAGTCTTCGAGATGGGAATGAACCAGAGCCGAGAACTCCTCAGGGGTCTCCGGGATAGTCTTGCCGTAGGGTTTGATGTCGAGAAACTTGGTGCAGGAAAGGCTTGATGCCAAGACAGTCACCGCAAAAAATATCGTTGTAAAGATTCTTCTTTTCATATATAGAGGTCTTTAAAAGTCAATTCCGAGGCTGAAAGTGAATGAACGGCTCTTAGGATAGACCGCACCCGGAGTTTCCGGGTCGATGCCGGAATAGTTGCTGAATATGAAGAGATTGTTCATCAGAAAACTGAGATTCATTCCTTTCATATGCATTGCTTTCGTCCATTTGGCAGGCAGAGCCCACGAGAGTGAAATCGAACTGATTTTCAGATAGGAAACGTCCTCAAGATAAAGTCCGTTTTCGAGAAAGCTGCTGTATGGCATTATGGAAGTCAGGAACTCTCCGGCGTTATTGGTGATTTTCGGACCGAATGCATCGATTATCCGCGGATATCCGTCTGTCACCGGGTTGTCTTCAGTCCAACGGTGAGTCACATTGCGAGTCACATTCAGATGATTGACATACAAGTCGTTAAGTCTCGATGGAAGGCTTTCCGTACTGCCGCTTCCGATTGTCTGCCAGGAAAGCGGGCAGGTGATGTCGTTGACGATTTTGCCTCCTATTGAAACATTGCCCACAATGTTGAGAGAAACGGATTTGTAGGAGAATGTAGTCGAGAAGCCGCCGGTCCAAGGGGCGTTGGAGGTGCCGACATAGAAGATGTAGTTTTGGTACTGTCTGTAGTCCTCCTGTTTTGTCACATTCACATCCGGACGCATAATATATCTGTACACACCGGTTTCCGGGTCGATCCCAGAAGTTTTTCCGGTGAAAATCTTTCCCAGCGGATAGCCCACATACATCGATTCCGTGAGGCTATTGTGCGGAGAGTCATATTTGGTGAGGACGTTCCTGTTGTAGGACATATTCGCCATTATTCTCCAACGGAAGTCTTTGATTTTGAGTATGGTGGCTCCGAGAGTGAGTTCAACTCCGCTGTTTACCTGCTCGGTGGTGTTGAAAGACTGGCTGCTGAATCCTGTAGTGCGGGGAACTCTGACCCGAGTCACAAGGTCGAGGTTCTTGTTGGTGTAGTAGGAAATCTCAGATGTGATTCTGTCGCCCAGAAATCCCATATTGAGTCCGATGTTGAATGTCCGGTTCTTTTCCCAACGCAGTTTCGGATTCGGCGGATTTGAGATATGTCCCTTTCTGTAGAAGTCGTCGTCGGTCTTGCGGAAAGTGCTGTCATAGTTCATAATTAGCACAGGATAGACAGATTTGTTCACGCCTCCGGTGTATCCGAAACCGCTTCGCAGGCTCAGGGTGCTGAAAACCTTGGACATCGCCGTGTTGGCAATCCAAGGCTCCTGGTCGATGTTCCACGCGCCGCTGACAGACCAGTTGGCGTTGAACTGCTCCTTGCTTCCGAAATTGTTGGAACCGTCGGAGCGAATCGTGCCGCTGAGGATGTAGCGGTTCATCAGAGTGTAGGTGAGCGTGCCGTAAAATGAAGCGAATGCGTTTTCGGATATGAATTGTCCGTTGCTTCCGTCCATTTTGTCGCCGAAATTGACGAGTTTCTCATAATCGATTTTCCCGTCGGAGCCGGAAGGAAAAAGCGGTGTGGAGTGATTGCCGGTCACGCTGTCGTAGCCGTATCGCTTGGAAAAGAGAGATTTGGCGTATGAACTTCTGACCTCTGCTCCGGCGATGGCACTGATGCTGTGAATGTCCGCAAATGTCTGGGCGTAGTTCAGCTGTCCCCTCAACAGCCAGGATGTATTTGTCGTGATCTGTTGGGTGATGGAACCGTAAGTCCTTTGGGAGTATAAGCTTTCTTCAAACGGGCGGTCGGAAAATGCGGCGTAGCTGTTTTTCCCGTTGATGTTCTCTGAAAGGTCGCCGTAGTAGGAGAATGAACCCAATCCTGTGAAATTGAGCCCTTTGCATATTTCAATCGTGGTGTTCCCCTGTATTGTGAATGAGGTGGATGTCGAGAGACTGGAAGTCTCGTTGATTTCCCTCATAAGGTTGAAGCCGTTGTCAGGGATGGTGGTGCTGTGTATGTTTCCGTTTGCATAGCCCAGCGTAAACCAAGTCCTGTCGGGAGCATAGCTGCCGTCGGCATTGTAGAGTTTCTCGTAGGGGTTTGCGAAATAGGCATAGCGGAACATATTCACATTGCTGGACGGGGCGTTCGCCTTCTGGTAGGAGAAGTCGGTGGAAATCCCCAGTTTCATCCATTTTGCAGGGCGGGTGTCGATTTTTGCGCTGAGATTGGTGCTGCGCGAGTCGGTCTTCACCACAATTCCGTTGTTGAAACCGAAACCTCCCGAGACATAGTAGGTCATCTTCGGAGAGCCTCCCGAGAGTGAAAGGTGGTGGGTGGTTGAGACCGTGTTGCGGAATAGTGTCCTGAACCAGTCGGTGGTCTCGGAGCCGAGTTTTGCGATGAGCTCGTCCTGCTCACTCACGGACATTCCGGCATATTCTCCATAGCCTCCTCTGATTTGTCCGACAATGCCGACCTTAGGGAAATATGTTCCTTTAGCGAAACCGTCAGCGGAAAACTCATCCCACAGTTCCTGCTCCCATGCGAGTTTTTCCCGTGAATTCATCAAGTTGGCAGAACGGGCGGGTTTGGTCTGCACGGAGACTGAACCCATATAGCTTATGTTTGTGCTCCCGGCCTCTCCGCGTTTGGTCGTGACCACAATGACACCGTTCGACGCCTGTGAGCCGTAGATAGCAGCGGCAGAGGCGTCTTTGAGGACGGTTATGCTCTCGATGTCGCTCGGGTTGATGCTTCCGATTCCGGTGGCGAAGATGTTGTCGAAGTCTCCGGACTTTAACTGGCTGGAGTTGATTGTCGGCACATCTTTCTGGAGAGGGACTCCGTCTATTACCCAAAGCGGCTCGGCGTTTCCGGTGATGGTGTTTGTTCCACGGATTCGCACCTTTGCGGCTTCGCCCGGGCGTCCGGAAGTCGCCGTGACATTCACTCCCGCAAGCTGTCCCTGGAGCATCTGGTCAATGTTTTTGAGAGGGGAGTCCTTGATTTGGTCCATCTTCATCACGCTCACGGCTCCGGTGCTCTTTCGCAGTTCCACATTGGAGTAGCCCGTCACCACCACCTGGTCGAGCTGGGTTGCCGCTTCTTTCAAGACAACATCATAGCTGTCTTTCTCCACGACGATGTCCACATCCTCGAAGCCGAGGAAACTGAAGCGTATGATTTTCCCTTTGCTCACTTCGAGTTTGTAGTCTCCTTCAAACCCGGTGATGACGCCGTTCTTGGTGCCGACTTCAAGCACGGACGCACCTGTAATAGGCTCTCCTTCAGAGTCTTTCACGACTCCGTGAACCGAGATTTTTTCCCTTCTGTTTTGGGCGTATATTTCCTCGACTGAAATTCCTGAAAACAACAGCAGAGAGAATACGAGTCCAGGCAATAAGGATTTCTTTTTGAGGCTCATAGGCTTATATCATTCAAATTGTGTGAATAATGCAATTTAACGGTGATTGACGATGTCAATGTCATCCTGTTTCAACCCGAGCAGATTCTCCACGAAATAGTAGCGGATGAGATTGAGGTAGTACTTGTCTCCGAGAGCGTGGTCGGCGCCCGGAATGACAAAGATGTCGAATCTTTTGTTGTTCTTAATCAGGGCGTTGACGAGCCGGAATGTGTTTGCCGGATGGACATTGTTGTCGACATCTCCTGTTATGAGCAGCAGTTTTCCGTTCAGATTGCCGGCAAGTTCGATGGTGGTTGGAATTTTACATTCAAATTGAGCGTTTCCCTCCTTGTCCCTTGTCTGCCGCACTCCGTGGAAGGTTTCACCCCACCATTGGGTGTAGATGTTGTTGTCGTGATTGCCGGAAGCCGAGACGGCCACTTTGTAGAAATCCGGTCGGGAAAGAATTGCGGCAGCTGCCCTAAATCCTCCTCCGGAATGTCCGTAGATTCCCACTCTGGAGATGTCTGCAAATGGATAACGGTTTGCAACTTGCTCAATCACAGCGTGGTCGTCGTCAAGAGCGTAGTCACGCAGATTGCCGTAGCCGTAGCCGTAGAACTCTCGTCCCCTTAGCGGGCAACTCCCTCTGTAGGAGGTGTTCACCACGATAAATCCGAGTTCAGCCAAAGCCCCGTTTCCATTGTCATCGGGAGTGAAAGCTTGTGGAACGAGGTCCGTCTGAGGTCCCGGATAGACATTGCTGATAATCGGATATTTCTTTCCTTCCTCGATGACCGAAGGAAGATAGACGACGCCGTAGAGTTTTGTGAGCGAATCCGCCGCCATAAATTCCACGACTTCAGGTTTTCTCCACCCTTTCTCTTCGAGGCGGGATATGTCCGCGCTCTCGAGTTCCATAATCCTGCGTCCCCGAAGGTCGCATATCTGATACCTTGGCGGACAGTCCATTCTCGACCATTTGTCGAAGAGCATTTTTCCGTCGGGTGAAAAGTTTGCGAGATGTTCTCCGTTTCCGGGGGTCAGCAGAGTCAGTGGTTTCTTACCGTCAAATCCTGCGCGGTAGTAGAATTTGTAGTGTGGGTTGATTCCTTTTTCGCGTCCGTAGCCTTCGAAGATTACGCTGCGTCCAAGGGTGTCAATCCGGACTATGCTTCCGCAGACTAAATCTTCGTCTGTCAGTGCGTTGCGTAGATTGCCCCGGTCGTCGTAGAGATACCATTTCCCCTTTCCGTCACGTTCCGACCACCAGAGTATGTCTTTCCCTCCGTTAAGAACGTGATAGTCGAAGAGTTGCTCGTTCAGATGCGGCTTGCAGACTTCTGATATTATAGTCGTGACCTTATGGCTCTCAGCGTCTATGCGCACGAGGTCGAGTGTGTCTCGTGTGCGTGCGATTCTCAGAAGAAATGCCGAACTGTCACTTGTCTGGAAATTGCGGAAACGGGGGAGTATGAACGATTGGTCGGCAAATCGCTCCACATCAAGACGCTCAAGTCTCCCTTTGTCAGCATCAGCGAGAAAAACCTCGTAAGAGGCGACATTCTTGTCTGCGGGCATCGCGAACTTGTAGGTCTTTGCCACAGGACGCGGCTCTGAGAGGTTGTCCACGAGTGTGAGAGTCTCCACATCCCGAAGGTCTTCTCGGATTGCGAGATAGGAGTGGCTTTTTCCAATCCATCCTCCTATCGGGCATCCTGCACATTCTTCAATGTTTTCCTTTCGTCTCGGGCGGTTGCCTCCGGTTGCAAATGAGTGATAGTGCTCTCCGTCAAAGCTTTGGACGATTTCTCCGGAAGTGGAGTAAATCGCGAGATTATCTCCGCTAGCGCTTGCGTAGAAGAGACTGTCGGCGCTGTAGCGTTTTTTGTAGTCGCCGTGTTCAAAATGCTTGGCTCTCTTTTCCTTTGTCGGGATTTCCTGAAGGCTGCCCTTCCTTATATTATATAGAAAACGCCTTTTGTCGCAATCGAAGCTGAATTCTGTTGCAGTTTCGTTGAATTCGGGCTCGCTGAGATAGAAATCCTCTGCTGTCTTTTTCACTCCTGACTCATTGAGTTTTGAGAAAAAGTCAGCCGTATCGAACAATTGCTTCTTTTTGCCGGTCTTTGTGTCTGCAAGATACCAATTCTTTCCTTCTGCATCCTCACTGCTGTACCAAAACCATCTGCTTCCGTCGTTTATCCAGTTCGCGCTCAAATGGCCGTTACGGATGCAACGGCTTAGGGAGTCTTCACAGAACTTTTCCGCTCTTGCCATATAGGAACGGGCGGACAAACCACCCCCCCTATGGCGGTCAAAAGTATGATGGTCATAAAAAAGAGTTTCTTCATAAAACTCAATGTTTAAGAATATATAAGTCTGTGCAGTCGTTCCGCTTTTTTGTGCGGAAGGATGAGAGGGAAGGTGTAAGGGGCTGACCCCAAACTGGGGGGGGCAAAACTCTATTCTACAATTATGATGTAGTAGTTCTTCTTGCCTTTCTGGGCGAGGATATACTTGCCGTCGAGGACGGACTCTGTGCCGATTTGGGCGTTGACATCCGAGACTTTCTCTTTGTTGATGCTCACTCCGTTGCCCTGAATCATCTTGCGGCATTCGCCCTTTGAAGGGAAAACCGCCGTCTCAACGGAAAGGAGGTCGATGATGTTGCAAGGCAGTTTTTCTGCGGGGATTGAGAAGGTCTGCACTCCGTCGAAAACCTGGAGGAAAGTCTTCTCGTCAAGAGCCTTGAGCTGCTCCGAGGTGGCATTTCCGAAGAGTATGCCGGAGGCTGCCACAGCGTTCTCATATTCCTTTTCTCCGTGGACCATTGTCGTAACTTCTTTTGCAAGAAGCTTTTGGAGCGAACGCGCGCCTGGGTTCTCAGCGTGGGCGGAGATTGCCGCGTCGATGGTCTCTTTGTCGAGCATCGTGAAAATCTTGATGTATTTTACAGCGTCCTCGTCGCTCACATTCAGCCAGAACTGATAGAACTGGTATGGTGAGGTGCGCTCCGGGTCGAGCCAGATGTTGCCTTTTTCGGTTTTTCCGAACTTGCCTCCGTCAGCCTTTGTGATAAGAGGGCAGGTGAGGGCGTAGGCTTCCTTTCCGAGCATACGGCGGATGAGCTCCGAGCCTGTGGTGATGTTGCCCCATTGGTCCGCACCGCCCATCTGGAGGGTGCAGCCCTTGTGCTCGTAGAGATAGAGGAAATCATAGCCCTGGAGCAACTGGTAGGTGAATTCGGTGAATGACATTCCTTCGCGGGACTCGCTTGAGAGTCTCTTTTTCACGCTGTCTTTAGCCATCATATAGTTGACTGTGATGTGCTTTCCGATATCACGGGTGAAGTCGAGGAAGCTCCATCCCTTCATCCAGTCGTAGTTGTTCACGAGTTCAGCGCAGTTCTCCGCTCCCGAGTCAAAATCCAGAAAGCGTGAAAGCTGTTTTTTGATGCAGGCGACATTGTGTGCGAGCGTCTCTTCGTCGAGAAGGTTGCGTTCCTGAGATTTCATTGAAGGGTCGCCAATCATTCCCGTCGCGCCTCCCACGAGTGCGAAAGGCTTGTGACCGCAGTTCTGGAAGTGCTTTAGTATCATTATGCTGACCATGTGACCGATGTGCAGCGAATCCGCCGTCGGGTCTATTCCGACGTAGGCTG
>ERZ780207.1504-NODE-1504-length-19589-cov-5.162793_pt1 | contig 19589 bp, 16 predicted proteins | sample MGYA00510977_ERZ780207 | MGnify/ENA primary metagenome ERZ780207 (study PRJEB29588, sample SAMEA2151383) | human gut metagenome | biome: human gut; feature: human-associated habitat; material: faeces | place: Denmark | collected 2008/2010 ... | reverse complement strand
CCGAGGCGATGGCCATCGCTGCGATGGAGCACCGCCGCAGGATGGAAGAACAGAAAAGAAGAGCCAAAATAAAACTGTAACCGAATTAGAAAATCTTAAAAATCATGAACGACGAAAATAAGATCGGACTCTCGATCGAAATGTACGAAGACCTCAAAGAAACGCTCGTCAAGGCTGTCAAAAGCACCAAAGCCAACGCGGGTCTGGAGAATGCACAGCTGGAACGGATCGAGCGGCTGATAGAGGCCACGGAGCTCTCGCAGGCCCAGATAACACACCTGCTCGAACACGTACGCAAACAGATCAAATTACCCGGAGTACAAAACGGGCGGGAGCAAGCGATGGCTGACAAATATAATACGTTGCTGACACAGTTGGCTGGGAGACTGGAGGTGATCGACAAGGAGAACAGGCAGACACATACATTGGTCGAGCAGGTCGGGCAAGCCGTCGAAGCATTGACAAGGCCCGACGCCCTGCCCGCACAGGAACACCGCCATACCTATACGCTCGACATCAGTTCTTCGAAAACATTTCTGATGATATTCGCCATGCTGGGATGTATTTTCCTGCAAGCAGTATTCATTTACCGAATCTCGGAGAATAATCGGCAGTTAGCTACCAACGATCTGAAATACCGTTACGTGAAGATGTGCGGGGAAATCACCGAAAAGAAGCTGACAGAGTTGGAAACGATATTCAGGGATAAGCAGCACACGGCCATGCGCGATACCGTCCGAAACCAAGTCGACCGCTATGAAGAAGCCGTAAGGCGTCAGGCTAAACGGTTGGAGCAGGCGACTGTTAAGGAGCGGAAAGCGAAAAAACTACTCGACGATGCTGAGATATTGCGACAACAAAATTAAAATAATTCCAGATTCAATAATCTCGATTTCAACAGTAGGTGGGGCGTAAATCAAACTGTGTTAAAGTTTGTATTCGGATCAATTTTGGGTGGCAGGAAAAATATCTTTCCATTCTATTGTATTTTTCATTTTATTTTCATACATTTAGAATGTTATTAAAATTGACGCTTTATGAAAAAAATTATTTCTTTTATTATGGTAATCTCTATTTTTTCCTCTTGTAAAATAGAGAAAAATGCCGACTCTCAATTAACGACTACAGAGTCCAACATTGAGCATGTATGTATTCCGTTAACCGACGCACAAATTATTGGGTTGTATAACACATTAACTACTGTACAGACTCGTGCGGTTGTTTTAGTAAGCAGTTTAGAAGAATTTAAGAGCTATTTGAATACTTCTCTGGTTGCTGTCTGTTTTACAGCGACATGGAGTGGACCATGTAAAATGTATAAGCCCATTTATCATAAAGTATCAGAAAAATACACTGCCAGTGTATGTCGTTTCTTGGAAGTTGATGTGGATGAATCTCCAGAACTGGCAGAACTATTCAATGTTGTTAAAGTTCCTACAACTATTATAATTAAAAACGGAGAAGTCGTAGCTCAAGCGTCGGGCATCTTGACTGAAGCAGCTCTAACCGAATTAATAGAAAGCTATAAAGTCAAATAATTGTTTTAATTTTCTCAATTTATGAAGAAACTTGTCTTACTGTTAGGGATTATTCTATACCTCGTATCTTGCAAGGTTGAAGAACCGAAATTTGCAAACCAGTCAACATTTTTAGAAGCCGAAACCACTACAATCGAACACGTGTCAATACCATTGACAAATTCGCAATTACTCGAATTATTTCGCAATATGAGTCCTTTGGCACAAACACGAGTAGCCGTATTTAACCTCCTGACCGAGGAAGATATACGAATATGGTCAACTACAGGTCCCGGAGTATTAGCGATATACTTTTGGGCTCCATGGCATGGCCCAAGCAGAATGTATGCTAGTAGATTCGAAAAAGTTGCAGAATGGTATACAAACGAAGAGTGTTATTTTGGAAAAATTAATTTTGAAGATATAGATCAACAAATTCGAACAAAATACGGAGTTAATGAAATGCCCACAACTTTTATCATAAAGCAGAACGAGATTGTTGCAAAAGCAGTAGGGATCATAGAAGAAAGCACATTGAAGGCGTTAGTAAATCAATATAAAGCAACTGCAACAAAAAGGACAAGTCCTGACTAAAAGCCAGGACTTGTCCTTTAAGAATTTACCGTCTATTCGGTCACACGTTCGAATGTAAATGAAATAAACGGAGAATATGTAGTCGTCGGTTTAGTTTCTTCATAATATATTTTATCGACTAAGAATGATTTTGAATTATAGTCAACAAAATAGATTTTCATCTTATTGGAATCTTCATCCTTAAAGTTTATTCCAATATAAGCCTCTGTATCTTCGCTCTGCTCTGTTGCAGAAAAATAACGGTTTACGTTATCAAGCAAAATCAATTGAAGCGGAACCTTCGTCCCCATTCCCTCTCTTACAATGATCTCTTCACCTTTCGAAATACCTGAGTTCTCCCGGAAAAAGTTTTTCAAGGTCGATTCAAGCGAGGTCGTAAGACCCTCTTCCGTGAAAATCAACCGGTCCTTTGCATTGTATGCGGGTAAAGCAGCCATATCGGCGTCGAACGTAGGTTTGTCGTATTCAGAGCTGCTTCCATTCAGATTGGCAAACTCCGTAGGATCATAGTTGCCTTCGGCACTCATTTTCCATGTACCTTCCAGTTTGCTGAAATACGATCCGAAAATCGTTACGGTAATCTCGTTATACTGTCCCCGGACGAATCCTTTGTTGTTCTCCAGTCCGGTTTTCAGAACGACCTTGTCTTTTCCGGTTTCCAGCGTGCCGGCTTTAAGGGTAATGGCACCTGAACTTTTACCCTGAGCGACAACCAGTTGTTTAGCCCCCTCGAACGTAAAATTGGTATTCTCGACAGCCGTCGAACCTTCGGCGATCTCAATGGGAATGACGATATCCTGCTCCGCAGTATATTTTGCCCCCGTAGCCGTATAAAGATCCAACTGAACGGAACCGGTCTCACCCATGGTCATGGATTTGACAGAGAAGGAATACATAATTTTACCTTTCACTCCCAGACTGATCTTCGCCGTGGCATTTTTCCCGGGGATAAAGTCAGCCACCGAGCCCAACGTCGCAACGATTTCCTTGGCTTCGTCGTAGTTGTCCAAAGCCGTTACCGTAATCGAAAGCGACTGATTGTTACCTCCCAATATGAATTGTTCGGCCGATACGGAATACTCGGAACCCTTGACAGCCGTACCCGAGAAAGCAACGGGAACGGTGACGGGCGACGCAAGCGATGATAAATCGACACCGGAGACTTGCAGATCCAGTGTTACGGAACCTGTCGAAAGCGCGAGCACCGGCTTCGCAAAAGAAAGCGTAGGCGTCGAATCATCGTTGTCATCCGAACAAGCGCCGAATAACAGCGGCGCCGCGAGCAATGCAAATAAAAATTTTCTCATAACCAAAGTTTTAATTAATAAAGGTTTGTTCAACAGTTATTTCGAACCTTCCAGAAAGGCTTCATATTCATCTTCTTCGCTTGCGATCTGCGCCCAATCCTCATTCCCGAGAAATACACCGTCGGGCATAATGTATTTCGTCAAATAATCCTTAGCCAAAGGCGGCGTCTCATCATAGTTGTCATCACAGCCACTCAGCGACACAACAGCCGCAATCGCTGCGACAAACGCAATCATTCGTCTTTTCATCGTATTGTTCATAATCCTGATTCTTTTATTCCATTTTATCGTACCCCGGATTTTGCTCCAACCCCTCGACCAATTGAATATCGGGAGCGTAAAGCGGGAAAGTATACATCCAGGAATAAGTCGTGTATTTCAGTCCCTGCTTGGCGACCCAGAACTCCGGACATCCGTTACGTTTGAGTTCGTACCAGCGATCTCCTTCAAGGAAAAGTTCCTTGCGGCGTTCGCAATGGATAGCATACAGCAGCGGAGTCAGCGCATTTCCCTTGGCATCGACCTGAATCAAATCGTCGTGATCGACCGGAGGCAGAGTCTGCATCGTGTAGTCCGAGACATCGGCAATGCGCTTTCGTCGCAGTTCGTTCAAAGCAGCAAGGGCCTTTTCGGGTTCTTCGCTATGATAGTAACTCTCAGCTAGAATCAACTGCAATTCAGCGCTTCGCAGGCAGGAAAGCAGGTTCTTAGCCGGCAGTCTTTTGGCATCGATCGACAGCGCGAAACGCACATCTCTTTCCTTTTCGGCGAAAAGATCGTAAAACCGGCGGGAACAAGGTCTGTTTTTCAAATAATTTTTTGAATTCGTCAGCGCCGTAGATTCCGAAGATCCAGCATAAATCTGTGCCTTGAAGATCATGTTGCCACTCTTGGCCATCTGTTCCCCGATCATCGCCTTGTAAGGTTCCGCATCGAGCAACGGATATTTTTCCAATAACTCCGAAGCATACTGAGCTGCCAAACGATACTGCTGTGTCCAGAAATAGAGCCGGGCCAGATAGCCTTTGGCGACATCGGAATTGAAGCGGTAGATCTCATCCTGAATGTCGTATTCGATCGCTTTATTCAAATCCTCTTCGATCCGTTTGACGGTCTGGTTATAAGTACTGCGAGTAGGCTTCGCCTCCATATCAAATTCCGTAACCAACGGTACACCAGGCCCCGGATTATCCGGATTGCAAGCCTGACAGAAGTTGCGCAGCAAATTATAATAGCAGATACCGCGAAGGGCATACGCCGTACCGAGCACGTCCATCCCGAGCCGGCTGCTCCGGTCTTCGAGATAACCGATTATGATGTTGCAATCCCGAATCACCGCATAAAGATTCGTATACAGAGTTTGCTTAGCGGAAAGTTGCTCTCCTATGTAAAGCGAAATATAATTTCCTCCGGGATATTGAGTCAGATTAGCAGCCAGGTTATCGGCATAACACTCCAAATCGGCCATTTCCAATCCGTCGCCCATCACGACCTCCTCTCCGTAATCGATCTCGTCGAGATGCGCATGGAGCAACGCTGAAAATTCCTCGGCTGTTTCGGGGATGGTCTGTCCGTAAGGTTTTATATCCAAATAGCGGTTGCAGGATACGGCTAATAACACGAGTGCAATCACTGTGAATGTCTTTTTCATACTCTCTGTTTTGAAATTACCGTTTCGGAATTAAAATCCGATCGAAAGTCCGATCGAATAGGAGCGGCATTGCGGGTACACCGCACCGGGAGTTTCAGGGTCCAGCCCCGAGTAATTCGTGAACGTCGCCAGATTGTTCATCGTAAACGACACGCTGCAATTTTGCATGTGAAGTTTCTTCACCCACGCGCCGGGGAGGTCGTAAAGCAATGTCAGGGAACTGATTTTCAAATAAGAAACATTCTCCAGCAACAGACAGTTCGTAACTCTTGATTCGGAAGGAAGACTCTGGGCGATAAGATTGCCGTTCTGATCGTAAAGGCGCCCTCCGTATATGTCGATCAGACGCGGATAACCGTCCGTAACAGGATTATCCGGAGTCCAGCGATAGGTTACATCACGCACGACATTGAGATGGTTGACATAAAGGTCGTATTTGGAGTTGGGAATGGGCTCCTTATCCACACCGGTCATATTCCGGTCACTCACCGAACTGTAGGATGCGGGGGATACGATATCGTTCAGCACTTTGCCGTTCAACGAAAACACACCGTTCATACTGAGCGTAAGCCCCTTGTAACGAACGGACGTATTGAACCCGCCCGTCCAGGGAGCCGTCGATGTACCTACATAGAAAAGATAGTTTTGCATGTTCCGGTAGTCCGCGACTTCGTTTATTTTCGCATCGGGACGCAGTTCGTAATTGTAGAATCCCGTCGATGGATCGATGCCCGTACTCTTGCCCGTGATGATCATCCCCTGGGGATAACCTACATAATACTGACCATAGATACCGCTGTTGGGCGACACGTATTTGGTCAGTTTGTTCATATTGTAAGCCGCATTGGCAGTAAAATTCCACGCAAAATCCTTATAACGCAGAATCGTCGCCCCCAAAGTGAACTCGACTCCCCGGTTCACCTGTTCGGATGTATTATATCCCTGCGAAATAAATCCGACTGCCGAATTCACGCGCGAAGAAGTCACGAGATCGTATCCTTTACGGTTGTATGCTTCGACCTGCAATCGCAAACGATCCTTGAAAAATCCGATGTCCAGACCCGCTTTGATATCCCAGGTCTTCTCCCAGCTCAGATGCGGATTCGGGGCATTCGAAATAGTCCCCATCCGGTAGGAATCCGTATCGGAAATTCGAAACGTGTTATCGTATTTCATGATGATTACCGGATAGACCGACTTATTGACACCGCCCGTATAACCCGTGGCCAAACGGAGCGTCATCGAACTGATCACATCCGAGATTTTCCCTTTCATCCACGACTCTTCGTCTATATTCCAAGAAAAACCTGCCGACCAGGTAGCATTGAATTGCTCCTTGCTGCCGAAATTGTTCGATCCGTCGGATCTTACCGAGGCATTGAAAACATAGCGGTTGAGCAGGATATAGTCGATCGTACCGTAGAACGAGGCCATAGCGTTTTCCGTAATAGCTTGCCCGGTGGAATTATCGAGGGTCTTCCCGAAACTGACAAGTTTATCGTAATCGATCACCGAATTGTTTCCGCTCGCAGGATAAAGCGGCGTCGAGTGGTTGCCCGTAACGGGGTCGTAGCCGTAACGTTTGGTAAAAATCGTCTTGGCGTAATTCCGGCTGATCTGCGCTCCGGCCAACACATTGAGCCGATGTATTTCGTTGAAAGTATGTCCATAGGCGAAATGTCCCCGTAACATATAATTGGTATTGTATGTCGAAGTCTGATAAATGGAACCATAGATTCGTTTCGAAGTCGTCGTATTGTTTTCGAACGGCCGATCCATCCATGCCGCATAGGTATTCTTTCCATTGATATTCTCCCCGTGATCCGAAATATAGGAGAACGACGCCAGACCCACGAACTTCAGATCCTTGGTGATATTGACCGTCGTATTTCCCGTCAGTGTGAAGTTTCCGCTGGTACTCTTGGCCGAAGTCTCATTGATCTCCCGCATCAGGTTGAATCCGTTTTCGGGAAGCGCTACCGTATAGCTTCCATTGATTTCACTCAAGGAAAAATAAGTCTCGTCAGCCCGATAGGAACCGTCGTCGTTATAAGGGCGTTCATAGGGATTGGCGAAATAGGCGTATTTGAACATATCCACATTGCTCGACGGTGCCTTGGATGTCTGATAGGAGAAATCCGTACTGATACCGAACGATACGACTCTGTTCGGTGTTACATCGATCTTGCCGTTGAAATTGTAACGGTCGTACGAGTTTTTCAACACAATGCCCTGATCGTTACCATATCCCATTGAGAGATAATAGGCCATTTTGGGATTACCTCCCGAAATGGAGAGATAGTGGCTTGTGGAAACTGTCGTCCGGAACAGTTCCTCGAACCAGTCTGTCGTATGGCTGCCCAGTTCCGCAATCCTGGCATCCTGCTCTGCGACGCTCAATCCCTTATATTTGCCGTATCCCGAACGAATCATGCCCACGATACCCACAACCGGATAGTAACTTTTGCCATCCTGAAGATTATTCGCATAACCGGCAGCTGCAAATTCGTCCCATAATTCCTGCTCCCAGGCCAGTTTCTCGCGTGAGTTCATCAAATTGGCAGACCGTACAGGCCGCGTCTGAATGGATACGGTTCCCGAATAGTTGACGTGCGTAGGTCCCGACTTGCCGCGTTTGGTCGTTACCACGATCACACCGCCGGCAGCCTGAGATCCGTAAATTGCGGCAGCGGCAGCGTCCTTCAACACGGAGATCGACTCGATGTCGTTAGGATTGATCCCACCGATGCCCGTAGCAAAAATATTCGAAAAGTCTCCGGAGCGAATCTGCGTGTTGGAAACAGGAGGTGTCGGGACCTCCTTCTGCATCGGTACGCCGTCAATGACCCACAGCGGTTCGGCATTGCCCGTGATGGTGCTCGTTCCGCGAATGCGGATCTTCACGGCTTCGCCCGGACGGCCGGATACGGATTGCACGCTCACTCCGGCCAGTTTGCCCTGCAACAGTTTGTCTACTCCCTCCAAAGGCGAAGTCTTGAGATCTTTTCCTTCAATCACGGCAACCGAACCGGTGCTTTTGCGAATCTCAGTTTTGGCAAAGCCTGTCACGACGACTTGTCCGATGTCCGTGGACTGCTCCTTGAGCGTTATATCATAACCGACCCGATCAGGCTTTATCTTGAGTTCCTGCGGTTCATAACCAATGTATGAGAATCGCAACGTAGCGCCGTCGGCAACTATGATCCGGAACGTACCCTTAATATCAGTATTCACACCGGAATGCGTTCCTACGACAACCACGGACACACCGACAAGCGGTACACCATTCGCATCCTTGACCGTACCCCACACCGGATGTTTGTTCCCCTCGCTCTCAGAAGCAGCGACGGCAGGAAGTATCGTTACAAGTAACAATGACGTAAATACGAATGGTAAAAAATTTCTTAAAGTTTGCTTCATACGCATTATCCATTAGTTGTGTTTGACTATATCGATCTCCTGCTGAGGCAACCCGAGCAGATGTTCCGTAAAATAGTAGCGGATCAGATTTACGTAATATGAATTCCCGAGACCATGATCCGCTCCGGGAATGACCGTCATGTCGAAACGCTTGCGGGCCCGGATCAGCGCATCGGCCAGCCGGGCCGTAGATGCCGGATGCACATTGTTGTCCATGTCTCCGGTGATGAGCAGCAGCCGTCCGGCCAGCCGGTCGGCCAATTCGATGTTGGTCGGAATATGACATTCGAAATGCGGTTTCCCGTCTTTCCCCCAGGTCTGCTTTACTCCGTGGAAAGTTTCGCCCCACCACTGGGAGTAAATATTATTGTCATGGTTCCCCGAAGCAGCCACCCCGACCTTGTAAAATTCCGGATGGTTCAGCATGGCGGCGACCGTCATGAAACCGCCTCCGGAGTGTCCGTAAATCCCGACTTTTTCGATGTCGGCGCAAGGATAGCGCTCCGCAATCTGCCGAATCGCAGCCATGTCGTCGGCCAAAGCATAGTCCCGCAGATTCCCATAGCCAAACGTATGGAAATCGCGTCCGCGCCAGGGGCCGCTGCCGCGGTAGGCGAAATTTATGACGACGAATCCCAGCTGTGCGAGCGATTGATTGTAGTTGTCATCCAAGGTAAAGGCCTGCGGAACCAGATCGACATGGGGGCCGGGATAGACATTGCTGATGATCGGGTATTTCCGCCCGGGTTCCCGGTCGAAAGGAAGGTAGACGATGCCATAGAGCCGGGTCACGGAATCCGCAGCCAGCACTTCGACGACTTCCGGTTCGTGCCATCCGCGGGCATAGAGTTCCGAAAGGTCGCACGGCTCCAGTTCGATACGGACGCGGCCTTTCATGTTGCAGACCTGATGCCGCGGAGCACGATCCATACGCGACCAAGTGTCCGTCAGGAAACGTCCGTCGGGAGAGAATGCCACCGAATGTTCGCCGTTTCCGGGAGTGAGCAAAACCGGTTCGCCGCCGCTGAATCCGGTTTTGTAATAAAAGCGGTAATGCGGATTGACACCCGGTTCCCGTCCGTAACCCTCGTAGACGATCGTCCGGGCGAGCGTATCGATACGTTCGATCTTTCCGGCGACGTATTCGCCCGAAGTGACGGCCCCTTGCAGGCGTCCGTTTCCATCGTACAGGTAATAATGACCGTATCCCGTTCGCTCCGACCACCAGAGGATATCGCGGCCTTCATTCAGGATATGGAAACAAAATTGCTGGTCATTCTGGGCCGGTTTGCACACCTCGCGGATAATCGGCTCGACACGGTGCGCCGCGAAATCGACCCGGCACAGCTCCACGCTGTCGCACGTCCGGCTGCGACGAACGAGCCAGGCATAACGGTCCGTATGAGCGATCATGCTGAACCGGGGAACTTCGACTTTCTGATCGGGCCAGCGGGCGATGTCGAGTTTCCGAATGCACATGCTGTCGGCATCGACCAGCCAGGCATCGTATTGAACGACATGCTCATCGCCGGGCATGGGAAATTTGTAGCTTTTAGCCTTGGGGCGCGGTCGGGCGAGGTTGTCCACCAGCGTGAGCTCCTCCACCTCGCGCTTGTCTTCGCGCACCAGCAGGTAATAATGGCTTTTCCCCATCCAGCGGCCGATGGCGGAGCTGCGCGCCTCCGGCCCGACGACGTTGTTCCCGCCGGTGGAGAACGAATGATAGCGCTCCCCGTCGTGGGTCAGCCGTACACTGTCGCTTCCATCTCCGCGAAAGAGCATGAGGTCATGACCGACAGCCGTAACATAATACGAGCTGTCGGCGGAGTAGCTGCGCCGATAGTCGCCCCGCGAGAAAAGATTCCCGCGGGAAGCATCCTGCCGGGGCTTTTCGCTCAGTTTGCCATTTCGGCCATCGTAGTGCAGCCGGTGCTTATTGAAATCGAACGTAAAACCGCGGGGATCGGAAGAATCGAATTCAAGGCCGTAGAGCCGTAACTCCTTCGGGGTCGGCATCCGTGATGAATCGGCGTATGCGGCCAACTGCCGCGTCATCGAGAAACTGTCGAACAGCGGGCGTTTCCGCCAGGTGCGGGTATCGACCAACCAATAACGGCGTGCATCGGCGTCATCCGACGTATAATGGAACCAACGGCACTCCTTGCCGATCCACTGAACCGAAACATATTGGTTACGGATCAATCCACCGAGCGAATCGGACGAAAAGCGGTCGGCCCGCGCCATATAGGATTCCTGAGCACAGAGCGGATAAAGACTCCATACCGTTAAAAATACAAGCAACCGTTTCATCGCTCTCCGAATTTGCTGATTTTCGACGCCTCTTTCATGGCCGCCTGCGCATTGAGAATCCCTCCACCGAGACAGACCTGACGCCCCTGGATCATGCGGGAAGTTTCGGATTTCCCGGGAACAGGCATCTCGTCCGCCGGAAAATGCGTAACGGTACGAATCAGAATTTCCCGTATCTCACGAGCCGAAAGATCGGGATAGAAACTCCGCAAGACCGCTGCGACACCGGAAACTATCGGCGCAGCGATACTCGTTCCCTGCGCCGTATCGTATCCGCCCTCGGGAGCGGTCGATCGTACATTTTCTCCGGGGGCGAGCAGATCCACATTTTCCGCTCCGTAGTTGCTGAAAGAAGCGACCCGTCCGTCGGGCGTCGAGGCCCCCACGACGATCTGGTTTTCCAGACGGCGTCCTTTCGTGTCCCGGCAAGTCGGAAATATCGGACGGACATCGACATTGACGCCGTCGTTGCCGGAGGCCATAACCAGCAATACGTCCTTGCTCCGGGCATATTTCATCGCAGCCAGTACTTCATCCCGGTGAGGCGATAGGTACTTGCCGAAACTCATATTCACCACCTCTGCGCCGTTATCCACCGCATAACGGATTGCCGCAGCTACATCGCGGTCGTATTCATCGCCTTCGGGAATGGCACGGACGGAGAGGATCTTTACCGGGCGCGGCAGCTCCCCGGCCGTCGCCGCACACGCCGCAATCACTCCGGCAACCATCGTCCCATGATAGGGATCGTCGCCGATAAGATTGTTTCCGTAACGGAAATTCCGGAAATCGTCCGGGCGATTGCCCAATTTTATATGAGGATCGTCATTCAGGGAATCGAGGCTGGCCACACGTACGGCGGACAAACGATATTCGCTGTCGATCTTTTCCACCGCTTCGTGCCACGGCATGTCGGGTGTGAACATAACGGGTGTGGAAGCCGCAATCGACAGAGGCAGCGCAAGCCCGGTCGTGTCGGCCAATTCAAGACGCTGAAAATCGGCGACCGTTGTTTCTCGATCACCGTATTTCAGGCGCATCAATGAATCGCAAATGCGGAAAGCATCGGAACGAATACGCTGATATTCGGTAAATTTGATGTAGGTATCGAGCCGGGCGGCCCGTTCCATCTGCTTATAATAGGCATATTCGGCCTTTGCCGAAAGAGTAAGGCGGCTTGTATCAGCGTCCTTGAAGCGAGGCCGAAGCCGTTTGTATTCCCGGAAAGGTTCCGTGCCGGCCCTTCGAAGACTCTCTCCAACAGCATTGCCGAGGAAATTCCAGCCGTGAATGTCGTCTACATAGCCGTTTTTATCGTCATCACGGCCGTTAGCAGCCTGTTCGCGTGGATTGGTCCAGATGAAATCCGCAAGAGCCGTATGCGAAACATCGAACCCGCCGTCGATGACGGCGACGATTATTTCAGATTTTTTTCGGGAGGGGGGGGGAATTTTACCTCTTGCCGCACAAATCTCTGTCAGACGGACTCCGCATAGCGAATCGGAAGCGGACAAAAACCAAGGGGCATCCGTTTGTGCAGATGACGGTACTGCCGCCAACAGATACACGGCAGAAAATAATACTTTTGAATTCATATTGCAATAGATATCTGACGCGACAAATATAGTGAAAATCTGAATTTATTACATTTTTTCTAAGTACATGACAAAAAATCAAACACATTGATTTTACTTGGTCTGAAAGGATTGAGGAGAGCGTCAGCGATGAAGTTCAGACCGTACTTGACAAGGCTGATTGCACGCCTCCCGTTGTTGAGAACCCTGACAGCCTTGACTTTGATGTTGGCGGCAATGCCAACACAGTAGGCCCAGGTATAGGCAATAATAACAACCCCGAAGAGTTGCTCGATACGATTGATATGAACCATATGCGTGTCCTCGATATTGAATCCGCTGGATTTCAGGCCCTTAAACATGGTCTCGATAGTCCATCTTTCCTTATATGCCGGGAGGGCTTCCTCCGGGCGGCAGAAGGAAACGAGGATCTGCGGTTCGGGCTTTCCGGTCTTGTCCTTGATAACGGCACCGGACAGATAGCAGAGTTCTCCACAGATACGATAGATACGATACAGGACGCGTTCCTCTCCATGTTTGAGATTGGCGAAGATGTGCTGGGCCCGTATATTTCTGTTGGTTCTTGGGTCTTCCACCCAGAAGTTGTCGCGGATGCGGATATGGTACTGGATAGCGTTGTCGTTGAGCCATTTGAACCACTCATTACCGACAAACTCACGGTCCGCTACCAGGCATTTGATACTGTCACGACCAAACAGGCGGATGAACCGCTGCATGATATTGATTCGTTCCTTGCAATTGGAGTTTCCCCGCTTGGGCAGCAGTCTGAACAGGATGGGGAACGACATATGATCGTAAGCTATGCCCAGAACTAACGCATTGATATTCACCTCTCCGAACTTCCAGTTCGTGCGGTCCATCGTGAGCGTGTATGGGCCATCGGACGGGATGCGCGACTTGAGATACCCCGCAACGGCATCCAGGTCCAGGACCATCTGCGACATGAAGCGTTGGATGCGGCGGAAGCAGGATTCCCGTGAAGCCTTGCTGTCAAATGCCCCTGCCAGTTTGGAAAGGCATACCGTCTGCACGGCGCAGAGTGCTCCGAGCAGCATGGACAGGCATTTGATGTGGGCAAGATTCATGGATACTTTGAATATCGGTAGGATTACCGAGAAAATTTCACTACTTTTGTGCGGGACCTTGAGGTTTCGTAACATGGTAATAATGTGGAAGTTATATACCTTAAAATTACGAGATTTTGAGGTCTTTTGCAAATATAATTAATTGATAATCAATAATTCACGACAGGATTTTTCAATTTTTGTCATGTACTAAACTTTATTTTAGTATATTTACATCACGTACAGAGAATTGCAATTTTGCCTTATTGTCATCTATTGCGATTTTTCTTGTACCACTTTTGTACCACCAATTATTTTGCATCGGGAAATGGCCTACTCTGTTCGCATCGTTCTACGGAAATACAAGCCCAATTCAATGGGGTATCACATTCTCCAATTATGCGTCACCAAAAATAGCTGTCGCAAGCGCATCAGTCTGAAATTATACGTCGATCCGGCCTATTGGGACAATTCGGCCGAACGACTTACCATCGAACGGAATCTGAAAGGCGAAAAACAGCGGGAGGCCAATAAGAAACGCATTCAGGACAATGCTTTTTTGGACAAGGTCAAGGCCCGCGCCCGCGAGATTATCGAGAAATTCGAGATAGACGGCATCGACTGGACACTGAACCAATTTGAGGAAACATTTTTGAACCCCTCCAAGCAGGGCAAATTCTGCGCATACCTCGAAAGCCATATTCAAACACTGCGGGATACCGGCCACACGGGCAACGCCAAATGCTATTTCGAAACGCTTCGACTGCTCAAATATTACGACAGCAAGCTGAATCAACGGCTGTTTTCCGACATTGACCTGCGTTACGTGCGCAATTTCGATACGTTCCTGCAAAAGCGGGGTTGCAAGGGCAATACCCGCAAATATTATTTCAAGGCATTGCGGGCTATATTGAATCAAGCGAAGCGAGAAGGTGTCGGTTCGGAAGCGGCCTATCCTTTCGTCAAAGGCGGCTTCGAAATCGCCAAGTTGGAAGAAGCGACCGAGAAACGCTACCTCCCGCCTCAAGACTTGCAAAAACTCAAAGATACGCCCGCACAGAATCCGCAGAACGAATACGCCCGGCAACTCTTTCTTTTTTCTTACTACTGCTACGGAATGTCATTCGTCGATATGGCCTACCTTACGACCGATCATATTCAACGGCTGGCCGACGGGAATTACATCGTCTACAAACGTAACAAGATTAAGCACCAAAAGAACGTAACCGCCATCCGAATCCATATCACGCCGGAGATTCAGGGATTGATCGAACGGCTGAAATCGGCCTCGCCTACCGTCGATAACTATTTGTTACCGATCATTACCTGTTCCGGCTATACGGGCGAGAAGCTATACAACCACATCCGAAGCCGTTACGCCAAATATCAAAAATATTTGAAATCGTTGGCCGAAGAACTCGGTATCGATTATCATTTGACAAGCTATGTAAGCCGTCATACAATGGCAATGACCTTGCAATACAATAAAATCCCGCGCGAAATCATTTCGCAGATGCTCGGTCATGCCGACCTCGAAACGACCAATACCTATCTCGACAGTTTCGACAACAAGGTAATCAACGAGGCGGCAAAAGTTCTGTAATTTTAGTATATTTGACAAAAATTCATGCAATATGATTACTCATATAAAAATCAATGGTTTTAAGTCATTTCATAATTTTGAAATGATGTTTACTCCATTTACAGTTATTGCTGGAATTAATGCCTCTGGAAAAAGTAATTTATTCGATGCATTAGAACTACTATCAGCAATTGCAAGTGGAAAAAAGACTTTAAAAGAAATATTTAGAGACCAACGAGGGGATTTTATTGAACTATTCACCAAATACGACGAACAACATTATGTTAGCCAAATGACCTTTGAGGTCGATATGTTGGTGGACAAAAATATTACAGACGCTTGGGGAGCATCTGCCAAATTAAAATATACACGTCTGCAATATTCATTGACAATACAACGCGTAACGGGGGAATATGGCATTGACGATCTAATTGTTACTAATGAACGTCTTGAAACGATCAAGCATGATGACGACCAATGGATTAAGCTTATTTCAGCACAAGATAGAGGAAATTGGCGGCCTAAAGTGACTACAGGGAAACGAGGAACCCCCTATATTTATACAGAAAATAATAAAGGTCAACTTACGGCTTATGTTCCCCAAGATGGCGTAGCAGGAGGAAAAAAACGGACTTATCCATTAATAAATGCGACACAAACAGTTTTAAGTAGCATCGGAACTATTGATTTCCGCCATATATTAGCAGCAAAGAATGAAATGGAAAATTGGCGGTTTTTACGCTTCAACCCGGAACATTTAAGACAACCTACCAGTAAATATACCGGTGCTGATAAACTCACCCCATCTGGACTTAATTTAGCAGCTGTACTTTATCGAATAAAACAGGAAGATGAATATTCATTAATAGAAATCTCAAGAGAGCTAAACCGATTCATTCCCGAATTTACAGGTGTTGATGTTATCGATGATGTAGAACATAATCAATACGTAATTTACCTGCAACAAAGGGATGGTAAAATATTTTCATCCAGAGTTTTATCGGAAGGAACTTTACGTTTACTTGCTTTATGTATAATTGAATATGATAATAAAGTAAAAGGAATAATATGCTATGAAGAGCCAGAAAATGGGATTCATCCTTTTAGAATCAATGCTATGGCTCACTTGTTATATAATATTTCCACTGATTTTTCAGATCAGCATGCACCTCTACGCCAAGTAATTATTAACACCCACTCTCCTGTTGTTGTTAAAGACATTTTCGCTTGGGAACACAACGATCATGTTTCAATATACTATTCCCAAATACAGCGAAAATTCATCGAAAGGCGGTTAGCATTATGGGGCTATTGAATATCTTCAAAGGACAGTTCATCGATGTCATCGAGTGGCCAGTTGTAAAAGAACTTGATAATATCAAATCCGACACTACCGGACAATTAGAGTGGAAATACAATATTTACAGTAATGAAGAACTAAAGGCCACTCTCTCAACTGTTGAATCATTACTAAATATGTCGAATACTACTATAGAAGAAGAATAAATATGGGGAACTACGTTTTTCTTAATATATGTCTATATACTGAAGGGACAACAGATATTCGATTTTTAGAAAATATTGTTCAACAAACATATGAAAGAGCTGCAATACAAGCATATGGCGAAATTGATATAGAACTTCATGTTATAAACATCGATAAAACAGGTCTGAATTTCACACAGCAAGTATTAAAAGCTGCTCAAAAAGCCAAACAAGAATATGGTGCTACAATAATCTGCGTACACTCAGACGCAGATAGTTCAAGTATTGATAACACCTTAAATACTAAATTTGTTCCTGCGCAGAGATGCTTATTGGAACAGGAGAATGACTCTTGTTCAAGAATTTTAGTAAATCTCATCCCTGTTCACATGACGGAAGCATGGATATTGGCAGACAAACAACTTCTTAAACGACAAATTGGAACAACGCTTTCAGATACAGAATTAAATCTAAATAAGGATCCAGAGAGTATTAGTAATCCCAAACAAGCTATCGAAAATGCAATTAGAATTGCAAGACAAAATATCGTAAAGCGACGTAGACGCAATCTTGGAATTGGAGAATTATATGCTCCATTAGGACAATTAATTAATATAGACCAGCTAATGGACTTAAAATCATATCGCCAATTTTGGGATAATGTAATTAATAATTTAAAGCAACTCAATTTAATGAGAGCCAATTAGGTTTATTATTTTTTGTATATTTGTACTATGAGTACGACACCACAAACAAAAATAAACCAACTATTGCAGGCCCTCCCACCCGGAGCAGTCTATCTGTCGTCTTGGATGAAACTCAAAAACATCTCCAACGACTTACAGCACCGCTACATAAAATCCGCTTGGCTGACACCCATAGGCACGGGTGTAATGATCCGCACGGGCGATACGCCGACCTTATACGGAGCCATATACAGCCTCAATACACAGGTTGACAAACATCTGACAATCGGAGCCATGTCTGCATTGGAGATACACGGATATTCGCACTACCTCCCGATGGGCAGGCCGACCGTTTCGCTGTCTGCTCCACAAAAAGAGTATTTACCGCTTTGGTTCAGAAAATACGACTGGGGTGTGACGCTCCGGCTATTTACCACCGAAATATTCAATACCGACACCGGAATCACCACCACCCGACAAGGGGTTTTCGAGTTGCCGATCTCTACCCCTGAACGGGCGTTCATGGAGTGTCTGCACCTCGCTCCGCAATATTACGACATTACCGACCTTTATTATGTGATGGAAATGCTGTCGATACTCCCGCCAAAGAATGTACAACGACTGTTGGAGGAGTGCCGTTCCGTCAAAGTAAAGCGACTGTTCCTCTTTATGGCCGAAAAGGCCCGTCATGCGTGGTTCGAGGCCCTTGACCTCGACCGGATAGACCTCGGCAGCGGCAAGCGGGTAATCGCCAAAGGAGGTGTTTACGATAAGAAGTACCAAATCACGATTCCGGCAGAACTGAAAAATGATTAATCAAGAGTACAAAGAGCGCGTGCGGCTGTTGCTCCGCATTATCCCGATTATTTCGGCGGAAGAATGTTTTGCCGTTCACGGCGGCACGGCAATCAATCTGTTCGTGCAAAATCTGCCGCGATATTCGGTGGACATCGACCTGACCTATATTCCCGTCGAGCCGCGGGAAGCAAGCCTCGCCCATATCAAAGAACGGCTGAAAGCGATAAAAGCAAAAATCGAGGCTGCGATACCGGGCATTGCAGTACGCGAAGTTCCCAACAAACTGATTTGCACTCATAACGGACATTTCGTCAAAGTGGAGGTAAACGACGTGAAGCGAGGCATCATCGCACCGCCCGTCGAATTGCCCTTATGCGACCTCGCCCAAGAAGATTTCGGTGTATTCTGTAAAACCCGCATCGTGCCACTGTCGCAACTTTACGGCGGCAAGATCACGGCTGCACTCGACCGCCAGCACCCGCGCGACCTGTTCGATGTAAACCTGATGCTCGATTATATCAAAGACTTCGACGAGATTAAACGCGGATTCATCTTCTGCCTGCTGGGAAGCGACCGCCCGATCTTGGAGTCTCTTAATCCTAATTTCAACGACCAGCGCGACGCCCTGACCAACCAATTCGAGGGCATGTCCTCGACGCCGTTCACCTATGAACAGTACGAAGCGACCCGCCGCCGACTGGTCAAGTATATCAACAGTCATTTGACTCCGACAGACAAGGCGTTTTTACTCGGATTCGAAGACGGGACGCCGGATTGGGACGCATCGGAATACCGAGATTTTCAGCATTACCCGTCAATTCAATGGAAGTTACTGAATATCCAAAAACTGAAAGGAAAAAATCCACAAAAGCATGAGGACGGCATAATCAAGTTGCAAAATTATTTTGGATTCTAATGTACGAAGATATAGTAGATTACGATGACTTTTCAGAAAGAGTAGGTTCTGAAAACGACATCCTTGACCTAATTTACAATGAAATTTGGAAGAGAACATATTGCCCTAAATGCGAAAGATTCAACACCCACAGCAGAAGCAAATACGCTTCAAAAAATATTCTTTGTCATCATTGCAGTATACAATGGTCTATCCTGCAAGAGACAATATTTTTCAAGACTCGCATCGATTTAGTTAAATGGAGCTATATCATCTATGCGATATCGTTTTACCCCCGAAAAGTATCTGTTAAATGGCTTATGACCGAGTTGAAAATCAACTCCTATAACACAGTCTGGCATATGGCAAATAAAGTTAAAACTGTTGCCAACCATAGCCCAAAAGACAAATGTATTTTCAGAGAATTAGAAAAAATATTTCGTCGACATAGATTTATATAACAGGATATAAAATTCATATAACAGGATAAATTATATAAACAACACAAAAACCGCATAAAAAAAGCAAAAAAACTTCAGCCAATAGTACCTTCTCCTACATTACATCTTATAATCAATACAATATGACTGGGAACACCAGTCATATTTTTTTGTTTAATCCATAAAAACGATATAAACCCTTCAAAATAAAAAATACACAAAATATTGACAATCAATATTTATAA
>ERZ780207.1480-NODE-1480-length-19860-cov-3.613835_pt1 | contig 19860 bp, 17 predicted proteins | sample MGYA00510977_ERZ780207 | MGnify/ENA primary metagenome ERZ780207 (study PRJEB29588, sample SAMEA2151383) | human gut metagenome | biome: human gut; feature: human-associated habitat; material: faeces | place: Denmark | collected 2008/2010 ... | reverse complement strand
AGGTCGCTCAGTTCGCGGCTGCCGGTAAGGAGATCAAGTCCAAGTCTCTCGCCGAGATCGCTATGACCTACGGTTACGTCTACGTTGCACAGATCGCAATGGGCGCAAACAAGGTCCAGACCCTCAAGGCTATTGCCGAGGCCGAGGCTCACAAGGGCCCGTCCCTCATCATCGCTTACTCCCCCTGCGAGATGCACAGCATCAAGGGCGGTATGGAGAACTGCCAGAAGGAGATGGAGAAGGCTGTCAAGTGCGGTTACTGGAATCTGTTCAGATTCAATCCGGACGCAGAGAAGCCCTTCACTCTCGACAGCAAGGAGCCTGCCGGCGGTTACCAGGAGTTCCTGATGAACGAGGCGCGCTACAGCCGTCTGACCCGCGAGTTCCCCGAGAGAGCTACCAAGCTCTTCGCGGCATCCGAGGAGAACGCCAAGGAGCGTTACGAGCACCTGCTCAAGCTCAAGGCTCTCTACGAATAAGCCGAAAAATCGCATAAACCATTTCAGCGCCCCGGTCACCCGGGGCGCTGATTTTCGTTGGGCTCTGAACTAAAAACTGGATGTATCCGAAAAAATTGATTACTCCAGCCATTGGTATAGAGCCTACACTTTTACAAAAACCGCATAACAAGCAACTCTAAACATTGATCTTTGTTCATGCAGTATGGTATTATATTAGGCATAAATACCATTCGGAGGAAATGCGCATGAAAGAGCTGTTCTTCTGCCCAAGCTGCATGGCAAAGCTCACACCGGAGGACGGGAAATGCCCGATCTGCGGCAGCGAACTGAATATAGAAAACGCGCCGCATCGTCATGAAGTGGTAAGCTAAAAGTGGACACGGAGGGGGTACATTTTGGACAGCAGATGTGCCATAATGGGGACATGCAAAAGCACACCTCTGGAGATATATCATGCTGCCCGGATAAAACAAAAGCACCGAAGCAAGCCAAGGCTTCCTCCGGTGCTTTGCCATAGGTGTTCATTTTATCAGTTCGGTGACGACATGCTGGCACAGCAGCAGTCCAGCCGAGGCCGGCACCCATACGAGCGAACCGGGAACACTTCGCCGTCCGGGGGGCGGAGCCTCCAGCTGCTCCGGTTCCATCGGCTCCTCCGGGCTGAACACGACGGTGTGGTGCGTCACGCCGCGCTGCCGCAGCTCACGCCGCACAACGCGCGCAAGCGCGCAGCCGCTTGTCTTGGAAATGTCGGCTATCCGCAATAGCGACGCATCCTTCTTGTTCCCCGTGCCGAGGGCGGAGATGATCGGTATCCCGCGCTCCATGCAGCTCATTATCAGATCGACCTTGCAGGAGACGAGGTCGATCGCGTCGACGACATAGTCATAGCCGCCGAAGAAGCGCTCCCTGTCCGCCGCCTCATAGTGCCCCTCGATGCACTTCACGTCTATATCCGGGTTTACGTCCAGCGCGCGCTGAGCCATGACTGCTGCCTTGCCCATGCCGACGGTGGAGCCGAGGGCGCAGAGCTGGCGGTTTATGTTGCTCTCGCCGACGGTGTCCTGATCGATAAGGGTCAGGCGGCCAACGCCCGCTCTCGCCAGCGCTTCGGCACACCATGAGCCGACGCCGCCGAGCCCGAACACGGCCACATGGCTCCCGGCGAGCTTCTCCATCGCCTCTTCGCCAAGCAGCATCCGCGCGCGCAGAGTTCTTTCATTCATAATTTTTCCTCTTATTATCTGATGGTAAAAAGGCCGCCGATCAACGGCGGCCTTCTGGTTTGCTTTATATGTGCTTTATTTGCCGACAAAGCGGATACCGCCGCCGACGGAGGTCTCATAAGCGGAGGTGAGCTCCTCGAGCCATGCATTCATATCGGAAGTGAGCAGGCTGTTCTTGGCAAGATAATCGCTGTACTGCTCGCCCTCGCCGACGAAATACATCACATGGTACCCGGCGTAGCTGCTGCTCTCGCCGTAGACGATGCCGGTGTCACCGGCCTTGTGATCGGCAAAGCAGAAGTCGTTGAACTCCTGAACCATCTGCCCCTTGGCGATGTTCTCATACAGGCCGCCGTTGGTGTTGGAGCCTTCGTCCTCGGAATACTTGTTTGCGAGCTCGGCGAAGCTGTCCTCGGTCTTATCGCCGGAGTTGAACTCGGCAAGGATCTCCTCGGCGCGCGCCTTGGCTGCGGCCTTGGCCTCGTCGGTGTAGGTGCCGTCTGCGGACTTCTCAGCCTTTATGAGGATATGGCGCACGGAAACGGTGTTATAGTGGTTGTCGTCACGGCTGAGGAACACGACGACGTTATAGCCGGTCTCGCCGCTGTTTACCTCGGCGGTGATGTCACCGGCCTTGCGGCTGGCGTCCTTGAGCCAATCGGCCGCGGTGGTGATGCTGCTGCCGGAGACGGAGGAAGCGGACTGAGCGGCACCGTCGATCCCGGCCTCGGTGAGCGCGGCGTTGAGCTTCTCTTCGCCCTCAAGCTCGGAGTCAGCCTTGCTGTAGGCCGCGACTATCGCATCGGCCTTGGCCTTCGCGGCGTCAAGAGCTTCGGGGGTAACAGTCTGGGTATCGTTGCCGTCGGCATCCTGAGTCGTGGTCTTCTCAGCCTCTACGAAGTAGTAGGCGTAGCCGAACGTATCCCAGGAATCCTTGTTCTCTTCGTACTTTGCCTCAAGCTCATCGGAGCTGTATTCGAGAGAATTCTGCTTCTCGGTGCTTGCCTTGTTGGCAAGAGCGGCGTCTATAGCAGCGCTGCGTGCCATCTCGACCGTCACGCCCTGGCCGTAGTTCGCGGCGAGCATCTTATCGGCGCTGGCGTAGCCCTGAAGCTTTGCCATAGATTCAAGGTTCTCAAAGTTCGCGTCTACCTCGGCTATCTCATCCTCGGTAAGCTCGATGCCGTTTGCCTTGGCATAGTCGCACAGAGCCTTGACCTGAAGCAGTTCATTCTCAGCTGCGGTCAGGAACTGCTCTTTCCATGTGCCGCCGTAGGGGCTGGTCTGCTTGCCGAGGCCTCTGATGCCCGTGGAGGTATCAAGGCCGAGCAGCGAGGCATAGCTGCCGTACTGGTTGGCGGTGCTGTAATACTGCGTGGCATAGTGGTAGCTGAGCTCGGAGGCGGAATAGCTCCTGTCGCCTACAGTATAGGCCGTGGTCTTATACAGGATCCCGGAGTCAAGGAAAATAATAAGCGCGATCAGCAGCACGACGCCGATGGTACCCAGCGTCCAGCGTCTCTTGCTCTGCGCCTTTTTGCTGGCCTCTTCCTGCGCGGCCAGCATCTTCTTGTCAGTACCGGCTTCGCGGGCGGCCTGACGGTTCTTCTTCTCGGTCGATGCACTCATCTTATGTCATCTCATCCTTTGCGTAATTTTCGCGTAATGCGTAGGTCATTTGAACAGACTAAGGTATTATAACGCAAGTCTCTCCGTGATTCAAGCCATATTGCGACTATTCTCAAATTATTAAAATAAGATTTATAATATAATGCTGTTTTCGACATGAAAGTGTGTTAAAATAAATGCGATTAATCACGGAGGTGCCAATGAACCGTAAGCTCACCGCGGCGGCTGCGGCCGTCATGCTGACTGCCTGCATCGTTCTGGACAGCCGCTTCACCCTCGAAACAACCGAATACAGCGCACGGTTCGATGATCTCCCACCGGAGTTTGACGGCTTCCGCATCGCCGTCCTCTCTGACCTGCACGGCATGAGCTTCGGAGAAGGCAACAGCCGACTCATCCGCGCTGTGTCGGACGCGAAGCCCGACATGATCGCCATCCTCGGGGACATGATAACCTACCCATCCGATCTGCCCGCCTTTGAAAGTCTGCTCGACGGCATTGAGGGCATCGCGCCCATATACTGTATAAACGGCAACCATGAGTGGGCAGCGCACTGCGTGGATAAGGTGAGGGAGCTTGCGCTCAGCCACGGCGCACATTTTCTGAGCAACTCCTATGAGCCCTTATACTGCGGCTCCTCGCGCATCATCGTCTGCGGTGCGGAGGATAAAAACGGCCGCGCCGATATGGAGACGCCGCCGGAGCTTGCCGCAAGGCTGCGCGGGGAGTACCCGGATGACTTCGTCCTCTGGCTCTATCACCGCAATGATACGCTCACAGGCTTTCCCGGACTGCCGGTCGACCTCGTCCTCAGCGGCCACGCCCACGGCGGAATAGTCCGCCTGCCGTTTATCGGCGGCCTGCTCGATGTTCACCGCAAGCTCGGTGCGGAATACGAAAAGGGCATGTATGAAGAGAATAATACCGTGATGATCGTTTCGCGCGGACTCGGAAATTCGATCGCCGTGCCGCGCTTTCTCAACCGTCCGGAGCTTGTGTGTGTGACCTTGTCAATTGATAGTAAGACTTCGGATTAACTTGCAGTCATATATGCGGCACATCGTGCATATATTGGTTGTATGCTGACTAAACAGGAGGTACACCATGGATATAGATGATCTGATTTTCGGTGACTATAACCCCGGCCCCAGCCAGAAGTAATAAGGCTGGGCAATAACAAAATTACGGACAGCGCCGTCAATATGACCGCGCTGTCTGAAAACAAAAGAGAGAGGAAACAGAGACATGAAGGTACTGATGCTCAACGGAAGCTGCAAGGCAAACGGCAACACCTATCAGGTGCTTGAGGAGGCGGGCAGACAGCTCAAGGCGGAGGGCATAGATTATGAGATATTCCAGATCGGCCCCGCCCCGGTGCGCGACTGCATCGGCTGCGGCAGGTGCACGGATGAGGGCTGCGTCTTCACGGACGACGGCGTGAACGAGTTCATCGCCAAGGCGAAGGAAGCCGACGGCTTCATCTTCGGCACACCCGTATATTACGCCCACCCGAGCGGGCGCATTCTTTCCTTCCTTGACCGCGTGTTCTACAGCAGCGAGGACGCCTTCGCCCTCAAGCCCGGCGCGGCAGTCGCGATAGCGCGGCGCGGCGGCACGACCGCTTCATTTGACGCGGTGAACAAGTACTTCGGCATATCGAATATGCCGGTCGTATCGTCGAGCTACTGGAACATCGCCCACGGCTGCACTCCCGGCGAGGTCACGCAGGACGCCGAGGGCATGCAGACTATGCGCAACCTTGCGCGCAACATGGCATGGATGCTCAAGTGCTTCGAAGCCGGGAAGGCTTCCGGAGTTTCCCTCCCCGCCATCGAGAGAGGGAGCAGGACTAATTTCATAAGGTGAACAATGATTCCCCCTCATCGGACTCCGCGTCTGATGAAGGGGATCGTTTTTATGCCGTGCTCACGCCGTATTCACACCTGAGCGGACGCTCGGCAAAATAATTGCCCATGTCCCGTATTATCAGCCGAGCCGCGGCAATATTGCCGCCCTTGCCGAAATGCGGATTTTTCAGCCCGGCGTGCAGGTCTGTGTTCTTATCCATGCTCAGGATCTTTGTATCGATCACGTGCAGGTCATATTTTGCGGCGATCTTATTAATCGTCTCATTCGTGGTTTTCACATCGCCCTTGGTAGCGAAAATATTCATCAGCACTATCCGCGCATCGGGGTTGGCGTCTTTGACGGTCTCGATGATCCTGCAGTAGTACCCTGTCTCCGTTTCGGCAAAATCATTATAGCCGCCGAAAGGATCAACATCTGTGTCCAGTGTATCCGTCAGCCCGTTATTCGTGCCGAGCCAGATTATCACCGTGTCATAATCGGTATAATCATAGTCACCGGCTTTTTCGATGTACCAGTCCGAGGCCGAGTACCCGCCAACGCCTGCATTGACGACCTCCGTATTCAGCATGCGCCCGAGATAGTAGGGATAATTCTGCTCTATGGCGGCTCCGTCCATACCGGCGCCGAAATACGTGCCTTCGGTCAGGCTGTCGCCTATGCACAGTATTTTGCCCATAGCGTAAGCCCAGTTATCATTCCTGTTCGGGTCCAGCAGTTCATTCACTTTTCTCACTGCGGTACCTGTGACGCCCGGACGCAGCACACAAAGCATGACGGCCGCCGCCAGCAGGAAAACCGCTGCCGATGCGCATATGCCTTTTATCGATATTCTGTGTACAGCTTTCTTCATTCCTGCCGTCCCTCACGCCCTGCTTATAATATCATTGCTATTGATAATTATAATAGTGGCGCACTGTGTTTGTCAACTTCACTTTTAGTTAAACTAATAGTGAAAGGCGGTGGCTCGTATGAGGGAGAAGAAAGCAATAAACATTGAGATCGGAGAGCGTGTCAAAGCCGCGCGCGAGCAGGCCGACATCACGCAGGAGCAGCTCGCTGAGCGCATAGATGTGTCAACTCAGTATGTCTCCGACCTTGAGCGCGGCGTAGTGGGAATATCGGTGCCGACGCTGAAAAACCTTTGCGTGGCTCTCGGCATAGCCAGCGACCGCATACTTTTCGGTCAAGCGCAGGGCGGCAGTATGCCGGCGCTTACAGACAAGTGCAGGGTCCTCAGTCCGTCACAGTCGGCCATGCTCGCCGACATTATTGACAGCTTCATACAGGCAATCCTTTCAGAGCGTCAAAAGCAGAAACCGTAACAGAATATCAGACTGTCAAAAAAGTATTTTGCCAGTCTGCTTGAAAATCTGAACTTTCAAAAAAGTTCAGATTTTTTCTTATTGGACGTGAAAGACACCCCTCCTGGGTTCCTTTCACCGTATCTTCCTTCCCGCAGCTTCACCATCAGTTGACACGCTCAATATGACTCTTTCAGAAAGCCATAAACAGAGGGAGAACACACATAAAGCTGCGTGTTCTCCCTCTGAGATATTGTGTCAAAGTTCCTCCGCCGGTTCGGCGCCTGCTTCGGGTTCGGCGGGCTTTTTCTTCGCCACAAGGCCGATGAGCTGGCCTGACAGGATGACCGTCAGGAGCGAATACGCGATACGCCGGAGCGGGATATAGCTCAGCGACAGGGTCAGGACGATAAGATCCTCCACGAGGTACACCCACTGGATGCCGATCCCTGTGAGCTTTTCAATGGACATCGCAAGCGCATCGTCCCCGCCGGAGGCTCCGCCCATACGCACGCCAAGCCCGACGCCGACGCCGATGAACAGCGCACCGACGAGCGCCGCGAGCAGCGGAAGGTCCGCAATGCCCGGCCAGAGCGGCGGGAAATGCTCAAACAACCAATAGAACGCCGAGAAGCTGCCGCCGGCGACCGCCGACATGATGATGAAGCTCTTACCTAATACTGCCGCGCCGAGGATATAGCAGGCGGCGTTGAGCACCAGCGACGAGAGCGCCGGTGAAATGCCGAACCAATGGTGCAGCAGCAGGGTCAGGCCGAGGATGCCGCCCTCGGTGACGCCGGAAATGGAGTGGATATTATACAGCCCGAAAGCCTGTATCGCGCTGCCAAGAGCGGCAATGGCGCAGGCCTTCGCACTAACGCGGGACTTCAATTTAACAAAACCTTTCCTGTAATATCACGTCTCTGCCTTCATGGACAGATACGCGTTTATGAAGCCGTCAAGATCGCCGTTCATGACATTGTCGATATTGCCGTTTTCATAGTTCGTGCGGTGATCCTTGACAAGCTGATAGGGCATGAACACGTAGGAGCGGATCTGGCTGCCCCATTCGATCTTCATCTGCACACCCTTGATATCGCTGATCTTTTCAAGATGCTCGCGCTCCTTTATTTCGGCGAGCCTTGCGCGCAGCATGTTGCGGCAGTTTTCGAGGTTCTGGAAATGGCTGCGCTCCACCTGACTGGACACGACGATGCCCGTCGGGATATGGGTCAGACGCACTGCCGAGGAGGTCTTGTTGACCTTCTGACCGCCCGCGCCGGAGGAGCGGAACACGTCCATCTTGATATCCTCATCGCGCAGCTCGATCTCGTTATCATCGTCGCTTATCTCGGGCATGACCTCGACAGCGGCAAAGGAGGTGTGGCGGCGTCCGGCAGCGTCAAACGGGGAGACGCGGACAAGCCTGTGTATGCCGTGCTCACTCTTGAGGAAGCCGTAGGCATTTTCGCCCTCGATCATTATCGTTGCGCTCTTGATGCCGGCCTCGTCCCCGTCGAGATAGTCCATGACCCTGACCTTATAGCCGTGGCGGTCAGCCCACATGTTGTACATACGGTAGAGCATCGAGGCCCAGTCCTGCGCCTCGGTGCCGCCGGCACCGGCATGGAAGGTGAGGATCGCGTTGTTCGCGTCATACTCGCCGGTGAGCAGAGTGCCGAGTCGGGTTTCCTCGACCTTCTCGGAAAACTGCTTGTACTCGCTCTCAAGCTCCTCGAGCATCGAGTCGTCGTTCTCCTCAATGGCCATCTCGCATATGGTGTACATATCGTCCCACGCGGCGCAGAGCTTCTGGAAGTTCTCGACTTTGTTCTTGAGCGTCTTGAGCCGCTTCTGGACTTTCTGGGATTTCTCCACATCGTTCCAGAAGCCCTCGCGCTCCGAGGCCGCTTCAAGCTCCTCGATTTCCTTCTGCGCGCTCTCAAGCTTCAGCGCGCCGCGCAGATCCTCAAGACCGGGCTTTGCGTTATTGAGCTTTACCTTATATTCTTCAAATTCAAGCATTGTTTCAACCACTTTCAAATGATTTATTTCATAGATTACTATTATACACAAAAACAGGGGGCTTGTAAATTGCTTTTTTTATACGCAATTTGAGCGCTGTTACCGCGGCTTTGCTCTTCCAATTTTGCGCTACAGGTGTTATAATCAATGTGACTGATTATGCGCCCGGAAACGGGGCAGGATAAAATGAATAAAGACGATTACGGAGGAAAAAGAGAAATGATCTCACACGGCAAGGAAATCAAGGTCTTCGCAGGCAATTCCAATCCCGAACTGGCCGAGCATATCTGCTCTGAACTTTACAGGACACTCGGCAAGGCGGACGTTGCACAGTTTGCCGACGGCGAATGCTCCGTTTCCGTGTTTGAGCCGGTGCGCGGCAAGGACGTTTTCATTGTTCAGTCCACCTGCAACCACGTCAACGACAACCTCATGGAGCTGCTCATTATGATCGACGCGATGCGCAGAGCCTCCGCAGGCCGTATCACCGCGGTCATTCCCTACTTCGGCTATGCCCGTCAGGACAGAAAGGCCAAGAGCCGCGATCCCATCTCCGCAAAGCTCGTCGCGAACCTTATCACCACCGCTGGCGCGGACAGAGTGCTGACGATGGATCTTCACGCCGCGCAGATTCAGGGCTTCTTCGATATCCCTGTGGACAATCTTCTCGGCTCCCACCTGTTTGTAAAGCACTTTGTCAATATGTTCGGCAAGGGCAATGAGGACGTTATGGTCGTCTCTCCCGACGTCGGCAGCACCGCGCGCGTGCGCGCTTTCTCCATGAAGCTCGGCGTCAACATGGCCATCGTCGACAAGCGCCGCGAAAAGGCCAACCAGTCCGAGGTCATGAACATCATCGGCAATGTCGAAGGCAAGACCTGCATCCTGCTTGACGACATCGTCGACACCGCCGGTTCCCTCTGCGGCGCAGCCAAGGCTATCAGCGAGATAGGCGGCGCAAAGAAGGTCTACGCCTGCGCGACCCACGGTGTGCTCTCCGGCCCCGCTATCGAGCGCATCGAGAACAGCTGCATCGAGGAGCTGCTCCTGCTCGATACCATCCCTTATCCCACCGACAAGCCCGCGTGCAGCAAGATCAAGTACATCTCCACCGCGCCGGTTTTTGCCGAGGCTATCAGAAGAATTTACGAGGAAGTCTCGATTTCCAATCTTTTTGATTAAGTCAGAAGAAACGAATACCGTTCCGTTTCCGCCGTGGCGGCGAAAACTGCACTATATTCGTTCCTTCTTCCTCTTCAAATCGAACCCGCTTCGCTGGGCTTCGATTTGAGTTACGGAGGTTTATAGTTCCGTTCCCGCAGCGCCGGTTTGCCCGGCGCTGACGGGACACGGCGTATCAGTGCATTAAGTATGTAAACCGATTGCCCGAGCGGCAATCATGTTATCAATAAAAGTTCTCCAACATCTCCAGCATTGGGGTGAAAACAAATGCTTTTCAAAAAGCCCGGCGGGGTAAGCTGGCTCATCGTGTTTCTCGGCAACCCCGGGCTTAAATATGAGGGCACCCGCCATAACGCGGGCTTCATGGCGGCGGACGCCATGGCCAAGGAAAAGAATATCAGCATCAACCGCGCACGCTTCAAGGCGCTCACCGCGACGGTCGATATAGGCGGCGAGAGCGTCATGCTCATGAAGCCGCAGACCTTTATGAACCTCTCCGGTGAGGCCGTCATTCAGGCGGTACGGTTCTATAAGATACCGCCTGAGCACGTTATCGTCGTGTCGGACGAGATAAGCCTGCCGATCGGCAAGCTGCGCATCCGCGTCAAGGGCAGCGCCGGCGGGCACAACGGACTCAAAAACATCATCGCCCAGCTCGGTACCGACGCTTTCCCGCGCATCCGCATCGGCGTCGGCGCGCCCCCGCACCCGGACTATGATATGGCTGACTGGGTGCTCTCCGCATTCAAGGATCAGGACGCCGTCGATATGCGCGACGCTGCGCTCCGTGCCGCCCATGCTGCCGAGTGCTATATCACCGACGGAGCCGACCGCGCCATGAACCGCTTTAATTAAACGCAGCGCCGCATTAATAATTCCTAAGTCTTTTATTGGAACTTTTCCAGATAAATATATTGCACTCAGGAGGTTGACAATGAAAAAAAGCTGCATCGCAATGCTCCTGGCGGGAGGACAGGGCTCCCGTCTGTATGCCTTGACTCAGAATGTAGCCAAGCCCAGCGTCCCCTTCGGCGGAAAGTACAGAATAATCGACTTCCCGCTCTCCAACTGCGCAAACTCCGGTATCGACACCGTGGGCGTTCTGACGCAGTACCGTCCGCTCCAGCTCAACAGCTATATCGGCAGCGGCCAGCCGTGGGACCTCGACGTGTCCGACGGCGGTGTGTACATCCTGCCGCCGTACCAGAGCGCGGGCGAGCGCGGCTCGTGGTTCTCCGGTACCGCGAACGCGATCTATCAGAATATAGGCTTCATCGAGAGCTACGATCCCGACAACGTGCTGATCCTCTCGGGCGACCATATATACAAGATGGACTACTCCGATATGCTGCGCGAGCATATCGAGAAGGACGCCGCCTGCACGATCTCTGTGCTGCAGGTCTCGATGGAGGAGGCCACCCGCTTCGGCATAATGAACGTCGGCCCGGACGGGTACATAAACGAGTTTGAGGAGAAGCCCAAACAGCCGAAGAGCGACCTTGCTTCCATGGGCATATACATCTTCAACTGGAAGAAGCTGCGCGAATACCTCATCGCCGATGAAAACGACCCGAATTCCGACAAGGACTTCGGCAAAAACATAATCCCCAACATGCTTGCCGCGGGCGAAAAGCTCTGGCCGTACCGCTTCAGCGGCTACTGGCGCGATGTCGGCACCATCACGAGTCTCTGGGACGCGAATATGGATATGCTCTCTCCCACGCTCATTAACCTCTACGATCCCGACTGGCCGATCAGCGCGCGCAGCCCTATTTGCCCGCCGCATTACACCGGCGAGCACGCCGAGATCATCCACTCGATAGTCACCGAGGGCTGCGAGATCGACGGTCATGTCGAGAACTCCGTGCTCTCCCCCTCCGTCAAGGTCCAGACCGGGGCAAACGTGTGCTACAGCGTGCTCATGCCCGGCGCGGTCGTCGAGTCCGGTGCGACCGTTGAATACGCCATTATCGGCGAGAACACCGTCATTCATTCCGGCGCTCATGTCGGCTCCGCGCCCGACGGCTCGGACGACTGGGGCGTCGCCACCTGCGGCCCGAAAATCGAGATCGGCTCCGGCGCGCGCGTGCCTGCCGGCGCGATGATCTACACCGGTGAGGAGGTTTGAGCAATGAAGGATTTTCACGGAATTATCTTTGCGTACAACACTTTCCCTGAGCTACGCGAGCTTGTCAAATCCCGCACGGCGGCATCGCTCCCGTTCTGCGGCCGCTACCGCCTTATAGACTTCCCGCTCTCTTCCATGCGCAACGCGGGCATCCTCGATGTCGGCGTCATCGTCCAGCGCGATTATCAGTCCCTGCTCGACCATATCGGCAGCGGCAAGCCCTGGGACATGAGCCGCCGCGACAACGGCCTGCGCATGCTCCCGCCCTTCGGTCTGCCCGAGTACCACAAGGGCAACTACACCGGCACGATGGAGGCGCTCAACGCCGTCTCTACCTACATAAAAGATATCAAGAGCAAGTACGTCGTGCTCATGCTCGGCAACCTCTATGCGAACATCGACCTCACCGTTCCCATGAAGCAGCATAAGCGCTCCGGCGCGGAGATCACCGCGATCTGCGCCGACCGCTGCGTTGACGGCAGCCGCCTGCGCTACGTCACCGGTGATGACGGTTTTGTGAAGCACATGCTCATAAAGCCGCGCGACGAAAGCAAAGGCGTCGCCTCGCTCGAAGCGTACATCATTAACCGCGATGTGCTGCTGCGCCTGATGGACTATTCACACGAGCATAACCTCTACCGCTTCCACAAGGACGCGATAGACTACTATCTCGCAAACGGGGGTAAAATGGGGATATACGTCCACCATGGCTACTCCGCCATTATCCACAGCGTTGACAGCTACTATCACGCCAACATGGATATGCTCGACGCGGCAAACCGCGGCGACATTTTCCCCGCCGACCGTCCCGTGCGCACAAAGATACGCGAGGAGGTCAGCACCTATTACGGTGAGCACTCCTCCTCTCTCAACTGCCTTGTCGCCGATAACTGCATCATTGAGGGCGAGATCGAAAACTGCATCGTCTTCTCCGGTGCGCGTATCAGCGCGGGCGCAAAGCTCAAGGACTGCATCATCATGCGCCGCTGCACAGTCGGCGAAAACTCGGAGCTTAACCACGTCATCGCCGACAAGGCCGTCGTGTTCTCCGCCGGGACGGTGCTGACCGGGAGCGACAAGCTGCCCATCGTCGTGCCGAAAGGTATCGAAATTTAAGCGCAGCAACTACCTAACTTGCTATAAAACAATGCGACCTCCGGCCGCATTGTTTTTCCCGCTTGTCAAAACAGTCCTGTAAGGACTCTTTTGACCGCGCTTTCCGCCGAGCATTTTGAAAGCATTCAAAATGCTGTTACCGAAAGCCTCGATATATCAAGGCTTTCGACGGCGGTTTATCCGATTTGAGGCGGGCCTTGCCCCCTCAAGCTCCCCCGCTGCTCTGTTTCTTTACTTTGCAGCATAGTTTTCTTGACTGGCAGACAAAACAATGCGACCTCCGGCCGCATTGTTTTTCCCCGATCTTCGGTAACGTTACCGGAGTTTATATGATCGGGCATACTCTACTCCACGGAGGTAATAAATGAACAATCAGATATCCAGAGACGAAGTCCGAAGCGCGATAGAGGATAAGCTCAGCGCGCAGTTCAGCGTAAGCGGCGAGGACGCCACCAACGAGCAGATATTCCAGGCCACAGCTATAGTCATCCGCGAGCTTATGAGCCGCCTGCTCACCATCGAGGACCCGCGCCACGCGGAAAAAGAGATACACTATATGTCGATGGAGTTCCTCATGGGGCGCAGCCTTATGAAGAACGCCTACAACCTCGGCATTTCCGAGGCCGTCACCGGCGCGCTTGAGGACATGGGGCGCAGCGCGTCCGATATCTTCGAGGAGGAGCCGGACGCAGGTCTCGGCAACGGCGGTCTTGGCCGTCTCGCCGCCTGCTTCATGGACTCCATGGCCACCGAGGGACTTCAGGCCACGGGCTACTCCATCTGCTACGAGCTGGGCATGTTCAAGCAGAAGTTTGAGAACGGGCGCCAGACCGAGGTCGCCGACAATTGGCGCACCGCCGCCGAGAGCTGGCTGATCCCCCGCCATGAGGACGAGGTCGAGGTCCGCTTCGGCGGTCAGATATCCCCGAGCTGGGACAGCCTCGGCCACTACCACGCCGAGCACACCGGCTACACCGCCGTCATCGCTCTGCCGCGCGATATGCTCATCGCCGGCTACGGCGCGAAGGAGATCAACACCCTGCGTCTCTGGGACGCTATGAGCCCGAACTCTCTGGACATGTACCTCTTCTCCGAGGGCGCGTACGTCAAGAGCCTTGAGCAGCGCACCATGGCCGAGGTCATCACGAAGGTGCTCTACCCCGCGGACGACCATGTCGAGGGCAAGCTCCTGCGTCTCAAGCAGCAGTACTTCTTCATTTCCGCCACCGCGCAGGATATCGTGCGCAAGCACATCCGCACATGGGGCGATATCCGCAGCTTCTCCAAGCACCATATCATCCAGATAAACGATACGCACCCGACGATGATAATCCCCGAGCTCATGCGCATCTTCATGGACGAGTACGAGCTTGGCTGGGACGAGGCATGGGAGCTTGTCAAGAACAGCGTCGCCTACACCAACCACACCGTCATGAGCGAGGCGCTTGAAAAGTGGCCGCAGGACCTTATCCAGCAGCTGCTGCCCCGTATATGGGAGATCATGTGCGAGATCAACCGCCGCTGGTGCGAGTATCTCGGCGCGCACTTCGGCAGCGGCGAGGCTCTTGGCCGCAACCTCATCATCCGCGACGGTCAGGTTCACATGGCAAACCTCTGCCTTGCGACCTGCCAGAAGGTCAACGGCGTGTCCCGCCTGCACGGCGACATTCTCAAGAACGACCTCTTCCACGATCTTTACACCATCACACCCGAGCGCTTCACCTATGTCACCAACGGCATCGATCACCGCCGCTGGCTGTCTCAGATAAACCCCGGCCTTGACGCTCTCGTCAAGGAGCTCACCGGCGGGGATGAGTATCTCACGAACCCCGAGGTGCTCATCAAGCTTGCCGACTATGCGAACGACGCCGCTGTGCGTGAGCGCGTGCTGGCGATAAAGCGCGCGAATAAGGAGAGCTTCGCCGAGTTTGCCCGCCGCAACGACAGCTTTGCCCTCAACACCGAAGCCATTATGGATGTTCAGGTCAAGCGCCTGCATGAGTACAAGCGCCAGCTGCTGTGCGCGATGAGCATCGCGAGCCTTCAGCTCCAGCTCCACGATGACCCGAACCGCGAGTTCCTGCCGCGCACCTTCGTGTTCGGCGCGAAGGCTGCCGCGGGCTACAAGACCGCAAAGCGCATTATAGAGCTGCTGCTGAGCATGGCAAACGACATCAACAACGACCCCGTCTGCAAGGATAAGCTTCAGGTCTACTTCGTCGAGAACTACCGCGTCTCCGCCGCCGAGGCTATAGTGCCCGCCGCACAGATATCCGAGCAGATATCTACCGCCGGTAAGGAAGCTTCGGGCACCGGCTGCATGAAGCTCATGATGAACGGCGCTGTCACCATCGGCACGCTCGACGGCGCGAACGTTGAGATGTACGAGCGCCTCGGCGATGAGAACATGTTCCTCTTCGGCCTGCACACCGATGAGATCGCCCAGCTTCGCGCGAACGGCTATGACCCGGGCGCAATCGCAAGAAACGACCCCGAGATCAGCCGCATCTTCTCACGCTTCAGCAAAGGCTTCTCCGACGGCAAGAGCTACTCCGACCTTGTCAGCCAGCTGCTCTACGGCGGAGACCCGTACATGCTCATCGCCGACTACCGCGCCTACGCTGACTGCCAGAAGCGTCTCTATGACCGCATCTCCGACAAGAGCGAGCTTGCGCGCCTTGCCATCATGAACACCGCCGAGAGCGGCATCTTCGCCGCCGACCGTGCGATCAGCCAGTACGCACACGAGATATGGAACGTAAAGTAAAGAAATAAAATGGATCTTCAGAACAAAGCCGCCGTCATCGGCGGACTCAACGCGGATATATGGGGCCGCCCCTCCGGCCCCATTATCCTGCGCGACTCGAACCCCGGCTCAGTGACGCTCACCCCCGGCGGTGTCGGGCGCAACATCGCGCACGACCTCTGCCTGCTTGGACTTGACGTCAGCCTTGTCTCCGCCGTCGGCGTCGACTCCAACGGTGAGTTCCTGCTTGACCGCTGCCGCGGCCTCGGTATGGACGTCAGCCGTGTGCGCGTCGTACCCGGCGCGCGCAGCTCGAGCTATCTCTATATTACCGACGAGCGCGGCGACATGCAGCTTGCCGTAAACGACATGGCCGTCTGCAATGAGATAAGCCCTGAGTACCTTGAGCGCGTCCTGCCCGGCATTCAGGCCGGGGCGCTGGTGCTCGACACGAACCTGCCGGTCGAGTCGCTCGAATTCATCTGCCGCAGCTCCTGCATCCCGCTCTATGCCGACCCCGTTTCCTCGGTCAAGGCGATGAAGCTGCACGGCGTGATGAAGCACCTGCGTGCAATCAAGCCGAACGCGCTCGAAGCCGCAGCGCTCACCGGGCAGACTGACCCCGAGCTTGCCGCCCGCGCGCTCATCGATGAGGGCGTACAGCGCGTGTTCATCAGCCTCGGCACGAACGGCATGATCGCCGCCGAGGGCTCGCGCATACTGCGTATGCCGTCCCCGGAAGCAAACGTCGTGAACGCGACAGGCGCGGGTGACGCTGCGATGTCCGCCATAGTCTGGGCAGACCTGCACGGCCTGAGCCTTGAGGATTCCGCGCGCGCAGCACAGCTCGCCGGTGCGATAACCTGCGCAAGCGAGGAGTCAAACGCACCTGAGCTGAGCCGCCTGCCCGGCCTGCTCGCGGCAGAATAAAAAGATATCGGAGAAAGCCGAAGCTTTCTCCGATATCTTTTTATAAGCGGTTATTCTTTATTTTCCTCCGCATCCTCCGGGAGCTTATCGCGCTGGACAAGCACCTTTTCGACACGGCGGCCGTCGGTCATGCGCAGCACGGTGACGGTGAAGTCACGATAATGGAAGCTGTCCCCGGCGTGCGGGAAGTCGCCGAACATCTCAAGCGTCCAGCCGCCGACGGTGTTGCTCTCGGGGGAGAAGCTCTCCTCGTCAAGCCCCATGAGCTCGGTAAAGTCGGAGATGACCATAGAGCCGTCAAGCTCGTATTCATCCTCGCTGCGCTGCACAAGCTCGTGCTCGACGGTGTCCGTCTCATCCCAGATATCGCCGACGATCTGCTCAAGCACATCCTCCATCGACACGACGCCGAGGGTGCCGCCGTATTCATCGGAGACTATGGCGAGGTGCTGCTTTGCCTTGCGCAGCTGATTGAGCACCGCGGGCAGCTTCATGGTCTTGTAGACATAGCAGGGCTTCATCAGAAGCTGGCGGATATCGGCGCGGCCGTTATCGGCCATGGCCTTGAGGAAGTGGTTGAGATACAGCACACCGATGATGTTATCGATGCTGCCCTCATAGACCGGGATGCGCGAATACGTGGCCTCCTCGATGACGGACATGATATCGTCCCAGTCGTCCTCAATGTCTATCGCGCAGACGTCGACACGCGCGGTCATAACGTCGAGCGCAGATATCTCGGAGAAGTCTATCGCGGCCTGCACAAGCTCGGACTGATCCTCGTCCAAAACATCCTCGTCCTCGGCGGTCTCGATGATGGACTGGAGCTCCTCAACGGCTTCGTCGCCGCTCTCGTCCTTCTGGTCGGGCAGACCCTTTGTGATAAGCTCGATGAGCTTCACGACTACCCAGATAAGGGGTTTGAGGACGATCATCATAAAGCGCACGGGGTAGGCGTGGCGCAGAGCGATGCGGTTGGCGTTCTTCTTTGCAGTGATCTTCGGTATCGTCTCGCCGAAGATGATGACAAGAAACGTCAGCACGACGGTCGATACCCACGCGTAGTCCTCGGAGCTTGTAATAAGTATCACGAGCACGGACGCGAGCGAGGAGGCACCGATGTTCGCAAGGTTGTTGCCGATGAGTATGGCGCTGAGAGCATCGTCAAAATGCTCGGTTATCCTGACTGCAAGCCCGGCCTTCCTGGAGCCGTCATCCCGCGCGTTTTCAAGGCGCAGCACGTTGCAGGAGGAATACGCCATTTCGGACGCGGAGCAGAAGTTTGAAAGGCACAGGCACAGGAAAATGCCGATGGAGATAAGGACTATATTCACTGCGCCTCACCGCCTTCCTCTTCTGCCGGAAGCAGGGCGACTGTAAGCTTCATTATACGGTTGTGGTTCATATCCTTCACCGTGACAAGCACCTGATGATAGCGGAAGCTGTCGCCGGGCTTGGGGATAGTGTCAAACTTTTCATAGGCCCATTCGCCCATGAGCGTGTTCACAAGCTCCTCGTCGTTTTCGGGGTCCTCGTAGCCGAGCTGATCGAACACGTCGCTGACGGTCTCATCCGCGCCGACCTCGTATACGCCGTCGCCGATCTCGACCATCGGCTCTTCAATAACGTCGTCCTCGTCCCATATCTCGCCGACGAGCTGCTCAAGGACATCCTCCATCGACAGTATGCCCAACGTTCCGCCGTATTCGTCGGTGACGATGGCCAGGTGCTGCTTTGCCTTGCGCAGCTCTGTGAGTACCGCGGGCAGCTTCATGGTTTTATAAACATAGCACGGCGGCATGAGCAGACTGCGTATATCCGGCTTCTCGTCGCCTGCAAGCGCTTTGAGGAAGTGATTGAGATACAAAACTCCGATCACGTTATCCACGCTGTCCTCATAAACCGGGATGCGCGAGAACGGCGCATTCTCGATCGTTTCGATCTGATCGGCCATATCCTCGTCGATATCCAACGCTACAACGTCAACACGCGCGGTCATTACCTCGGAGGCCATTATATCCGAAAAGTCTATCGCCGCCTGCACAAGCTCCGAGCGATCCTCGTCAAGGACATCCTCGTCCTCGGCAGTCTCTATGATAGAGCTCAGCTCCTCGACGGCGGCTTCCTCGTCGGTATCCTCGGCTTCGCCCTTGAGCCCAAGCGTCAGCAGCTTTATAAGCCCGACGACAAGGCGGATAAGCGGCATGAATATGATCGTCAGGCCGCGCACAAAGTAGGCGTAGGTCAAGGCCAAACGGTTTGCACTGCTTTTGGCTATGATCTTCGGTATCGTCTCGCCGAAAATTATGACGAGCACGGTTATAGCGAGTGTCGCCGCCCATGCATAGCTGTCGTCACCGTTGCACAGCTCCAGCACCAGCAGCGAGCCGAGCGAGGAGTTTGCTATGTTGGCAAGGTTATTGCCTATAAGTATTGCCGAGAGTGAATCGTCAAAGTTATCGACGATCTTCACCGCGACCTTGGCGCGCTTCGAGCCGTCGTCACGGGCGTTTTCAAGCCTCATGCGGTTGCACGAGGAGTAAGACATCTCGGCCGAGGAGAAGATATGCGAGAAGATGATGCAGACGATTATTCCGCAGACATATGCCCAGGTCATTTCTCCTCACCTCCCTCGTCGATGAGGCGCACCCTCAGCCGCAGTATTCGATTATTGCGCATTTCCGACACGGTGACGGCAACGTTATCATATTCAAAGCTGTCGCCCACCGAGGGAATGTTGTCAAACTGCTCGTAGGCCCACTCGCCCAGGAGCTTGTGGTCAAAGTCCGTCTCGTCGGGGTCCTCGTAGTCCATGAACTCGAAGGCGTCCTCAATGTCCACGCCGGCGTCGAAGGAATAGCTTCCGTCCCCGTGGTCCACACAGGGCTCCACCACCTCGTCGTCCTCGTCCCAGATCTCGCCTACCAGCTCCTCCAGGATATCCTCCACGGTGACGATGCCAACGGTCCCGCCGTAGCTGTCCGTCACGATGGTCATGTTGATCTTCTTGCTGCTCATGACGCTGAGGAGCTCGTCGATCTTGGCGCTCTGGTGGACGAAGTAGGGCTCATCCAGGAGGCTCCGCAGGTCGGTCTTCTCCCGCTTCTGGAGATACTCCCGCATGAAGCGGCGGATCTGCAGCACGCCGATGATGTTGTCCACGCTGTCCTGATAGACGGGGATGCGGCTGTGACGGGAGGCCTTCACCTGGGCCAAAATCTCTTCCAGAGGGGCATCCACGTCGATG
>ERZ780207.1478-NODE-1478-length-19895-cov-6.391028_pt1 | contig 19895 bp, 15 predicted proteins | sample MGYA00510977_ERZ780207 | MGnify/ENA primary metagenome ERZ780207 (study PRJEB29588, sample SAMEA2151383) | human gut metagenome | biome: human gut; feature: human-associated habitat; material: faeces | place: Denmark | collected 2008/2010 ... | reverse complement strand
GGCGGGCGTTCTCCTGCCGCAGACGCTGCAAGCGGTGGTTGCCGGCAGCCGCCATGTGCATGGCCTGCAAAAACAACGGGGTGGTGAAGGGCTTGCTCAGCAGCAGCACCCCCTGCTCGTTCAGGGGGGCAAGCAGCTGCTCAGCCTGTGCGGCCTTTACCAGAAAGACCACACCGGCATCGGTCTGCTCCACAGCGGTGATGCACAATTCGTGCCCGAACTCATCGGGCAGGGGAGCATTGACCACGATCAACTCAAAATCAGATTCCGACATTCTGCGCCGTGCCTCGGCTCCGCTGGGAATGATCACCGGGCGGCTGTAACCCATCTCGGACAGCCGCGCGGCAATATACTCGTTGGAGTTGGCACCGGCGCTTACGATCAGTGCGCGTCCCATTTTCCGCACTCCTTTCTCCTGCGCTGGCAGGGATCAGATGGCGTTAAAATAGTAGACGCGCTCGTGCTCGGCCCGGTCAGGCGCACTCCGCAGTGCGGCGCAGCGCTTGAGCTCCTCCGAGAAATAGCGTTTAGAAAGCCCCTCTGGCAGCACCCGGCGCAGGAACTCACTCTCCTCGGCCACCTGCACCGCCTCCTCAAGGGTGGCGGGCAGGGTCTCAAGCCCCAGTCCCTTGGCTTCGGCGGAATCGAACAGGTTGCGGTTCACCGGCGGCTGCAAGACCATGCGCTGCTCAATGCCGTCCAATCCGGCGGCAAGGATCAGGCCAATGGCCAGATACGGATTGCAGGCGGGGTCCGGACTGCGCAGCTCCATGCGGCAGTTGTCGCCCTTGACCATGGGAATGCGCACCAGCTGGCTGCGGTTCTGGCGGCTCCAGCTCACATAGCGGGGCGCTTCGTCACAGCCAAAGCGCTGGTAGCTGTTGGGCAGGGGATTGGTGAACGCGGTCAGTTCCCGGCTGTGTGCCAGCACACCGGCCATAAAGCTGCCGGCAATGCTGTCCGGGACAATATCGCCCTCAAACAGGTTCTTGCCGTCCATGTAAAGCGAGAGGTTGATGTGCAGCCCGCTGCCGGCCTGCTGGGGCAGGGGTTTGGGCAGAAAGCTGGCGTGCAGGCCGTTGCGCATGGCAATGGCACGGACGATCTGCTTAAAGGTCATCACGTTGTCGGCGGTTTTCAGCGGCCCTGCGTAGCGGCAGTCGATCTCGTTCTGGCCGTTGCCGCTCTCGTGGTGGCTGTGCTGGGGCGCCATGCCCATCTGCTCCATGGTCAGGCAGATATCCCGGCGCAGGTTTTCACCCGCATCCAGCGGCGCAACGTCAAAATATCCGCCAAAGTCAATGGGAATGCAGGTAGGGTGGCCACGGTCGTCCTTTTCAAACAGATAAAACTCGCACTCGGTACCCACGTTGCAGGTAAGCCCCAGCTTTTTGAATTTGCGGTTCACATCCCGCAAAAAGCCCCGGCAGTTGCCGCTAAAGGCTGCGCCGTCCGGCTTTTCCACATCGCAAAAGAACTGCATCACTCGGCCTTCGGTGGGACGCCACGGCAGGATGGTCACGGTGGAAAGATCCGGCCGCAGTACAAGGTCGCTTTCCTCAACGTGCATAAAGCCCGCAATGGAACTGCCGTCAAAGCACACGCCCTCTTCCAGCGCCTTAGACAGATTGCTGGCCAGCACGGCAATGTTCTTCTGGGTGCCAAAAATATCACAGAAGGCAAAGCGCACAAATTTGACGTTGTTGTCCTCCACGAAATCCAGAATATCCTGTTGGGTGGAATAGCTCATAAATAACCCCCTTACAAAAACTGCATTTCAAATAAAACGCCCAAAGGCCTGCCCTCAAAAAGGGAGCAGGTCTTTGGGCTGGTGTAAGAAATAGGAAAAGGAGAATGGCTAATTGATCCGGCAGCCGGCGGATGCTTATTTTTTACGCTGTCAGGAGATTATCAGACGTAGTAAAGCATCTTGCTGTAGCTGGGCAGAGGCCAGTAATCCTCGCCGCAGATAGTCTCGGCATCGTCGGCAGCGGCACGCAGGGCATCCATCACCGGGAGAACGTTATCGTGGAAGGCAACGGCCTTCTCGCTCTCGGTGGACAGTGCCTTGGCGGCATTCACGGCATCCTGCAGGGTGTCGATGGCATCGCTCATGGTATCGGCGTCAGAAGAAAGCTTTTCCAAAGTCTTGGTCTCGCTGCGCACGCTGATGTGCTCGCTGACAGCCAGCTTGGAGGCGGCGGTATTGGCAACCTCGCTCATGTAGGCGTTGATGGCGGGCAGCAGCTGCTTGCGGGCCATCTCCAGCATGGTCAGAGCCTCGATGTTGATGATCTTGGAGTAGTGCTCCATCTCGACCTCGTAGCGGCTCTCCATCTCCACCTTGGTCAGCACGCCGAACTCCTCCATCAGCTGGATGTTCTTGGGCTCGACCAGTGCGGGCAGAGCAGCGGGGGTATTCTTCTTGTTGGGCAGACCGCGCTTTGCTGCCTCGGCCTCCCACTCGGCGGTATAGCCGTTGCCGTTGAAAATAACGCGGCGATGGTCGCGGATGGTGCGCTTGATCAGAGCGATGGCTGCACTGGTAAAGTCCTCAGCGCCCTCCAGTTCGTCGGCGTAGCCCTTCAGTTCCTTGGCGACAGCGGTGTTCAGGATGGTGTTGCAGTCGCTCAGGTTCTCGGCAGAGCCGGGCATACGGAACTCGAACTTGTTGCCGGTGAAAGCGAAGGGAGAGGTACGGTTGCGGTCGGTGGTGTCCTTGCTGAACTTGGGCAGAACGTCCACGCCCAGATCCATCTTCATCTTGACGGGGCCGGCATAGGGAGAATCGGATGCAATTGCATCGATGACAGCTTCCAGCTCCTCGCCCACGAAGATAGAGATGATGGCCGGAGGTGCTTCGTTAGCGCCCAGACGGTGATCGTTGCCCGGGGTAGCCACAGAGGTGCGCAGCAGGTCAGCGTACTCATCCACAGCCTTGATAACAGCGGCCAGGAAGATCAGGAACTGCAGGTTCTCCATGGGGGTGTCGCCGGGGTCCAGCAGGTTCTCGTGGGTGGTGCTCATGGACCAGTTGTTGTGCTTGCCGCTGCCGTTCACGCCTTCAAAGGGCTTCTCATGCTGCAGGCAGACCAGACCATACTTGGGTGCGATCTTGCGCATCATTTCCATGGTCAGCAGGTTGTGGTCGATGGCTACGTTGGTGGTGTCGAAGATGGGAGCAAGCTCGTGCTGGCAGGGAGCAACCTCGTTGTGCTTGGTCTTGGCAGGCACGCCCAGCTTCCACAGCTCCTCGTCCAGTTCCTTCATGAACGCAGAAACCTCGGGACGGATGACACCGAAGTAGTGCTCTTCCAGCTCCTGACCCTTGGCAGAGGGAGCACCGAACAGGGTGCGGCCGGTGAGGATCAGATCCTGACGTGCCTCGTAGTCCTCTTTCTTGACCAGGAAGTACTCCTGCTCGGGGCCGACGGTGGTGGAAACGTAGTCCACGTCCTTGCCGAACAGCTTCAGGATACGGACGGCCTGACCGGACAGTGCGTTCATGGAACGCAGCAGGGGAGTCTTTTTATCCAGAGCCTCGCCGGTGTAGCTGACGAATGCAGTGGGGATGCACAGCACGTCATCCTTCACAAAGGCGTAGCTGGTGGGGTCCCATGCGGTGTAGCCGCGTGCTTCGCAGGTAGCGCGCAGACCGCCGGAGGGGAAGGAGGAAGCATCGGGCTCGCCGCGTACCAGCTCCTTACCGGAGAACTCCATGATGGCGGTACCGTCGCCCACAGGGCTGACGAAGCCATCGTGCTTCTCGCTGGTGATGCCGGTCAGGGGCTGGAACCAGTGGGTGTAATGGGTGGCACCCAGCTCCATAGCCCAGCGCTTCATCACGCTGGCAACGACGTTTGCCACCTCAATGTCCAGCGGAGCGCCCTTGTGCAGGGTGTTCTTCAGGCTCTTGTAGGTAGCGCTGGGCAGGCGCTCCTTCATAACGTGCTCATTAAAGACCTTGCTGCCGTAGATCTCCATAACATTTGCTGCCATAAATCCTACTCCTTACTTGATCTTACTTTTTTCTTTCGCCTTGGGTCCGCCGCAATGCAGAAACCCAAAGCTTGCTTACATCTTAACAAAAACGGCGCTGCGAGTCAGGAGGTGACCCACAGCGCCGTTGCTGTCTATGGCTAAGATTATAGTCTTTGCGGGCAAAAAAGGCAATTGACAAAACTGACGATTCTGTACAAACACGATCCCGTATTTTTGGAACAACCGCGATTGGTATGACTTTTACGGGAGAAAAGCCCCATTCAGGACGGCTTTCTTCGGCTGAAAGGTGCGCAGCGCGCGGCAATTGTTCTTATTGTAAAAGCATCAGATGACCTGAAACAGGAAAAACTTGAGGTAGTTCGTCTCCGGCACGCCCCACAAAATGGGATGATCCGGTGCCTGCTGCTTTACCTCGATCTGCCGCAGCTGCCGGTGGGCGTCCTTAGCGGCAGCGCGCAGCATCTTGATGAACAACTCCTCGGTGGCAAAGTGGGAGCAGCTGGCAGTGGCCAGATACCCGCCCCGGGGCAGCAGCTTCATGGCGCGGTAGTTGATCTCCTTGTAGCCGCGCATGGCATTCTCCACTGTGCGCCGCGCCTTGGTAAAGGCCGGGGGATCCAGAATGATAAAGTCGTAGGGGTGGCCCTCCTTTTCCAGCCGGGGCAGCAGGGCAAAGGTGTCCTCGCAGAGGAAATCCATGTTGTCGAGGCCGTTGCGCTCGGCGTTGCGCTTTGCCATGGCAATGGCTTCGGCGCTGATGTCGGCAGCGGTCACCCGGGCAGCCCCGCCCTTGGCAGCGTTCAACGCAAAGCTGCCGGTGTGAGTAAAGCAGTCCAGCACGGTGTGCCCGGCGGCAAGGCGTGCCACAGCCCGGCGGTTGTATTTCTGGTCAAGGAAAAAGCCGGTCTTTTGCCCGTTTTCAAAGTCCACATGGTAGTACACGCCGTTTTCACAGATCTCGGTCTGGGTGGTTTCCGGGTGGCTCTCGCCGGGCAGGGTGAACCAGCCCTTGTTTTGTTCCAGCCCTTCCTTGGCACGCAGGGCTTCGTCGTTGCGCTCATAGATGCCGTCAATGGTCTGTCCGTCCGCCCGCAGCACCTCAGCCAAAAGCGGGAAGAGCATCGGCTTCAGCTTTTCCATGCCTACGCTCAGGGTCTGGGTGACCAGAACATTGTTGAAACGGTCCACCGTCAGGCCGGGGAACTGGTCTGCCTCGCCAAAAATGAAGCGGCAGGCAGAGAGGTCGGCGGGCTCCAGCACCGTTTTGCGGTAAGCCCATGCGTACTCCACCCGGCGGCGCCAGAAGGCAGTATCAAAGGTGTCGTTGGCGTTGCGGGAGATCAGCCGCACCCGAATCTTGCTTTTCAGCGAGAGAAAACCGGTGCCGAGATAGGCGCCCTTGGGGCTGACCACATCCACCAGCGTGCCGTTTTCCGGCGCGGTGCCGGGGGCTTCCAGAATGTCGTTCTCGTACACCCAGGGATGCCCGCCCACCAAAAGACCTTCGGCGTGCTTGTTGACTTTATATACAGGATAAGTGCGTTCGCTTTTCATAAAATGCTCCTTCAACAAAGAATGCGCAAAATGATGCTTGTTCTACTCTTTATCATAACATAAAAATATGGTAGAATAAATACAAAATTTTGCGGAAGGAAGAAAACGCTATGGAGATCGAACGCAAATGGATGGTGACCGGCTGGCCGGAGGGGCTGCCCCTTGAGGAAGAGTTCACCATGCGGCAGGGCTATATCAGCGTGCAGCCCACGGTGCGCATCCGGGAGGAAGCACTGACCGGCGGCAGCACCGACTATATCCTCTGCTTCAAGTCCGCAGGGGGCTTGGCACGGGAGGAGATCGAGCGCAGCATCGACAAAGACCTGTTTGCTCAGCTGGAAGAGAAGATCATCGGTAAACCCCTGATCAAAAAGGTGCGCCGGAGCTACCGCTTGCCGGACGGCGCGGTGCTGGAGGTGAACCATGTGGACGAGGGCTTGCCCACAGCGTTCTGGTACGCCGAGGTGGAGTACCCCACGGTGGAAGCCGCGCTCAGCTGGCAGCCTGCGGCCTGCGGCCTTGCGGCATACCTCAACGATGAAGTAACGAACCAGCCCGGCCAGAGCATGGGCGCATACTGGGCGCAAACCAGAGGATAACGCCAATAATACTGTGAAGGGAATGACTGTTTACGAAAAAGATCAAGCTGAAGCTGGAGCTCCAGTATAACTCGCCGGTGATCCTTACCTTTTTTCTGCTGTCCATGCTGGTGCTGCTGGCAGACGGCTGGACGAACGGCTGGAGCACCATGAACCTGTTCTGCGTGTACCGCTCTTCGTGGCGGGACCCGCTGGGCTACATCCGGCTGTTCGGTCATGTGCTGGGTCATGCCAACTGGGAGCATTTTCTCAATAATATGCTGCTGCTGTTGGTGGTGGGCCCGCCCATGGAGGAAAAATACGGCAGCATCCCGCTGCTCAAGGGCATTTTGTTTACCGCGCTGGTCACCGGCGTGCTGCAATGCATCCTGTTCCCCCACACGGGGCTGCTGGGTGCGTCCGGCATCGTGTTCATGCTCATTATGCTGTCCTCGCTGGCGGGCTTTTCCGGCGGCATCCCGGTCACTATGCTGCTGGTAGCGGCGCTGTATTTCGGCCAGCAGGTGTATGATATCATCTTTGTGCACGATAACGTGGCAAACTTTATGCACATCGTGGGCGGCTTGTGCGGCACCGCCTTCGGCTATTACTGTGCCCTCCACCGCCGCCCTGCGCGCAGCCGTAAATAAAAAGAGAAGAATTATAGATACAAACGGGATACCGGAACGTCTGTGGACGCTCTGGTATCCCGTTTTTACAAGAAAGAAAAATAATGAGTGCGACAAACTGGAACTTGTCGGGGCAAAGCCCCTCCATCTTGCTACGCAAGACCGTTCTGTCGCTTAAAAGCCCCACTGGGGCTTTCATTGCTCCGCTTCGCTGCGCAAACGCGAATCTGTTCAACAAGGTGCAGGAAAAGCTGGCGAAAAATAAAAAGGCCCCTGCCCGTCATAAGGCAGAGGAAAGCTATCTGCTCACCACCAAGCTGTACTGCGGCAAGTGCGGTGCGCTGATGTTCGGAGAAAGCGGTGTCAGCCACACCGGGAAAATGTATACCTATTACAAGTGTGCCGCAGCCAAGAAGAAAAAGACCTGCGATAAAAAGGCCGTGCGGAAACAGTGGCTGGAAGATCTGGTGGTCAACGAGACCATGAAGCTGGTGGAAGATGACGCTTCCATGAATGCCATCATTGCCAAAGTCATGGAATTGCAAAATCAGGAAAGCACAGACCTGCCCATCTACGAAAAGCAGTTGCAAGAAACGGAAGTTGGCATCACCAATATGCTGAATGCCATCCAGATGGGCATTCTGACCAGCTCCACCAAGGAGCGGCTGGAAGCTCTGGAAGAGCAGAGGAAGGAACTGCAAGCCCGCATTGCAGAGGAACGGCTGGCAAAACCGAAGATGAAAGAAGAGTTCATCCGGTTTTGGCTGCTCCGTTTCCGTAAGCTGGATATGACCCAGCCGGAGCAGCGGCAGGCACTGGTGGATACTTTCATCAATGCCATCTATCTCTATGATGATAAGGTCCTCATTACCTTTAACTATAAGGAAGGTACAGAAACGGTCGCTTTCGGGGAAGCCGTGAAAGCGGAGAAAAGTTCGGATATGAGTGCGCGAGGTGCACCACAACAACAAAATCCGAACTTTTTTCCAATAGGAGAAGGGTTCGGATTTTTTGTTCGCAGAGTAAAACACAAACTGCTATAAACTACTTCATTCCCCTTCTTTTTCGCTGTTTACGATAGCCTGCACCTTGGTGGGCAGACCATAGATGCTGATGAAACCGGTGGCATCGCTCTGCTTATAGTCGCCGCCTGCGGCAAAGGTGGCGATGTCTTCACGATACAGAGAGAACGGCGACCAGACCCCTGCATTGATGAGGTTGCCCTTGTACAGTTCCAGACGCACCTTGCCGGTGACATGCTCCTGTGTGGAGGTGACAAAGGCACTCAGAGCTTTGCGCAGCGGGCTGAACCACTGGCCATCATACACCAGTTCGCCAAAGGTGATGGCCAGCTCACGCTTCTTGTGGGCGGTGAGCTTGTCCAGCGTCAGAGTTTCCAACACTTCGTGGGCTTTGTACAGGATGGTGCCGCCGGGGGTCTCATAGACGCCGCGGCTCTTCATGCCCACAAGACGGTTCTCCACTACATCGTACAGGCCGATGCCGTTGCGGCCGCCGATCTCATTCAGCTTTGCGATGATGGCAACGGGCTTCAGCTTCTCGCCGTTCAGAGCCACAGGAGCGCCCTTTTCAAATTCCAGCTCCACAAACTCGGACTTGTCCGGTGCGGTCTTGGGACTGACACCCAATTCGAGGAAGCCGGCCTTATCGTACTGAGGCTCGTTGCCTGGGTCTTCCAGATCAAGACCCTCGTGGCTCAGATGCCACAGGTTCTTGTCCTTGGAGTAGTTGGTCTCCCGGCTGATCTTCAGCGGGATGTGATGAGCCTCGGCATAGTCGATCTCTTCATCGCGGCTCTGGATGTCCCACTCGCGCCACGGGGTGATGATCTTCAGGTCGGGTGCAAAGTGCATGATGGCCAGTTCAAAGCGCACCTGATCGTTGCCTTTGCCGGTGCTGCCGTGGCAGACCGCATCCGCACCCTCGGCGCGGGCAATCTCCACCACGCGTTTTGCCAAAATGGGGCGGGCAAAGCTGGTGCCGGGGCAGATAACCCTCGTAATCTGCCCCGGCCTGCATGGTGGGAATGACGTAATCCTCCACAAATTCATCGGTCAGGTCTTCGATGTACAGCTTGGATGCGCCGCTTGCCTTGGCACGCTCTTCCAAGCCTTCCAGCTCACCCTTCTGCCCCACATTGCCGCACACGGCAATGACTTCGCAGTTGTTATAGTGCTCTTTCAGCCACAGGATGATAATCGATGTGTCCAGACCGTCGGAATATGCCAGCACGACCTTTTTGACCTCAGACATAGGAACTGCCTCCGTTCAAACCAACTTATATACTTTTCGATTTCCCTCGTGCAATTTCATGATTGCAGTGTCCGTTATACGGTCACTTGGAAAATGTGTAAAAAGTGTTCTGCATATAGCAGCAATATGAAAGCAGTATTTCACAGCGGGGCATTATGAATCTATAATAGGTAGTTGGAAATAAACAGAAAGAGGGTCTTTTTGATGGCAACGATATTTTCAAGAGAAGAAAAGGCAGAGGCACTGTTCGGGGAGATACTGAAAAATCCAGAAGCCTGCCGACGCCTGATGGATACCTTCAACGACTCGCTGGACATGGCAGACGTACTGGATGCGCCGGCCGTGAGTGCACAGCAGTTTGCCGCGGCGCTGTTCAATGCCTACGAGAACAAGGATCTGTCTGCCTTTCTGATGGCGATCTGCCAGCACAGTATGTTTGACCTGCTACGGAACGCTGCCCTGATCCCGTTCAAATTCAACGCGGATGGTCAGCCGAACCCGGTGATCCTGACGGATGATGCCGGCGTTCTTTTGCCGAACAACAAATTTGCCGTGAGCAGCAAAGTATACGACCGGTTCATCCGGGTGTTCCAGAAGCAGGAAAAGGTAAAAATGTACCTTGCCAGCGGCTACTGCAAGTATCATGGCTACGACGAAGGCTCGATGGATGTGGTGGAGTACCACTACAACCAGCATTTGGGGCTGCTGCTGATCTACGAACTGCCGGACACCGTGAAGCAGAAGGTAACGGAAGCGGAGGCCTACTCCACCGTCTGGGATATCCAGATGAAGCTGCAGCACGCACTGCCCCGTTCCGTGGTCTACTATGGACAGGATACGCTCAAGGACGGAGGAACCCGCTACGATGAACTTGGCGTTTTTCTGCCGCTGGAACACTTTGCCGACCGGCTGGAACGCCATGTGGAAACTGCTACCAAGATCGTTTACGGCGAGTAAACGCCCTGTAAACGAACTCCCTTTATAAGTGCATCACAGCAAAACAAAACGCAGCGAACCGTTAAAAGATTCGCTGCGTTTTGCCTTATATGGGAGAATGGAAATGCTGCACATCAGGTGCAATAACGGAAAGTCTTGTCAGTGACAATACGGGCGAAGATCAGCCCTAACGGCAGTGCCACGATGATGAGAATGGCATCTGCAAACCATGTGGCGGAGTCCATCAGAGACAGGATGCCCAGATTATAGATGGCACGGTAGAAATACAGTCCCGGTACCATGATAACGATGGACGGCACAGTGACGGAGATGCGGGGATAACCGGCGGCGCTCTTCAGGCAGGAGGCCAGCAGTCCGGCCAGCAGTGCGCCCAGAAACGCTGCAACAGCGGGCGGAAAGCCCGCAAGGCTCACCAGCTCCAGCCGGAACGTGTTCGTTACCGCACCGATAAGGGCGGCGCAGACTGCCAGGTTCCGGGGACTGTTGAACATGAGCGAAAAGCCGAACACACCGCCAAAACTTGCCAGCAGCCGGAACACGATCTCTTCCGGGAGTGTCAGGCTCAGGGCAGGGAACTGCACCGGCTGCAAATGCAGCAGCAGTGCCATGATCCAAGCCGTCATGGTTGCCACCAGAATGATGAGGACGGCGTAGGCCAGACGTTCCAGCCCGGAGCGCATATCCAGCTTGGCAAGGTCGATGCCGCTGGTAATGAACGGAAAGCCCGGAATGATGAAGAGCATGGAGCAGATATACCCCGCCTCGTGCTGCGCCGATACGGCAAACAGCACCTCTGCCAGCTTCAGCAGGATGGCATACACGAGGCTTGCTGAACAGACCGACGCCGTAATGCCCAGAAACAGGGTGAAATGGTGCTTTGTCAGCTTGCACCGTACAAAGTTGCCGATGCCTGCACCGCAGAAGGCACACAGCATTTCCACAATGCCGCCGCCAAGCAGAAAGGTGAAGCAACCGCAGGCCAGTGCAGCTGCAAAGCCCAGTGCGATGGGCGAATACAAGCCGTGGATGCGCTCGATCTCATCGAGGTGGCTGTGCAGTTCTTCGCCGGTCATAAATTTTCCTTCCCGGTCGAAGTCGTTGACGAAATGCTCCAGTCGGTTCAGCCGGGAGGTATTCACGCCCGTATTTGTCAGACAGAGTGACTGGGTATAACACTGGTCACCGTCAAAGCAGGTGAACTCAATGGACAACAGGCCGATGTCCGCTGTTGTTGTGACTCCCAGCTCCCGCGAAAGGGTGTTCATGGAGCTTCGGACACGCCATGCGCCGGTGCCGCATTCCAGCAGCATCAGCCCGGTGCGTCCAATGACGGAGGCTTTTTCCACAAGCCCCGCCTCGGTAATGGGGACGCCCTTGCTGGCCGACGCATAGTCGTGCCAGTAGACTTCCATGTGATTTTTGATGATCTCACTTTGCCGTTGTCCCATACCGGAAAGCCTCCTTTGTGATATGGGAATGTTGCAGCTTTTTCAAGACTGCGGTGCTATTATAAGGGAAATTGCAGGGCGGGTAAAACGTATCTTGGATATGCCGGCAATGTTCGTTTAGTATTTCAAAGAAGAAAATACGTTGCGTTTTTGGCGGCTCTGCGGTAGGATAGAAAAAACACGCCGAAAGGAAACTGCCGTGACCCTTCAACAACTCCGCTATGTCACGGCTGTTGCCGGCACCGGCACCATCAGCCATGCAGTGCAGCAGTTCTATATTTCTCAGCCCAGCCTGACCAATGCTATCCGGGAGCTGGAACAGGAAGTGGGGCTGGCGCTTTCCAAGACGGCAAGCTCTGTGGTGAGCCGGACGCTGCTGGACGCACGCGAACAAATGAGTGCAAAATCGATGCATCCCCCTGCTTACGGTCAAAGGAAATGTCAAAAGAAAAAGGGAGTGCAGGAGAAGATGAAGCACCTCCACAAGGGCGGCTGGTGCCATCCCCACAGCACAAGGCGGCTTGCTTTTTGCCGTGGCTGCCGGATAAGACAAAATACGACACCCGCAAAGGGAGCTTTGCCCGGACGTTTGTGTCCCCCTCTACCGCTGCGCTCAAAACGCATAGACCGCGTTTGCGCAGCGCAGCAATGAAAGCCCCAGTGGGGCTTTTAAGCGGCAGAACGGTCTGCGATAGCAGATGGAGGGGCCTCGCCCCGACAAGTTCTACAAATGTTTCCAAATTGTTAAGACGCAAAAAATAAGTAGCTGGGCTCTGCTCATGTAATGGGGTCACCGTTTGCTCCGAACGAAGTTTTGCAGCGGCGTTGTCCAGCTCGCCCACGGAAAGTGTGAGGTCATGGCACGGTATCACGTTCAGACGGCTTATGCAAGATTCAAGGTACTGTATGAAAGAAGCCGGACGCAGTGCGGACACTACGTCCGGCTTCTTTTTTACGAATTGAGCGCCTGCCATAGCGCATCTGAAGCATCAAACACTGCTACGCTGTACCCGGCAAAGCGGCTCTGAATATCCACGGTCTGGCTTCCGTCGGCGGCGGTATTGTAGCTGCCCAGTTCCAGCCCGGAAAGGGCGGGCTGGCTGCGCCACGGGATGAGCTTTGCCTGCCAGTCCGCGCCCAGCTTTTCGCTCAGCGCCCCATAGGCCTGTTCGAAGCCCTCCGGGTCATCCAAGATCCAGATTTTGCTTTCGCCGTTAGCAAGGTCGGTGTTCATCTGGGTGGCACCCGCCATCTGGCCGTTCATGTCGGTCAGGGCAGCATCGGCACTCCATGTGTAGTTGTTCACCTGCACGATGACCGCCCCGTCGCCGTTGGCGTCCTCCGCATAGTCTGCCAGCGCAGTCTGCAAGTGCTGCACGGCCTCGTCCGGCAGGGCCTCCGCCGTGACTACCGCCACGGTGTAGTCCGGGTCTACGGTAGTCAGCAGGCCGTGCGCCACATACGCTACGCCCACAATGACCATTGCCGCTACCGCCACGATGCCCCAGTTATAATACCACCAGTTGGCGCGGGAGCGCTTTTTCTGCTCCTGTGTGGTCAGGGGCTTATCCGGCGCTGTCGGGCGCGGGATGCTGCGCACCTCTACGCCGTATTCCTGCCGCAGCACCGGGAACAGGGTCTGCATCGCCGCCAGCCCCGGCAGCCAGAAGCCGAACAGCACCGCCCAGAAGATGCTGACCGGGAACAGCAAGATTATGCCGCCGATGCCCGCCAGCATGAGAACGCCTGCCAAGACGCAGCGCGCCGGGGCGGCAGCCAGCAGCCTGCCCGCCCGGCGCAGCAGGCTGTCCGGGGCGGGGGCTTGCAGCGGCAGAACGGCGGCGCAAAGGGTGCCCAGAACCGCCAGCACCAGAAAGTCCAGCGCCAGAAATACAAGCACCGCAAGCCCGGGGTAATACCCCTGTTGCGCGGCGGCTTCAAACACAAAGGCCGATACAAAGCACAGCAGCCCCAGCACCAGCGTGCCAATGCAGCCAAAGCCGCAGGCGGCTTTCCAATGGGCGGCAAGGGTCTGTTTTGCCCGGGGCAGCCACTGAGAGGGGTCGTTCTGCAAGCTGCGCAGGGCACAGTCTGCCAGCAGCACCATGGCAGGGCCGGTCAGCAGACCGGTGACCGCGCTGCACACCACCGTCAGCGGCAGGGAGAGCAGGGTGACCCCCAGCGAGACCCCCAGCGCAGCGGGCAGGCAGAGCACGCAGACCATCAGGTTCGTGCCCAGCAGCTGGCCGAGGTCGCGGCCGACCATCTGGCAAAAGCGTGCAAAGCCTTTTTTTTCCGGCTCGTTTGGGCCTACGCCATGGCCGTCCCGCCCATAAAGGGCATTGTAGATGCTCATTTTACTTCACCTCGGTGCCAAAGGCTTCGATCTGGGTCAGCGCCGGGAAGGGGGAAGTCCCCTCGGCCTGAATCAGATCCTTCAGCACAAGGCTGCGCACCCGCTTGGGCTCAAAGGCCACGCTCTGGGGCTTGGCGCTTTTCACCAGCGGGATGTCCAACCTGCTGCCGTCGGAAAATTCTACCGTGGCCTTGACCCAGTAGTTGTCGTGGGGAAAATCTGCCCGCTCGGTGATGCGCAGCTCATCCAGCAGTACTTCCCGGCCAAAATCCAGCGTCAGGGCAGCACCCGGGTCGCGGTTGATGCCCCAGCTCTGGTAGGGATACTCGCCGTGGGCGCTGTTCTCAAAAATGCCGTCGATGGCGTTGCGGGCGGCAAACACCGCCTCGCCGCGCGTTTCTACGTTGGCGCTGGCATGGGGATAAAAACCGGTGTCGCCGTGCTCGTCATAGCAGTTGAAGGCCAGATTCCGCCGGGCGGCGATCTCCTCCGGCAACGCAAGGCGCGCCCGGATGACATGACGGCTGCCCACAAAGCTCTTGGGCGAGTAGGTGATGGCCTGCTCCCCGAAGGGAATGTGGAAATTGATCTCCCGCTTGACCACATACACAAGGGCTTCGGGCATGGTGTCCTCGAACTGGATGACGCAGTACTGCCCGGGATGGTCGATCTCCAGTGCCACCCGGTCGCCGGGCTTGTAGCAGTTGGTGTAAACAAGGGATACGGCGGTGTCAGCGTCACAGGTCATCAGGGTGTGGCCGGCTTCGTCCAGAATTTTCAGCTTGATGGTCTCCATGGCAGTTCTCCTTAGTACAGTTCGAGGTTCAGCATTTTTTGGAAATGCAGGGTGATCTTATAGATTGTTTCCGGCCATGCGGTGCGCAGGCGCGGGTCGGTGATGGGCACCGGCGTAACAGCAGCCGTTACGGCACCCGGGTCAAACCGAATGCCGCCCAGTGTGCCCACCGCAAAGCCATCCGCAGCGGGGACAGGCTGTTGCTCGGTGAGCAAGGTCAGCTCCACCGTGCCGGGATAGTCCGTTTCGTCCCGCAGGGTGATGCCCTGTTCACTGACCGATACGCTGCGGCGGTAGGTGGTAAGCTCCGGAATCGGAGGGTACGCGCCCGCCAGTTCGCCGGTGATGCTGTTTTCTGCGGTGCACACCTCCCGGGCGGCGTATTCCGCGCCGGGCAGCTGCTGCACGCCGTCAAAGGTGGGCAGGTTGTGCCATGCGCTCTGCATCGTCCAGATCTCATACCGCTGGGGGCTGAAGGTCTTTTTGGTGTAGCTCTCCACTCCGATATCGATCAGGAACGGTCTGCCGTCCTTGTACACGGTAATGCTGCCGGTATCGTTGTGGTTGTGGCTGTCGCCGTTGGAGCCGAACTTTGCACCCAGCACCCAGCTGCCCTGCCGCGCGGCATAGACGCCCACGCTGGGATACCACACCGTTAAATGGTGCCGGGGCGCTGCGGAGTAGGTCATCATTTCTTCTTCTGCAAAGGCGGTGGTCAGCCGGTACCACAGGTTGATGTGGGTGCTGCCGTCCGGGTTCTGCAAATGGTCGGGGTCGGCATCGGCGCGGAAGTCTGCCGCCGCAAGGGCTTGCAGGGCATCGCTGCCCACAGCCTGCCCAAAGCGGTATTCCCGCGCACCGCACCGCCCGGCAAGGGGGCTGCAATCGCCAAAGTTCAGGTAGTAAGGGCCTTCCACATGGACATTGCAGATGTACTCTGCGATATTTTTGATTTTAGACTCATGGAACAGGGGAGAGAAGGCCTGCGGTGCAACATTGGACAAAATTTCAAGGCAGCCCCATAGGGTCAGCCCGGCGTGGCGGTAATACTGCGCACCCTCGTTGCAGCAGCCGTCCGCGCCGTAGTCCTTTAAAAAGCAGTCGAGGCTGTACGCTGCCTGTTTGACGGCAACCTGCCGCTGCTGCTGTGTGGTGGGCAGCAGAAAGACCGTGAGCAGCACATTCTGGGTGCACCAGCTCGTCCAGTTGCACATAGGCTCTTCGCCGTTGCCCATCCACCAGAAGTGGCTTGTAAAATAAGGCGTCAGGATGCGGGCGTCCAGCTCCCGCTCCATCCGCACCGTGGTGCCCGGCGCGGCAGTATCCAGCTCATCGGGCAGTAAGTACCGGGTCAGCGCCAGCAGCGCGCCGGTCTCGGCGGCAAATAAATCTACGATGGGGCGGGTGGTGTCCGGCAGGGGCAGCTGCGGGGTGTCCCGGATGTAGCTGTTGTGGGCGGGCAGCTGCCATGCGCTTTCCTCGCAAAGCGCCCATACGGTATCTGCAATTTCATCCAGAAAGCGCCCTTCGTGCTCCACGCATTCGGCGCATACCAGCGCGCACAGCCGCGCCCGGCGGGAGAAGTAAGCCGTCTCCCATGGCGTGCGCCGCCCAGTGTGGGTGAAATCCAGCCAGAGCGAGAGCGGCAGGGGCGCAATGGGCGTTTGCAGCGCGGCTTCTCCCGCCTGCAAAAAGCGCTGCTTTGCCCGCAGGGGCAGCCCCTGCCATGCAGTACGTTCCTTGGCAGGGGGGAAGGGCCGGTAATCGGGAAGAAATTCCGGCAGAAAAGCAAGTTGTTCCTGTATCATAAAAGCCTCCGATTTCAAATACTTTGCTGGTATTCCCGCGGGCTGAGCCCCGTGACCTTTTTGAACACCTTGGAAAAATAAAAGGCGCTTTCGTACCCCAGTTTCTCAGCGATCTCGTATACTTTCAAATCGCCCTGTTCCAGCATCTCCTTCGCCGCAGCGATGCGGGTCTCGGTAATGTACTCCACAAAGCCGCTGTCGCCGTATTTGCCAAACAGCTGGCTGAGGTAGTTGGGCGAAAAATTGAATACAGCCGCCACATCGGCCAGCGTCAGTTTTTCCGAAAGGTGATTCTTAATATACTCCTGCACCTGTGCCACCACCTGCATCTTCCCGGCGGTGGCGTCGCCCTCGTTGACCTCCACGAACTGGATAGGCTGCTCCACCGTGAGCAGGGGCTGCAAATGGGCGTTTTCCCGGCAGCAGCGTGCCAGCCCCAGCAGGGAGCCGGTGGGACGACCTACCGCCCAGAGCAGCCGTACCGTGAAATAGTTGTATAGAATTTGGCTGGCGCGTTCCAGCAGCGGGCGCAGCACCGTCCGGTAGTTCTGGCACTGGGCATCGGTCAGGCAGAACAGCACATTGCAGCGCATGGCATCCGCCCCGGTCACATAGCAGGGCAGGTAGTTTTGCAGGGTGGTCTCCAGCATCCGCCCGCAGGAAAAACTCAGCTTCAGCTGCTGGGCGGGGGTAAGGGCGGTGTTGGCGATGATCTCGCAGCTGGCTACAAGATAGGCGTCGCTTGCAAGGTTCAGCTCCATGTGCTGCAAAGGCTGCTCCAATGCGGCTTCGTCCGGGAACAGCCCGGCGTACAGCCGCACGAAAAAACGCTCCTGATAGCTGCGCACACTCTCGGCAAGGTTTTCCTGCGCCGACAATTCGCCCAGCAGGGCGCGCTCCTTTTTTACCTTTTCGGCGGCCTTGGCAAGGGCGGTTTGCAGGTTCTCGGGGGTCAGGTCCAGCTTGACCAGATAATCCACCACCCCGGCACCCATGGCCTGCTTGATGTAACCAAATTCTTCAAAGCTGGTCAGCATGATAAAGGCGGGCAGGGCGCTGCGTTCCCGGCAGGTGCGGGCAAGGGTAAGCCCGTCCATCACCGGCATTTTTACGTCGGCAATGACGATATCCGGCTTCTCCCGCTCAATGAGTTCCAGCGCCAGCTTGCCGTTGCGGGCGGTGCCGCAGACGGTATAGCCCAGCTTTTCCCATTCCAGCATCCCCTGCAGGCCGATGAGCACCAGCGGCTCATCATCCACCAGTAATATCCGCAGCATGGCTGTCTCCTTTCTGTTGATAGGGCAGCCGGATGGTGACCTCGGTGCCCACGTCCTCTTCACTTTCAATGGTCAGGCCGTAGCCCTCGCCAAAGGAATACCGGATGCGGCGGTTCACGTTCCACAGGCCGACATGACGGAACTTTTCAGCCTTTTCGGCACCCTCGGCGGGCTCGTCCAGAAGATGCGCCACCTGCTCCGGTGGCATGCCCACGCCGTCGTCGGTAATGCGCAGCAATACGTCCCCGGTATCCGGGTCGGTGGAGATATCCAGCAGCACGCTGCCGTGGCCGCCCTTTGGCTCCAGCCCGTGGAAGATGGCGTTTTCCACCAGCGGCTGCAAGGTGAACCGGGGGATCATGCAGTCCCGGCAAAGGGTCTCGCTTTCAATGCGGGAGACCTCAATCTCTAAGTCGCCGCCGTAGCGGTATTGCTGGATGGTAAAGTAATCGTTGAGCAGCGCCAGCTCCTCCTGCAAAGGCACCAGCTTCTGGGTGCCCTTGGAGATGCTCTTGGTCAGCCGCGCAAAGGCGGTGACCATCTCGGCAATGCCGGGCGCGTGCTGGATGGTAGCCATCCAGCGGATGCTGTTGAGGGTGTTGTAGATAAAGTGCGGGTTCACCTCGTTTTGCAGCATCCGGTATTCCAGCTCCTGCTTGCGGCGCTCGTCCTCCACACGGCGGGTCATCAGGCTGTCCACGTTTTCAGCCAGCTGGTTGATGCCCCGGCCGATGTCGCCCAGCTCGTTGTTCCACTCCACCGTGCGGTCCGGGGCAAAGTTGCCGCTGCCCACGGTCTCGATGCGCTTTTGCAGCGCCTCTACCGGGCGGGTGATGACCCACTCCAGCCAGTGCTGCATCAAAAAGCTCAGTCCCCAGATGATGGCAATGCCAAGGGTGATGAGCCACAGGTACACGCCGTAGTGCAGCAAAAAGGTATTTGCGGGCAAAAGCTGCACCAGCGCCGCGCTGCGGCCGTTCAGTGTTACCTTGACTACATAATACTTCTGGCCGTCCAGCTGCACCTTGCCCTGCCATGCGGTCTGCTCTGTCACGCCGTTATTGCTGCCGGTGCGCAGGGTGTAGTCCACCTCCCGCAGCGGGTTTTCAATCTCGGTCAGGCTGCCGTTTTCGATCTGCCACAGGCGGCTGCCCATCTCCCAATACAGGGCGCTGCCGTCGGTCAGGCTGTAGCCCGCGGCCGGGTCGGTGATAATGGCGGTGTCCAGCGCAAGGTAGGTGCTGCCCCGGTGCAAGGTGCCCTTGCCGCAGCGGACAGGCTGGCTGAGGGCGATGCAGTCCGGACTGCCGGGCAGCAGCGGGTCGGTGGTGAACTGCATCCCGTACCCCTTGGGGAGAAACTGATTTATGCTGGTGCGGTTGAGCGCCGCCGAGGAATTCAGCGTGCCGAACTGCAAATGCCGGTCGTTTTCATTGGTAATAAAAAAGCGGAGGATATGGCTGTACAGGGTGCTGGAATAGTATTTTTCCTGCACGGCTTCGTAGGCGGCAATGGTCTGGGTGCCGTTGATATTTTCCTGCGAGATGTACCGCCGCACGGTGCTGTCGATGGAAGCCCAGTTCAAAAGAGCATCGGCGCTGTCCAGACTGGTCTCGATGGAGGTAGCCACCAGCCGCAGGTTGAACTCTGCCGCCTGCAAGGAGTTGGCGCGCACATATTGGTTGGAGAGGGTGAACAGCGCCGCGCCCACGGCCAGCGAGGTAAGAATGGTAAAAAAGCGCATCCCCCACACGATCTGCCGCCGCAGCGGGAAACGATGGCTGCTCTTCATAGCGGAGCCTCCTTTCCGGTAATATTTTGCATTCTTTCCTTTATACAGTACTGATTCCGGCGCGGTTTGTCAACGACTTTTTTCATGAAAATTGTGTACTTTATACGCTTTTTTCTTGTGCTACGGATGTAAACTGTGCAAGAGAACAAGAAAGTGCAGACTCCAGTGTAAGAAAGTGCATCTTTTTTTAAAAGATACAGAAAAACTGCAACTCTTCCCGGAATTTTTCCATTCCGGTTTTTGCGTTTGTGCGGTATCCTAGTGTCAACAAAAGCGAGCGGCTCCCCGGCACGGGGGAGAACGCTGCACGCAATACACACACTGCCCTGAAGGAGGACACACTTATGAAAAAGATCTCTCGTCGTTCGTTCCTTACCGCTGCCGCTGCCTGCGGCGCTGCTGCTGCCCTGAGCGCCTGCGGCGG
>ERZ780207.1476-NODE-1476-length-19909-cov-4.522011_pt1 | contig 19909 bp, 16 predicted proteins | sample MGYA00510977_ERZ780207 | MGnify/ENA primary metagenome ERZ780207 (study PRJEB29588, sample SAMEA2151383) | human gut metagenome | biome: human gut; feature: human-associated habitat; material: faeces | place: Denmark | collected 2008/2010 ... | reverse complement strand
GTCTGTCTTCCAAACGTTCCAAAGCAAAAGCCGTTTCGTCTTTAAATACCGAAACATCCATGCACGCCAACAACTGGCGTACAGAAAGCCTTGAACTCATTTAAGCCCCCTTTTGCGCGATGTTTCGACCAAAAAACGTTCCACGCCGCCCGTTGCCAGCACCAATGCGAAAAACAAAACGGAGAACACCCCCCAGACGGTCTGTTTTTCAAAAAACGCCTGCAACAGGCTGAAAACGCCCAGAGAAGACCAAGAAAGGAAAAAGAAAGCATTAACCTTGTGAAATGCCGCTCTCGGGCAATAAAAAACGCCGAATACCGCCGAAGCAACGCTGCAAACCAGCGCCCATAAAAATCCTGCGGGCGCGTTATAAATCCCCAGACACGTTTGTACGGGCAATATCAATGCCGAAAGCATAAAAAAAGCTTCAAAAACAAAACGCAAAGAAAAAACGGAACTGAAATATTCGGGGAACCTCTTATTCAAAAATTCCAATCCGAACACGGCCGCTCCGCTCAAAGCCGAAAAACAATAAACGAACTCTTCCCACCCGACCGTTCCCGTCGGCAAAGCGACCTGAAACGCATACAAAAACAGAAAAAAAGCCGCACAAACAAGGAAAACGGCCTTAATTCCGATTCTGCGCGACAGCATCGCCCACAAAAACAAAAAAAGTGTCCAAAGCCCGAACGGGCGCCAAATCCCCGAAACATTATTAAAATCTGGATCGGGCAGAAAAAACAGAATGCCCGATAAAAAAACGCACATATATTCGGCAACCGCGCTCCAAATCGACGGAAAGCGCGAAAACACGCCGAAGAAAAAAAACAAAGCGCATAAAACATAAAATCCTTTGGCCGAAAACAAAACATGGTATCCGGACGCCGGCATCAAAACCAATCCCGACACCAAAAAAACGGCAGCCAAAAGACGAACCGTCTTTCTTAAGCGCTTTGCCCAGCACAGATCGTCACGACACAGCGAAACTGCACGAAACCTGTAACCGAAAGGCAAAATACCTTCTTTTTCCAAATCCGGAACCATGCCCGAATCTGCAGGACGATCCAGATAATCCCTGATTTTACGGTCGGAAAAAAGCACCCGCTTCTCCTGTTTTCAAAAAATCTTCTTTCGTGATTTTATATAAACTACAATTTTATGAAAATATATTTTATAGTTTTCTCATGAAAACAGTTCTTTACATCGCTTTTGGCGTTTTTTTCGCGTTCTGTCGGGCGGCGCACGCCGACTTGTTCGACGGGGCGAACGCTCATGAAATGAAAAGAATCGCTTATTCTTCAAAACTGGGCGTCGAAGTTTTCGCCGAAACGACTGACGGAAAATGGTGCGATGATATCGTTTCCTTAAAATTATTCGCTCACGACGAAACCGCTTTCGACGAAGCGCTCTTGTCAAAATTGATGGAAAAAGTCGGACGAGTTCTTGAAAATGAATGTCCTTCCGTCAAACAGGCAGTCCTTGACGGTTATAACAACAATACGCTGGTCTATCAGGGAGGGGCGGCAAAACCTGATAAATGGAAACCCGAAAAAGGGGCGCTTAAAGTCCAGATCAGGCAATTGCAGGCCGCCGCCGCAAAAACGGGAAAAGCCCCTGATTGGATTCCTCCCGCAGGCAAAAAAATACTTGCTCGCGTCGATCCGTCCGCCCTTGAACATCGTGTCTATTCCAAAGACAAAAAATGTTCCGTATTCCTGACAACCGACAAACCCGCAAACATCATCAAAAAATGGTCCATCATCGTCGGAGACAATTCTTGTTCCGAAAATCTGGTCTACGGACGCGCAAACGTTACTTTGTTTAACGAACGCGGAAAATATGCCGGAACCGCCGACGGATACTTTACCGAAGGACGCTTTACGGGTAGAAAAAATTTAAACGTCGTCCTGTTAAACCGATACGGATACGGAAAAAATTCCCAAAACCTCAGCTACCTGATCGAAAGCGATCCTGAATTAAAAATACACTACGTCGGATACCTTAACAGCAGAAGAAATCCGAAAACAGGCCGCTATTCCGTTTGGAACGGATGTTCTCCCTTTACGATCGCCGCCGTTACCGATAACGAAGAACTGTTTTTGGACAGCGCCGTTACCGACAACATCATCAGAACGGCTCAAAGCTATGCCGATATCTTTTGCCCCGGCGTAAAAAAAATGAAATTCTTTGCAACGCGCGTCCCCCAAGGATTGCCGGGAATGGATATGCCTGAAACGAAAGATACGGACTTGTCGGAAGATACCCGTTTGATTTATTCCGCCGTCATGCAACGCGGAAAAGACAAAAAATGGAAATTCGTTTCGGATACGGCTCAGAACCTTGCCCGCCTGCGCGAAATGAAACGGCGCGCCGAAGAAACAAGAGAACATCAGTTGATGATGGCTGATTATAACGAATTAACCCGTTCGGATTATTTGGGCAGACTGGCTTATATGCACGGCGTCGAAAGAATCGATAATCCCGTTTCCATGTTGCTTGCATCGCAAATTATCCAAGCCCCCGTCCCGATCAACAGTTTGGTCAGAATTGCTTCTTGGGGAAAAGATTCGGCTGGGCCGGACGGGCCAGCCGTCATTAAAATCACGGGAACATCGGGGCTGTTGAACAGGTCGGGATGGCATATCGTCAGCGGCGCGTTGTCTCCTTTAAACAAAGAAGAACGCAAAGCTCAGAACGTTCCCGACGCCGATTTTGCGGGTACTTTGGAATTAAGCGCCGCTACCGCCTGTGAAGAAGACGGATGCCGCGAAATTTCCGACGTCGTTTCTTTGGTTCGAAAAAGGCACGACAAGCCTTCATGGACTCCTTACCACGCCCCGCAACGAACCGACGGAGAATAATTATGACAAAAAGTATGGCCGCGGCCGTTATTGTTTTGCTGTTGCTGTTCTCGGGATGCGCTTTTTTTATCGTCCTGTTGCAACGCGATGAATTGGAAAAAGACGTCCAATTCTTTTTGATTAAAAATAAAATCAGGCAAAATATCGATTACGCCGGCATTTCCGTCCCGCTGTCCGATATCGTTACGCTAAACGATATCGAAATCAAATTCTCGCCCTACTTTTCATTCCCCAATCAAATTAAATCCGTTTCTTTGGCAGCTTACGCCGAAACAAAAACCATTCCTTCTTCTTTGGCGGTTTCGGCAAAAGGCATCCGATTTAAAATATCGGACGCCGTCAAAAGCAAAAAAGAAAATCCCGAAACCGTTATCGAAAACTTAGCCGCTTTTAATCCCGTAACGGGAATGTTCACCTTGCCTTTGGAAACTTTCCTGCTTTCGGGATGCGACAAAGTCAACGCCGATGCCGATGTCAGATACGCTTATATTCCCGATGCGAAAAAAATGTCCCTGTCCTTTAAAATAAAAGACAAATGTTTGGGACAATGGCAGTTCGCCGTTTCTTTAAGCAATATTTCCAATGAAAAGCAAGGTCGTTTGACGGCTGCCGTCTTGCACCTGATAAAAAAAGGAAATCCGATCCAAGACTTAAAAGATTTCCTGAAAAACGCTTCCGTAACGGCGCTGAGCTTTTCTTATACCGAATCAAAGTTGGTAACGGGATATAAAAAATACGTCGATTCCCTTTATTTGAGGTTGCCCGGACAACCCTCCCCCGCAGAAATCGATGCCAAAGGAATTCAAGACATCGTTTCTTATATGTCGTTTTCAAGCCCGCATCGCATCAGAAACACCGAAATCGCACGAAAAATCGCAGATTTCGTTAAAAAACCGGAAACGATTTCTTTTCACGGCAAAACGGGAAAAGAAGTCCCTTTGAATTCGTTGCGCGGCGATATCTTTAGAAAAATCACGGAACTGTTAATGCGATTGGATATTTCCGTGCAAACGGAATCTTCCGTCTTCGGAAATTTGTAAGAAAAAAGGAACTGTCATGAACGTACCTCCCTCTTGGTCTTTGAACGACCTGTACAAAGGAAAAGATGATCCCGAATTAAAAAACGATTTGGATAAACTGAAAAACAGAGCTGAGAAATTCCAAAAAAATTATACGGGAAAATTAAAGGGCATCTCTCCTGAAAAGTTCGCCATAGCTCTGTCTGAATACGAAAGTATTTCCGAGCTTGACGGGAAAATATCGTCTTATGCACAGCTGTTGTCCTGCGAAAATCTTTCAAACGAAGAAAATGCCCGATTTGCTCAAAGAATTCGTGAAATTTCCGCCGAATGCGGCACTAACATCTTATTTTTCACACTTGAAATCAACAGCTTATCCGAAGACGAGATTAATTATCTGCTCAAAGACAAAGCCGTCGAACATTACCGCCCTTATATCGAAAACGTCCGACTGTTTAAACCGCACGATCTGTCAAACCAAGTTGAGCAAATCTTAATGGAAAAAGATACGGTTTCTTATGCCGCATTCGTCCGCGTCTACGATGAAACCGTCGCCGCCATGCGCGTCCCGCTTAACGGCGAAAACGTAACTCTAACAAAAGCTTTGGATTCTTTTTTCAGCCCCGACAGGGAATTAAGGAAACAGGCCGGATCCCGAATCTGCGAAACGTTAAACAAAGATCTTCCCCTTATTTCCATAATCTACAACACACTGATGAAGGATAAACAGCTGGAAGACAAATGGCGTCATTATAAGACTCCGGCAGATTTCAGGCATTTAAGCAACCGATTGGAACCCGAAGTCGTCAATGCCATGGCCGAAGCCATTGAAGAAAGCTATCCCGAAACGTCCCACCGTTATTACGCGTACAAAGCCAAACAGCTGGGGCTGAAAAATCTGGCGCACTATGACAGAAATGCTCCGATTTTCCCCGATATCACCGACAAAACGTATTCTTGGAACGATGCCGTACAAGTTGTTTTAAATGCTTATAAAAACTTTTCGCCCGTTTTTTATGAAACGGCTTTGCCGTTCTTTCAAAACGGGTGGGTTGACGCAATCCCGAGAGACGGAAAAGCACAAGGAGCCTTCGCCCACTCTACGGTTCCGTCCGTTCATCCTTATTTGCTGATGTCTTTTTTAGGAAAAACACGCGACGTCATAACTTTGGCTCATGAACTGGGGCACGGCATACACCAAAGGCTTGCCGCTAAAAACGGATATTTGCAAATGCACGCCCCTTTGACCTTTGCCGAAACGGCATCGGTGTTCGGAGAAATGCTGGTCTTTCGTTCTTTGTTGGATAACGAAAACGACGTCCGGCGAAAAAAAATGATGATTGCTCAAAAAACCGAAGACATGATCAACACGGTCGTCCGACAAAACGCATTTTTCCGTTTTGAAACCATCGCACACGACAAACGAAAAAAAGGCGAACTGTCCAAAGAAGAACTTTGCCAAATCTGGCAAACCGTTCAAAAAGAAAGCTTAGGAAACGCGTTTGATTTCGATGCCGAATATGATCCCTACTGGTCTTATATTTCGCATTTTTTCCATTCGCCGTTTTATGTTTATGCTTATGCTTTCGCCGATTGTCTGGTCAACTCTTTGTATTCGGTTTATCAGGAAACGGCAAATAAAAAAGACTTCGTCGAAAAATATACCGAAATGCTGGCTTCCGGCGGAACAAAGACTTATCGGGAGTTACTAAAGCCCTTCGGATTGGATGCAACCGACAAAAGCTTTTGGAAAAAAGGATTGAGCATTTTGAAAAGCTTTATTGATGAGTTGGAAAGCACCTAAAACAGAAAAAAGCCCCCGCGAAAGCGAGGGCTTTTCCTTTGGATATTGCGTATTAGAACAAGCGCAAGACGCTCTGTGCAGCCTGTGACGCCAAGCTCAAAGAGTTCGTCGCCAATTGCTGACGCGTCTGCAACGCAAGCATGTTCGCCGCTTCTTCGTTCATGTCCGCCAATGTCAACTTGTCCGAACCGGATACCAGATTGTTAATCATGTTATCCGTGAAGTCTTCACGCGTCGTAACCGTCGCCAAATTCTGACCAAATTCTGACGCCTGAGCACGCAACAATGACGTCGCTTTCTCTATCTGCGTCAAAGATTTGTCAATGTCTTCATTCGACTTCCATTCGTTGTCCGACGTCGTCAAGCCTATGCCCTTGGAGTCAAACGTAACTCCCTTGATCTCCAAAAAGCTCGTACGCGTTTCGTTGAAGTTAACCGTCAGATCGTCGCCGTTCAAAAGGTTGATACCTTTGTACGACGTGTCTTGTACCAACTGGTCAATCTGCGTCAGAACCTTATCAAACTGCGATGCATACGTCGCACGTTCGTTGTTACCGTTCGTCGCCGAACCTTCTACGCCCAACAACGCTGCAGCCTTGCCGTTCTGATCCGTAATAATCAAATCGTCGCCTTCTTCGCCGTAGATAATCAAATTACCCTTGTCGTTAAAGTCGGCTTCAATCCCTTCCAGTGCGGACAACGCTTTGCGGAAATCTTCCGCCGTCATGTCATCCGTGATCGTTACGGTGTAGCCCGTGTCAATGCCTAAGACGTCGTTGAACTTACGGTTCGCCGTGGCGCCGGGTGTCGGGGCTTTGGCAACATCCGTGCCTGTACCACCGTCATCGTTAACGGCAACGATTTCACCGGCTCCCATATCGGAACCGTCGCGTTTAAAGATGGCAATATTGCCGTCATCTTTAACATACGCGCCGTAGTTCTTGTCAGATTGGAACGCCTTGATAACGGCATCAGAGCTCATACCAGCCGTCAACGTAACGTCGCCAACCTTGAGTTCGCCGGTTCCTTTCAAAACGGTATCGGAAATCGTACCACCGGCTCCTGTCAAAGTAATTGTCGAATCCTTACGTTTCGTCGTACCGCCTTCGTAGGAACGAACGACCAAAGAGCTGTTGTCCAGCGTCTTCATCTCAATCTTGCCGTCTACCAGTCCGACCGAAATGTCTTTACGACCAATCGTTTCGACAATTCCTGCCAGAAAATCTTCCAACGTCGTGTCTACGCCAACCGTTGCCTGTCTGTTACTCGGTTGTTCCGTAACTCCGGCTCCGGACTGCATGACAAACGTATAAGATTCCCCGTCTACAAGGATTTCCATCGCGTCGTCTGCAGCAAAGCCCAACTGCGTCAACGTCTGCGTCTCGTTCAGGTTCGTCGTTCCTTCAATCGTTGTCGATTTACCCAAACGAATCGTAAACGAATCGCCGTCATTAATGCCGCCGATAACGTCTACTACCTTCTGGTTCTTAACATTCAACGGGTCAAACGTCACCGATGACGTCACCGACGATTTCACGTTCGCCGTGTCTCGCGCCGAGTTCGCCAACGATTTCGCCTGTTCCACAAAATCCGTCAACGTCGTTATGCCTTGGTCCGCCGTCTCTAACGTCGATATCGCCTGCCCGATGCTGTCCATCAAAGCATCCAAATCGTTCGCCCGAGCCGTCAATGACTGCGCCGTAAAGTAGTTCGTCGGATTGTCCATCGCACTGTTGACCTTCTTGCCCGTAGACAACCGGTCTTGCGTCGTGTCCATCAACTTCTGCGTACTTTGCAAGCTCAGCAAGTTCGAACGCATACTCGCCGTCAAGGATATTTCGCTTATAGCCATGTCTCTTACTCCTTCTGAGATGTTATGTCTTGAAGCATCCTTCGGATACCCCCCTTATGGCAGAAGACTCTTCGGTCTCCCTCTACCCATACTAAAACTGTATACGCTACATACAAACAACGCAATAGGCATTTTTTGCCCACTAAAAAACCGTTATTTTTATTCGGGTTAGATAAAACGACTCTATGCTTTGCCAAGCTGTTTAAATACGGATGAAACTGCTTTATCCAATGTCGCGGCGCCGGACGTTCTTAAATCATAGCGCTCCTTAAGAAGATGCCACCCTTTTTCGGCACATTTCGCCGCCAAAGGCAAATCCGACAACAGCTTTTCCAATGCGTCCGCCAAAGCCTTTGCATTTCCCTTTTCAAACATAACCGCCGCGTCGGTTCCCGAAAAGATTTCCAAAGGCCCTTCCGCCGTCGAAGAAACTGTCGGACACGAATATTTTAGCGCTTCCAAAACGACTATTCCGAACGGTTCAAAGTTTGAAGGCATCACAAATACGTCAAGACTTTCGTAAAAAGATTTCTTGTCGTCCGTCCATCCCGAAAGTTCTATGTCTTCTTCCAAATGATTTTGAGAAATCAAATCCAGAACCTTTTTATAAAAGTCCTCGTATGATTTGTTCGCCGCTCCCGCAATCTTCGCCCGAAATTTAATCCCTTTCTTTTTTAAAATTCCCAAAGCTTCGACAAACGTGTCAAACCCCTTCATCGGATCAAAACGCCCGATTGCGCCGATAACGGGAGGATTTTGAAAACCGTCAAATGCCTTAAACGGCTCGTCGGCCTCAATCATGTTCGGAACAACAAAAATTCTGTCCGACGGATACCCCGCTTCAATGAAAATCCGACGCTGATATTCCGTAATCGAAAAAATAAAGTCAGATTTGATGATATGTTTCGTTTTCGGATTATGCGCCACCCCGACAACGGGAATGCCTGATATTTTCCCGATCAGACGAAACATACCAAGGCTTTTTTTATAATGAACCAATATCAAATCGGGCTTTTCAGACTTTACCGCCTGAAACAAGTAATAAAACGTGACGGGCGAGCGTTTCCTGAACGGAAGCTCGCGCTTTCTGACTTCAAGCGGAATTTTGTCTTTAAGCAAGCCGTCTTTGTGTACGAAATCGACAACGTCATAGCCCTTTAAACGCAACGCCTGCGTATAATCCAAAAAAGCCTGCTCAATCCCGCCCAGAGTTTTACCCAAAAAAACGTTCGCTATTTTCATGTCAGACCTTTATCTTTTCCAAAAACTTGTAAAGCCCGAGCGACAAATCCGAATGTCCGCCGACAGCCAATGAAACGACCAAACGTTTGCCCGCCGTCAAATCCGACGTCGAAATGCGCGGTTGCGTGCGTTTCCATTCTTCAATAAAGGTATCCAGCACGTCTTTATTGTTTTGGCGCACCGCCGCAATAAAAACGCCGTAAAGCTGATAACGCGCCGAATATTCCCGAAACAGACGAAAATCCCTTTTTGAAAGCGGATGAGCCTCAAAATAATCCAAAAGAATCCGCGCAACGTTAAATACGCTGGACGCCTTTTGCGGCGTTACCGTCCCGCTTTGCGATTGCGGAAACTGGCGGTGAAAATAAAAACGGTTCTTTAATACGGAAACTTTCGTCGCCTTTGAAAAAATAACCGACGTCGTATAGTAATCTTCCCCCAGCGGGACTTTCGGAAAACGAAAGCCGTCAAACAACGTCCGATCATAAAGCTTTGACCACGGCATAATGCTGATTTTTTTGCGGCACATCGCGGGAAACGGATCAAAAAATCTGCCGGGCTTAAATTCTTCGTCCTTCGCATACGGCTCCAACGTTCCGTCCTGCGGTATCCGGCGATGAGAATGACAAACGATTTGAGCCCCCGAACGTTTTTGTTCGCGAATTAAAAATTCCAAAGCCTGCGGATGCATCAAATCGTCGTTGTCCATAAATACGAAAAAGTTTCCCGCCGCTTTGTCCAGTCCCGTATTGCGTCCGCCGCTCTGCCCCGAATTCGGCTGAGTATATACTTTAAACCTTGAATCCTCTTGCGCATAACGGTTCAAAATGTCTAAAGACGAATCCGTCGATCCGTCATTGATGCAAACGGCTTCAAAGTCTTTAAAAGTTTGATTTTTCAGGCAATCCAAAGCCTGAGCCAAATACTTTTCCGCATTGTACACAGGCATAATAACCGAAATTTCGGGCATTTTATTTCTTCTTCAGTTTCGTAAAAAACAACTTTAAACGGTTCAGCGTCATCCGCCGCCACGACTTGAACGGTGCGGGCTGTTTGCCGATCACGGCACACGTCCCCGCATAGCTGGCGTCTTTGTATTTCTTGTTTAAGCGAATCAGCTGTTTGTAAAAACGTTCGCTGAAATATCCCTTTGACCAATGTCGGCACGCCAGTTGAACCGCGTACGTGAAAATATTGTATTCTCTTAACGCACGTATGCAAAAATCTTCGGCATACAAATCAAAGCTCAGGTTTTCGTCAAAACGGAGCCCTTCTTCATGAACCAACGACGAATGCACGATCAAACAGGCACAGTCCACGGTATCCACGCGTTCGGGAGCCGAAATCTTTTGCCCTTCCGAAAAAACGCCTGAACCGTCTTTTGCCGAGCATTCGATTTGCCCCAAATACAGGCTTTTCACCCTTTCGCCGAACAGTGTTTTTTTTGAAACATACAAACGGCAACCGACAGGACCGTATATCGCTTCTTTGTCAAGAGACGATAAAATCGGAGCTATGTCTTCCTTTAATTCGAAATCTTCGTGGCAAAAAACAAACCACGCAGCGTTGTCATAATCATACGTTTCCAAAAAACGGTTATACTGCGTGGTTATGTATAAATTGTCCGCCCGGTTATCTATCGGAACCAGCGTATGGACATTGACGTTTCCGTTATTGATAAAGAACCTGTCGTAAAAATCAAAGTCCCGTACGACCGTAATAAAAACAAGCCTTTGGTCTTCCGACATGGTTCTTTATCCTTAAATATCCGATCAGTAACGGTTCGCCAAATACCATTCTACGGTTTTGACGATGCCCGTATCAAAATTTTCGTCCGCTTTCCACCCCAGTTCGGTTTCAAGCTTGGTCGCATCAATGGCATACCGTTTGTCATGACCCGGACGGTCTTTGACGAACGTTACCAAATCCGCATACTTGCCGCCGTCCTTGCGCGGACGTTCGGCGTCCAAAATCTTGCAAATCGCATCGACGATCTGAAGGTTGTTGCGTTCGTTATGTCCGCCGATATTGTAGGTTTCCCCTGCTCTGCCCTTGTGATAAACCAAGTTAATCGCTTTGCAGTGATCCAAAACGTACAACCAGTCGCGAACGTTCTTTCCGTCCCCGTATATGGGAATGTTTTCACCGTTCACGCATTTGCGAATAATCGTGGGAATCAATTTTTCCCCGTGCTGTTTCGGTCCGTAGTTATTGGAACAGTTCGACGTCGTAACGTTCATGCCGTAGGTGTGGAAATAAGAACGCACGATCATGTCGGATGAAGCCTTTGATGCCGAATACGGAGAATTCGGCGCATAAGGCGTTTTTTCCGTAAAGTACCCCGTTTCGCCCAAAGTCCCGTACACTTCGTCGGTCGAAATGTGATGGAAACGGCATTTTTCATATCCGGGTTTGACCTTGGACGGACCGTCCATCCAATGGCGACGCGCGGTTTCCAAAAGGTTGAACGTGCCGAGAACATTCGTTTTGATAAAAATTTCGGGTCCCGTGATTGAATTATCCACATGGCTTTCCGCCGCAAAGTGGATAACGCCGCGAATGTCGTGTTCGGCAAAAATCTTTTCTATCAGGTCGCGATCCGTAATATCCCCTTTGATAAACGTATAACGGGGATGCCCCTGTACTTCGGATAAATTGCGTTCGTCCGCCGCATACGTCATCTTGTCCAGATTAACGACATGCAAGTCGGGGTTGGCTTCCAGAAAATAGGGCACAAAGTTTGAACCGATAAAACCTGCACCGCCCGTTACTAAAACTTTTTCAGACATTTTTCCAAGCTCTCCTGCCAATGGGGAATCGATATCCCGAACGTTGATTTGATTTTTGCTTTATTCAATACGGAATAAAACGGTCGTTTTGCTTTTGTCGGATACTGATCCGTCGTAATCGGATTGACACGGCATTTCAACCCCGACAAACGCATGATTTCACATGTAAAGTCGTACCACGAAGCTGCCCCTTCGTCAGAACAATGATAAATTTCGTGCGTTCCGTCCTTTATTTGCGGCAACGCTGCGACAATCGCCTGCGCCAAATCAAAAGCATATGTCGGCGTTCCGATTTGATCAAAAACGACGTTGATGCTTTCGCGTTCGGCGCCCAAACGGCGCATCGTCTTGACAAAGTTGTTGCCGTAGGGGCTGTACAGCCACGCCGTCCTGAATATCGCGCACGTCGATGACAAATCCATAACGGCGCGCTCACCGTCCCGCTTCGTCTGACCGTAGACGCTTTCGGGGTTCGTCGCATCCGTTTCTTTGTACGGCAGATAAGATTTGCCGTCAAAAACGTAATCCGTCGAAACGTGAATTATCTTTGCCCCCGTCTTTGCCAGATTCATGGGTCCGATAACGTTGACTTTATAACATAAATCAGGGTCGTCTTCCGCCTTTTCCACAGCCGTATAAGCCGCCGCATTGATTATCGTGTCTATGTTTTCGGCTTTAACGAATTCGGCGACTGCCGATTCGTCGGTAATATCCAGATCGGGCAAGTCCGCAAACAAAGCCTGCGGCAATAAAGCTCTCAGCTCTGTCCCCAGTTGTCCGTTCGCTCCGGTAACTAATAACATTCTTTAAACCTCGGCAAAAGTTTGTCTTTATCGGAAATGCACGCGCTTTCGACGGGAACGCGCCAATCTATCCCCAAATCCGTATCCGCACAGTTTAAGCCGCCTTCGGATTCTTTACAGTAAAAATTGTCGCATTTGTACGCAAATACCGCCGTTTCGGACAATACGGAAAATCCGTGCGCAAAACCGCGAGGGATAAAAAGCTGACGATTGTTTTCCGAACTTAATTCCACGGCGACGTGTTTGCCGAACGTTTCGGAACCTTCCCGCAAATCAAGCGCGACATCCAAAACGGTGCCCTGCAAAACGCGAACCAGCTTTGCCTGCGCGTGTTCGCCCTTTTGAAAATGAAGCCCGCGAATAACACCGTACGAAGATTTGGATTGGTTGTCCTGAACAAACTTTGCGTCTATGCCGGCTTCTTTAAAAACGTTTTCGTTGTACGTTTCAAAAAAGTAGCCTCTCGCATCCGTAAATATGCGCGGTTCAAAAATAACCACGCCTTTGATTTCCGTTTGTATAAACGGCATTGGCTTTCTCCCCGTAAATTAAAGGTCGGGCGTCGATATTTCTCCGCTCGCCAGTTTCAATAAATACTGACCGTAGCCCGTCTTGCTCATCAATTCGCCGCGTGCCTTCAGCTCTTCTTTGCTGATAAAGCCTCTGGCAAAAGCGATTTCTTCCAGACATGCAATCTTGATGCCTTTACGCTTTTCAATCGCTTCGACATAAGAGCTGGCCTGAATCAGGCTGTCGTGGGTTCCCGTATCGAACCAGTCGATATCACGGCTGAAAACATTGACCTTCAGCTTGCCGCGGTGCAGATATTCTTTGTTGACGTCGGTAATTTCGTATTCTCCGCGTGCGGACGGTTTTAAATTCTTGGCGATTTCAATGACGTCGTTGTCATAAAAATAAAGCCCGGGAACCGCATAATTCGATTTCGGATGAGCGGGCTTTTCCTCTATGCTGACGGCATTAAAGTCTTTGTCGAATTCGACAACGCCGTAACGTTCCGGATCGTGGACGTAACAGCCGAACACAACGGCACCTTCCGTCAGTTGCGCCGCCGACTGAAGCTGTTGCGTCAGCGCGTGACCGTGGAAAATGTTATCCCCCAGAACCAAAGCCGCCGTATCGTTTCCGACGAAATCGGCGCCGATAACGAAAGCCTGAGCCAGACCGTTCGGAACCGCTTGTTCCGCATAAGAGATGTTCATGCCCAAATGTTTGCCGTCCCCGAACAGGCGTTGAAAGCCCGGTAAATCCGTCGGCGTGGAAATAACCAAAACGTCCCGAATCCCCGCCCGCATCAACAAAGACATCGGGTAGTAAATCATCGGTTTGTCGTAGATGGGAATCATCTGCTTTGACAAAGCAATCGTCGCGGGATAAAGGCGCGTGCCGGATCCGCCCGCCAGAATAATGCCTTTCATAATAAAACTCTTCCTTTTTATAAATAACTTTCAGTAAAATAGCATAACAAAAAGCGAAACAAAACTGCTTTCATCAAAAACGGCGTTTTTCTGTTCAAAGGCAAAAACATGGCTTTTATTCCGTTAAACGAATACCCTTATTTCATTGAGGAACGCGATTTAAACGCCGCCCGTTCGATTTGCGTGCCCGTAACGGTGCAAGAAGAAAAAGAGCGCGTCGCCTGTATCGGTTCGGGACCTGCGTCTTTGGCATGCGCCGCCGAATTGCGTTCCAAAGGATACGCCGTCACGATTTTCGAAGAACGATGCGAAGCGGGCGGTTCCCTGCGCCTGTTTTTGCCCGAAGGCGAAGTCGAAAAGATTATCGCCTCACTGAAAAAAAACGGTGTCGAATTTGTTTTGTCCCGCCCTTTTTCAAAGGATTTTTCCGTCAACGACCTTAAACGCCTGGCGTTCAGAGCCGTCTTTTTGGGAACGGGACTGCAAACTCCCCTGCGCCCGAAAAAAATCGATACGAACCTGATCGGCGTCACGGATGCCTTTTCTTTTCTAATCGCCGTTAAAACAAAAACGTTTCTGCCCGAAACCTGCTCGGGCGTCGTTGTCATCGGCGATACCCCGAAAGCCCGCCTTTGCGCCGCATGCGCCAAAAAAGCGGGCGCAAAAAACGTCTTTTGGATAACGGACGGGTCTTTTGCCCCCTGCGAAGGCGTTTCAACCCTTTGCGGGTTCGAAATTTCAAAAACCGCCGCAAAAGACGGCAGGCTTTTTTCAATCAAAGCCGTTTCCCGAAACAAAGATTCCGAAGCTTTCATAAAAGCGGACACGCTTGTTTTTTCCGTCGGCGACGCCTTTAAAAAACCAAATGCGGGATGCGCCCTGATGGCTTCGGGCAACGGATTGATAGAAACAAAGGATTTTGAAACCTCCAAAAAAGGATTCTTTGCGGGAGGCGACGCCGTCAACGGCGCCAAAGGCATTCCCGATGCCGTTGACAGCGGAAAAGCCGCCGCAAAAGCCATTGATGCCCGGCTGACGAAAAACAGAAAAAAATAACGTCTTTTCGACTTTGCCGAAATCCGCTATCCTAAAAAGCGAAAGGGGCTTAATTCATGGGATTTTTAAGTAATCTGTTTTCAGGAAAACAATCGCCCGAACGCAACGTTTTGCCCGAAGGCTGGAAAGCGCCGCAGGACGGACGTTGGGATTGCCCTTTGGGAATGAAAGAAAAAGACCTGAAAACATTCGCCGATATTTTGAAATCCGGCGAGGTCAGGCATTTGACCGTTCAAGGATGCCTGCCTTCTTATCCTCAAAATTTTTTGCAAACGCTGACAAAAAACCTGCCCAAAACGCCGATTACCTCTTTAAATTTAAGCATTACGGACTTAAATGCCGAACTTTTCGAAGATTCGGAAGTCAGGGATTTGTTCCGCACTCTGCCGAACACGCGCATAGACACATTAAAATTCAAAGCGCATCACGTAAGAGCCTTTTTATACGAAGATCTGGCGAAAATCCTGCCTGAAACGAATGTCACAAAGCTGTATTTAAGCGGCGATTATTACCGTGACGAAGAAGTCGCGCCCTTATTGAAAAATCTGTCTCCAAAGCTGACGGAACTGAATTTGAACATGAACCGAAAAAGCGGCGGCATTTCCGCCTGCATTTCCGATGCCAGCGTTGAAGCAATGTTGCCGCGATTAAAAGATTCATCTTTGAAACGTTTGGATTTAAGCCAAACAAACGTGTCGGACAAACATATTCCCGAGTTAATCAAAATCGTTTCGGATCCGAAGACGGCTCTTTCCTCCGTTTCCTTATACGATTCCGACGTTTCCGACGAAATGCGCATGAATATGTCGCGCGCCTGCCGCATCAAAAGCAGGGATGCCGTTTTAAAATCGTGGCAAAAAAGTATGCCCCCCGCTCTTTTAAACGATCCCCTGCCCCCGATGGATGACATTCGCAAAGAAAAAATGATTCCGTTAATTGCCAAAGCGGGACGTTTGCCCGAACTGATGGCGCGCCAAACCGCCGCGGGACAGCCTTTGACCGCCGCAGACCTGACAACGCGGGGAAACAACATCCCTCCTGCCATGGCTTTTATCAGGAGGCTGGGCGATTTCGAAAAAGTCTTTGCGCCGAATTTATGGACCAACGTCAAAGAAATGCAAAAAGCGTGGGATTATTTGACTTCGGATCTTGATAAATCGTTCCTTGACGGGAAAAACGGACGTCCGTCCTTTAAAAACTTAAAAGCCAAAGCCGCCGTCAATGCCGTCAAAGCCGTTCTGAAAACAAAAGAACGCTGAATTTCCGTACTTTATTTGTTCTTGCCCTTTTGCGCGTTTTTGAGTAAAACAAACTCAAGCGAAACAAAGGATTTTCAATGACTGATTACGTTGATTTCAATGCGGTTCTGAGTTCGTTGAACCCCGAACAAAAAAATGCCGTCGAAACAACCGAAGGCCCCGTTTTGGTCTTGTCCGGCGCGGGAACGGGCAAAACCACCGTTCTGACCGCCCGCATCGCTTATATCATCAAAACGCAAAAAGCCCTTCCCTTTCAATGTCTGGCGGTTACCTTTACAAACAAAGCCGCCCGCGAAATGCAGGAACGATTGGAAAGCTTTATCGGCGACGACGCCAAAAACGTTTGGCTGGGAACGTTCCACCGTATCGGTTTGAAAATCTTGCGCCGCCATGCGTCCAAGGTCGGTTTGGAACCGGACTTTACGGTTCTGGACGCCTCTGATCAGGAACGTTTGCTCAAACAAATCATGACGGAAAAAGGGCTGGATTTAAAAGAAAATCCCCCGTCGTTCATCATGAATCAAATCCAACGCCTGAAAGACCAAGGGCTGACGCCCGACAAAGCCTGTGCCGCCGACGTGCCCGCAAGCAGACTGGCTTGCCATTTGTACGAAACGTATCAGGAACGCCTGAAAACCATGAACGCCGCGGATTTCGGCGACCTTTTGCTTTATTGTCTGGAGCTGTTTTTAAACGACCCCGTCCTGCTTGACGCGTTCAGAAAACAATTCCGATACATTATGGTCGACGAATATCAGGACACAAACGTTGCCCAATACCTTTGGCTTCGCCTGTTGGCAGACGGGCATAAAAACCTGTGTTGCGTCGGGGACGACGACCAATCCATTTATTCTTGGCGCGGCGCCGAAGTCGGCAACATCTTAAAATTCGAAACCGATTTTCCTCAGGCAAAAGTCATCCGTCTGGAAAGCAATTACCGTTCAACGTCTCATATTCTGGCAGGAGCGTCGGCATTGATTGCTCATAACGAGCACCGTCTGGACAAGACCTTGCGCGTTGCGCCGGGACGCGACGGGAACGGAGAAAAAATACATCTGATCGGCGTTTGGAACGGCGCCGACGAAGCCGTCAAAATTTGTGATGCCATCGAACGCGAAAACAGGCACGGCACCGAATTAAAAAATATTGCCGTTCTGGTCAGAGCCTCCTTTCAAACCCGTGCCATTGAAGAACAGCTGCTGAATTACGGGTTGCCCTATAAAATCATCGCGGGCATGCGATTTTACGAACGCGAAGAAATCAAAGACGCCGTCGCTTATGCGCGTTTTTTGGTTCAGCCCAAAGACGATATGGCGTTTTTGCGCATCGTTAACAAGCCCAAGCGCGGCGTCGGTGATGCCGCGTTGCAAAAAATACGCGCGTTCGGTTTTGAACACAAACTCTGCTTTGCCGAAGCCGCCGAAACGATGCTGAACGGCGGATTGATCAAAGGCGCCGCAAAAAACGGGCTGACGTCTTTGTTTAAGCTGATGGAAACGACGCGACCGCGCCTTGAAGACGAAAAGGCGGCGGATGTTTTAAAAGCCGTATTGGAAGACAGCGGTTACATAAAAATGTGGGAAAATGACAAATCCCCAGACGCCGCCGGAAAAATCGAAAACATCAAGGAATTGATCGGAGACATAAAATCGCGTTTCGATTCTTTTGATGAATTTCTGGAATACGTCAGCCTTGTTACGGATAACGATATGACGGCGGGCGAAACGGGCAATTACGTTTCCGTCATGACTTTGCACGCCGCCAAAGGATTGGAATTCGACACCGTGTTTTTGCCCGGATGGGAGGAAGAAATTTTTCCCCACCGCCGCGCTTTGGACGAAGGCGGAATAAAGGCATTGGAAGAAGAACGGCGGCTGGCTTATGTCGGCATTACGCGCGCCAGAAAAAAAGTCTTTATTTCTTATGCGGGTTCCCGCGTCGTTTTCGGACAGTATCAAACGTGTTTTCCGTCCCGTTTTATTTCCGAGCTGCCCCGCGAACATATCGAATCGGAAAATCAGCAGAATTCTTACCCGTTCGGCGAAGAACGCCGCAGCTTTGCCCGAAGCTATGACGACGAAGATTATGAACCCGAAGATTCGTACGACCGTTTCTTTCGCCGCGAAAAATATTCTTCCTCGCGTTTTTGCGACGACGAATACGGCGACGGATATTCCGCCGGATACCGCAACAACAAAGATAAAAGCTATACAAACGCGGATTATTCCTATAAAAATAATAATCGAAGCCGGCGAACGGGCGGATTCTTTTCAACGACGAAAAAACAGCCTGCCTTTGCCGTCGGCGCAGACGTTTATCATCAAAGCTTCGGACACGGAAAAGTCATTGAAGCAAACGGAAACAACGTCAGCGTCCTGTTCGACGAAGCCGGTTTAAAAAAAGTTATGGCCGATTATCTGGAAAGTGCGTAAATGAAAACCGAACCCGCCAGCAACTGGCAAATATCCATGATTGTTCCCCCCGATGCCATGCCGTATTTTGAACGCGCCTTGGACGGCGATGACGTTGCTCTTTTGGCTTCGGAAATCGAAACGGGAAAAGACAAAGGAAACTGGAAACTTGAAGCCGTTTGGCAAAACAAGCCCGACGTTCCGTCTTTGGAAGCCGCTCTGGCGGTTGCCGCTTCGGTTGCAAAGGTTGATACGCCGAAATACGAAATTAAAGAACTGCCCCCGAAAAACTGGTTGAAAGAAAACTTAATCAGTTTCAAACCCGTCTGTGTCGGACGCTATTACATTTACGGTTCCCATATCAAGGAACCGCCTCCGAAAACAAAGCTTTCTTTAAAAATAGACGCCGCCACGGCTTTCGGTTCGGGTGAACACTTTACGACCAAAGGTTGCCTGATGGCCATGGAGGATTTGTCCCGCGTCTTTACGCCGAGAAACGTTCTGGACATGGGATGCGGTTCGGGCATCTTGGGATTGGCTGCCGCTTTGACTTTCCGCGTGCCCGTGTTCGCCACGGACATTGATCCCGAATCCGTGCGCGTTACGCTTCAAAACGCTCAAAACAACCATTTGGCCAGATATATCACCGCATGGGTCGGAAACGGCTATAAACCCGCCGAAATCCGCCGCCATGCCCCTTATGATTTGGTGTTTTCAAATATTTTGGCAAGACCTTTGACCCTGATGGCAAAAGATTTGGCGGCAAACCTGGCTCCATCGGGATACGCCGTCCTGTCCGGTTTGCTGAACCGTCAGGAAAACTGGGTCCTCAGCGCCCATCGCCGCGTCGGACTGCAGCTTAAAAAGCGGTACCGCATGGAAGGGTGGAGTGCTTTGATCGTCGGACGATAATTGCAAGGATGAACCCATGAAGGAAAAATTTGGCGCATTGCGCGAATGGATGCTTAAAAACGGATTGTTCGGCCTTGTCGTCCCCAGAGCCGATAAATATTTGGGCGAATACGTTTCTCCCGCCGATGAACGCTTGGCTTGGCTGACAGGTTTCACGGGCTCTGCCGGAGAAGCCGTCATTCTGCTGGACAGGGCTTTCCTGTTCGTTGACGGACGCTATACCCTTCAGGCGCAAAAAGAAACCGACCCGAAACTGATTACCGTCGTGCAAACTTCGGACGCAAAAGCCGGAGATTGGCTTTTTTCCGCCCTGCCCGCCGGTGCAAAAATCGGCTATGACCCGTGGTTGCATACGCCGAACGATGTCAAAAGAATGGCCGCCGCCTGTGCCAAAAACGACGCCGTTGTCATTCCTTTGCCCAAAAACCCCGTCGATTTGCTTTGGACGGATAAAAAAATCCCCCC
>ERZ780207.1474-NODE-1474-length-19927-cov-3.722122_pt1 | contig 19927 bp, 9 predicted proteins | sample MGYA00510977_ERZ780207 | MGnify/ENA primary metagenome ERZ780207 (study PRJEB29588, sample SAMEA2151383) | human gut metagenome | biome: human gut; feature: human-associated habitat; material: faeces | place: Denmark | collected 2008/2010 ... | reverse complement strand
TTGTCAACATTGTATAAGACCGGCACAAGAATGTCTGATGATACCTCTTTGCCCATAATCTTCCTTTTGGTTGATACAGAATATACTGCAAGATAATACACTCCTTTGGGTAATTCTATCTCCTTTGGAATATGATAGCCTAACTGAAAGGTTTTTCCAATATCTGTTATTGCTTCTTTGAAATGAACCGATGCCGCTATTATTATCGGATTGTATATGTTTACATAGTCGGCATTCTTGTTGTCAAAAGCATATTCCTGTTCAAAGGTAAGAACTCTTTTCCCTGTTTCTCGGAAATCTTCCAGAATATCCTGCCTATATGTTCTGAACAAATCTTCAAAATCCGAGCCAAGCGGTTGATTGGCAGTTATAAAGTTAGTCAGGACAGTCGGGGTACTTTTCGGAACGCTGAAAGAATATTCATGGGTATTGACCCGCTCAAACACACAGGTTTTGAGTTTTTCGGCAACAAGCATCCTGACATAGTTTTTCAGTTCCTCTTCCGTGACATATAGTTTTTGGTCTCGGATTTTGCTGATCTCATTCTGGAAATAGATGTCATTGGAAAGCGCATTAGTCATGCCTTCCTCAACTTGATTTAATTGTATCTTTTGATTTTCAATGGCTTTTTCGATGTCTCTAATCTTCTTCTCCTGAGCCGCTTTTGACAGGTTCATGCCATAAAGGTCATTCTCAAGTTTAAGAAAGGACTCTGTCATTTCTTCAAGAATCATCTCCAAATCGCCGATAACTCCTTGGAATACACCGATACGTTCAAGAAGACGGTCGTATATCAACTCCTGTATTGAATCCCGAACCACAAGATTATAGATATGCACTTGTGCAGCCTTTTGACCGAAACGGTCGATACGACCGATACGCTGTTCCACAACCATTGGGTTCCAAGGAAGGTCATAGTTTACCAGATGAGAACAGAACTGCATATCAAGACCCTCCGAACCAACTTCAGTGGAAAGAAGTACGCAGAAATCACGACATGCCTTGAACTCCTGAATTATCTTCTCTCGCTCTTTTATGGCGCCATGAATGGCAAAGACCTTGTAGCCCATTTTCTGGAGTCGGATAGCAAGGTATCTTACGGTGAACTTAAAGATAGAGAAAACGATAACCTTTGATGCACCGGCAGCCTTGACTCCATTGAAGATTTCGACAAGATTATCTATCTTGGAATCAGGGAGATTATTCTGAGAAGTCACATCGTTGCAGAAGGCTTCAACATCGCAGTCATTATCGGTAAACAACCGATAGCCATTGACGCTGCTCGCCACCATACGCTTCTTCTGGATAAGTCCCAGTATAGCACCTTTAGGTATTATTTCTTCGCCATATATGTCATATTCAACACCGCCTTTACTTTCAAGATAATTGTCAATTACTTCATCGTAAATCTCTCGTTCTCTTTCCGAAAGACAAATGTTTATCTTGTGGGCTTTACGTTCCGTCTGCTGTCTTTCGTCAGTCGATACCTCACGCTTACGAGTTCTTGAAAACACATTGTTTATTGAACTCATTGCGGATATATCACTCTGCAACTGAGCCCTTAATGCAAGAGAGTCCTCTTGGTCAAGCATCTCTAAGATTTTTTCATACAACGGGATGCCGGAGTACAACTCTTTTACTGTTGAATCAGTGGAGTATATTAACTCTCCAATCTCATGGGTCTCTTTGATTTCGCTGTTGGTCAACAATTCCTTAATAGCAGGCAATGGCTCATTCGCATTAAGCATAGAGATTGCTTTTACAAACGGTCTGTTGGCACTTATAAGGTTGCGGAATACCTCTTGATTGTCAAAATCGTAAGGTTCAAGAAGGTGCAAAAGGTTATACAAATCGTTCTCACCAAGCATAATAGGAGTGGCGGTAAGAAACACCACGGAATCCGCATAGTCAAGTATGCGCGTCATTCCCCGGTATGTCTGCGTCTCGTTATTACGCATCTTATGAGCCTCATCGCACAAGACAACAGAATATTTGCGTTGACCTGATTGCAAATACTCTATCAGGGCATTTGTAGGCCCGGTATCATCGTTACTTTTGCTATCATCCTTTCTTTTCGCCCTGATTTTCTCATAATTCAAAATTCCTCTGGCATTTTGAGGATGTGCTTTCAGGTCTTCAACCGCATCATTCAGGGATTCGTATATCTTGAATGAAAGCCCGAACTTTTCTTGTAGCTCGGTCTGCCACTTGATTTTAAGAGAATTAGGACAAACAATCAAGGCTGTCTTAAATTCCTCTCTCGCTTTCAGTTCAAGAAGTATATGTCCGGCTTCAATAGTCTTACCAAGACCGACCTCATCTGCAATGAGGATGCGGCGGGTATGAGAATTGAGGAATTTAAGCAGAGGCTTGAACTGATATGCCTTAAATAAAGTCTTTGATGCTTTTAGCGATGAGATTGTATTGTTATTGGAATTATTGATTTTGTACGTTGTGTTGACAAGCACAAACTGGTCTCGGTTGCCGAAGATTCCCTTGCGCACACGCTCGAAAGGGTTTTCAATTTCAAAGAATCCGTCAAGATTCTGTTCAAGACAAGTTTCGAGCGATTCATTATATCTTACACGATACAACTGACGTCCACGTGCTGGTGGACATACTTCACATACGACACCTTTTTGTTGTGTCACTATGTTTAGAACAGTATCGCCACATGAGAATTTTGCCATAATTCCTAATAATTGTCAGTAACCGATGATGGTTCTTATTCTCTCACAATATTTTCTACATCAGTCGCTTTGCGAAGGTCTATCCCTCTTGAAGCACCGTCAACTCTTACGTAATCGACAGAGAATTCTTTGCACTTACGACGAGCCTGACGGGAAGATGCCACACTATAAGGACTATACTTTTCGTATATGTCCAGACCTCTTCCGGGGACGATGCGCCACCCGTCATCGGTCGTTATGGCTCTGTCATGAAAGTCTCTGAAAGTATAGTCAAACTCGATGCCATACTCCACAAGGTCATCCTTGATGTCGTCAAGACGGTCGATAAGTTCAGGTATCTTTTCCTCTTCCTCAGAGGTGTAGAGTTTAATCTTCAAACCCTCTACTGATTCTCTTGTATCAATCAGCATGGTAATGAACTCCATCAGGTTCTTGACCTGCCAAGGAGCACGGATATAAGGATCTTCTACCACGATTTCTTTAGCGTTTGCCAGATATGGAGCAAACAACTTTTCATAAGTTACGCCGGTCTGCCCCATTCTGAAGGAAAGGGTCTTCTGGCGAGTGTCTGATATTCTTTTCCGCTTGGGTTTTGGCGTTTCAGCTGAAGGCTCAGTGTTATTTGCCGAAGTAGAATTGTCGTTGGATTCCTCAGTTGACGGCGTTTCTTCTGCCTCATCAGATGTTTCCTCTACGACTTCATCTATGTTGTTGCTGATACGTTCAAGGGTGTCAACGATTTTTATCTCGCCATACTGTTTGAGCAGCTCATACTTGAATATCGCCGGCTCATTGCGGAATGTCTCGTCAATAAGATATAGCTGGTCTTTTACTCGTTTGCGGCTCTCAGCGGCAAAGTCGATAAGTTCGTATGCCTCCTGATCTGTCATGTTGCCGTCGGGATAGAGCAGCTTGACCATTCCGGAGAAAGTCTTACGGATGGCAAGGTGGTCACGCTCCGAGAGCGAACAGTCAAACTTGGCGTAATCTTTCAGTTTGTCGGTAAGGTCAAGATTGCGCAGTTCATGAAGAACTGCGGCAATATAGTCAGTTATCAAGCCGTATCCCTTTGAGAAAGAATCCTTTTTGAGGGTACGGATTTCCCATCCTGGATTATAGAGATGAATACGGTCGAGGAATGCGCCCTTGATGAATGAAGTCGGTATAGACTCAAACAAGTGACTGTTTTTCAACATATAGGGCACAGTATGCTTGGTGTTGCCGACAAATGCCATTGATGCGGAAGCCTCATGCGTTCCCTTGCCACGGTTGAATGATTTGTTGGCAAGATAGTTCTGCATGGTGTCAATCAGAACAGCATCCACGTTGCGCCCCTTTTGCTGTTCAAACTCATCCCATGCCACTACGTCCCAGTATCCTACAAGACCGATATTCTCCTTCTTGCCAGCCATACTTACGAACAGGCGCGGACTTGTCACGTCGCCACCGCTGACGAGTACACCGTAAGGAGACAGTTCCTGAAAGACATGACTTTTACCTGTTCCTTTCGGACCCAGCTCCACAAAGTTATAGTTGTTCTCGATATGCGGAAGGAGGCGGGCAAGTGTGATGAACTTCTCTCTGCGGTTCATCTTGTCAGGATTAAGACCGACAGTGTGCATCAGGAAGTCAATCCACTCATCGGTGGTAAAGCAACGACGTTGGCTGATATAGTCCTGCAAGTCTATATTGCTGATTTGGATAGGTTTCAGTGTCTGAATTTCCCATCTTACCTTTACATCCTCTCCCGGGATATAGCCGATGGTAATTATGCACCATACGCCATTACCCGAAAGGAGTTTCGGATTCTGGGTAACGTACTGCGTTCCGATAGGCACTCCGGAAAGACCGAGGTTGGCAAAGGTCGCCTGATACTCGTCGTTCTTTTCATTGAGAGTGACAGTCACCTTGTCAATGATTCGGTAACGGCCATTCTCTCTGATTTTGCCCTTTACGACTTCGGCATCCGCACGGTTCACATAGTTGTTTCGGATTACCTCCTTCACTTTTTCGATGCCCATTTCAATGGCTTGCTGGTCATCGCTGGCACAGTATTGCCCAAGCAGATATTCAAGCACATAGGTAGGTACAGGCAGACCTCCTTTTACGAGGAAAGCCAAATCCTTTCTGACTACTTTTCCAAGAAAGGAGCGCATTATTTTTTCTTGTAGAGTCATATCTTGTTAAAAGTCTTGTTCGATAAATGTATTGTTCTTTACGGTCTCACGTATCAAGGCGTTTTTATCATCGTCTTTGTCCCAGACACGCAGTTGGAGAAGTCCTCCGGTGACAGGCTTGTTGAGCGACAGACTGATTTCATAAACCCTGTTGTTGAGATTTGCCCCATCAGTGCTGTCAAGCTTGATAGTCTTGACCTCGGTCACTACTTCGTCACCGTTGAATACCGCACAGCATACGGTACGTTCTGTTATTGACATTGATACAGGTTCAGACTGTATCAACTGGAATTTCAGCATACTTGACACCATGTTCAGGTTTGTGCTGAGAAGACTGACATTTACTTTCTGTTTGGTCAATACCTTCTTGATTTTGCTGACAATGACAGGAATGATCACCTCCTGAAGAGAGGCACCTCCATGAGTAAACTCATAGCCACCGGAGGCGGCAAACCTGTTCGTGCCATTCGGCACGGCGATGTACACCGGCGTCTGGCTTGAAAGACCCGAAACAGAATCAAGGGGATATTTTGAAACACCCTCTATTGTTACACTGGATTGTGTCAGATAATATCGAGTCTTTTTCTCGATATTATCCTCTGTTACGGGGTGTTTGTCCTTGTCCTCAAACACAATATCGTTGAAAAGGAAACCGTGATCCGATGTTACAATCACATTGGTCACGTTCAATGTTGCGTGGAGAGTGTTCACAAGCGAAGCCAGTTCTTTGACTGCCGCTTCGCAGGCTCTTGGCAGGTCACTGTCATGTCCGTCACGGTCTATCGAGTCGTGCAGGATATATACCAGAGATTTTTTGAAGAAATCTCGCTTTGAGGCCACATTATTGACCATCATCAAATCCTTGTATGACACACATTCCGCATCCGGGCAGAACTTCTGCAACTGTGCAGTTCTAAGAGCTTTGGTTGATAGGACTGTGCCATCGACTGCGGTCTCTGTTCCGGCAAGTGCAAGTGCATTGTGTGGGAACAGTTCCGGCTTGCAGTATTTTGTTTCTGTCGGGAGTGAGGCAATCATTGGCTTTAATGTAGCCATGTGCTTTTTCTTTCCGAGTTCGGCAAAGAGTTGGACTCCGACCTCATATCTGAGAGCATCGCTTATGATTACCACCTGCTTCTGTGTTGGGTCGAATTGCTCTTTATAGAAATCATACTGATGTGGAAGATTCAGAGCGTTCAGATAACCGGAAGTGGCGTTTACGCACTCTATCCACTCAATATTGATGGCATTGGCAAACTTGGCGTAGTCAATATCCAGACGGGCTTTCGCCTGAGATATGGAATCGCTGATTACACCGGCCACGAAGCAGGCGCGGAAATATCGGATAGCCTGACGGTAACAGGTATCAATACGACACCAGTCACCGGCATAGGCGGCAACGTATTCTTCTGCCGACCCTAACTTTGTATTGCCGACATTGCGAAGCTCCTCATAGAATGTCGCCACCTGTTCCATGAACGATATGGCGTTCTGTATCTCTGCCTCAGGCGTGAATTTCAATCGCAGTTCTCTCGCTTTATCAATAACCGACAAAGGTTCTGCCACCATGTCCTCGCGGCAAAGGCTGTTGATTATCGGCCATGCCAGCGGTTCTGTAAGTATGAAGTATGTGGCGTTGGTTCCGTAGGCATTGATAATCTCATCCTCACGGATACTTGCACCGAGAAGTTGCATCGCCGAGGCGAACTTACCTCCGACTATTTCCGTCATACCATACTCATATATGCGCTGCATCTGCTCTATGCGCACTGAACTTGATATGCGGAGTGCCTTGTAAGGGTCACTCTTCTCAACAGCAAGCAACTGAGTTATTACATTGTATTTCAGTATCTCGGCAATGCCTTTCATCACCGGGATAGAGTTGGTGCTGTATGACTGACCGAAAATTGAAGTGAGTTTCTCCTCCAGTCCTTTCCTGGCATCATGCGTCTTATTGAGACGATAGTAAAAGTCAATACGCTTCTTCTCCTCTGAATCCAGATCGAGAGCGATAAGTTTTGCTATAATCGCTTTCCATTCAAGTATTTTTTTCTCACCGAGATATGACGTGATGAAAGCTCTTATAGCCAAATCCTCGCTAAAGAGTTCCGGAGAAAGGCTACCCTCAATCAGAGGCATTACCTTTGCACTGCGCAACTCTGTAAGATTCCGGTTTACGAAACTTCCGAGTGTCAGAGGGAGATTATATTGTTGCAGGAAAGATGCGTAGTCATCTTCCTTATACTCCATGTTGGCAACCAGCATGTCAAGAAGCGGAAATTTAAGATATTCCTCTTCCGACTGCGGGGCGTAAGGCTGACGGAAAAGCAAGACCACTTTCTTGTCAGCCCAAGTATTTTCAATAGCATACTTGGCATTGAACCAACTGCCGTCAAACACCTCGTAATGGTAGTCCTCCGGCCATGTAACGTCGGCGAGTTCCCCTTCAAGGAAACCCTTGTCGAACAGGAACAGCACATGGAGCTGAGGGTTCCGTTCAAAATAGTCGTATATGCGGTTGATAGTCATATCTCGTTATAAGTCGTTAATTTGGAGTCTCTCTATTACCTATCTTTCAGAAAGGCTTAACTTGCGGTAAGATATACAATATTGAGTATCATTATTTTATATCTCTCTCGCTCCTTTCTCTCTTCCTTTATTTAGATTTAGGGGTAGAGATAAGTTCAAAAGACCATATCCCTGTTTTATCAGGCCCTTCATGTCGAATATCTAACCAAGATTTTACTTTCTTGAAAGTATAGCGTATTGACATGGCAGAGGCACCGGTAGCATCTGAGCAAGATTTTAAGCTTGCAGATGGATGATCAAGCAAATATAGTAGTATCTCTTTTTGCTTATCCGACAGATTTACTTGTTCCTTTACTTGTTCCTTTACTTGTTCCTGATTCTGATTTACTTGTTCCTGACCTCCCTTTTCAATTGTATTTGCAGTTGAATTTACAGTTGAATCATTATTACTTGTTCCTTCTTCCTTCTTACTTGATGAAGCTAACGGAAGCGAAAGCCATACTTCCTTGACATCTTCAAGCTCTTTGAGGTCGGGACGTAAGTATCCGAGCGTATTCCATGCGGCAAGTATTTTCTGGAATCCGGAACCGATATTGTCACCATAACCGATCATACGAAACATCTTCTGGATATTTCGGTTACGGGCATGGGTAAAATCACCGTTATAAATGCGGTCGGCAGAAATCCTTAGCAATCCCGGATTCCTAAGGATAATTTCATTGTCGCGGCGATCAATTCGCAATACACCTTCAGTTTGAAAATCTGAATAGGTCACAGAATTGATAATTGCCTCTCGAATACCATCATATAATGGACCTCCATCACGACGGGCTTCCCCAACTATTCGTCCCTCGGAAGGGAGTGTAAACAGTAATTTACGCATAGTCATTGTGACGAAATTGTAGAGATTGTTCTCCCAACGGCCATCGTATGTCAGACGGTCGTTCCATTTCAGATCTCCGCCCGGCTTTACACCAATCAAGTCGAGATAGTCCATTCTGAATAAGGGGAAACGCTTCTCTATTGGAGTACCTTTGCCGAACATCATCAACCCGGCAATGGTCAGTCCTTCTATTTCTCGATGGCGGTCATAGTCATAACCGCCCATCCTATAAAGGAATTCCTTGTTGTCAAGATTCGTATAAGCGTGTCCGGGATTGGCGGTGTCAAAAACTTGACGATACCCTCGTAAGGTTTCTTCATCAATATCCTCTAATCCATAATGCTCTAAAATCTGGCTGTCAATGTCATCGGTACTGTCGCGTAGCATCATTGCCAATCCTTCTTTATCAAGCCTTCGGTCTCCCTCGTGACTACGCTTGTAAGAGCCATCCACGATATTATCGTTGATGTAGATAGGCTTCTTATGATAATCTGCTTCAGGAACAGAAATATAAATTACCGTCTTTCCTTCAATCTCAACAGGTCTGAAATCACTGTCAAATAGGATGTTTCGGCTTACTTTCTGGCGATTATTAAGCATATTGAAGAAGTCTGTCTCGATTTTATCCGGATCCGAGACACCAGTAATCTCAAATCGCGATTCAAGAGGTCTATCTTTATGTTCGGTTATACCGAGAAGAATTACCCCACCACGCGTATTGGCAAACGCGGAGTATGTCTCCCATACCGAACGGGGTAAGCTGTCTGAACACTTCTTAATTTCGACCGAAGTGCTCTCGCCCTGATGAATCAGATTATATATGTCGTTAGGTGTTATTGTCATAATCAAATAGATATTTTAGGGAGGAAACAAAATCTATCTCGAGTAGAAATATACTCGATGAAATTAGATATTGGTATAATCGGATACTTTGAAATTATGCTGTAGAATACTAAATTATCTGTAATAAAAAATCCTTCGACATTATACTCCAAAATGTCTTTTCTCTTCAACTGCCGTGATAATAGTAGAATATTATCAGCAACCCATCTTATTTTATTAGACAGTTTGAACTCATAACCATTCTCCTCTCTGAACTTCTCGGCATCAGTAGGAAAAGACATATAGAAAAACGTAGGTTTGAGATATTTAGCATCTACGACATAAATCGTTTTAGAAGCATCATCTACGATGATGAAATCAATCTCTCCAACCGTCTTTTTGGGCAGTCGTTGGCCATTTATAATAACTGGAGCCTTAACGCATGGTACGCTGGATAAAGAAGTGACATTTCTTTTATAGCAGTATTTTTCTGCCTTCAAAATGCTCTCAACGTTATCTTCCAAAAATTTTGAATGCTTTTTGAAGATATCCTTTGCAGCATTCTTAAATTCCTTAATATTTGTCCATTCATCAGGCAACTCATTATGAGCATATTGTCCGGACGCTAATTGAACAATCGCTTCATAATAAATATCCTGAGTAGTGACATACTTGTCCTCACCATCGATATTAATTTTTATTATGGGCCGAAACCGAGATCTGAAATTTCGGTTATGTGGTTTAAGAATTGATAATAATAAATCTGAATTTTCTTCATCCAAAATAAGGCCTCTCAGATAAGCATTCGTTTTTTGATTTATGACAATATCAGTCAAATCAACAATCCCCTTTTGAGGAATTTCGCCATTAGCCAATCTAACAAACTGAGTTTCTGTGAGATCATTTGCATTATAGAAAAATGGACGAGAGTATATTTGCTGATATACTAAATCTTCGCTTGTACCAAATACCTTTCGATATGTATCTATGAAACTCTCAACAACAAAGCCGTCCTCGCAATATTTCTGTAGCGCACCATTTTTCATTGCTATCTGGGCACGCACGTTTCGTTCAAAAATTTCTTCATCAGTTATTTCTAAGTACCATCCTTCGTCTGACACGACCAAACGTGCAATATCCCTTTTAACTGTAAGAAGGAGACCGTAGAATTGTGCTAATTCCTGAATTGAATCATGTATTAACATTAGCTCAGAGATATCAGCATTATTGTCCGGGAAAATAGAATCAGCTAATGTTGATAATCTTAAACTTGGTGCAAGCGTAAAGATGGATTTACATAATTTCTTAAATGATATTTCGCCAGCATCCGTCTTGTTGCCTCCTTCATATCTTATGATGAAGGCAATTATATCCCTCGGACATTTCATCTTAGAAACTTCCGAAGAAAAGTAATTACACTGTATCTCAATGAGTTTCAGCAAGGCAGATCTAATCTCATCAAAAGTGATGTATTCGATTTTATTAAAACCTGCAATACGAAATTCAGATATACAATATGACAGACAATTTGCTGGTAATGAAACCATATATTCTATATAAGTGTGCTACTTCCGATTACTTCAGTTTGGTGAGGATGTCGCCGAAGAGGGCGTGGTTGGCGGGGATGCCGTTGTCGAGGTCGATGGGGATGGCTTGTTCGGCTACCACTTGGAGACGCTCGTGGTATTCCTCACACTCTTCGATGTCTGTGCGGAGGCGGTCGAGGCGGCGACGCTCGGCTGTGGTCAGGTCGGCGTCGCGTATTTCAAGACGCTGTGCTTCGGAGCGGAGCCAGTCCATATATTTCAGCAGATAGCGGGTACGCACCTGTTCCACCGTGTAGGGGTGCATACGATGCACATAGACCAAGGCTTTGAAAGCACCTTTTTTCGATGAGAAGAGCCAATATATCGGACGGTTCTGATACATCTTCTTATGGTCTTTCCAGAAGTCTTTTTGCACATAGTCCTCAATCTTCTTGCCGAGACACTGCTCGATGAAGTTGAGGTTATCGGTCTGCGACGCCTCGCCCCATGCTATGCGCACGAAGTTGGCGATATATTCCGTAAGATTATCCTCAAAAGGCGCACCTGTAGGCAATACTGGAATAATACCATCATCGTCAATAACGAGCGTGGCATTATCCGGCCCATACTGATAAGATGCCATTTCTTCTTCAGTCGGGTCAGGATGAGCTATATTCAATCCCGGACGGTCAAGACGGTAACGACCCATCCAAACGCCCACCATATAGCTGATGAGCTGCTTGATGATAACGTCATTATTCCAGACAATCTCACCATCCCTGATTGAGATTTCACCCTGCTGAAGTATGGTAACTTCATTAAGTGGGACATCAGGTGTCAGTTCATCCTGCAATCCATAGATTTCAATGAACTGACGGTTAAGCTCTTCTTCATTGGCATGAAGGCGATAGAACTTTGCTTCCCAGTTCATCTTATTCATGCCTACAAGCCATTCCAACTTCGTAGGCTCTGGGGCAGCCATATCAATGCAAACGCCTGATACATCACTGTAGTCGTTAACTATTGACATTGCTTTATCCACATCAATGTCAAGTAACCCATTACGTTGGAAGTCCCATGAGGTTTCATGCGCATCCCAATCTGATTTTGACAACATAATGGATTGTTGAATTATCTGATTTATCGATGAGTCGAAATTGGGTGAAACAGGAATTTCAGCCAAGGAACCTGCCTGGGCAGCTCTTGGATTAAAGAAGTTCAATATACAATTGCACACTTTTGAGTTCATCAACCCTAAAAGCTGTATATCTATCTTAGATACGGCGATTGCAGTTGAATCCCCAAACATTATCCCTGAATTATAATGTCGTGCGGTAAGCCCCTTAGACGAAATCATACGGTTAAAACCCACTGCTTCCAAAAAGTAGAGTTCCTCATTGGGGATTATGGTCCTTCCGGTAGATTTAATTTCTTCTCCATTATTACGCCACTTAACAACCTCCCATAAATTACCGTACCATTTACGAGATTCGCCTCCATTTGAATAACGAAACCATGTATGCTTATCGTCGTTTATGAGAGAAGCCTTATCTTTAGATTGCGCTATATCATGATTATTTACTTCAAACCAAAATCGGGTAAATCTCGGTACATCTCCGCATTGAAGCGTTCGTCTTACTTTGGCATATTTTGCCATAGTGTCCCACTTGAATATGTCAAGACTCTTAGGCGACATCCAATATCCCAATCTTTCTCCAGGTATATCATTAAACTGAGATAAATCAACGACATCATATCTGTTCATCCCATTTAGGAATAATTGTTTCTTTGCATCACAATTTCCACCGTTAACAAGACGATAAAAAACAGCAAGAGATGAGCTCTTTGTCTTTGATACAACAAATGCTGCATTCTGAACTACTTCACCAGAAAGCTCATCAAAAGTATGGGGACCAAGATGAAGCAGCGAATCTATATGCTGATTATCAAGCATTTTATTCCGCAATGTCTCAAATGAGCTGAGGAACATCCACGACTGCATGTTTATCATGCCGTATTTGCCGCCATCTTTCAAACGATTGATGCAGACATCCATAAACACCGAAAAGAGGTCAATCTTGCTATCGGGATAGTTCTTCGCAGCGTATGCTTTCAACGCATCGACTCGACTGGTCGGCATATACGGTGGATTCATCACGATAGCGTCATAGCTATCGGTCAGTGCGAGGATAAGGCGCACGGCAGGGATAGCCGCTACTACGGCTTCCGGCTTTTCTGACTGATTCAGCCAATAGTCAAGTGTCTGCTGGAGCAGTACCCGGGTTGAGCCGGATATGTCGAACTTCATGATGGAGCCGAGAGAGTCGGCATCCTTCATCAGGTCAAAGGCTTCGCGAAGTTCTTTCAGAGCCTCACCGGATATGTCGCTGAGTCGGAAAAACTCCTCAGTCTGCGCCTCGTTCACCTCCGGCATACTGAGCACCTGAGGCAGAGCACGGGCATCGGCAAAGCTGTCATCGCGCTGACAGGCTTTGAGCATCAGCGCAAAGGTTGCCAACTGACGGGCACGTTCATCTATGTCTATGCCGAGAAGATTGTTGGCAAATATGCTTTCAATCGCCTCGCCACGACCAAAACCGGAGGCGATATAGAGGTCATAGAGAAGATCGAAGCATTCGTTGAGTATATGACCGGAACCACAGGCGAGGTCAGCCACTTTGAGGTCTTTCGGCTTCTTAGGCTCTTCGGGAGCCTCCTTGTCGATAAGGTAGGTCTTATCCTCTTCGGGAAGACGGTTGGAGCGAACCTGAGGCAAAACGGCGTTCTGCACCATGTATTTCACAATCCAGTTAGGTGTGAAAATCTGGGTGGCAGCCGGTATCTCGTCAGCCTCTACCTTACCTTTCTTTGCAAAGACTTCATCCTTGCGGTCGGAGATATAGAACTGATAGAGCCAGCCAATCAGTTCAGCCGATTTGTAGTCATCCTCAGTGATAAAGTCGGCTGTGTTGAGCATTTCAATGAAGCCACCCTTGTCGAGGATATTATTCGGAAGAAGAAGTTCGGTGTAATCGGCAAGCGAACCGAAGCAAGCCTGAAGAATAGGTGTCTGATGGCAGAACTCGGTGACAAGCAATGCAAACTGTTCGTTGATTCTTGTGGGGTCATCAAACAATTTGCGGAGACGCTGCATCTGCTGGTCGGGCATAGAAATGACACGACCCTGACGTGCATCATCCACAATCTTGGGAGTGCGAGCCTCGTCAACAAAGCAAAGCACAGGCTCGGCAATGCCGTTCATCGAGAGGATGCGGATAGCCATAAGTCGGTTGAACCATGTGTATGCACCTTCCTCCACCACCTCTTTCAGCCCTTTGGCTTTCAATCGGCGGCGCAATGCCTCCCATTGCTCGGCAAAAGCGGAGGGCAGAATCTGACCGTTCCATGTGCAACCTCCCACCATCGGGGTCGGCTCCATACCCGGAACGGCATTGCCCTCGGCATCAAAGCCGAGGCTTCGTATCTTTGAAGCTACTCCGGCACGTAACTTGCTTCGAGCTTCTGTTGCAAACTTCTTGAGTTTAGTCGTTTCCATTCTCTTACTGTGTAATAGTGAGACAGTAGCCCTCGTCAAGTTTAGACATTATCTGCTTTTTAAGGGTAACAAGATAAGCGTCAACCTCCGATTCGTTGCTGAGTACCGCTGTTGTTCTGGTCACGAGATTGAGGTTCATTACCTTGGGTTCTGCTGCATGAGAAGTGCTACCACTTGAATCATCTGTGCTATAGCCACTCGTTCCAGTTCCTGTACCTGTGCCGGTCCCTGAAGTTGAACCACCGCCATTTGTGGCAGTTGCAGCAAGTTTCGCTTTCTGAATCTTAGCCGCTTGTGCGGTAAAGTATTCATCCACATTGCGGTTGGACTGGAGGGCATAGATATTTCCGGTCTGACTCTTTGAGAAGATGATGTTCTCAGGGTTAGTCACAACGTTTTCATCAACATCTGAATCCTTGGCACCCTGAACAAGTTCGGCATACGCCTTTTCGTATGCAGCCTTTATCTCATCGCGGAGCTGCTTGCGAACCTTGTCGAGGGCTACGGTCAAGTCATCTTTCAGGTCGAGATAATCGCTCATGACAACCGGCCACGGCTGTGACTCCAGACCCATTATCTCTGTTACCTTTCCTTTATACTTATCGTCAAGCAGATTGAAGTTCTCGCGATTGTCGCGGATGAAAGCAAGGATGTCCTTGTAATTCTCCATCTGGTCGCGTGTGAAGGCAAGCACCTGACGGACGGTGTCCATCAGATTATGTGCGTCCTCACGGAGGTCAACTATCTTCTCAAAGAAAGTTTTGGGGTCTTTGAGCGCGTCGAGGCTGTCGAACATTTCCAAAGCGTTGACAACAGGAGCAAAGAAAGGATAGTGACCGTATTTCTTTTCCGCATCACGATACTGTTTGCAGAATTTGAACAGTCCGGAATCCGATTCCTGACTTCCCTTAGCCTCACGGAATATCTGAGTTGAGTCGGTAGAGTGGAGATAACTGCTCTGACCGAAGATATATTTCCATGCGTCAAGGAACTTGTTGACAAGTTCACGGGATATGGTCTCAGCCTTACGCACTGTGAAGCGTGAAGACTCGGAGATAATGCGAGAGGCTACCGTAGCTATGTCAACATTCTGATTATTGTTGTAGGAATAATCGCGGTAATGACGTCTTACAAGTTCGTTGAGAACATAGAGAGTAGCCAGTGAGTCCCATCCCCACGGTGCATCGGCGAAGTGAGCCACGATGTCGGACACGGTAACGTCGCCATACTGGTTGTTGAGATAAATCTCAATCTCCTTTTCAGCCGGGGTCAGGTCGGCATTGGCAAACTCATATTCGCCATTCTGAACCGGACGGCGGATGGCAGTCTTCAGTTTCTCGTTTGTATCGGGAATTGAAGAACCTTTGACAAGTACAGCCTTGCTATATCTCTTGTCGAAGAGGCGTGTCAGAGCCACGCTGCAACGCTCCGCACCCTTGCAGGATGTAAAGGTCGGGTCGTCGATAAGCTCGTTGCCGATGATTACAGGGCACGAGTCAAGAAGTTTATGAAATTCCTTGTCAATAACGGTCTCTTTCTGAATATCGGTACGCTTACGGAACTCATCGCGTATGCGGTCGTTCTCCTCTGAAGTGGCAGGCGTGGCGAGATAGCGCATCACCTGACAGTAGTCGTGGAAAGCGGCTTGCAGACGCTTGTTCTCACGGAATGCCGGACCGAGGTAGAATATCAACCGGTTGTTGGTGTTGCGGAAAGCGACCTCGTCGGGTGTACCCTCGTTATCGAGTTTGAAGTCAACTGTGACATCCCCGTTGTTCGACAGGAATGTGCGACCCATGATGCTCGCGCTGATGGGGAACGAGCGGCTTACATATACCTCACGGTTTTTGAGATTGGAGAAGTATTTGAGGAAAATCTTGCTCAACTGCTCCGCCTGTGTGTTATGGTCAACCTGCTGGCTCTTGATGATGGAAGCCACCTTCATTTCCTCTTCGGTGTAGAAGGCAAATGTCTCTTCTATGTTTTTCTTAGGCTGTTCGCGGTGGATCACGTTGCTTTCGCAGAGGAAGTCGAGCACCTTCTCCACCTCCTTTTTCAGTGTAAGACGCGGAGCCGATACATTCTCAACCAACAGCGAAGTAATGAAGTCGAGAGTTGCAGGGAAGAGCAACTTATCGCTTTCGGAAAGGTTGCTGACCATGAAGAGGACGTTGACAACACGGCGGGCGAATTTCTTGTCGCCGTCGTAGTTCTTCACCATGCTTATGCCTCGGTCAACAATCTTATGACCTGAGTGCTGGAGACCTTCCGAGAACATGTTGTTATACAGTTCATCGAAAGTGATATAACCGCCTACTTCATCGTTGGCGCGTTCTTTTGCCGTGGCGTGAACCACCTTGATAACGCTTCGTTCCGTACCCTTTACCTCGCGGGCTACATAGCCGAGTGATAGGAAGGAGTCGAACACAGCCTTGATAAGTTTCAGCTGATAAGGCTGGAACGGATAGAAGTTGATGAAGTCATCAACATTGGTGTATGTATCGAAGTCGCGGGGCAGCTTGAACTGAACAGAGAAAGAATCCCTGTTCTTCTTGTAGAGTTCGCGCAGGTCATCCTTGACTTCTTCTTTCTTGTCGAGAATACGCTTCTGGGTGATATAGTCGGAGTTCTTACCCTTGAATGAAACAATCACCTCGAAACGACCTTTGATTTTCCCCTCGTCATCGTTGATGTTGCAGCCGGAGATAATCTCTGACAAGTCCTGCTGGGCAGTACATGCCACCCATATCTTGTTGTCGCATCGCTCAGCCAATTTCGTCACTATCTCCTGAAGATTGAGGTAGCGGTCGCGGTTCTGGTTGATGAACTGAGAAACCTCATCGGCAAGGAACAGCAGACGGTAGTCTTCGCCCTTATCGGCGAGATAGTCAGCAAGTTCATCAGCGAATGTCTCGATGCTTACGAGAGAGTCACGGCGAGAGATACGCTCATATATATTGTTTGTGTCGAGGGTCGGCACAAGGCTCTTGGCAACTTCAAGCACAGCCTCCAGCTCATTGTCAATGATGCTTGCGGCTTCTGTCTGATTATCCCAGTCGGCGTTCATTTCCTCCTTCATAATCTGCTTGAACTCCTCGAATTTGCCCTTTTTCAGCAGAGGCTTTTCAAGGTGTCGGGCAGCCCAGAGGTGGAACGGATTGAGACCGAGCAGACCGTTAAACTGATTCCAGAACACATGAAGGAATCCCTCGCTCTTGTCAACAGACTGGTTGTGGGATGTTTCAAGGTTAAGAGGTATAGTGTCTATCGTAGCACGGCGCAGCCAGTTGATGAGTGTGGAGAGGTCCATCGGGTTAAACTCGATGTTGTGCGACCCGTCCATGAAGTCGATGGCGTTGACAGCCTCCGACAACCGGGCCAGAGCCTCCTCCTGTGTACGTTTGTCGATACAGTAATCGAGGTATTTCAGGAAATGGGACTTACCGGAGCCATAGTAACCGTCAATCCATATTCCGACGTGATGGAACGATTTGTTCTCACGTATGGAATTGAGAATGCGGTAGAGACCGTTGATAATCTCATCGGTAAAGACGTATTCCCGGATTTCCGCTTTGGTAGTCTCGGGGTCGTCAAGAAGGGTGACGCTGACCGCAGGGTTTACCTTACGCTCGATTGGTTTTGCGTATATATCTTTTAGCTGCATGGCTTATTCGTTTATCAATAAAGTGGCTCGATAAGTGTTGCTGTCGTGGAGCACATGGAAGAGCTTGTAAGAGTTCTCCTCACGGTTGCCCGGGTAAAACACTATGATTTTATACTCGTTGGTTCGGTTGAAGTCCTCGTAAAGAGCGAGAAATTCATTGACTCTCAGATAAGGATACATTGAGCCGATGCCGTGTAGAAACACGTATGGACGGCGCATTTCATCCTTCTTTGCCTTATGCTCCATAATCCGCCGATGGATAAATGCAAGGAAATCCTTGCTGTGAGCATAGCGGCTCAGGGTGCTCTGCACGTTGTCTGACTTTTCCGGTTTGTCCTTCTCTTTTTTCAGCAGGTACTGAAGCAGTGATGGATTTTTGAGGAACGGCGTCTTGTCGAGGAAGTCGCAGAACTCCTTGAACAGGTCGATGACCAGCACATCCAGATAGTTCATCGGGCGCGACAGGTCAACCTTGAAGTCGTGAATCTGTTTGCGTATGTCATATTCTTTATCCGCCGGATACTGGTAGATAAAGTAGTTGTAAAACAGGTCGCCATTCTCGGGATCTTGGAACCCGGGGCTATTCAGTTTCTCATCGAGTTCTTTGATAGTCATGACATCTGCTTTTTAATGTTCTCACCAATTGAGCAAGTCGAACGCAAACCCAAATCTTGATCTGAGGTTTGCTGAGACGCCGCCAATTGACGGACTTTGTCAATCTGATATGGGGCAAGGAAGCAGGCTTCCAGAAACCACGGTTCACCGATTCTGATATAGAAGTCGGCATTGCTCGGTTTGAGTTGCACAAGATTTCCCTCACGGTTCATCATGCCGCATTTACGCAGCATCGAGAGGTAGGCACTGGCAACCTTTGTTTTCGTACTTTCAGACCACGAATCCACAAATTCATCCTTTGCCGCAATTTCATTCATTTCCATTGCCAAATCCTGAAGGTCGATAGTCCGGCTGACAGAGTTCCATTTCTTGATAGCCACATTTATCTGAAAATCAAACAGGATTTTATAGGTCTTCAAAATCACAAACAACAGGGCTATTCTGCGGTCGTCCTCATTCATCGTCTGATAGTCCTCCCAAAAAGCCGGAGGCATAACATCGAAGCGACGTTTGATTTCAAGAATAGCCTTGCTCCTTGACTTTTCGGCATTGATGTGAAGAATACGGTTGTTGACCAACTCGTCCTTCACAAGAGCCTCCCGTTCAGGAGATTTAAGCAATGGCAATAAAGCGTCCGTTTCTTCAAAAAGGAAACCGCCGCCGGTTATAGCCGCACTATATGGTGAGTTACCTCTTCTCATATCTTTTGTCAGGGCAATGGATTGGCAAATAATTCTCCAATTTCAACTTCAAGCAATTTGGCTATTCGTACTAAAGTCTCGACACCCGGCTGGGCTGAGTTGGTACACCATTTCGAGACTGTAGCAGGGTCTTTGTCAAGTTGCTCGGCAAGCCATTTGTTGGTTCTCCTTTTCTCGGCAAGGACTACTTTCAATCGGTTTATATTTCTATTTTCCATTGCGGTTGTTATTGCGTTTTAGGCAAAATTAGTGAATATTTCCGAAATAGCCAAATGTGCGCTCTAAGAAAGCCCAATTTTTGCTTTTAACAGGTCATATATTAGTGTTTATGGGGTATTTATAAGCTTAAAGTATTGGTCTTCTGATACTATGAAGAAATAGGTTTTAGAGGAGGTTAATTCAAAGCGCCGCATCTTTTCGGTAATAGTATCTGGTGGTATTTCAAGATAAGAGAATACATTGTAACTATTCTTGATAATCTCTTTAGGTTCAATTGCTTCTTTTAGTTGAACGCCACCTCCGAAAACCGGATAGTGGGATTTTACAGGGACATAGGACACAGAGACCAAATAAATAGGTTCCTCTGTGTTATTATAAAGATATTCCTGACCTCTTGATAACGAAGTGTCTTCAACCGGACTATTCCATATCAAGGTATGTTGATATTTTGTGCCATCCTGTTCAACATTCACAACATTGGCAAATAAGTACTCATTTGCATAGTGGGGTATTCCAAGATAAAATATTGGTCCCAATCTAAGAGC
>ERZ780207.1469-NODE-1469-length-19954-cov-3.683401_pt1 | contig 19954 bp, 13 predicted proteins | sample MGYA00510977_ERZ780207 | MGnify/ENA primary metagenome ERZ780207 (study PRJEB29588, sample SAMEA2151383) | human gut metagenome | biome: human gut; feature: human-associated habitat; material: faeces | place: Denmark | collected 2008/2010 ... | reverse complement strand
CCGATCTGCGTGGCCAGCCGGATGCGCTGGCTCTCGCCACCCGAGAGCGAGGCCGACTGGCGGTTGAGCGACAGATAGTCGAGTCCGACATCCAGCAGAAAGCGGATGCGCTTGCGAATCTCCTTGATGATCTCCGTGGCGATCTGTCGCTGGGTCTCGCCGAGGTGGTTTCCCACTTCCCCCATCCACTCATAGAGTTCGCCCAGGTCCATCTCGGAGAGTTCGGAGATATTCTTGCCCCAAATCTTGTAGGACAAAGCCTCGCGGTTCAGTCGCTGGCCCTGGCACTCGCCGCAGGTCACGTCGGCGATAAACTGTCCGCTCCATTTCTTCCCCGCGGCACTTTCGTCGCCCTCCATGACGGCCCGCAGATACTTCACTACGCCGTCGAAAGCCACAAAATAGTCCGTCGTCGTGTGGACCAGTTCCTTGGCGATGCGCACCTTCTCGAGCGCCCCATAGAGGATCTCGTCCATAGCCTCCTGGGGAATGTCCTTCACCGGAGACTTCAAGTCCAGGTCATATTTGGACAGAATCGCTTCTATCTGCCAAAATATCATCTGACTCTTGTTTTTTCCCAGCGGCGCGATCGCCCCCTCGCGTATGGACTTTCTGTCGTCGGGAATCACCTTCTTCAGGTCAATCTCGCTGACCATGCCAAGTCCTTTGCAATGAGGACAAGCCCCTTCGGGCGAGTTGAAGGAAAAGATATTGGGCGCAGGATCCTTGTACGACAGTCCCGTCACGGGGTCCATGAGGCGCTTGGAGAAAAACTTCGCCTCGTCCGTGTCGGCATCGATGATCATCACCAGTCCGTCGCCCTGGCGCATAGCCGTAGCCACGGTCTTTTGCAGTCGCTGCGAGAGGTTGTCCTCCGTCTCGCCCAGGCGCGCGGCGAGTTTCATCTTATCGACCACCACCTCGATATTGTGGTTCTTGTAGCGGTCGGTTTTCATGCCCTGGGTCAGTTCCTGAATCTCCCCATCTATCCTTATATAAAGGTAGCCCTTGCGCCGCATGCTCTCAAAGAGTTCGCGGTAGTGGCCCTTGCGGTTGCGGACGAGCGGAGCAAGGATGAAAATCTTCTTGCCGAGATAGTCCTTGAGGATCATCGAGACCACCTTTTCCTCGGTATATTTCACCATTTTCTCCCCACTCTGATAGGAGTAGGCCGTGGCGGCGCGGGCGAAGAGCAAGCGGAGGTAGTCGTAGATCTCCGTGGTCGTTCCCACCGTGGATCGCGGATTCTTGTTGGTCGTTTTTTGCTCAATGGCGATGACAGGCGAGAGCCCCGTGATTTTGTCCACGTCGGGGCGCTCCATATTGCCCAGGAAATTGCGGGCATAGGCCGAGAAAGTCTCGATATAGCGGCGCTGGCCCTCGGCATAGATGGTGTCGAAAGCCAGCGACGACTTGCCCGACCCGCTCAGGCCGGTGAAGACCGTGAGCGAGTTGCGGGGAATGACGACATCAATATTCTTCAGATTGTGGACGCGCGCGCCCAGCACTTCTATTTTATCCTTGTCCATCGGTGGAAATACAATCTATTGGTTTGCGTGGGGGCGGAAGGTCTATTCCGTCACCGTTCCTGATCCCGCAGCCTCGTTGTAGGTGCGCAACAGGTTGACTGCCTTGCGAATACGGAAATGGCGTCCGTCCGCTCCCTTGGCATCCACGTTGAGGAAATAGACGCCATCCTTGACGGGTTTGCCATGGAACGTGCCGTCCCATCCCTCCGCAGGGTTGTCCCAAGAAAAAATCTTCTGTCCCCAGCGGTTGAAGATCGTGGCCTGAAACTCCACGATACTCTGGTAGGTGCTCTTGGCCTTGAACACATCGTTGACGCCATCGCCATTGGGCGAGAAGGCATTGGGAAACTCGAGTTTGCTCTCGCTGATGGAAAACTCAAAGGGTGGGAAATCGTCGGTGGTGAAGCGGATCGTGTCCGAACCGTTGACAAACGAGACCGTGAGCGCGACGTGCTGCATGCCGGCCTTGGTGAAGGTGTAGCTGGTGGTTTCGTCGTAGCGGATCAGGTAGGGGTTCTGCACGTCGGAACCTTCGTAAAAGCGCCATTCGAAATGGGGCGTATAATCGCCCACCTCGGTGACGCCCGCGTCGAAACTGACCTCTATCGGTGCGCTTCCCGTGTAGCTTCCGCCAGGTTCCATCGTCTGCTCCTCGCCGTTGTCGTCCATATACGTGGCAAGTGGCGAGAGCGCTTGTCCAAATGTCGCCTGTGTGCCCCAAAAGAGCACAAAAGCGGCCAAGATATGCTTGAAAATATGCCTCATCGTTGATATTTTGTGCAAATTTACGAAATTCTTTCCACTCCCATGCCAAAACCAACTATTTTTTGCTATCTTTGCAAGTGGTTAAAATAAAATTGGAAAAATGAGACATTGCTTGAGGATGTGGATCGCGGTCTTCGCCTCGCTGCTTTGCCTTCATGCGAGCGGTCAGGCCCCACAGTGGCAGGACCTGCACAAGGTGAAGCGGGGAGAAACCCTTTTCGGCATCGCCAAAGAATATAATGTGACGATTCAGCAGATCATAGACGCCAATCCGGAAATGAAAAAGGAGGGCTATGAGCTGCAGAAAGGTGCGTGGATAGCCGTCCCATTCGGTAAGAAAGGAGACAAGCGCCGCGGCACGGCTTCCCCGCAAGCTGCTCCGCAAGCTGCCAAGGGGTCTGTCGCCGCCCAGGGACCGGTATCGGCCCAGCGTCCAGCGGCTCCCGCCACGAAGAAGAAGGATGGCACGATCCGCGTGGGCGTGATGCTGCCGTTGCACAACGACGATGGCGATGGCCGCAGGATGGTGGAGTACTACCGTGGTTTGCTCCTCGCCTTCAATCAGATGAAGGCAGAAGGCATCAACACCGACGTCCACGCCTGGAACGTAGCCAAGGACGCCGATATCCGCACGACGCTCCTCGACGCCAACGCCGCTTCCCTCGACATCATCTTTGGCCCGCTCTACACCCCGCAGGTGAAGCCGCTGGCAGACTTCTGCCGTCGCAACCAGATAGCCCTCGTCATTCCCTTCTCCATCGAGAGCCAGGAGGTGGAGAGCAATCCCCAGGTCTTCCAGGTCTATCAGACCGACTCGTTGCTCAACGCGATGGCGGTCAGCTGCTTCCTGGAGCGCTATCAGAACAGCCACCGTCCGATCTTCATCGATTGCAACGACCCGACGTCGCGCGTGGGAAAATTCACCCGCATGCTGAGACAGCAGCTCGACGCGGCCAAGATTCCCTACGAGCTGACCAGCATCAACTCGTCGATGGCCGACTTTGCCAAGCATTTTTCATCCAAGCAGCCCAACGCCGTGGTCCTCAACACCGAGAAGAGTCCGCAGCTGACGCATGTCTTCCATAAGTTGGACTCACTCACGGCGACGCGACCGGGGCTCGCCATCTCGATGTATGGCTACAACGACTGGTTCATCTACCAGGACTATGACCTCAACTGGTTCTTTAAGTACAATACGTATATCCCCTCTACGTTCTTTTATAACAAGCAGTCGGACAAGACTTCTGCCCTGGAGAAACTCTACAAGGAGACGTATGGCGCAGCGATGGACAAAAACTACATCCCGCGCCTGGCCTTGACGGGCTACGACCACGGCGAGTATTTCGTACGGGGACTCCGGCAGTATGGCGCCGCATTCAAGGGACTGGAGAAGCAGCCGACGAAATATAAGGCGCTGCAGACGCGGCTCCGTTTCCTGCCCATACAGGGCGGAGGACAGCAGAACAGGCAGTTTCAGCTGATCCACTTCAAGCCCGACCAAACCATGGAGAGCCTTACCTATTAGTATATGCTACCACAGATGATAGTCAAAGCAGAAAAGTCAATCTTTCGGTACGCGCAACCTTGGTCTTCCAAGCGATATGCCGGGCAGAAGCGGTTTCTCAGACCGATTCTCCTTTTGATGGCGGTGGTGTGCTCGCAGGCGCTCCAGGCGCAGGTGGGAGAGCACCGCAACGTGTTGTCGCTCGGAGTCAATGCGGGTTGCGTATTGTCCAACGTCGGGTTCGACCCGAGTGTGCCGCAGAAGATGCACGCGGGATTCACCGGAGGATTGTCGGTCCGCTATACCAGCGAGAAATATTTTTCCACGATCTGCTCCATTGCCGCGGAGGTCAACTATGCCTCGCTCGGATGGAAGCAGGACATCCTCACCCCTGCCGACCAGCCCGTCGTCAACGCCAATGGCAACGCGGAGGCTTACGAGCGCACGATCAACTACGTGCAGATCCCGGTTTTCGCCCACCTGGCATGGGGGCAGGAGAACAAGGGCTGGAGCTTCTTCTTCAAGGCGGGTCCGCAGATCGGACTCTACTTGAGCGAATCGACCCAGCGCAACTATACGGCGCCCAACCTTGCCACCGACGGCACAGGACGCGCCAACACCATCGTGAAGCAGGAGGACATGCCCGTAGAGACGAAGTTCGACTACGGCATCGCTGCAGGACTGGGTACGGAATGGAGCCATCCACGCCTGGGCCACTTCCAGTTGGAGGCGCGCTACTACTACGGTCTCGGCAACATCTACGGGAGTTCGAAGAGCGACTTCTTTGGCAAGTCCAACTTCGGCAACATCGTCGTCAAGGCTTCCTACTTGTTTGACATCATCAAGAAATAACATCATCACAAAATAACAGAATAAAACAGAAAGAAATAATAACTCAATTACTAACTCTTCCGACCGCAAGGAAGGAACTAAAATTTCAAAATCATCTATGTTTTCAAATCAACCTAAAGGACTCTGGGCCTTAGCTTTGGCAAACACAGGCGAGCGCTTCGGCTACTACACGATGCTGGCTGTGTTCTTGCTCTATTTGCAGGCAAACTTCGGTTTCGCCACTGGTACGGCAAGTACGATCTACTCCACCTTCCTCATGATGGTCTATTTCCTGCCCATCATTGGTGGTATCGCTGCCGACAAGTTTGGCTTTGGCCGTATGGTCACCACGGGTATCTTTATCATGTTCCTCGGCTACCTGGTGCTCTCTCTGCCGCTGGGTAAGGACACAGTTGCCATTGCCGCAATGGGTCTGTCGCTCATCCTCATTGCCTTGGGTACGGGTCTCTTCAAGGGTAACCTCCAGGTGATGGTGGGTCGTCTCTATGACGGTCCTGACTATTCCTCTCAGCGCGACTCAGGTTTCTCGTTGTTCTATATGGCCATCAACATCGGTGCCATGTTCGCCCCGACCGCTGCCATCAAGATCATGGAGTGGGCTCAGGCCTCTCTCGGCGTCAGCGAGGCCGATTCCTACCACTTCGCCTTTGCCGTGGCTTGCGTATCGCTGATCGTCAGTATCGCTATCTACTACGCCTTCAGCTCCACCTACAAGCACGTCCTCGCCAGCGAGGGCAACCAGAAGGCTGCCAACGCTGCTGCCTCCAATGCTCCCGAGCTTTCCAAGGCTGAGACCAAGGAGCGCATCGTCTGCCTCTGCCTGGTGTTCGCCGTCGTGATCTTCTTCTGGATGGCCTTCCACCAGAACGGTAATACGCTCACGCTGTTTGCCCGCGACTTCACACAGACCAGCGCTGAGGGCGTTCAGTCTATGCTCTTCGACGTGACCAACCTCGTGGCCTGCATCTTCGTCGTCTATGCCTGCTTCTCTCTTGCCCAGAGCAAGACCGCCAAGGGCAAGTTGATCGCCCTGGCCGTAATCGCTGCTGCCATCGCTTTCTTGTTCTACAAGTACAACAGCCTGGATGGTGCCATCGACGTGAAGGCTCCGATCTTCCAGCAGTTCAACCCGTGCTACGTCGTAGCCCTCACTCCGGTGAGCGTGGCGCTCTTCTCTTGGCTCAACAAGATCGGCAAGGAGCCGACCTCTCCTGAGAAGATCGGTCTCGGTATGCTCGTCGCTGCCCTCGGCTTCGTTTGGATGGCCGTTGGCTCTATGGGTCTTGAGTTGCCGCTCGTCCAGGGCAATGCCGCTACGGAGGGTCCGCGTGTCAGCGCCAACCTCTTGATCTCCACCTACCTCATCCTCACCTTCGCTGAGCTCCTGCTCTCTCCGATCGGTATTTCCTTCGTGTCGAAGGTGGCTCCTCCCAAGTATGCCGGTCTGATGATGGGTCTGTGGTTTGGTGCTACCGCCATCGGCAACCAGCTGGTGATGGTGCCTGGTATCATGTGGGGTCTCAACTTCAACCTCGTCACCATTTGGGGTGTCCTCGCTGGCATCTGCCTGGTGTCTGCCCTGTTCATCTTCTCTATCATCAAGAAGCTCAACAAGGTAAGCTAAGCCGCATCCGGAGGCGCAGGACCATCCCTTGAGGAAGGGAGCGATCCTCCGCCCTGCCGCTTGATATCGTGTCGGAATAGTAAGTCGAAAAGGCTGCTATTCCGACATTTTTTTGCTCCGAAGAATCTTTTCCTGATTATAACCATCCTGTCATACAGAAAAGAAGGGAGGAATGTTTGGGCCGTTCGACTTTATTTCATACCTTTGCAGAACCTTATCAAGACAAGGCAACGCCTCTTTCGTGACAAGGCTAAGCCTCTTTCGTGACAAGGAGAAGCACTTTTCGCGAGAAGGGAAAAACCTTTCGTGAGAAGGCAAAACCTCTTTCGTGGCTAGGAGAAACATTACCCCATTCCCCTTGTCAAAGGAATGAGACAAAGTAAAGGTAAAAACCTAAAGACGAAAATTATAAAAGTAAACTACCAATTATGAAAAAAGCATTAGCGTTGGCCATGCTTGCCATGGCTGCCAACCAAGCTGCCGGACAGGGCCTGACCTACCCCACCCCTCCGACGGACAACACCGTGGATGAGTATTTCGGTGTGAAAGTAGCCGACCCCTACCGCCCCTTGGAGGACGACCACTCGGAGGCCACCATGCAATGGGTGGAGGCCGAGAACCAAGTGACACAGGACTACCTGGCCAAGATTCCCTTCCGCGGCAAACTCCTGAAGCGCCTGCGCGAAGTCTCCGATTACGGCAAGGTGGGAGCGCCCTTCTATGTCAAGGCCACGGGCAAGTGGTATTTCTACAAGAACAACGGTCTTCAGAACCAAAGTGTGCTCTACGAGATGGACGGCCTGGGACAGGAGAAGAACGCTCGCGTCTTCCTCGACCCCAACCAGCTCTCTACGGACGGCACGGTGGCCCTGGGCAACATCAGTTTCTCCCACGACGGCAAATACTTGGCCTACGCCATCTCGCGTTCGGGCAGCGACTGGTCGGAGTTTTATGTGATGGACACGAAGACGCTCGAAGTATTGCCCGACCACATCGAGTGGGCCAAGTTCTCGGGTGCCTCCTGGCTCGGCGACGGCTTCTTCTATAGCGCCTATGACAAACCCGAGGGCAACGCCTATACGAGCAAGAACTCCACCCACAAGATCTACTTCCACCGCCTCGGCACGAAGCAGGAGCAGGACCAGCTCTTCTTCCAGAATCCCACCGAGCCGATGCACTTCTTCAGTACGTCGGTCAACCACGAGGAGACGGTGCAGTTCCTCTATGAGTCGGGCGGCGGCACGGGCAACATCTTCTATATCCGCGACTTGAAAAACAGCAACTCGCAGTTTACGAAGGTGGTCCCCAACATGGACTACGCCTACTCTCCCATCGCCACCATCGGCGACAAGGTCTATCTGCTGACCAACGACGGGGCGCCGATGTATAAGATCATGGTGATGGATATCCACAAGCCCGCGATGGAAAACTGGCAGACCGTCATCCCCGAGGGCAAAAACGTGATCGATGGCGCCAACATCATCGGCGGCGAACTCTATGTGAGCTACCAGCAGGACGCCTGCAGCCACATCTATGTCTATGACCTCAACGGCAAGATGCAGCAGGAGGTAAGCCTTCCGGGCATTGGCAGCGCCAGCGTCAGCGGCAACAAGGACAGCAAGGAGTGCTTCGTCAGCTTTGCCTCCTTCACGCAGCCCTGGACGGTATATCAGTATGACCGCGCCGCCAACTCGCTGCAGCCCTATGCCGTGCCCAAGGTCAACTTCAAACTCAGCGACTACGAGACCAAGCAGGTGTTCTACACCAGCAAGGACGGTACGCGCGTGCCGCTCTTCATCACCTACAAGAAGGGACTGAAACTCAACGGCAAGAACCCGGTCTATCTCTATGCCTACGGCGGTTTCAATATCTCGATGAATCCCTCGTTCTCCGCTTCCCGCATCCCGTTCTTGGAGCGCGGCGGCATCTATGCCCAGGCTTCTCTCCGTGGCGGCGGGGAGTATGGCGAGGCTTGGCACGAGGCGGGTACGAAGATGCAGAAGCAGAACGTCTTCGACGACTTCATCGCTGCTGCTGAGTATCTGATCAAGGAGAAATACACCAGTTCGCCCTACCTCGCCATCGTCGGTGGCAGCAATGGCGGACTGCTCGTCGGCGCTTGCATGACGCAGCGTCCCGACCTCTTTGGCGTCTGCATTCCCTCTGTGGGCGTGATGGACATGCTCCGCTACCATAAGTTCACCATCGGCTGGAACTGGGCTCCCGACTATGGTACGAGTGCCGACTCCAAGGAGATGTTTGAGTATCTGCGCGGCTACTCTCCCCTGCACAACATCAAGAAGGGCGTGAAGTATCCTGCCACCCTCATCACAACGGCAGACCACGACGACCGCGTTGTTCCCGCCCACAGCTTTAAGTTTGCTGCCACGCTCCAAGCCGACAATGCCAGCGACAAGCCCACCCTCATCCGCATCGACAGCAAGGCGGGCCACGGTGGCGGCAAGCCCGTCAGCAAGCAGCTGGAGGAGCAGGCCGACATCTATAGTTTCATCCTCTACAACATGGGATTGAAGTACTAAGATTCCGATTTTGATTTGACCCAAATACGATAAGGGGGAAGAAAGTTTGATGGCTTTCTTCCCCCTTATAATTTCTGTCTGCCCTTGCAGACTTAGTCTTTCTTGCTTGGCGTGCTCGCGCGTCAGAACAATTCGTGGTCGGGCACCTGCGTGTCAAATGAGAGGTTGGAACCGTCCTCCGTCAGGTTGACCAGGATGGAGTCGCCCTCCTTCATTTCGCCACTCAGGATGCGCTCGCTGAGTCCATCCTCGACATAGTTTTGGATGGCACGCTTCAGCGGACGTGCACCAAACTGGACGTCGTAGCCCTTTTTGGCCACAAACTCCTTGGCAGCGTCAGAGAGCTGGAGCGCGTAGCCCAGTTCGCCGACCCGCTTATACAAGCCCTTGAGTTCGATATCGACAATCTGCTTGATGGCGTTGAGGTCCAGCTGGTCGAAGGTGATGATCTCGTCCAGACGGTTGAGGAACTCCGGCGAGAACTGCTTGCTCAGACTCTTCTGTATGATGGACCGAGCATACTCCTTGTCCTTCTCGTTGCGCGCGAAGCCCTCGGCACCACCCGCCGTGAATCCGATGCCACGGCCAAACTCCTTGAGCTGGCGCGTACCCGCGTTCGACGTCATGATAATGACCGTATTGCGAAAGTCGATCAGTCGTCCGTTGCCGTCCGTGAGTCGTCCCTCGTCGAGCACCTGCAAGAGGAGGTTGAAGACATTGCCATGCGCCTTCTCGATCTCGTCGAGCAAGACGATGGAGTAAGGATGGCGGCGCACCCGCTCCGTGAGCTGTCCTCCCTCGTCGTAGCCGACGTATCCCGGAGGCGCACCCACCAGGCGCGACGTGTTGAAGCTCTCCGTATATTCACTCATATCGACGCGGATCAGCGCATCGGCCGAACCAAACATATACTCCGCCAGTTTCTTGGCCAAGTAGGTCTTGCCCACACCCGTCGGACCCAGGAACATGAATGCGCCGATGGGATGGTTCTGCTCCTTCAGTCCCACGCGGTTGCGCTGGATGGCCTTCACCATTTTCTCGATGGCCTTGTCCTGGGCCACCACCACCTGCTTCAGTTCCGTCGCCATATTGCGCAGACGGAGGCCCTCCGACTGCTGCATGCGCTGCACGGGCACACCCGTCATCATCGACACCACATCGGCCACCTGGTCCTCCGTGATGGCCACCTGCTCGCCGACCTCACCTTCCTCCCAGCGGTGCTGGGCCTCTTCGAGCTGCTTCTCGCGCTCCACCTGCTGGTCGCGGAAGCCCGCCGCCATCTCAAAGTTTTGGTTCTTGACCGCATTCTGCTTCTTCTGCTTGATCTCCTCGATCTCATTTTGCAGATCCACGATCTCCTTCGGCACCTCCGCATGCTGCAGGTGGATATGCGATCCCACCTCGTCGAGCACGTCGATGGCCTTGTCGGGGAAGAAGCGGTCCGAGACGTAGCGGTCCGTGAGTTTCACGATCAACTGGAGCACCTCGTCAGAATACGTCACCTGATGATGGTGCTCGTAGCGGTCCTTGATGTTCTTCAGGATCTGCAGCGTCTCCTCCGTCGTGGTCGGTTCGACGATCACCTTCTGGAATCTACGCTCCAGGGCACCGTCCTTCTCGATCGACTTGCGATATTCGTCGAGCGTCGTGGCACCGATACATTGCATCATGCCCCGCGCCAAGGCTGGCTTGAGGATATTGGCAGCATCCATCGTCCCCGCCGCCGAGCCCGCACCGATGATGGTGTGGATCTCGTCGATGAAGACGATCACCTCCGGGTGGCGCTCTATCTCCTTGAGGATCGTGCGGATACGCTCCTCAAACTGACCTCTGTATTTCGTTCCCGCCACGATACTCGTCATGTCGAGCGACACGATCCGCTTGTTGAAAAGCGTGGGCGACGTGCGGTGCTGGACGATCATCTGCGCCAGTCCTTCTACGATGGCACTCTTGCCCACACCGGGTTCGCCGATGAGCACAGGATTGTTCTTCTTGCGGCGCCCCAGGATCTCGCTGACGCGGATGATCTCGCGCTCGCGGCCCACCACGGGGTCAAGTTTCCCCTCCAGGGCTGCCGCCGTGAGGTCCGTACCGAAGTTGTCGAGGGCCGGCGTCGCACTCTTGGTCTCCTTGGTGCGCGTCTGCTGCGCGCCACCACCCTGGCTGCGCGCCTCCTCGCGATCCTCCTCGTCGTCGTCGTTGAAGAGCATATCGTCGTCGTCATCGTCGGACAAGTCGAGCCCTCCCTGCACGTCGTTGGCCAACTGGCGCAGCAGCGCGTTGGCCTCAATGTAGTCGAGGTGGTGAGCCTGCAGCGTCATCTTCGCGCCCGTGTCTGTCTGGTCGTGGAGAATGGCCAGGATCAAGTCTTCCACATCGACAATCTTGCGATGCTGGATGCGCGCCTCCAGTACTGCGAGGTGCAGCACGTTGGCAGCACGGTCCGTGACGTTGATCTCCTCGTAGATCCGCTTGCTCTCCTCCTTGTTCGAAGAGGCATACTGCTCCAGCTCCTTCTTGACCGTGGGCACGTCGAGGCTGAGCGTCGAGATGACCCTTTGTATCTTCGGATCAGAGAGCCTGAAAACAGCCAGCAACAGATGCTCCGGAGCCACCGAGGGACAGGACAGTCTGTCGGCTTCCTCGCGGCTGAAGGCGAGCACCTCCGAGAGTTCTTTAGAGAATTGACTTATCATCTTGACTTTCGTGATTTTCTTTTAGAATACAATTTCTTTACTTGTTCAATACAACTTGTTCAATTGCAAAAGTATAGAGCAAAAGACATGCCAAACCCTTCTAAGTTTGACCTTCACTCAGGTTTTTGTCAGCATGTGCGTCAGTTCCGGGTCTTTTGACCTTGATTTGGCAGCGGCTTTTCTTTTTCAGCCACCGTGCCTTACGCTGCTCGTAGTCGGCACGGTGGCGCTCCAAGAAGTTATCTGCCATTGAAAGTACTATGTATGACAGAGAGGAGGATGGGCTGGTTGGCGTTGTTGGGGCCACCCACGAGTCGTGTGCTGGAGAGCGACATGTCGTGGGAGCACTTTGTCACGCGTGTTATCTTCGTGCCAGAGCTACCCGTGATGGTCGTTGTCGCCAGACTGATCGGCACGAGCACCGCCTTGTTCCAGTTGGCATCGACCTGTCCGGCCCGGCGCTTCTTGATCATATAGTTGACCAAGCCCGAGATGTTGTTGAACGTATAGCCGTTCACCGTCGCGCTATAGGCTGCGGTGAAACTCGTCTTGTAGTCGGGAATGCGGTTCTCGGCGAAGAACGTATGGAGCTCGTCGAGCGGAAGGATCAGCACCGTCGTCGGCGCACTGAGGAGGAAGTCGGAACTGATTGTGTTGTTGATGCGCGGGAAGGTCACCTTCGCCGTGTTGAGCGTGTCGTTCTCGTGTCCCCTCATGATCTCATCCACCGGCAGCGTGACCTCGGTGAAGAGGCCCGCCGGGCTTTTCAGATAACTGCATCCCGTCTGTGCCGCGAGACTTGCCAGCAGGTTGTTGTCGTTGCTGAACGTAGTCGTCTGCAGCACCTCCTCCGTACTGGCCAATGAGGTCGAGGTGACGGAGTCCTTGCCGTTGATTTGCGACCGGAAGTAGATATTGAGCTGGGCGTTGGTCACATACGCCATCGAACCGATGCCGTTGGTCACCTTGAAGAAGAAGCCCGGGCTGATCTCGTGGAGGAAGCGGTAGCTGTTGCGGAACGCCTCGGGCGAGGCATAGTACTTCCGCATCAGGTACGTGCCATAGTTGTTATAGCTGACGCCATCCTTGTCCGTATAGGCGTCGTCCAGTCGGATGGCGATCGCCTTGTTGGTGTACTTGGCGCCGCGCGTCTGGTCCGCCAGCGTATAGGTGCGCTCCTGCTTGATGCCCCCTTGGCGCAGGTAGCCGTGGAGCGCCGGATTGAAGTTGGAGTAGATCACCGATCCCTCCTCCAGCGGCCGCCCCATCTCGTAGGCCGAGAGTTTCATCTGTGCCAGCGAGTCGCCATAGAAGTCGTTATAGACCAGCAGGATCTCGCACGAGTCGGCGATGATCTCCCCCTGGTCGTTGCGGCTGAGGATGCTGTCGGCAGCCGCGATCTGATAGTTGCTCAGCGGATGCAGCTGCGCCATGAAGTCGCCCGTCACGTAGTTGCCCGTCTCCGGATCCTTCACGCGGCCGAGATAGCCCGTGATGTTGCGTGCGATGACCGAGTCGGCCATGATGGTGCGCGTGCTGAGCTGGAAGGTGTCAGCCTTGACAGTCAACTTGTCGGGATTGTCTATCAGCGAACCGCCGATGTTGTCGGTCGTGTCGTCGCAGGCCGCCAGCGAGAGCGCCGTGGCAGCGAGGGCGAGGCCCCAGACCAACTGATGGAATTTTATCATTTGCGTGTAATGGTCATAAAATCTATTACAACAGGAGGCCACGCCCATTGCTTATCGACAAGGCGCACGGTCCCCCCGCCCGAGGGTACGTCAGAGACGCAGTCTCCGCCTATTCCCCCAACAATTTGCCATAGAAGTCAGCATAGAGTCCCTTGACCTCTGCCTCTGCCTGCGGATGGACGATCAGCGGCTTGTTCTCGCTCTGTGCATAACGGACGAGTTCGGCGTTGACCTGGTCGTCCACCTGTACGACACCATCGCTATAGTCGATGGCCAGTTTGCCCAGTTCCACGGCGTCGAACGTGTCGCCATACTTCTCGATCAGTTCGGCCTTGGCCTCCCTGAACGGCAGGGAGCGTCTGAACTTCTCCCCCAGGTCGCCCGCGGGCTGTTCGCCAAAGAGCGACGTCACCACCTTGGCGTTGATAAACTGCGGTTCGTCGTGGTAGGCCGTCTTCACATAGAACGGTATCACCGAGCTCATCCAGCCTTGGCAGTGGATGATATCCGGCGCCCAGCGGAGCTTTTTGACCGTCTCCAGCACGCCGCGCGCGAAGAAGATGGCCCGCTCGCCATTGTCGGGATAGTCGTTGCCCAGCTCGTCCTTGGTCATGGCCGGACGATTCTGGTAGTAATCCTCATTATCAATAAAATAGACCTGGATGCGCGACTGCGGTATGGAAGCCACCTTGATGATGAGCGGATGATCCGTGTCGTCGATGATCAGGTTCATACCCGAGAGTCGGATCACCTCATGCAACTGGCCACGCCTTTCGTTGATCGTGCTCCACTTCGGCATGAAGGTTCTTATCTCGAATCCGGCTTCTTGCATTTTGGCCGACATCAAACCTCCCATCTCTGCCATCTGCGATTGGGTGACGTAAGGGGTGGTTTCCTGGTTGATAAACAATACTTTCTTTGCCATTCTAACTTGTTTTATCGTGATTATTTCTTGACAAAAGTCGCGATAAACACGATTTCCCAGGTGCAAAGTTACGATTTTATTCCCGAATTCGCAGCGGCTTTTCAGATATTTTGTCTAATGGCATCGGCATTTTATTATATTTTTCAGATTACTTTTTGCCTATTTCGTAAAAATGTTGTTACTTTGCACCCGAAATATTTTGCAGATAATGAAAGTATTTGAAAAAAACGCAGACTTGCAGAACGCGCTCTTCGCTGCGCGCAAGCAAGGACAGTCGGTGGGATTCGTCCCCACGATGGGTGCCCTCCACGAGGGCCACGCCTCGCTCATCAAGCGTAGCGCCAAGGAAAACGACGTGACGGTGGTCTCCGTATTCCTCAACCCCACACAGTTCAACGACCCCGCCGACCTCGAACGCTATCCCCGCACGCTGAAGGCCGACTGCGCCCTTTGCGAGGCTTGTGGCGCCGACTTCGTCTTCGCGCCTACCGTGAGCGACATCTACCCCACTCCCGATACCCGCCACTTTGAGTTTCCGCCCCAAACGACGGTCATGGAGGGCGCCCATCGTCCTGGCCATTTCAATGGCGTCTGCCAGGTGGTGAGCCGCCTGTTCTACATCGTCCAGCCCACCCGCGCCTACTTTGGCGAGAAGGACTTCCAGCAGCTGGCCATTATCCGTGAAATGGTACGCAAGTATCCTTTCAATATTCAGATTGTGGGATGCCCGATTGTGCGTGAAGAAGACGGCCTGGCGCTGAGCAGCCGCAACGCACGTCTTACGGCAGAACAACGGAAGGAAGCTTTGCAGATTTCCAAGGCATTGTTTGCCAGTGTAGATTTCAGCAAGTCACGTGTTTTGCTTGAAACCAAGCAGTTTGTAGAAGACTGTATCCGTCGCGCAACGGGACTGGAACTGGAATATTTTGAGATTGTGGATGGCAATACGCTTCAGCCCGTAAAGGCATGGGACGAAAGCAATTACATTGTAGGTTGTATCACAGTGTATTGCGGTGAAGTACGTCTGATTGATAACATTAAATATAAAGGATAACGGATGATGATGATTGAAGTGTTGAAGTCGAAGCTTCATTGCGTAACGGTGACAGAAGCGAACCTGAACTACATGGGCAGCATTACGATTGATGAAGATTTGATGGATGCGGCTAACATGATTGCCGGTGAGAAGGTACAGATTGTAGACAATAACAACGGTGAACGTTTTGAAACCTATATCATTAAGGGTGAACGTAGCTCAGGTTGTATTTGTCTGAATGGAGCGGCAGCCCGTAAGGTACAGGTGGGCGATGTGGTGATTATCATGTCCTATGCCTTGATGGACTTTGAGGAGGCCAAGACTTTCAAGCCGACCGTGGTATTCCCGGATACGGCAACAAATCATCTGTTGTAATTGGATTAGATAAGTTGATGAAATAAATAAAGGGTGCCGGAGGAAGATGAGAAATCTCTTTCCGGCACCCTTCGTTTTGGTATATTCTAAACGTTTTTTCGCTTACGAAAAAACGCAAGTACGTTCGTACTAAAACGCCTTTGCGTTTGAATCAAAACGTACTTGCGTTTAGGATAAAACGTCCTTGCGTTTTCTCTCAAACGCACTTGCGTTTTGGACGCGTGTCAAAAATTACACTTGAGGCACGTCCTGCAAGCTGTTTGCTATGTCTTCTTCGCTCAGTGAATAGTTGGTCAGGTTGCCCGACAGGTACTGGTCGTACGCACTCATGTCTATCAGACCATGACCGGACAAGTTGAACAGAATTACTTTTTCTTCACCCGTTTCCTTGCATTTGTTTGCTTCGCGGATGGTGGCGGCAATGGCATGGCAGGACTCGGGGGCGGGGATGATGCCCTCTGCTTGCGCAAACAGACAACCGGCGTCGAATGATTCGAGCTGCTTGATGTCCACCGCTTCCATATAACCGTCTTTCAGCAGTTGTGATACGATGACACCTGCACCGTGATAACGGAGACCTCCCGCATGGATATTGGCCGGAGAGAAATTATGCCCCAGTGTAAACATGGGCAGCAACGGGGTATATCCGGCTTCGTCGCCAAAGTCATACTGGAATTTACCACGGGTCAGTTTCGGGCACGAAGCCGGTTCGGCAGCAATGTATCGGGTTTGTTTCCCATTCAGGATAGTGTGGCGCATAAAGGGGAAGCAGATTCCTCCAAAATTGGAACCGCCACCAAAGCAACCGATAATCATGTCGGGATATTCGCCTGCCATTTCCATTTGCTTTTCGGCTTCCAGACCGATAACCGTTTGATGCAGTGTGACATGGCTTAATACCGACCCTAGTGTATATTTACAGTTGGGAGTGCTCATTGCCAGTTCGATAGCTTCGGAGATGGCTGTTCCCAGTGAACCTTGATAATTGGGATTACGGGTAATGATATCCTTGCCGGCACGGGTAGACATGGATGGAGAGGCGGTGACCGTTGCTCCGAATGTCTGCATGATGCTGCGGCGGTAGGGCTTCTGCTCATAGGAAATCTTCACCTGATAGACGGCAGCCTCCAGCCCGAACAGTTTCGCTGCATAGGAAAGTGCCGCTCCCCATTGGCCGGCTCCCGTCTCCGTCGTGACGTTGGTTATGCCTTCCTCCTTACAGTAGTAGGCTTGGGCCAGCGCCGAATTCAGCTTGTGCGAGCCCACCGGGCTTACGCTTTCGTTCTTGAAATAGATGTGCGCCGGGGTGTCCAGTGCCTTCTCGAGCCCGTATGCGCGGACAAGGGGAGTGGAACGGTAGTAGGTGTACATCTCGCGGACCTTTTCCGGAATGTCAATCCACCGGTCCGTCATGTTCAACTCTTGCCTTACGCATTCACGGCAGAACAGCACAGACATTTCGTCCTCCGTTACAGGCTTGTGCGTCCCGGGGTTGAGCATAGGCTGCGGTTTATGCGGCATGTCTGCCTGAATGTTGTACCATTGCATCGGAATCTCATTCTCCTGCAAAAAGAATCTTTTCTGTCTCATTGTATCGTTTTTTATTGGGTTTTCTGATAATCAGGAAATATGAAAAAAATAAGCGGCGGCTCTGTGTGAGAGTCACCGCTTTCCTGTTTCTATGTTTTCGTCGTTTATGCGAGGCAAGGGCAGTAATTATGGATGCATACTGCAACTGCAACAGTCGCGAAGCCGAGGAAAATCAGAGTTGCGAAGATGTAGGCGATGACCTTGAGTCTCTTGAGCCAGATCATGTTGTTCCATCCGAAAGTCTGGAATGCGCTCCAGAAACCGTGGGTGAGGTGGAACCAGATGGCTCCGAACCAGACGAGGTACAGAACCGTGACCCACCATCGTCCGAAGGTGGCGTCAAGAAGATCGTAAGGATTGGACTCCTCAAGCCCGGTGAAGTGCTTGAGCTGCATGTCTGCCCAGAAATGGGTGAGGTGGAACGCGATGAATCCGAGGATGATGATTCCGAGGACAATCATGTTCCTTGATGCAAAGGAGTCAGTCTTTGCCTTGCTTGATACAGCGTAACGGCAGTAGCCTCCGCGAGCCTTGAGGTTCGTCCAGGTGAGGTAGCAGCCATAGAAAATATGGATGACGAACCCGAGCGCAAGCACGGGAACCATCACAGTCACAATCGGAAGCGACATGAAATCACAGCCCATCTGGAAAAGTCCGTCGGGAGCGCCATAGGTGCCACCTACGAGATCAAATACAGCAAAGAGATTGATGCTCATGTGAAGCAGAAGGAAAATGATAAGAAAAAGTCCTGAGATGCTCATGATGAGCTTCTTTCCGATTGATGATGTCAAAATGTTAGCCATAGATTCAATAATCCGATTATTCTAATCAAAATTGGTTTAGCGGTGCAAAGATATATTCTTTCTTGCAACTTTCATAATTATTTCGGAAACTTTCTTGTGATAATTGCTGCATAACCTCCTAAACCGTCTTCTTGTAGGACTTGATTGCCCAGGTGGTGGTGATGGTGCCGATGCCTGCAAGGCAGACGAGATTGAACCAGTTGTCCGGCAGAGTGCCGCCCTTGAGGTAGATTGAACGCATCGCGTCGGCGTAGTAGCGCAGAGGGTTGGCGTAGGTGATGATTTCCGCCCAGTGGGGCATTGAGGCTATCGGGGTGAAGATGCCGCTCATCAGCATAAAGACCATACTGAAAAACCAGATTACGAACATTGCCTGTTGGGTGTTCTCGCTGTAGTTTGAAATCAGCAGTCCGAAAGACGCCATCACCACTATGTGCGCGAGGGTGAAGAGCGCGATGGCCAGAAGACTTCCCTGGCAGCTGTAGCCGAAGACAATTCTTGTCAGCAACAGACAAGAGAACAGGAGGAAATAGGCTACTGCCACATAAGGTATCATCTTGCAGATGATGAAACTGCTCTTGCGCACAGGTGTCACGTTAATCTGTTCAATCGTGCCTTTTTCCTTCTCGCCCACGATGTTCAATGCCGGAAGGAAACCGCACATCATCGTGATTGCGATTACAATCAGAGCCGGGAGCATAAAGAGTTTGTAGTCGAGATAAGGGTTGTAGAGATAGGCCACTTCCACCTTCGAAGGCGAAACATTTGTGCCTGCTGAAACACCGGCTCCGGCCTCCCTTGAGGCACTTCCCTGACTCATGATGAACGAGGATATGCAGGCCGTGAGGTATTTCGAGCCAATGCTTCCCCTTGTTCCGTTGACTGTGTTCACGGCAATTCCAAGCGGAAGAGGGTCGCCCGCCGGAGCGCCGCCGCCCATATATTCGGCAAATCCGGAATTGATGGTCAGTGTCGCATCAATGTCTCCGCTATCCATCAACGCACGCGCCTCCGTCGGGGTATGGCAGATGTCTTCGAGTATAAAATAGCCCGAATTCGTACATTTCTCAATCAAAAGCGCCGATTCGCTGCTGCGGTCATTATCTACGACGGCGAGTCTGATGTTCCGCACTTCCATAGACGCGGCAAACGGGAACACCAGCACAATCAGAAGAGGGAAGGCCATCACCATCCTCGGCATACCCGGGTCTCTGAGAAACTGACGGAACTCTTTCTTTAATAAATATTTCCAGGTCATATCAATTTAATTTTCGAAAGTAATTAATCTATTCTGTGTCAGTGTGTTTTCGGGATTCAAGTTCTCGATCCTGCTCCCTGCGGCCACTATTTCAGCCTCGTGCGGAACTTCTTCACGCTGAACCACAGGAGGAAAACCATCATCGAAGTAAGAATCAGGAACTCCGGTACAATGGAGCCAAAGCCCGCCCCCTGAATCATAATCCTCTTGACCATAATGATATACCACTTCGCAGGGATGATATCCGAAAGGAGTTGGAGGGCGATAGGCATACTTTCGCAAGGGAAAATGATTCCCGCAAGCATCATCGTCGGCATTGTCAAGCCCATTCCGCAGATGAGCATCGCTGTCTGCTGGGTCGCCGCAATTGTCGAAATCAGCAGTCCGAGTCCCAGAGATGCGCCCACAAAAACCAGCGAGGTGAGACAAAGCAGTGCAAAGCTTCCGTTCATCGGGACATCCATCACGAAACGCGCCAAGAGCATAATGGTGATGAAGTTGAAGATTGAAATTACAAGGTATGGAATGAGTTTGCTGATGACAATCCAAGCCGGACGCACCGGAGAGACGAGCACCAGTTCAAGTGTGCCGAACTCCTTCTCCCGGACAATTGAAACGGCAGTCATCATCGAACATATCAGCATAAGTATCAATCCCATAACTCCCGGCACAAAATTGTAGGCGCTTTGCATACCCGGATTGTACAATAACTTTATTTGGGGGATAATCTGTATGGGTGATTGTTGTTGCATGATCCGGCTTTGCTGAT